>JADMIO011189564.1_pt1 | contig 117839 bp, 44 predicted proteins | sample 8958161 | NCBI WGS metagenome assembly JADMIO01 (sample SAMN16585339, study PRJNA669376) | soil metagenome | isolation source: Crop rotation soil | place: USA: Cullars Rotation, Alabama | collected 2011
CGACAACTTGTCCACGTGGAATTCTAAGCTTAGGATCCCAATGTGCTGGAAAGAGGATTACCCCCGACGGCCCGCGTATAGCCAGCCCTGCACCTGCGAGGGACTCGGTTGCCGAGCCGGTGAGAGACCCTCTCATTGATAAAATTTATCGGACACATTTTCTGCGAGAAGTCGATGTGCGCGTGGAATTACAGGAGGCACTTAAAAAAGTCACGGCCATAAACCGGGCGGCCGAAGGGGCTGTAGAGGGCGGCGTGCCTACTGATTTGAAATTTTTTTCCACGCGTTTGGAATTGCTTTTATCCCAGACAAGCGTTATGTCTGATATTCGGTATCGTGATTATCTGGAAATTTCCTATCTTATGAGTGTTTGGATGAATGTTCTCAACCGATATCTCAGTACTCCAGAATTATTGACAGCGGCGCAGTACGCCAGCCTCTCAACTCGAATCACAGAATTTGCGGATTATATGAATGAGGCTGTCCGCACCAAGACCCCGATGACAATCAATTTTCAAAGCTCCGGTTCGACCTATTCAGTCATCGCCTTGGTTAAGGCGGGCAGGCTATATATAGCCTCATTTAAGGAAGGCGTGTTTGTAAATGTTGAGGATTCTGCCGATACTCAATTTATTCCGCTCAAAACATCGATCGAGCAGCTCTCCAAAGAAAACATCGTTTATTACAGAAATCCGCAAAACAGTGCGATCAACCTGGCTTCTGTTCGACGTTACAATCCCGCGACAGGTTTTTCTGATGCCACACCCACCGAGATGCGTTTGTCGCGTCCTATTCCTATCAGAGAGGAACTTCAAGAATTTTTGAAAACGGTGGAGTGGATCGAGTCCTCAACGCGCGCGCAGATTACGGTCCTTCCGGAAGCAATTCAATCTGCATTTGATGGGGTTAAGGCGGAAATTCACGTCGCCTTGAGTGGCTCAGAAATCGTTTATCAAAATTATTTTAATATAAAAGAGACCCTGGAGAAATTACTTCCTGCTTTTCAAGGGATAGACAGTCTTGCCTCAATGCATAATCAAATCGTCATTGATCTTATCCAGGAATTTACATTTTATGGTTTGCCGTATAAGGCGAATCAAGTAAAAACCGGCATCGACGCCGATCTTGATGCGGACCGCATCTACAATTTTTACTATCTGCGATTGATGGCGGTCCAGGGCGGAGTGCTCCATATTCAACACGAATTGGAATCGACGGAACGTCGACTGCGCGAGGAATGGCCTCAAGAGACCCTGCCAGAATCTATGGAGCTGGAGTTGAGACGAGTTAAGTCTCAGATCGCCATCATGCGCGCTAAGAAGGATATTAATTTTTTTAATTATTTCCGGCTTGAATATCTCTTACAGGATTTCCTGAATGCTTTTCAACATCTGACCCAACAGGAAAGGAAATTGAACCACCTTTATAAGCAATCCAAGGATGAACTTTGGGACAAAATTGTTAAACTTGGAGATCCGTATGTCTTGCACCCTCTCTTATTGACCGACGATTTACTCATCGTTGGATTGAAAGACAAGAATGACGAATTATACGTTCCGACGGTAAACGAATTTGTTTACGCGAATATCAATAATCCTGCAGACACTCGAACAATTCCCAGAGGGATGAGCCATGCAGCCCTCACCAGCGAATATACAATTTATACAAAACCTAAATTGGCTTTATATCCAGAATCGATTCAGCGATACATTCCTGTGGCCCTCGACGCAGGGCAGATTCAAACTACTCCAGGATTTAAAATCAGCCTTGGTCAAGGAGGCGTTCAAAATCTGACAGCTTTTCCCGCAGCCGCTTTGCCCACCATTTCCGCTCCTGCAGTGCCTTCGATATCTTCCTCTATAAAGATTAGAGCGCTTGCAAAACCCGGCAATATTTATCAGCGCTTGGTCGATGCCGGTTTGGGGGATTTCGAAAGGGAGATTAATGAATTTGATCTTTATCAAATTCAATATGATGCGCTAGTCCAAACTCCGGAAGCAGCGCGCGAGCGATTTCAAAAAGAGATTTTGAAAACCTCTGGTCCTCTCTGGACAATGTATGAAGAAGTCCGCGGCCTGAACTCGAGTCATCTCGAAGCCATTCCAGAATATTGGAATGTCGAGGCTGCGATTCATTCGGCGCGCGAATTTCTCTACAATTATCAAGGCTCATCGCCTCAGGCGGATATAAAAAATTTTATAGATTCGTCCATCAATCCCGCGCTGTACACGCTGATTGTTTATTCGAAACAAAATCTCACAGAGGCATCTATTCCCCCCTTACTAAGAACCGCGATCATGAACACGAGCCGGACGGCGATGCTTGCCTCAGATGTTTTTCCACCGCGTATGTGGGAATTGCTTTTGCAATTAAGTGCCATGGCGCTGATTGAATTATCACCCGAGTTTGCCTACTCCATTGAAGCTCAGCGGATGATGCTCGCACATAATTCACTTTACTCGGCCTTCGAAGCCGCATTTCATCCGGAGTGGCTACAAATCCGAAATCAAACTGCAACGATAAAGCAAATGCTAATCGCTTATCTTGCGATGGGGTATCACGCTATAGCGCTTGATCTCGTGAATTACGTTCAAGTCCGTGCGCGAGCAGACGGCGGCGTGTGGACCGCCGAGGCGGTGCATGAGATTGAACGGATCTGGCGGGGCGCGAGAGACGACAATGACGAATGGAAACAGATAAAGGTAATATTCTCAGAGGAGAATCAAAAACTCAAAGAATATATTTTAAGGCTGGATCAAAATAAAATAGCCAATGAACAAGATATTCAAACGTTGCTAAGACCGTTTTCGATAGACCTAAATAACTTGTTAGGCCTTAGTGAGTCTGATTCTTCTTTAGCCGTGCGTCTCTATGCACTCTGGCGATCGTTCGAATTGACTCCTCAGTCAACGCAAGGCGAGTTCGTAGCGAGCCTAATTCTTCTGCAACCTACCTCGTTCGATGATTTAATTGCCGCTTACCGGTTGTCTACGCTTATTCGGGCCCCCGCCCAATTCATTGCTGAGATCATTCTGATGCGAATGGAGGGGTTTGCAGTGCATTCGCCGGCTCAAGTGGACGAGATAGCGGAGGCGGTATTGCGTTTGCACTCACGATTTCAACTCACACCCGATCTCTCCCGAGCCATGATCGCGACGCTTTATTTGCATCTTCAGAACACGATTCTTGCGACGCCGGCGAAATTTCAACCGGCAATAAATAATATGAATAAAACCCTCTGGTCAAATTCGTCCGAGGCCTCGGCAGGCGCTTCACTCCTATTGAACACGATCTATGATGAACTTGGGGCACAGACTTCTGCAAAGCCTGCCGACAGAAAGTTGGAGCAAATCTTCGCGCAGCAGCGGGTGGCTTATTTCAAACATTTTCTACAACATCCCGAAGATCGGTTCAAAGTGCGTAAAGAACGTTTCCTCTTCTTCATTGATGAGAAAAATCTGGAAGCGATGAGTCAGGTAGCCTGGAGTTTGCTCGAGCCGCTCGACCTGCCACAGATCAAAGACTTCTTTGAAGCGCTTGGTCAGTTTTCGAAACTGTTGCCTGAAAATAAACAGCCCTTGTTCTTTACAAAAGTTACTCAAAAGATGGAGAGTTTATTGGGCAAAGTGACATGGGAGGAGGTCCTCCAAGCCTTCACCTATGGTTACGATGACAGTCGCAAAGACCGAATTGCCGCGGCCATCGCAAAGCAACGGCTTTTTGAGGAAGGGCCTGACGCATTGCGTACCTTTGATCTTTTGAGTGTCAAACTCGATGACCTCTTGAAAAAACTGACGCGAAAATTAAAAGGCAAAGAAGATGCGGTAATACGCGCAATGACGTTGCCGGAATACCTGGAATATCTGGACGTCGCAGATTTTTTCGATCTCGTATCTTTTAAGCCTGGCGCGGCCCTAGTCCCGAGTGGAGAGCTTATCTCTTCGCTTGTAGCATTGACGGTGAAGAAAATCCTTTATGAAGACAGCCGTTCCGGTTACTGGGATGCGGAAAAAAGGCCCGCGCGTTGGGACATCGAGGCCTCTGCGATACGAGTGCATGCGCTTTTTGACCGGCTCTCTCCTTTGCAACTCACCGATGAAGAGCTGGCTGCGGAAGTTCGCGCATTTTTTGATTTGTCCCCGAATCCGGTTTCGGATGGGAACCGCTTAGCTCCTTTGCCAACGTTGTACTTGCAAGATCATCGGACGCCGGCAAATCAACTGAGACTTGCATCCCAGTTAGGCAAAGAAACGATGGCAAGAAATCAGATCATTGAATTTTCTGGACGTATCCCCTCCGAGCTTTGGAATTTTTTGAGTATTCTGCCTGTCGATAGCGAGATGCTCGCAGCTTTACGCCCGAGTGAAGCTTATCTCTCGCCGTCTGATCAAATTTCGGCGACGGACTGGCACCTATCTGCCTTTGTGTGGCATCAGCACCCCGAGTGGCAAAATGTCGACCCCGATTTTCTGCGTCAAGCCGCGGCGGCCTATATTTATCTGAATCGCACAGATCTGGCCACCGAGATCATGGATTATTTGGGATGGAAAAAAAACGAAATAGAGAGAAAAAATCAGACCGTGCCCGAGGCCCTCGTGGCAGCCATAGAGAAAGTCAAAGTCCTTTTAGACGAGGCGCGAGTGGGAAAGAAGCCTGATCTTAGTGCTCCTCCGGTCAAAGAGTTTAATGATCTCGTCCGGCGTGTGCTTGCCAATCCGGACAAAACAGGAGAAGAGTTTCGCAAGTATTTTGATGAGAAAATGAGAGACTACCCTGATCATCTGAGAATGGATGTCATCGTATTCTTAGGACAAGTCCTGGAGGCGCTCGACACGCCATTGGGCAAACAAATCCGCTTTGAGAATATTCTTGAAGCCTTTAAAGATTATCTTCAAAAGCCGGAAGATATTTTCATCTTTTCACCCTATCTTCTTGGCCAAAATGCCGCGCTTGCTGTCGGTAAATTACTGACTGATTTTATAGTTGTAAATGCAAAGGACGACTCAGTGTCTTATGCCGCCATCATAAAATCCATGTATCAAATGTATGATGGCATTCATCTTCAATTTAATTTGATCGTCTTTTTTTCTCACTTTCTGGAAGATGGATTGAGGAAGAGAGACCCAGACGCAATTGCGCTTTATCAGCAATTGATCCACTTGCTCTGGTCGGATGACCCAATCGTTGCGCGCGCAGCGGAAACCATAATAGATCGCCTATTTCGGAACTCCATTCATATGGATACACATGCGAAAGACCCCTTTCAGCAGGGAATAGTGAAATACTTTAGTGACATTCTCGCTCATCCCGAGGAACTTTATAAAACAAAAGGGGGTATGCGATGGCTCAGCTCTTTTAACAGCGCCACACTTACAGCGATGAAAGTGGAGGCAGTGCGTGTGTTCGTTTCTTCCAAATTAAGCGCCGATGCTTATCGGTCGGTTTTGCACAGCCTGAATCTTTACAAAATAGGGATCGCCTCTCACGATGACGCTGCTGCGGAACGTTTTGAGCGGGAAGTCATTACTGAATTTCGCAAAGCCGCTGCGGAAAAAACACAACAGAGCCTGTTGAAAGCCATAAGGCAGGGTCGTCCTTATTCGGATTTTGCGAGTCCTTTGGATCTGCTCTCCGAAATAGACGGAGCAAACGGGAAATTTCAAAAACGTCTTGCGGCCTTATCCTTACAGTTGAAAGATCCAATCGATGCGGCCATATTAAAAAATCATCAACCTTCTCTTGGAGATAGTTATCGAGCGATTGACCTTCGTATTGCGGATGCAGCGAGTCTGACGCCAGAAGATATAGGGAAGTTACTGAATTCTTTTCAGGCGTCTCCGACGCTTGCATTCTATGCCGCACGCGCATTTTGGCCTTATGCAGATCGATTAAAGCCGGAGGTTGCGAAGGCTCTTGGTGATGGCCTTCAGAGAATAGCGAAGACGGTTCCGGGCTCCAAGCCGGAAGAAAATGAGGCTTGGACAAAGGCGGTCGATGAGGGTTTTAATCTGAATGAGGAGGGTTTACAAACTTTTAAAGTTGAACGCGTTATTTTAGAAGCCCCTGATCCTATCAGTCTTCTTGATGATCTAAAGAAAAAGCTGGATTCACCCGCGCCGAGCAAATATTTATTAATGGCCTATGCTACCCCTTCTCGAGACTTCAAAAGAGAGGCATGGCTCGGCATGGGACTACAGCCATTTGCAGCACTGGATGAAATCGTCGAGAAGAACGTCCACGAGAAAGCAGCCATCCGGATTACAAGCGACAATACCATTGAGCTCACACTTCGCGAGCCGCTGAAAATACCAGGCCGTGAGCCGGTCGAACACCTTATCATCATCGTCCGTTCCGGTATAGGAATGCGTGGGGTATTTTCACATATTAGCCCCTCGTTCTTTCAGATTGCCGAAGCCATTAAATCCGGGCGCGCGACGAACGTCCAAATGAATACTTTTCGGGAAGAATTACTCCGGCTTTTTGGTCGGAAATTAGTTTTAGAAAATCCACCCGCTATCCCTTGGGTCTTGAAAATGGCAGAGGATCGCGAGAATTTTTTAAGCGAGTGGAAGAATTACTTCGATCATCCTGAACGTCTGATTCCGGAAAGTGAACGGGAATTGATTCAAAAACAGGCCAAAGAGACGAGCGGTGTAGTGAATAAACGAAAACAGGAGAGGCGAATAAAACGTTTGGGGCGTGAGTTTGATCTGACTTTTGAACAGGATAAGGGAGAAAGAGTCAGTGAGATTCTTACCAGACTGGGCCTGACCTCGGATGCCCCTATCGATTCCCCGGAGTTAGAGGTGGATCCATTCTCAGTCATTCGAAATGTTTACAATGATGGCAAAGAAGATTTCGAAATTCTTGAACTCGCCCGAGGAAAGGTGCAAAAAAACCTGGACGACTGGGCACAACTGTTTGAAAGCGCTGCTCGGGGATATCGGAACGAAAATCTGAATACGCAAACGGCTTCTTATATCGCCACTATATTAATGGAAGAGATACCCGGGCTGACCGGCGTTCATATCAAGGCTGCGCAAGAGGGGAAAAGGGGCGCAATGGCGACCCAGGCTGTCAAAATCCTCCAGGCCGAAGGGATTCATTTGGGAACTAAGACAGCGGCATCCGCCGCGCGGATTCTGCAATCGGCTGTGGATCAAAGGCGCGCGGTAATAGACATCGGGTCTCAACTTGAAATTGCTGCAGAAGATAGGGATTCGAAGGAACCCTTTCCCCCCGCACCAAAACTTTTAGCCGAGCCGGGTTTCAAAACCTTTTTTGATATGCCCGTGAAAGTGGACCCGCAATTCTTTCGCGATCTTATGGATGCCAGCATTCAGGTGATCTCACTGATGCGTAAAGGCTACGGCGAGAATGCTCCGAACTTTCAGGAATATCAATCAAAACACAGCCATTTTTTGGCTCGTATTGGTAAATTAGAAAGCGCCGGAGGATGGGTGAGAAATGGGGATTTGATCGAAATGCGTGAGCTTTCAAATCAACTCGTCGATGCCTTTAATCAAGTCAGCAATGCTCGTAAATTTGCCGGGCCTTCAGAAAAAATAAAATCTCGTCTTCCAATACTGCAATCGGCTTATTCGAGACTCACAGCCATGCTACCCGATTTGATTATCGTTCAATCGACGGATCATCAAACGGGCAAGCAGACCCGATACAAATTAATCGCCGCGATCAGCGAAACAGGGGCGCTCTATCCGGCGACACAGGAGCTCGGAAACTATGAAGGCCTTGGAGAAAAATCGATGGAACAGTTGTATGAGGAAGGTTACCACTATTTGGCTTTGCCCGAATTTGCGACGGAGCGAAACTCAAACTCCACGGACGTCCGACTTGTGCGAGCCCTTCATACTGCTGTAGTATCCGATTCGGATGCCTCTGCCACTGCTACTCCCGAACCGGCCGCCATTTCTTTTGAAGCCTCAGAGACTGAACCTACCACGCAAAGAAAACTCTTTCCCACTCGTAATCTCGAAATTGCGACCAAAATTATGGAAAATATTGCGCAATTACCCGACCTTTTACTTGCCTCAGGTGAGGCGCCTCTTCTTGAAATCAAACAGATTGCGAGTGAGATCAATAGAAGGATTCAAGCCAAAGGAACCAATAAGCAAGTTGAAGAAAGCTATCATGAGTTAGTTGAGGCGACGGATGCCATTTTGCTGGGTGGAGGACGTTTAACGTCAACTCAGAATGCAGGCGTAGCCAAGGCATTCGTCAAGTTTGCCCGAATCAGCACCGAAGCCATGAAACAATTAATATCTCTGGTTCTGGATAAAAAGCTTAATGAAAAAATAAGACAACTAGATGAAGCGGTCAGTCAAATAAAGTACAGTAATAATGAAATCCATTTTCTTGAAATTTCGATTGAAGGTCGTGATCATTACGTTTTGGGATTCGAAACCGATGAGAAAGACGGAAAAAAGTTGTATGCGGCCACAGAAAACGCAGGTGAGTTTAAAAATCTCGCCGATGATGCAGACAGAAAAATCGTAAAATCTGATGAGCCGTTATTGGATGTTGCCCGAGTCTATGTAATTCCTGCTGGTGAACCTGTAACCGCGCACATTGACGTCCTGGAATGGGGAAATATTGATGCAAAATCTGCAAGACAACTCTTCCCGCCTGTAAATGCCGAAAAAGCCGCTGCCGTGGCTGAAGCCTATTCCGATTTACTTGTGCCGATCAAAGACAGACAACCGTTCAACGCAGTATTTTCTCGTATCGATGAAATTCAAAAATTGATGCAGCGTATCGGTGGAAGCAAAGTTCGGGACTGGGATGAACTTAAATTACAAATATCCAAAAAAGTTTTAACTCCCGGGGTAGTCAACTTAAAGACTTTCGATATTCTGACGTCTCGCATTGACGTTGACATTAATACGATCACTGCGGGTCAACCTGAAACATTAAATTTGCCAGATCTCTGGGAACAGTTTCGGAAATTATTGGAAGAGTTGAGCCAGGATTTCGAACGTGTCAGGCAGGCGAACTTTCCGCCTCTGATGATTGCGGATATCAACGGTGACTATTATGTCATAGCGGGATTTGAAATTGAGGGCGAGCTGTATCTTCTTAAGCCCGAAGTGGGCGAGTTTGAAAGTTCCAGCAATCCAGGAAAAATCAAAAGAATTCAGGAAGAAACCGAAGCCTTTGCCTCGGGCACGGCCTATGTGATTCCTTTTGCATCTCCAGTGGCCGATGCTTTGAAAACTGTTCAGGAGTTCCGCGTGCCGAAGCAACCGGAAACCGTCGAGTGGTTCGTTGCCCCAAATGAAATCCAACCTCCCGAAAAATCTGTCAAGCATCGCGTCAAGAAATCTGACGGTCGTGTCAAAGTCGTAAGCGAATGGGAATTTGAAGGCTTTAAACTTTTCTCAGCAGCTGAATTTGTAAGAAAACTGCCTGTAACCAGAGAAGCCCCCGCGACGGAGGATGGAATAACGATTAAGGACAAATCCAATCAATGGAGATTGATTGATCTGCATACCGCAAACGAATTTGCTCAGGCAGTTAATCTCGTGCTTGTCTTAAATGGATGGAAATACCGCTTAAGAAAGAATGATGTTGAAATTATCGATGGAAGAAACAAAGTTGCTGCTGTTTCCAATGATCCGGGTCTCCGTGAAATTGTCAGTCGTTTCATGTTTGATATTTTAGCCGGGATTACGCAGGAGACGTCGGAAATTCTGGATGAGGATTACCATGAATTCGTGTCAGGAAAAAAATCAGACAAACAATACTTAAAATATTTGAAGACCGGTATGATGGCCCCTATTTTTTATCCGGACCATGCAGATATGTATTTGCGCGGAATTCCAAAGGGCGATAGGTTCCCTATTTATCCTGCCTCCGCAGGCAAACAGGGACTTCAAATCGGCGAAGATGCAATCGTCGTTGTCGACTCTGCAAAATATCGATCCTTGGGAGACAAATCTTTTACTGAAATTGGTCCGGCTTGGCTGAGGCTCAGTTTTGCAATAGCCGAAAGTATCGCTCGCGGCGAAAACCTTCCCGTTACCCGCGTGCCGTCGCTAAAAGAAGTGATGGAACGCCTACCTGAGCTTCATCAGAAATCCGTAGCTTCTGGCGTTCAACAGATAGACCCTCAACTCACAATTACAGACGAGGAAAAAGAGGAAATAGCTCCCCAGGACGGAGTTCAGGAGCAGGCTGTTCCGATTGCTGTCGCTCGGCAAGTCATTGAGGCTTACTTGAACTGGAAATTGAGTATCGCTCCTGATGATGTTGAGACTCTACGAGAAGCACTTGATAAAGTTGAGCAAAATTTAAAGCGAGTGCCAGAGCCTATGCAATCTCAAGCTAAGGTTTATATTGGCCAGATGCGCAATGGTTTAAAGAATATTTTAAAAAATAATGATGTGACCAATCGCGAATATTATGCCCTTACCGCTTTAATGAAAGACTTTGAAGCATTGATCGGCCAATTTATAGAGACCAAGCTTTCGGAAAGTGAAAGTAAGATAAAAGACCGCTTCCGTGATCTTGCCACTGCCGTCGTTTCATTTGGAAATGCCCATCAAGATTTTGTAGGAAGAAATTCACTTCGGACCTTCACTTCCGGGGATCAAAAAACAATGTTGGGCTTGTACCATGAAAAGACGGGACAAGTTTATTTACCACTACAGAAGATTGGATATTTCAGAAATATAGACAATGAGAACGATGTTTTTATGATTGATATCGTTGAGACCCGTTACGCGGCAAGCTTGGTTGAAAATCTTGATCATGGCTGGAGACCCATTATGGCTAAGGTAGACCTGAGCAATTTGCAGGAAGATGATCTCGTTTTCCTTGGCGAAATGGACATAATTGCTGAAGAAACACTTGCCACGCGGACAAGCTTAACGCCTTGGTTAGATCTCGTCGCGCCCGGAGTAGTGGCAGTAGATAAGGATTTGATTCAGGATATGAAAAAGGTGGTTGGAAAAGAACCGCAAAAAATCCAAAGTTTGTCAGACGACGAACTTCGCGGCATTTTATATCTTCTTAAAGAAAAGAACTTGCCTTACCTTGCCCAAATTGAAGACACTTTAGCAGACCCTAAAATATTGGAACAGGCGAGGGTTGTGACGAACATTGCTATGTTCTATGGTTTTTTTACTTTGAATTTTTTTCGCGAGGATATACGGGATTGGAGTGAAGAAATACTCGTACAAAAGATTAAATATGCGGCGCTGATAGGCGCCATAAACAGCTTAACGCAATTCGATGGTTTTTTCTTTACTACAAAAACAGGGGCTAGCGCCTACACGAAGATTGAGGAAGTGCAAGAAAAAATTGCTGACATGAGAAGAAGGCAGGCCGATGAGATCGATCTTCAAATTGCAGAAAGGATTGTTCGAACGATTGAAGCCAAGTACGAAGAGTTGCTGCCGCAGGTCGAAGTGCGTTTACGTTTACTGCAAGAGGAATTGAACAAGAACGAGTCAGGCAGATCGGAGTTGCGCGCGGCGGTGATGGCTTACAATCCCCTCCTTGTTGGCGCCAATGCTGAATCGGTCGTTGCGGATGTTTCAGCTGAGGCTTTCCAAGGGCTTTTTGCACCGTCTCTTGTCGCCAAATTATCGTTCTTTCAATATCAACAACTGCTGGCTTTGATTCATCCTGAGACACTTTTTTGGATGCATGCTGATAGCGAGCTTCATAAACGGCCTGCGATTAGGCGGTTGGGCGCACCTGCCCTTGATTTCGGTGCGGCGGTGATCCATGCAGAGCGTTTTGAACCCGAGGATCTTTTTGTCTCCGCGCTTGCGCTGCGGCAATTTCCTAATAAGTTTCAAATCGTAGTGGTCGACGAGATTCAGGATGCAGAGCTGGAGATGATCAATCGTCTGGCGAAACAGATTGCTGGAGAACGCATTCTCGTGATGAGGACGGGGAAGGAGGGCTATCTGGCAACACTTGACGCACTTTTCCGCGGGAGTCGAACGGCCTTTCCGCTTCTTCCCAAATTAATTTCAACGGCCAACCGGCTGGCCGCCAAAGCGGGTTTGGCTCGAACATTAAAAGTCGATGAAATCCTTGATTTTGCGACGATCGTGGTTTCGGATCAGGAAGGCCATTCTGGGTATGCCTTCCTCGACCGCGCAAAAATTAATTTGGAGGATGACTCTACTTCATCCAGACAGTTCTCAGCCGAACAACTTTCCGCAAAGACCATCCTTGCGATTCACACCGCAGGCATTAAGGAACTCAATTCGAAATTCCTGGAGCCTTACTTGTTACGCAATCTCACTGAGATCAGTCGGCCTGGCCCAGTGCGCTATCGCGCGCGGCTCCAGCCTCAGCCTGATTTCCTTGAAGTCATCGAGGCCGTAAAATTGGCTGCAAGCGCAATCAACCTGTCCGCATAATACAACCTCAAATATGAAAGCGATCAAAGCTCATCTGTAGATTTTAACCGTTAAATTCCGCCGCTTATCTGCTGATCGATAGAAACAGGAAAGCACAAGACTACAAAGTCCTTTTACGTTATAATCCCCGCGATTTATGGCCGCACTTCCTATACTTATTATCACCCTCGCGATTTTCGCAATCGGCTACCGCTATTACAGTGCTTTTTTGGCCGCGAAGGTCTTTGTCCTCGATCAGACACGTGAGACTCCCGCATATAGTCACGGTGACGGGCAAAATTATTTTCCCATGTCAAAGTGGGTCCTCTTCGGACATCACTTCGCCGCGATTTCCGGCGCTGGACCGCTGATCGGGCCTGTGCTTGCCGCGCAATTTGGATTTCTTCCGGGGCTGATCTGGATCGTAGTCGGCGTTGTCCTTGGCGGCGCGGTGCAGGATTTTGTCATCCTTGTGGCTTCGACGCGGCGCGGGGGAAGATCTTTGGCAGAAATTGCCCGAGAAGAAATTGGCCAGCCTGCCGGCATGGCTTGTGCGCTTGCGATTCTATTTATTGTGCTTGTGGCGCTAGCGGGCCTCGGATTTGTCGTCGTCAACGCGCTCGCAGAAAGTTCCTGGGGCGCTTTTACAATAGCTGCGAGTATTCCGATCGCCATGATGATGGGGACTTATGTTTTTGGAATTAAAAAAGGGGCGCACGAGGCTGTAAAAATCGCGACGATTCTGGGCGTCACCGCGTTATTCGCTACAGTGATCCTCGGGAGATGGGTCCCCGAGATCCCTTGGCTCAATTCTATTTTCTTACTCGACCGGCAAAAGATTATCGTCATCATGGGAATCTACGGCTTTGCCGCTTCCGTACTGCCGGTCTGGCTCCTGCTCGCACCTCGCGATTACCTCAGCTCTTATATGAAACTCGGCACTGTTTTTTTTCTGATCGCAGGAATTGTGATCGTCAACCCGAGACTCCATTTTCCCGCGCTAACTCCGTTTATCCATGGCGGCGGACCGATTGTCCCCGGCAAGGTTTGGCCCTTTTGTTTTATTACAATTATGTGCGGCGCCATCTCCGGGTTTCATGCGCTCGTCGCATCAGGTACGACTCCAAAGATGATTTCGAGTGAATGTCATGCGCGCTCGATTGGCTATGGCTGTATGCTGCTCGAAGCGCTTGTCGGTGTAGTCTGTCTGATCGCCGCGTGCGCCCTTCATCCCGGAGACTACTATGCGATCAATGTCTCGCCTGCGGTATATTCAAAACTTACTGCGTCAATGGGAATGGTTCCCGTTAATCTAGCAGAGCTGACGCGCCAAGTTGGAGAAACGAATCTCACAGGCAGGACAGGCGGCGCCGTGTCCCTTGCCGTCGGCATGGCCCAGATTTTCAGTGCGATACCGGGCCTTAAGGGGCTGATGAAATATTGGTATCACTTCGCCATTATGTTCGAAGCGCTTTTTATTCTTACTACCATTGATGCGGGAACGCGGATCGCACGTTTTATCCTGCAGGAATTCCTAGGAAGATTTTATGCGCCCTTCAAGCGTACCGGTTGGCTTCCGGGCAATATCCTGGCAAGCTTCGTCGTTGTTTTCGGTTGGTCTTATTTGATCTGGAATGCAAGCATCAGCACCATCTGGCCGATGTTTGGAATAGCAAACCAGCTGCTCGCATCCATCGCATTGACGATCGGTACCGTCGTGCTGGTGCGTGCCGGGCGTAAAAAATATATCTGGGTCACAATGGTGCCTTTTGTTTTTGTGACCGTGACCACGCTAACCGCGGCCTTCGAAATGATACGCAATCATTATTGGCCCAAGACGGCAACCCCATTCATGATTCAACTTAATATCGCCTTGATTATTATCATCGTCAGCTGCTCTTTTATTATCTTCGTCTCCGCTTTCCATAAATCACTCGCACTGGTCAAAGAGAAAGAAGGTGTCTAACGATGCAAGGCAAAACAAATATTTCCGAATCACTGCCGGACAGCCCTGATTTCCGGCTTCTTTTTGAATCGACGCCCGGTTCTTATCTGGTTTTGAATCCGGAATTTAAAATTGTAGCCGTCAGTGATGCTTATCTTCGAGCAACAATGACTGAACGCGAAAAAATACTAGACCGTCATTTGTTTGACGTCTTCCCCGACAATCCCAACGATCCAGATGCAACCGGCGTGGGTAATTTGCGTGCCTCATTGAACCGAGTACTCATGAATAAGACGCCTGATACGATGGCTGTGCAGAAATACGACATCCGCCGTCCCGGGCCGGGAGGCGAATTTGAGGAACGATTTTGGAGTCCGATTAATTCTCCAGTCCTGAATAACAATAAGGACTTAATCTATATCATTCACCGCGTCGAAGACGTGACCGAATTTATCCGGCTCCGGCAGCAAAAAGTCGAACAGAATAAGGATACTGAGGTATTGCGGACTCATATCCGCAATATGGAATCAGAAATTTTTTTAAGAGCGCAGGAACTTCAAACTTCGAATGAGAATCTTCGTGGCGCTAACGAAAAATTAGAAAAAAGCGAAAAAGAGCTGAAAGCCGAAATTTTGCAACGTAAAGAAGCACAAGAAGCCATTCTGAAAAAAAAGGTCGAGCTTGCAAAAGCTAAAGCAGAATTAGATCAGCTTGAGCTATTCGCCTATGTTGCGACTCATGATCTGCGCGAGCCGCTCCATAAAATTATTTCCTTCAGTGATCTTCTGAAAAAAACGGTTGAAACACGCCTCAACTCTGATGAAAAAGATTATTTGTCGAGAATACAAAGTGGCGCATTGCGACTAGCGCATATGATCGAAGAGCTTCGGGAGTTATCGAAAATAAATACCGATCCTAAACCTTTTGTAAGAGTCGATTTGGCCAGTATTGTCCAGGAGGCCGTATCGGATCTGGAGCTAAGAGTCTCCGAAGCGAAGGCAGAAGTCGAGATCCTCGAATTGCCCTCAATTTATGGGGACCGCATGCAATTAAGGCAGGTCTTCCAAAATTTAATCGGCAATGCGCTTAAGTTCCGCCGCAAGAATCAAGACCTGAAAATTAGAGTTGGCAGCCAGGCGGGCGACAGCGATTTTATTGAAATCTATGTGGAGGATAACGGGATTGGTTTTGACGAAAAATATCTGGACCGGATCTTTAAGCCGTTTCAGAGGCTGCATTCGTCCTCGGAATATGAAGGAAGCGGAATAGGTTTGACGATTTGCCACAAAATTATTTTAAGACATGGGGGTAAAATTTCCGCTCGGAGTTCTCCAGGCAAAGGTTCGAAGTTTATTCTTAATCTGCCCTTATCATTTGAAGGAGGCATTATATGACCACGAAAAAAACAGCCAATATGCTTATGGCTGAAGACGATACGGATTTTTACCGCTTGATGACGATTGCATTAAATGAAGTCGATAGTCATAGTAAGCTGCGACGTGTCGAAGACGGCGAAGAGTTGATGGATTATCTTATGCACCGCAATCAGTATACGAATGCAGCAGAGGCCCCACTTCCGGATATTATTTTTCTCGATCTCAATATGCCAAGAAAAAACGGCCTCGAAGCGCTGAAAGAAATCAAATCGCATCCACGTCTTAAAATTATCCCAGTCATTATGCTTACTCTTTCCAATAATCAGGATGATGCTTTTATGTGTTATTCCGCAGGAGTGAATTCCTTCGTCACGAAACCGATTGAGTTTGATGGGCTCGTTAAAACGGTAAAGTTGTTTCAAGAATACTGGTTTGAAGCTGTGACATTAACCGGCCCCTAAAATATCCTTCCTGTTAGCTTTATTGTTCAAATTGACTCAGAAATCGCTTGGCACGGCGGTTGCCTTTACGGGGCATGAGCGCATTCCATTGTAGAGAGAAACGGATTAAAAAATCCTACAAATATGAAGTGGTTTTGACAATATCGTTGAAGGTCGATGCCAGTGGAAACTGACGACCCTTCAGATGTAAAAAAAGTAAGGCAGAGTTTTTCTCTCTTATATGAAGTCAGCCGGGCGATTGTTTCAAACCGATATCTTGAAGAGATTTTGGCGCTGGTGGTCTCGCTCACCGCGCAGCTGATGAACTCAAAAATTTGTTCTTTAATGCTGCTTGATGAAGAGAAGCAGGAGTTGACAATCAAGGCGACTCAAAGCTTGAGCGAGGTGTATCGAGAGAAACCGCCCCTAAAAGTTGGAGAGAGTGTGATCGGCAGGGCAGTCAAAAAAAAGCAAGCGGTTTGTGTGCTCGATGTGACGAAGGATAAAGATTACAAGTATCCTGAAATTGCACGGGACGAAGGTCTCCGGTCAATGATTGCTGTTCCGATGATGATTAAGAGCCGCGTGATCGGCGTATTGAATTGCTATACGACCTCCGAGCATCAGTTTACACCTGAAGAAATCCAAATGCTTTCGGGTGTGGCGAACCAGGCGGCCATTGCCATCGAAAATACACAGCTCCTAGCGGACAAAGTCGCGGCCGCCGAAAATCTTGAGTTCCGAAAAAAAGTTGAGAAGGCAAAAGGCATTTTGATGAAGAGGCTTAAAATTGCCGAACAAGAAGCTTATAGATTGATGCAGAAACAGAGTATGGATAAGCGCCATGCCATTTGGGAAATTGCCGATGCCATCATCGTATCGGATGAAATGATTAAACCGCCAGATAAGAGATAAAGGGACAATAACTTAGCTTAACTCTAGCCGGAACAACGACGTTCCACACAATTAACGTAATGAACAAAGGCGTTCAACATTCAAATGTTGGGCGCCTTTTTTTTTCACAGGAGGCAATATGAAAATCTCGGTAAAGGGCAAAGCGCGCAAGTTTCCGGTCCGTGAAAATGTAAAAAACAAAAATTCCTGGAAGAGCTATCGAATACGCTCAAATCCCTGAAGGAGAGATTGATCTAAGTAGTAAGGGCCTGCTTCTCGAAACTCGAGAGGCAGGTCCTGATCAAAAATTAAACAGGGAGAATCCAATGAGTAATCAATTTAAAGCTTTATTTTTGCCAAACAAAAAAAAATTGCTTTACGACTAAATAGATTTGAAAAGTTTTTGGTTCAGGGGGAACAAAAACAATGGCACGCCAATTTAAAAGGGGAAAACGCGGGATTGCAATTATTTTAATCATTACCGTCACACTGAGCGAGCTCGTCTATGCACAGGCCGTAAGTCCTGCGATGTTCAGTGTTGAATCGGATGTGGCGCTTCATGCGTCCGCGGATCTTCCAGCTGGCATTATGAACGGTTTTCCAACCGAAGCGGGACGAATTAAGAGTATGCATCAAGGCTCACGGCCAGGTCTCGTTGTTCACATTCAGGATGCCCATGTTAATGAAGCGGCGCAGAGAAATATCGCCCGCGTATTGGAATATTTCAATGAGCACTCCGGTTTAAAACAAGTTTATGTCGAAGGGGCGGAGGGGAAACTGTACTCTGAAATTTATTCATTTTTTCCGGATGATAAAGCCCGGAGGAGCGTCGCTGATTTTTTTCTCCATGAAGGACGTTTGAGCGGGACCGAATATTTTGAAATTGTTAAACAGCCGGGTCTGCAGATTACGGGAGTGGAAACTTTGGGTACCTATGAAAAAAACCGCGCTGCCTATTTTGAAGCGACGAGGCATCGCGACCGAAATGTGAAGATCCTGAATGAATGGAAAAAAATCGTCTCCGGGCTTTCTCGTTTTGTTTTTTCACCGGAGATGAGAGAACTTATCCGACTTGAAGAAAAGGCAGAGCGCGATGGTGCATGGATCGACTATCTACATTTTCTATTAAGTGTGAGAGACAAACAAAATGAAATAAGCGGTGAGTTTCCGAAAATTAGGAAGCTGCTTCAATTTGCCGACCAGCAAAAACAGATTCATGGGGATAAGCTCAAGACCGAAATGGCAGAACTAAAAAGTCAGTTGAAGAAAGACAGGCCTTCTGACTGGATAAAGCTTTCTGAATTATCTTTGGCTCTCCACCGCAAAAAACTTAAAAGGGAAACTTTTTATGCAGCGATGGAATCAGAAATTCAGAAACTTTCACAAGTCGACCGCTCTAAGTTCGAACAAGCCTTGTTGTATACACGCCTGATGCAGGCGTCCACTTCTCTGGATGTTGATTTCGATGAGGAAAAAGAAGCCCTAGAAGAAAGCGTTGTTTCCCAACTCACATTGGAGGAAGATGCCGGGCATCTCGCAGATTTATGGAGAGTATTTCGTACGACGCGTAAAATTTTCGACCTTTCCCTGACGCACCGCGAAGCCGCTTATTTTATGGATCACCGTTCCTCGTTTGAAACAAGTTCTTGGATTCAAATCCTCCAACCTTTGCTGAAGAAATTTGCCTTTACCGCCAATCTACCGGAATATGGGCATTCGCTTGACAAGGCCTTAGAAAAGGTTGAACTATTTTATGTTTGGGCGCTCCGTCGCGATGAAGCGCTGATCCTGAACGCTATTTCCCAGATGCATTCCGAAAGGCAATCCATTGCCGCCGTGATTACGGGTGGTTTTCATTCCCCCGGAATCGAAAGTTATCTTAAAGAACAGGATTACTCCTATATCGTGATTACGCCAGCTATTGGAACCCGAGTCGAGAATCCACGCGAAACTGAACTTTACAGCCGCGCCCTCAGACAAGGGCAAATCCATCCCGCAGAAAATCGCTTGGCCGAAGTGCTCGCTTCCCGCACATCGTCAAAAATGAAAAATGCAAGATTTCAGCTCGCTCCAAAACCACTTTTTCAAACGCAGAACCGATTTGAACAGATTTTTTCCGACATCCGCAGCCTGAATCCAGATTTAAGAGATCCTTCTCTGGCTCATACGGAATTTTATTTTCGACAAATGATGATCGAGATTTTTTTAAATGCTGTCGATCCGAAAACAGCGCGGTCGGAACTTCGAAAGGCAATCGGTAAAAAAATTCCCCTGCCTCATCGGGCTCAACTGGCTCGATATCTTCTTACTCCATTTGACGGAGTTGTTTTGACGAAAGATGAAGCCAAAAAACAGTCTTGGCTTTTTCTTCCCGAATCTGATGCCCTTGATACCGTCCTCGGGGTGGTCCGTTATTCCACTCCAAAAGGAAAACAGAAAAAGCCTGTCCCAGAACTCGGTATTCGCTGGACACCTGATAAGACAATTCAGTTGTCGGGAGAGACCACCTTACGGTTTGCGGAAGTCTCCAAGGATCAGATGGAAAGACTTAAAACCCGAGGCGAGTCCCAGCGTTCAGAATTACGTATTCCATCCGACACGATTAAAAAGGATCACGCCTCACAGCGAGGCAAAACTTATAAAGGGCCATTAGTCTCTCCGACTTCTGTCCTACCTTCAGATAAAACGGCTAATAAAATTCCCAGCGATACGCCGCCAAACGATTTATTACTGAAGGCGGAGGAAAAATCCAACGGGGAACTTGTCTTAAAAAATCCTCCAGCGCCGATATTATCCCAAGGCCCGCAAGGCGAAGTTCCAGCACAAGGCGATGTGTTGGCTCAGCGAAGTGCAACGGCCCTGACTTTTGCTGCGCTCGTGTTATTGTTGAGTTCTTTCTCTCCCTGGCTTTCCATCTCATTAATTTCCGCAGCCTTAGCGATTCGTCTGGGTTATCAAATAGGCGCCGCTTCGAATGAAGGGGCGCATGTGCTTGCCGCGTTACTTTCAGGACATCTTCCCACCCGCGAAAGTTTGACGGGTTCCGTTCCTCTATTTAATTGGTTGCGTGGACTGATCCCTTTTTATCACCTGGGCGAGCGGCCTCAGGTCGAAATTCCCGCACTCAAGGAAGGTCACCCGATCAAGAATTTGATTGTTCAAAATTTTGGCTGGGTCGTGAACGCGGCCTTGTTTTCTGGTGTGGTGTTTACAGGTTTGTGGTATTACACGGCCCTTTTGATATGGATATCTACTTTAGTTCCTGCGCTTTCTCCTACGGCTGCTCTCTTGACCACGCTCCCGATGGCAGGAATTGAGATCGGTCTTTTACTGGCATTGAAGGATTCTCTTCGATCAGACTTTGGAGACGTTTGCGTGCCGGGCGTTTTCAACTGTGGGAATGCCTCCATTATGGGGACAGTGAGAAAATGGGAGGATTTGGATACTTATCTGAAGCGGCTTTCGAACAGCATCACGATCACTGACGTCAGAGGAAAAATTTCAATCGGATTTTTTGCGACTCTTTCAGATGGGACGAGAAAAGTCACGGTTCAAGCTAAGTATATTATTGAGAAGAGAAAAGAAGGGCAGGATGCCTTTGATGATTTTGCTCGAAAGGTGCGCCGGCGAGCGGCCGCGAAAAAAATTACGCTGTCCTTCTCGATTCAAATCGGCGTTCATCTGCGTTATCCCACCGGCGGCGCGTTGAATACGGACTCGACCGTAGAAAAGATCGAAGCGGGGGCTCACCCTCATAATTGGCTCGAAAAGCGTGTTTCAATGCTGTTGAAATCCATTAAAGGCACATGGCAGGAAGTCCGCGAATGGATTATCAACGCCATTGGACATAATGGGGATTGGAATTATTTATTGCATCACGGCGTTTGGTATACCAATGAATTTTTGGGCTGGGCCCTGAAGAGAATTCATCATCACAATAATCCGACAACGGGCGATTCTCCCAAAGGCGCCGGTGTGCTTGATCTTTTCTATGTTCAAGGCAGATGGAATGACACGGTCCGTTTTTCTCACTTTGAAGCGGTGATTGATAAGCTCGAAGATTACTTCGGAGGGCAGCATCCTAAAAATACTCAGGAGGAGGCGTTGGCGCCTGATACAAGTCTTACGATTAAAGAGGAGGAGGCCCTCGCTGATTTTCTCCGCGCTTCTTTTGCAAGGCATGGCGGTCCGCGAATTCTCGAAGGCTTGGTGAATCTCGTTGATATAAGTGCTGCTTCTCTCGACGGGCTTAAAAAATTAATGGTGCGCGATATTACTGCTCCTGATTCAGCACTTGTAAGTGCACTTTTTAAAAAGTGGGGAGAACAAAAGGGGCGCGCATTTGTGCAGACAGCGGTGGAGGCCTATTTTAAAAATGATCTTTTCAAATCGTGGATCATGATTATGGAGCGTTTCGGCGGCACGGCGGGCATCAATGCTTATTCATCTATCGATCCAAATAAGAAAGTTGCTGCGGCGCTGGGTCAGCCTTTGGCCGTGGGTTTTGGAAAGAAAGACGGTTTATTGCAGATTGGAGTGGCCTCAGACCGCAATGCGGTGAGGGTAGATGGTTATGAGCGAATATTTGACCTGAATGAATTGGGAGAAGTTGCGGAGATCAGGCAGATAGACGGTGAGACGATTACATTTCGAGTTTATTCCCTTGTCTTAAAACGCGAGCTTACCACTGAAGAAATTGCGGCTCGAATGCTTCCCGTCATTCCGATCGAAACTCTGGAGGCTAAAGAAAAGAAGGACCCTCTTGGGGCTGAGTTCAGGAGATTGCCAAGATATCTCCATATCGCGGATGAGGAGTGGAAGGGGCATGCCACTAAAGAAGTTCCTGTGCCTCATAACCCAAAAGTTGCACGCGAAATCACGGCCTTGCTTTTCCGCCGTGTCATTGCCAAAAAGATCTCTGCCAGTGTGCGTCAGCACATCGCGAGTGGTTATTTGAATACCGTCTTCTCGACCCAGGCGGAAAATCATGTTGAAGAATTCTTGTCGCGTCTGGGATTAGAGGGTGAAAAGACCGAGAGCTACCGGCCGATTGTGAAAAAATTATTACGTGAAATATTCCGACGTGAGACTTTAAGGTTGGTTGAAGACCCCCTATTTATCCAACGTTCTCTAAATTTGGCTCATCCTATTGCCCTTGATTTGCTGCGGGGAGATTTTAAACCCGAGGAACTCAATGACAAAATGGAGCCTGCCGTCTTCGACCTTTTGAAGGCCTTGCGTAATAAAAATAAGAACGCACGTTTCCCGAAATGGATCGCTTCCCATGTTGAGGATCAGATGCAAAGTCTCGACACGAATGATCTGCGTAGTGCTCTTTCTGAAATCATATCGAGTCCAGAAAAGACGACAAGACAGAGGGAGTTTCGCCTTTATGGAAGATTTCTCAACGAGCCGCCAAGCGAAGAGCATTCGGGCGTAGACCTTTTTCTCTATGCCAAAGAAAAGAACGAGCAGATGATGTACGGATTGATCAAGAACATCTTAAAAAAGATTCTCCCGGATTTTAAAGTCGAAGTGGTCGAACCCAATCGGATTTTGGAAGAAGGAGAACGCTTCATGCGTTCGTCTGATAATGCTGCTGAGAAATTGGAAGAATTGGATGCAAGACGATTTAGAAAAAGATTGAATTTGGCCAATCCCTATGTCGTCGCCTTGGGACAGAGTGAATCGGGACAAAATTTCCCGGCTGCCAGCGCCAATCCTTTAATTACTCGTGTTATTCCAGAAGCCTTCGTTCATACGGCTGATCCCTACAGTCCCATGGCGCGAGAAGTTGGTCTGAGAAGAACCCTATTGATCCGCAGCGGTTGGAGTCCAGGTGAGATTCACTTTGCCGCCTCTGCCGCCATTCAAAAGAATTTATTCGAGTTAGTCCACTTTATGGCGAGGTCATTTGTGGAAAAGTTTCCGAATGAGGAACTTTATGGCCGAGATTACCTAGCGAGTGATATGGAAGAAATCCGAAAACTGGAAGACGATTTTTTAAATTCCAGCGTACCAAAAATTACGGGCTATACCCCAATGGGGAAGTTGGAACACAATGAAGTACCTGATCATGAAAAGATAGTGCGTATCGCCCAGTCCTTAGGCCGCAGGATCAAAGAGCCCGTCGCCGTCTGGTTTTTCTCCGCGCTTTATATCTTTATGACCGTGGCTGTGCCCAGTATTCTCAATTGGTTGACGGTTACTTTTGGGTTTCATCCGAGTTTTGGACTCGCCTTTGCAATCAAGCTGCTTACAACGCCGGTCTTCGCCACTTTGAACTCTCTTTTGACAACAGTAGGCTCCTTTTTTCTACCGCCGGTTCAATTGTTTACAGCGGTTTCTTTGGTTATTATTTTGGGGACGTTCGCCGTCCGAATAGGCGCGGTCCTTATTAGCCGTGAGGCCAAGTTCCAAAGCAGAACGTTTCGCAAGATTTGGGTGAACACATTCACATTGAGTGCAATTTTGGGTCTTACGCTATTTGTCCCTGGAGTGCTGGATGCTGCGTTCTATATTTTTCTCGGTACGCCGATATTGCCGTTGCTCTATCGTACTGCCATAAAATTATTAGATCATAACCCACGTTCTATTACGGATCGGGCCGGCCCCAAGAAAATTGTCATTATTTCCAAGCACCGTTTTGTCTCCGAGCTCCTTGCGATTGCGCTTCGTAAATTGTTTAGCCAAAGTTATGGAATTAATTCAATCCAAGTGTTCGGGACGGATAATTACCGCGCGCTTGACGAACATTCAGGCGATCGCTCTACTTGGATCATTTTGCTGGGAGAAGACGGGCGCATTCCGGACCAAGCCAATGCGGAAGAGGCGACGCTTATGATTGGCAGACAGATTAAAACGATTGTCTCCAAGCCTTTTATTTGGTGGTCTAATTTATACGGGATCTCCCTTTCCGGGGCCCACATTATTAACCTGAGCAGTAATCCGATTGTGTCTCCTAAGGCCGCCCATGAACACATCGCCATAGATTCAGAAACACACGCTCCGGAATTCATGTCGCCGCGAAGAATAGTCCAAGAATTATTTGCGGATATGATTGAATCCCGCAAACAATTGTTGGAAGGATTTGTTCTAATCCACGCGATGACGCGTGGCGTTTCCACGCCCGTGTGGTATCAACCGTGGAATTACTTTGTGAGATGGCGAGAGCACCGCACTCATGCGGGCACAGGTGTCCACACTACAGCGAGCGGTTGGGGTGCTGATCCGTTTCAACGATTTCTGCAGAAGGCACAACAGATCCTCCGCCTTATTCCAAGCGAGGAACCCCCGCGGACGCTCGCCGATCTACCGGATTATATCAAGCTTCCTGAGGTCGAAACCTCTCCGAAAAAAGATGCCTTCCAGAAACAAACTCAGGTGGAATCATTGCCGGTCAAGACTTTGGCCCCTTTACCGTCCGTCAATGGGAATGGAAAGCACAACGCTGCTCCTCGGCCGCTGCCGCGAAGCTTTATAGAGGAAATTCTTGAATTGGATGATGAACAAGCAGTGCGTTCAGAATTACGTTATTATGCCCCAAAGTTTATTGCAGCGGTCGGAGAGACTCACGATCTCGAGAGACAATTCTCTCCGGAAGAGGACGAAATACTTGCCCTTCGCGAGAAGGCCGTTGAAATCGATCTTGATCTGCAAAACGCTCTAAGGGATTTTGGTTCAAATGAAAAAGTTCGCGAGGCGCTGGGAATTGAAAGTTCGTCATTGGATTCGGGTGCGGTGATCTTTCATTATCGTCCGGGGACTCATGAAGTCTCATTTGTCGTCCAAATTGCCAATGAGATGAAAAAATTGCCGGCCAATATCCAGATGACAATCTATCAAGATCCTCGGATTACGATGACCCAATGGGACAATCTGCGGCGACAGATTGGAAAACTGCCGGAACTGGCGGCACGTGTGCGATATGCAGACGCGCTGCGGTACAGGACCTTATACAACCTTGTGAATCTCGAACGGCGGCGAAGGAAAGTAAGACCGGAAGACATTCTTCAACTCCTTGATCCACCCGTTGAGTCTAATCAAGCGCGAAGATTGGTTGAGGCCGCTCTTCTCGGTGCTGTTGCGCTCGGTCGAGGTAGGATCATTATCCTGGGCAGCCAAGAGTCAATAGGCGATTCAAGGACGTTGCGGGTGGCTGAAGTGATGGAAGCGCTCATTCAGACCTCTCAAGCCGTAGGTCGTTCAGCTTAAAAAAAGGGAGAAGAGGTGGGGGAACGGACACAGGAAATTTTTCTCTTCCTTTCTCTTTTATTTTTTATCTTTCCGGGGTGACATTTTTAAAATAAAAGGTATGATCTCTCAACCCGGGAGGTTTTATGCCGTTTAAAACGATTGTATTTTCATTGATCATTTTGAGTTTATCAGCCTCTGCTCACGCCTGTCCTTCCGGCATGGAGACAATTTGCGAACAGGTGGCCCGCACCGGAACTTCGTCTCCTCTCGTAAGTCCGTGGACTAAAGAACCGACCTATAAAAAACAGATGGTCGCAAAATTACGTTTTGGTTTAAAGAACACGCTATTCGGCTGGACCGAAATTTTTACGGAACTCGTGGAACATCTGCGCGATCATCGTAGTCCTCTTGCAACGGGGCAGGGCATTGGCAATGTTGTGATGGATGAGATCGGCGGGGCTCTGCATCTTTTGACTTTTCCCTTAGTTAAGGTCGATGTCCCTCTCCCTGAGGATGGCGTCGATTTTCATATCTAGTCCGTGCCTCAATATTCCGAAATTCCGAACGGTCGGAATATTGGCGTTTACCTCAACGGGTGTATCTCAAAAGGCAGTTTTTTTCAGGTCATTTCGACGAGCGCAGCAAGGAGAAATCCCGGTGATTTCCATCGTAATGGGATCTCTCGCTTTGCTCGAGATGACATGAGGAGGATCTGCCTTTTCTGGAATGCACCCACCTCAACAAGACTCTCTAGCGTTGAACCGCCATTTGCGATAGAATTCCGCCTGAACTGAAGGCGGGTTAATATTCATCCACTCTCTCCAAATGATGCGAGAATGTTACACTTTTCGAGCTATGCTTAAGCCTCTTTTTGCTTACCTTGTTTATGCCCCCTTTTTTCTTAGCCTAATTTCTTCTATAGCCTTCGGTGGCCCACAAACTTCGACGGCCGACTCACTTGTGGAAGTGATTAGAGACGACTGGCGTCTTCGAGAGGCTCCTGAAAATGAATGGGGCGCTGGATTCGAGACCCGTCCTGAGAGTTTGCTTACGAGTCGTTGCCACCAAAAAGATTTAGAAAATTACGACCTCGAAAAAGGTCCCTTATCGGCGCGGCTTCATGACGTCACAGCCATTTATTGTCCTAAGGAGAAACGCTACTGGATTTATGAGCGCGGTGGTGATAAAGGGGACAAGTTGGTCTGGTCCGGGCCATTTGCGCTGGATACCCGGAAGTTGAAACGCTGATTCCATGGATCCCTGCGAATGATTCCTTCCTCTGATGAATCAAAAATAATCTCCTCTATGGGTTGGGTGGACAAGGGTTCCCTATGGATTCTCGATACTCAATCGCGGCGAATTTCTAGTGAGAAAATTTCCGAGGCCAAATCTTTAACCCTTTACCGTGGATATGACGACCATTTCGCAGTCGCGCATCATTATGACGGACATGGACAGGAGATAACAGCTCACGCCTTTTCTCATCCTGAAGAAATTATTTCCCGATTGATCCTCTCGCCGGAAGGAGGGCACTTAGAAGGGGCCTCTCAGGTCTGGCAATATTTACCTTCTGCTTATTCGCGTTCTTTCGGATCTCTGGGAGATTTTCTTTTTCTTCTCCGCGGCGAAGAAATCGAAGTTCAAAAACTTGATTGGTTCAACGAGTATGACCGTGGCTATCAAAATATCCTAGATGCCTTTGAAGTACCAGGAAGTGATTTAGTGATTTTTTCAATTCAACGCGATTCAAGGCCGGTTCTTTATGACACCATTGAACAGCGAATTATAAAAAAGCTCGACTTGGCGGAGCGGATGGGAAATCCACTTTTGAAATTTCGCAGGAAGGCCCCTGAACTTTGGGTAAATGATTACGATACGCTCGTAAGAATTGAACCGAAAAATTGGGCCGTCAAAAGTAGCCTCGAGCTTCCGGCCCCAAAGAATGCAGGGACGATGGAATTTATCAGTGATTTCACTTTTAATAGGGATGAATCGCTTTGTGCCGCCGCCCGGCCACTTACGGGAGATGTCGTTCTTCTCAACACAGCCTCTTTAAGGATTGAATCAAAATGTGTCCTCGGGGGCCAACCATTCGAAGCGGCGCTTATTTCGGACGGCCGTATTTATGCACGGGATTGGAAATCCGGTGATCTTCTGTCGGGGAAAGTAGAGACTAAAAAACGCGGCTGGTGGTAACTACGCAAACAGGCTCAAGGCATGGTTTCGAATCGCGCTACTGGTGCCACTGACCCAAAATCATCGGTGCCGTCTGCGCTAATTTGAATTTGATATTCATAAATACTTTTTGCATCGAGATTTTTCAACGTTCCCGCCCAAGAAATTACGTCACCCGCTGGATTCTCAAGCTCTAAATAGTTCCATGCGGGACTATTCAGAATTCGAAAAGCAGTCCGGACGCGTGCCCCTTTTGGAAACCCAAAATTGGGATTGAGGGTGACCTTCATTTGCGCGCTGCTCGATGTGATAGGCGATACTTCTGTCTCTGCCGGAGCGAAAGGATCATTTGTCTCTTTCTTCTCCTGGATCTCTTCAGTTTGGGCTTCTGGCTGTGTGCCTGTGGCGGCCTGTTCCATCACCGACGGGACCAATGGTTCCGGATTTACAGGCTCGATCGTTTTTTCTTCGATGGGGTTTTCATTCGATCTCTCTCCGGGCTGAGTAGTAAACTCGCCAATCGGCCCTGCCGCCGTATAATTAATTCCGTCGGTCGAGACTTGTGGCTGAATTTCATAGCGCGTTTGAGGGTTGAGATCTTTCAGTCTTGCGAGGCCATCATCGATTGCATTGAATTTCCAGGATTCTTCTCCTTCAGGGCGATACGCGAGTCGCGCAGTAATGGATGATAAATTCCTCGCTAGAGTTACTTCGATGATAGCCGCATTTTTTGTCACGCCGACGATTTCAGACAACGCCGGGATTTCATCGACTGACACAGGACGCGGTTCTTCCAGTGGAGATATCGGGTCTGTTTTTGTTTCCGAGACGGTTTCTTCCAAAGTAATAGGAACTTGGACAGCAGCGGAGTCCTCTTTTATTTCATCCTGCCTTGATGGCGGATTGCCTTCAGCCACTGGTTCTAATGCGCCACTGCCTTTCTCCAAATTTATTTCCTCCTTTATCACCGGAGTCTCCACTGGAGGACTTATTTTTGGTAACTCAGTATTACGTTCAGTAGCATCTATTCCATGATGAGTTGTAAAAAGCTTGCGGTGACCGGAGATATCATAGTTCTCTCCATCGGAAGCGCGCCAGGATTGAAATTCATAGGTTGTGTCCGGCGTGAGATTTTCCAGCCGAGAAATTCCGTCCTTCACTTCTGCAAACAACCAATCTTCAGCGCCCAGTGGATGATAAGCGATTCGTGCAAGGCCACCCGAGTCGCCTGGTATTTTCACATCAATCACGGCCGTGTTCTCCGTTACAACAGTAGGCTTTGCGATAGCCGGCAAAAAGCGCGAAGGAGGGAGCCCAAAAGACGGTTGATTTTCTAATGAGTCCTGAGATTTTTGTTTTGAAAGGGCTGATGCAGGATTAAGACTGTCCGCAAATTGATCGGTGGCCATTTGTTCAGAATTTACCGGAGTATTTAAGTCCCGTGTGGGGGTATTGTCTCTACGGGATTCCGGGGTAAGACCTTCCACATTGAGTGCGAATAAAGAAGAGGAAATCAAAAAAAAGGAGAAGATTAGGATGGCTGTTTGAGTTCGGATAATGTTCGGCATAGTTTTGCTTCCTCCTTAAAAAGGGTGAAACTAGTGTCCGACATAAAGCTAACAGGTATTTATAATCATTTCAAATCTATAAAGCGTAATAGATAGCAAAAAATAGCATCAAGGTAGACGGCCAGGAGCTTTTTGTCCATCAATATATCGGCTAACTAGGGGATTTAGCCGAGTACAAATTAGGCGGTTATTCTGATTTACTTTAGCGGTTTATAGACTGGAACGTCACAAAGTTTAGGTAGAATCTCATTAAGCAGATATTCCTAAGGACTTCAGATCGACACTTTGCTTTCATTAGGGTAAGATCAATTCATCAGTGCGGGAGTTTATGATGCTTTCATACACGGATCGTGGAAAAGGTCTACCCATTCTCTTGCTTCATGCTTTCCCTCTCTCTTCGAGAATGTGGGAAGGTGAGATCCTTCGTTTTCAAGATCAATTCAGGATGATTGTCCCTGATCTTCCTGGATTTGGCCAATCGCCACGTCAAGAAAAACCTTCTATTGCGCATATGGCTAAAAGTGTGGCTGCCCTCCTCGATGATTTAAATGTCCAGGAACAAGTTGTCGTTTGTGGTCTTTCGATGGGAGGGTATGTTCTATTTGAATTTTTGAATCAGTTTCCCAGCCGCGTCAGAGCTGCTGGCTTATTTTCGACCCGCGCGGCGGCTGATTCTACGGAGGTTCGCGAAAAGCGGTTTAAGACAATTGAAATGATCGATCGAATGGGACCCGGCCCATTTATTGAAAAAATCCTTCCTAATCTTCTCGGCAAAACAACGGTGGAAACAAATTTATCGGTGGTTGAAAAAGTGCGCGGAATGATTCTTCAAAATGATGCCGGTGGAATTACGGACGCCCTGCGTGCGATGGCGGAGCGCCGCGATTTTACGCAGTTTCTTTCCACTATCAAAATTCCGGTCCTTGTATTAAGTGGCGAAGAGGATACTTTTGTCCCTGTGAAGGAGGCCGAAGCCATGCATCTGGAAATTAAAGGTTCGGAATTTAAAATAATCCCCAAGGCAGGACACTTGATCAATTTTGAATCACCCGGATTATTTCAACAGTACTTTAAAGATTTTCTCGGACGTCTCTAACCGAATTGCTAATGCGTTTCGCTGAGGAGCTTTTATTTCATACGCCTACTCTCATTTCCCGATCAGAATAGAAATCCAGCACGGTTGCTTCGGTTTTGGCAAAATGATGATGCCGCAGGAACCAGGACAAGATTTTTCTTTCACCGAAGGTCGTGTTGAGGTTCGACGTTTGATGGCAAGTCAGCCCGGCAACATTTATTTTTCCGAAGGAGTAGCGCTATCCAAAAAATCGATTGAATGGATTATGCCGGAGAGTCTCTACACCTGTGATGCGAGCATCATTTTATTCAATCAAAACGCCATCAAAAGTGCGATTTGGAAATTAACTGAGGCCAGAGTCATCTTATTTCGAGAAGGCGATGGACCTCATTCTGGTTCAGGCTTACGCATTCATACCCTTAAAGTCGCTTACCAACATCTGGCTGTAACCGCCCTGTAATCTGCCTTTTTAAGTGCATATCATTTTATAGCATGATATAGCATTTAGATTCTTATAGACCCTCTTGTTTTGCAATCCGAAAAAAAATTGACGCCTTCAGATTTCAACGTCTATACTTAATAAGCCTATTTAAAATATATTTATAATATATTAATTAAATAGGGCTCATTGTGTACGAAGGTCCCTATGCTGAGTTGGCAGAAACCGAAATCGAAGCCATGGCTTCGCATCGTTGCTCTGTTAACTGTCCTCGTGTTTTTATCAACTAACACGGTGACAGCCGCCGGCCCCGATTCGCTTGCTTCTCTCATCCAAAATAAAAAGTCTTCTAGCCCAATCGAAATAGCTCAAAACCCCGCAGAGTCTAAATCTTTCTTTGATGAAATTGTTGTGCCTGAGAGCGACGGACAAATCAAACAAAGTTTTCGCGGCTCTCGCGATAAAATCGTGATTCATATTCAAGACGCTCATGCGAATGAAGAGGCGCAACGTAACATTGCTAAAATTTTGAATTATTTTGCTGAGCGTCAGAATCTAAAGCTGATTAATTTAGAAGGAGCGGAAGGAGAGCTTTACACCGAATTATTTTCATTTTTTCCGAATAAATCCGCCCGCCAAAACGTAGCAGATTATTTTTTGCGCGAGGCACGTTTGACCGGCCCGGAATATCTTGCGATCGTTGATCAACCTCAAGTCAAACTTTTCGGAATCGAAAACCGGGAGATGTATGAGCAAAACCGGCAGGCCTATCTCGAAGCGTTGGATTTTAAAAAACGTGACGAGGAAAAGCTTGTTCAGCTCGGCCGGGTGCTCGATGGCATTTCTAGATATGTTTTCTCTGACGAGATTCGGGAACTTAACCGGCGGCGCCTCAAGTTTCAGGAGGGGGGGCGGGACTTCGCGAATTATATACGCTATCTGACCGAACTCAGCGAGAAACATAATATTCCGATTCATGATTATCCTGCCATGCATTCCGTCCTATCTCTTATCGATCTTGAGAAAAAAATCAATTTTGAGAAAGCTGAACAGGAAATTGAGAGTCTGACTCTCGATCTCAAAAACATTATTTCGCATGAGCGTCTGTCCAAATTCCTTTCGAATACCGTCGAGTTTCGCATGAAGAAGATGAAACGCTCCGACTATTACGGTTACTTGCAAGAAGAGATTCAGGTCGCATCCGGACAAGACTCATCAGAGCAGGTCCTCGCGGAAAAGTATGCGAATGTTTTGGACTATCTGAAGTATATGCAGCTCTTTGACCGAATTCAGATCGAGGTTTTTGATGAAATCGAGGCGCTGGAAAAAGGCATCAAGTCAAAGCTATTTACTACCGCCGATGAGGTTGAACTCGACCGACTGTATCGCATCTTCGACATCTATCAAAAAATGTTTGATTTCACACTGACGAAACAGGATGCTGATTTTTATTACTCCTACCGGGAAGATTTCAAAATAGAAAATTTTTCCCGTTTTCTCACTCCGCTTCTTACCAAAAATAATTTTAGTTACGGTCTTCCAACCGGCCTGGAAGTAATCGATGAAGACATGAAGGTTGTCGAGCGTTTCTACGCCTCGGCTTTGAGCCGCGACCGTATTCTCATTCAAAATGCGATTCAAAAGATGGAGACCGATGACGTGAAAATCTGTGCAATCGTTACCGGCGGATTTCACACGCCCGGCATAGAAAAATATCTTAGGGAACATGATTATTCATATCTGGTGATTACTCCGCGTATTTCGAAGGCAATCGATGAAGATAAGGAAAACCAGCTTTATGTCAATGCGCTGCGCCAAAAACGTGTGCCCGTCGAAGAGCTTCTCTTGCAAACCTTGCTTCCTCCTAAATCGGGAATGCTAAATGACCCGCGCTTCCAGTTGTCGGCTTGGCGCCTCATCATGGACAAACCGCACGGAAAAGACTTGATGAATTTGATTGTTTTCGGCGATGAAGAGCGCGCTCAAAGATGGATTGCGGAAGATCCGTCCGCGTCCGAATTTTTCTTCAGTTTTGTGCTTTCACTTTCGGCCAATGTCTTTAGCTATGAAAACCTGGATGACGCAAGAAAAGGCCTCATCGATTCTGCGAATGCGGTCCCCGAAATGAGCGCTGAGGAAAAGGGGACACTCGTTCGAATCATCGAAGGCGTTTTGCAAAATGCCGAGCAGCATCATTTTAGGAGTGAAATCCGCACTGAAAATATTCTCATTCTACCTAAGGAAAACAAACGCTCTATCGTCGTCGTCGATTCGCCGCGCACAAACCGTTCAGAAGTGCGATCAGAACTGGGACTTTATGGGAATGAAACAATTACCGCGGTGATTACAAATAACAGAAATGACGGAGATGACCGGCAATTTACATTTGGTTCTGTCCCTAATGAACTGATCGGCCGCGTCCTCGAACGTTCGCGAGCTCGATCCGAAGTGCGAGCCACTGTCAAAACGGCCAGTCATTTTGATCAAAGAGCTCGTGAATTCAATAAGTTAATGTCACAAGCGCTCACTATAAAAAGCTGGAAAGATGCGCTCCACGAAGACGAAAGATCTTTAATCCTGCAGCAGTTTTACTCGAGCTTCGGATTTAGCTCGGAAGAACAGTCTGCTGTCTTTGCTGCAAGTCATCAGAACGAAGTCGAGTTTAATTCCATCGTGTCGATTCCAGCTTCAGATATCACCCAGGCAAGCTATCCTGTTCTCCATTTCCTTATCGGACTCGCAAAAGCGAGACCTGCTTTATTACTTAGTTTACGACGCGGAATGGTCAATGGAATAAGCCAGTCACTTGAATTATCTGAATCATCTAAAACGCCCGGCGCGATTGACCGTGCTGCAATTTTATCCGTTCAAATGCGAGTGCTCCGAGATCTGCTCACATTGCTTGATCGAAGCATTAAAAAAAATGACGGCCAACCGGAGACCCCTAAAACTCTCGAAGTTCAGAGGGGCGCCGCCGAACTTCAAAATGCTGCCCAGGCAATTTTGGATCGCTATGAAATCGTGTTGAAGGCTCGACACGATCAGCTAATTGCGCAAATTTCGAATGTCAAAACCGTTTCCGATTTTGAACAATTAAAGGATCAAGATGGCGGGATAGCGGACACGTTTATCGAGATGTCTCAGTATGAGAATTTGAAAGATGAGGCGGAGACGCTAAACGAAAATTTCGAACAAAAAAAGAGAGAAATATCTCAGGCCTCCGCGACCTTAAATGGGTCCGTTGCCGCACGCGATGCTATCGTAGAACGAATTAATGGTTTTGAAGCGCAACTGAATGCCGCAAAAAATGAGGCCCAACTCAATCTTTTGATAAATGGATCAGATGGATTGAAAAAGACACTGGCTGATTTTAAAGAAGTAACGGGTAAGCAACACCCATCAAGCGAAAGACTGATGAAGTTATATGAGATTAATAAGGGATTGCTGATTACTAAGAAGGAGATTATTACAAACCGCATAGGGGCTTTTGAATCTCGACTCAACTCTGCCAAAAATATGCAGGAACTGAATCTTCTTATTCAGGGGCATGATGGATTGAAAGAAACACTCGACGATTATGAAGAAATAACAGGCCAGAAACACCCTCTGGGTTCTAAATTGATAAACTTATCTGAAGTCGATAAAAAATTATTGATCAACAAGGAACAAATTACTAAAGATCGACTGGCAACTTTTGAATCGCGATTAAACTCCGCCACAAACGTAAAAGATTTGACACTGCTTGTTGATGGCCCCGATGGACTGACCCAAACGCTCACGGATCATGAGGTCGCAACAGGGCAGCCCCATCCTTTAGCAAACCGACTTAAAAAACTCGCGGCCATCAACCGTAAACTCCTCGAGGATCGCCAAGCAATTATTGAAAAAAGAATTGATACATTTGAATCCCAATTAAATAACGCCAGAACTTTACGGGAGCTTGATGATTTGGATAAAGGCGTTGAGGATCTTTTCGATGGCCTTCAGGAGACTCTTAGGGATTATGAAAAATTAACTGGCCAATCCCATCCAGCTTCTGCACGTCTTCGTAAACTTGTCCAAGTTAATCGCGATATTCTTAAGAAGAAGATTTCTATTTTTGAAGATCGAATTAATTCGTTTGGGCCGCGCCTTCAGTCTGTAAGTAGTCTCAAAGATCTCGAAGATGTAACTGATGAATCAACCGGTTTGGAGACCACGCTTGAGGCTTACAGAGAACTAACAGGTAAAGAACACAGTGAGTCATCGGTGCTTCGACAACTGCTCGATTCGGCGCGTAAGCGCATTAACATCAGAATGAAAGAGCTTGAAATACAAAATGAGATCGCTCAGGCTAAAAAAAGTTTGGCCGAATTAACTTCGCTGGCCTTTCCATCTCTAGACGATGTGACAAATGCGCGACTTCAAGCAGATCGCTTGATTAAATTGTCTCCTGAGGCGGAGGCCGATGCGGACGAAGCGGTCCGCCTGATCACGGCGCGACAAGCCCTCTATCAAGAACTTATCGCTTATAAAGGCGAGTTCGATCGACAGTTTATAAACTTAAACCAGGCCATCGCTTCGTTGACGCTTGAGGGCGCTTATCAAAACACACTCGATTTTTCCGGCATAGATAGGCAATTTAAAGAGTTCGAGGAGAAACTCAATTCTCCTGATTTGCATGCGGAAGCAAAAGCTGGATTTGAACTCGCTTTGATAGTTCTTCAGAAAGTGCTGGCAGAAAATCAGCTCAGTTATGAGCAAAAAAAATCTATTTTAATACTTGAAGCTTTGCAGGCTCTTTCGTCGAAGATCGAACCGGATGCTTCTGATGTCAAGAGGGCGCGCGAGCTCAGAGCCCGTCTCTCAATTGCTTCAAACCCGCTTAGTGTAATCATTGACCCGGCCGAGATTTTCGAGAATGCAGTGATCACAAAATATACTCGCCGATTAAAGGCCCGCGTCGCAGAAGCGCTGAAGCCCTTCAATGAGGAATTAAAGAGTATGCCGCCTGATCAGATAGAAAAGTTCGAGGAACGGTTAGATTCTGCGCTCGCTCAGTTCAATCAAGAGATTGCTGATGCGCCTGCCGCTGGAGCAATTATCCAAGCTGCACGCGAGCAAGCGGTCGCTGCTTATAACTCGCTAATTAGTCAGGTGGCGAAAGAAAAAGAGATTGAAGCCGCCTATGCCGCCGAATATGAAAAGGCGGTGAACGAAACGGTCGAGGCTATGACTGAATCCGTGGAGCCGAAAGCAGTAAAAAGCTTTGATCAAGCCTGGCAAGATTATCGCGCTGAACAAGTTCAAAAAAGAGAACGAAATGAAAGACAGGCGAGACGTGGACTTGCTGAAGAAATGTATGGACACTTAATCAATCTCGATGAGCAAATGCAGGACGAGTTTAAGGAAGAGCAAAAGCGGTTGCGTGCAGCCATTACCCAGGTTAATCGCCTATCGGCGAGAGGAAGGCAGCAAAGACAAGAAAGAAATAGGAAAGAGGAATTGCGAAAACAAAGAGAGTGGGAAAAGCTTCTCGAAGACATTGCTGGGACTGCAGAAAAAATCTCGCAAGAAAGAGAACGTCAAGAACAACTCCGTGAACAGCGATGGCGCGAGATTCAAGAAGATTATAAGCAATGGGAAAATTTACTTAAGGAAGGTTTGGAAGAGGAAGAAGTACCCTCGGAAAAGTTTGAGACCAAAAATTGGGAAGCCCCAGTCGGGCAGATGCTTGATGAAATCCACCAAGGGGAAGTTCAACTTGCTCGAGTTCTTGAAATCGCGCGATTAGTCGAGCAAATGTCAAATGAAGATTCAAAGGTTGCACAAAAAGCTAGGCAAGACCTCACTGACATCATTGATCAAACGGAGACTTTAGAGGAGTTTTATTTTATTTTTGGAAATATGCTGAAGCTTCTTCCAAGGATCAAGAACATTCAAGAACGGGTCGACGCAGTGCGCAAAAATTTGCCGCAACTGATCCAGGAAGGTCGATTGTTGGAGGAATTAGAGGCGCAGACAACGCGTCAGTATCACATAGCAGAAAAGATTTCTGTACTTCTCCTCAATGAGCAAGGCATTGAGCTTATTCCGCCGGCTTCAACGGAAGGTGTTTCTATATCAAACAATGAGCCGATCCAGGCGCTTGAGGTCGAGCGATTAGTCGAGCAAGTGTCCAATTCAGATCTGGAGAAGGCGGGAAAGGCCAGAGCCGATCTTACAAAGCTCATTCTTATTCGAGTGAAAACATTCGAACAGTTTTATTTTGTTTTTGGATATATGGTGAAGCTTCTTCCCCTGTACGAAAGCTTAGATGATTTCATAGGTCGGGTAGAAGCCTTGAGCGGTTCAGAGGAAGAGGGACTGTGGAAAAAATTAGACGAGGCGCACATAACACGTCAGTATGGAATAATAGAAAAAATTTATCAGCTTATTCTCGAGGAGCAAAGAACACTCAAAAGGATTCGTGCTCAAATTGCGGATGCAAAGCTTGCGGATATTACGGAAATTCAAATTGCGATTGTGGATGCAAAACTCAATCAAAGTCTTGCCGAGAAGCTTAGTGCAGAACTCGAAGCGCGACGTGTCGCCCTTCAGGCGGCTGCGGATGCTCGTCTGGAATTAGAGCGAGTCGCTGCGGCGGAGAAAGCCGAGTCTGCGAGTCAGACAGATGCCGCAAGAACGATTCGCGGTCAAATTGCGGATGCAAAGCTTGCGGCGATCGCTGGGATTCAAACTACGATTGAAGATTCAAAACTCGATCAAAGTCTTGCCGAGACGCTTGGCGCAGAACTCGAAGCGCAGCGTGTCAAGCTTCAGGCTGCTGAGGATGCTCGTCTGGAATCGGAGCGAGTCGCTGCGGCGGAGAAGGTCGAGTCTGCGCGTCAGACAGATGCTGCAAGAACGATCCGCACTCAAATTGCGGATGCAAATCTTGCGGATATTACGGAAATTCAAACTACGATTGAAGATTCGAAACTCGATCAAAGTCTTGCCGAGACGCTTGGTACAGAACTCGAAGCGCGGCGTGTCAAGCTTCAGGCTGCTGAAGATGCCCGTTTGGAATCGGAGCGAATAGCTGCGGCGGAGCAAGCGGAAGCCGAGCGGCTTCAACGAATAGCGGACGAACAGGAAAAAGAGCTCGTAAGCAAAGCGGCTAAAGAAAAAGAAGCGGCGAAAGCGGCTGCAGACCGAAAAACCGAGCTGGAGGTAGCCGAGATAAGACAACTTTCTAATGAGATTGCTGCAGCAACACTTTCCAATATCACATCTCTGATTAAGCGTGTGAAACAAAATAAATTTAACGACGCTGCAAACGCGGCCCTCTTAAATCAAGCGGAGGCGAAAAAGCAGAGATTGGAAGCTGAAGAAGTTGAACGACAGGAGCTTATCCAAGCAAAATGGAATGAGCGTCTTGATAAAATCGCCTCTTATCGTTCTCTCACTCAATTTATTAATTTGAAAGAAGAAATTGCGGCTTTGGATATTGACTTTTCTCGAATCAATAGACTGATTGAAATCGCGGTTAGTAAGCTCAACCCGTCACAAACCGTACGATGGAATTTTCATGCGGCGCACGCGGCCATTCGTATTGATTCTTCAAAGCCGGTCAGCCCGCAAGAACCGATTGAAGACCACGGTTTTTCCGACCCTGTCGCGCGCTTGATGGGTGTCTTTGATGCGGTGGGGACGACTCAATTTGCACGCGAGGCCGCAATTCTGATGTCGCAAGGAACAAGGGAGTTCATCACGGAAAAACGATTTCAGGTTTCGGAAGACTACATCCGAGTTCGCGCCGCAATGCTAGGCAAATTCAATCTCACAGGCGCTGAAATTTATGAGGAGCTTTCAAAAGTTTCCTTAGAAGAAATGCAAGAGACCATCGCGAATTTCACGCGGAGCCGCATTGAGTTGCTCGAGATTCGGCAAGATATCCGCGAATATTTGGCTCGACTTGTTGAGGAAGGCATAATCGATCAGGACCAGCGCTATTATTACATCATCGAGTCATCAAAAAATAAGCGTCTCTCTGTTCGATCCATCGAAAGACATCTGCCTGAATGGGGGAAGATGTCTGCGAGGGCGAAGGCGCGATTTGTGACGAATAAAATCAATTCCTATACGACCGAGGTGGTTCCACGTCTGTCGATGCTTGAGGAGGCCGAGATTGACAATATTATTATCAGTATCATCAAGCTGGGTCAGCTTCACGGTAATGATCTCATTGCGGCATTCAAGCAGGAGCGAAATCAAAGCGGTCTGACAGGCCTTCATGATCAAGTCGCAACGACAGCTGCCGTGACCTGGATAAGAAATGGAAAGGCGTACACGGTCACGCGCGGTGATGTGGGTGTGTGGCATATCCCGCTAAATGGAAGGCCCAGGCGCGTCTCGACGGATGATTCTATATTTGATGAGATCGTAACGCTTATTGAATTCCTTCGCACTGCGGTTCAGCAACATGAGAAAAGTTTGTTGAGCGGCAACGCAGAAGAAATTGCACAATTAGACGCAATGATCGTCGATACTGAAAAACGCATCAGCCGTATCTTAAAACATGTGAATAAAGAAATGAATAATATTGCATCAGATTTGCCAGGCTGGATTGAACATCAAAAATTAAAATGGAAAGAGCAAAAGGACGAAACGAATGTCCCGATTCAGGAGCAACTAAAAAACGAAGTATGGATGACGCGAATCAAGAGGGTGATCACGAGCGCATTCAATGGTAACGCAGTTGAGTTTAAGGATCATCAAGTCACCGTTACGCCGGTTCAAAAGGGGGATCGCATTCTACTCGCTTCAGACGGGGAAGAAGATAATTTCAGCGGCGATAATTTGGCAGATGAACTTGATAAGCCCGAGACCCGATTATTGGACAACCAGCAATTAGTTGATCACCTTGTCGAAAAGGCAAAAAACCCAGCTCCCGACCAGGTCAAAAAGCGCAAACTGGATCACATCACCGCGGCGATCCAAACCGTTCAGGATCTGGTTCACGAAGTGGTTTCAATTCAAAGTGTGTCCCACTCGCGCAACATGGAAGATGCGCATCTCAATCTTCCTGAATTGGGACTTCAGGTGGTTGCAGACGGTATGGGCGGTGCGAAGTATGGCCATGAAGCCTCAACAAGGCTCATTCGAGGATTTACCGATATTGATCAAGCGAGCGGATTATCCGTTGTGGACGAAATCCGTCTGGCGCTTGCTGCGGGAGAATCGGCCGACAAGGCGTATGAACTCCTTTATAAAGCCATTCAGCGCGGCGACGAAATCATCGGCCGTTTTATTGAAAATTATGAAAAAAAGCATTCGGCTTTTAAGGAACAGGATAGACCAGGGACAACGGTTGCCGCCTCGCTCATGTGGCCTGTCTTTTCCGATACAAAAGAGATCGTCGGCTACGAGTTGGTCTATATCAACCTGGGAGATACGGCAATCATCCGCGTGACCCAAGAAGGTCGTGCAGAAGTTTTGACGAAAGAAGATTCTTATGCGGCCGTTCTGGCTGCGAACAACGCTATTCCTGAGATTGCCATTGAAATTCATCAGAAAAGAAGTGTGTTGACGAGCTTCCTATCTGGAAAAACAACTTCGGCAGACCCGACTAAAAGTTTAAAGCTTGAGCCTCATCAGACAGGACGCATTCCGTTGAATGCCGGAGACTTGATTTTTACAGTCTCGGATGGTGGAATCGATGGGCCGGGCTGGAGCCGCGTGGCATTGAGAGAGGCGCGTGACCCGACTGATCCGGAAGGAAAAGTTGGCGGTTTTAAATTCATTGAAAAGAGTGAAAAAATTCCAGGTGTCAAAGAAATCCTTGAAGAGAGAGCTGCGCCCGGAGACAGGCAGCCTTCATTGCGTGACAAAGTATTGACTTGGATGGACTGGGTCCTGTGGCTCGGAGACAAAAAAAATACGCATGACGCTGATGGAAACCGCCTCGATACTTTGGCTAAAGATGATGACTTTACGCTATTAGCCAGTGTGGTTCCAGATAACTACAAACCCAGACCTCCGCCCGCCATCCTTCCGCCTACCGAGCCTGCTGGCACAGATCGCCAGCGCTCTGGAGCAACCCTACCCGCGCCGGAAATTGAGGTCATTCCTCCTTATGAAAATGGCCAACGCCGATTTTCTCTAGTCCGTTTTTTCAAAAAGTTAGCTTTTGGAAACCGCAGGCGCTTAAAGGCAAAACGAGCCATTGCGCCTGTTATTGCTCAAGGTTTCGAAGGTGTTGAGCCTCTCGATTCCCGTCAACTGATGAATGCCGGCCCTGAAACTTCATTAGTATCTTTAATCCCTAAAGAAGAAAAAGCGGAAGTTGCTCTTGTCAATCTGGCCCCTGAACCCGACGCGATTCAGCCATTTACTATTCATTATGGTTTTCCGGAAAATGGAATCGGTTCTGCAACGGTTTTTGAATCGCCGGTTTTAAATATAACGCCGGAAAATTCAATAAGACAAGAAGCATTCACAACACCCACACTGCATGATCTTGCAATAGTTAATATAACTGAAGAGATGCAGCGAAGCCCTGCAGGGCAATTTTTAAATCTAGATACACTTTCTGATGATCTTCAAACAAGCGTGGCTATTACGCCTAATCTTAGTGATGATCTCATTGCAATTGTAATTGAAGATTCTCGGACCTTAGTTGATGCAGCGCTCGAAGATCTCCAAAGTCCTCAGGATCCGGGTCTGCGATCTGCTGAGGCTTATCTCGCGGATGGAGGTCGTCTGCAGGATCTTAGTCGAATTCAGTCGGCACTTGCGATTGATTTTGCCCGTCATGCTTTAGTCAAATCCGATGGAACTATTGTTTTGGACTTTAATTCCCGATCTTTGGATTTGTCGCTTGATCAGCTTTCTCATATCTTCCAAAGATATCAGCTTAACGAAAATGATTCACATACGGTTTTGAATTTCTTTGCGGAAAATATTCTCGCAGTCGAAAAATCAGAAGCCGTCGCCTATCTTTCAACTTTAAATCTCGACAAACCCCTTCCTCTTACGAAGCCATTACTAGACACTCTTTTGAAGGCCTTGGGACAGAATAATAAAACCCAATCCCAATTGGGAGTAAAGATCCAGGCCGGATTAAAAGGACTTTTGCCATTGAACGAGATGAGAGATCTTGTCATTGAGTTAATAAATGCAAAACGTTTACCCAAAGGAGGCAGTTCACTTCAACGCGATTTCGCGCTGTCCACTCCCGAGTTCATTATTAGTGGCCCTCAATCAATGCCGGCATTACCCGTGGCGAATTCGAGCACAAAAAAAGGCAACAGCGAGGGTGGAGGAGGCAGTTCACGTTTCAACGCTGCCAGCTCTTTTAATAGACCACCAAGCAATTTCCGGCCAATACTCTCACAGAATTTAAAATCACGTAAGCCGAGGCTTAGAAAGAATGGAATTGATATTTTTACGCCGGAGGAAATCGAACCGGCCAGTCTCTCTAGCGGTGAAATTCCGCTTTATCTATCTCCGGATCAGAAATTCACTTACGAAATCTTGTCGAAAGAAGAAGAGGAAAAAGAAGGAAAAGGGAAAGTGACTTTCTTTTTAAAGATGGAATTCGACGGAGAAATCAGGACGTCTGAACTACTCACCTTAAGTAATCAGAAAAAATTTAAGGTGGAATTTGCTGAAAACGACAATGAAACGCGCGAGTATGGCGAAAATTTTATTGTCTTAACGATTCAGGGAGATGAGGCGAAGACTTGGTATGCGATCGTTGATTTGAATAGAAAAGTTGAGGGCCATAAATTCGAAGCGGATTTAATCGAGCCGTCTCCAGACTTTTTTGTGCAGATCGATGAAAGCCAAATTGATGAAGGTAAATTACGTTTTGTGCAAGTCGACATTCGTGGCGAGGCAGTGAATGACGCAAACGGTCAACAGATTGTTGTGAAGGAATATTTAATTAAGCCGCTACCTGTCGAGAGTTATCCAACCGCAGTTGTAAGTCCTATGAATCAGCCCACCGTTTCAATTGAACAACAACCCGAAAGTGATACACCTCAAACCACGCCAACAATTTCAGATGAGACACTCGAAGCAGAGTTAAAGCATTCAGGTGAAAAACTCGCTCAGGAAAGGCTTGCAAGTGAGGGCGATAAAATCGTAGTCAGTTTGCGGAGAGTTATTCCGGCCGCCGCCGCAGCCGTTACGATAGGCGCCATAATAGGCGCCGGAATGGGTTCAACAGTTTTTCCAAATATTTGGATCAAAAATTATAAGGGAAAAAGGGATGAAGAAAACAAAAGCCGCAGTGAATTAAGATCAAAGGGTTTAAATCGTCGTCGTTTTTTAAAAGTGCTGACTGCAGGCGTCACTGCAGGTTTAGGAATCGGCGGCGGAGCCATTGGAGCCCAAGAGATTACATCGAATGCTTCAAGGGAAGTCGTTGATTTGGGACATGAACTTAATGAGGAATATGAAAACTTTTTGAAATGGCTGCAAGTTCAAAGCAATAAAAAAACGGATGCAGAAAAGCGTCCTCGCGTGCAAGTAGCAAGACTCCGAGTGAACAATCCGCATACAGCGATTCCTGAATTTATCAATGCCATGTTGAAAATCGATCCATACCGTGTTCGTCTTCTGAATGTCGAAGTACCCGAGAACTGGGAAGACCAGATCACACAATCTCTGATCACCACGCTTGGCATTGAAGGTGAGACACCCTTCCCTCAATATTTAAAAACTGCGGTGAAACAAGCGGACGAATTCCTAGCCGGATTGCAGAAGGAGAAACTTTTCGAAAAGGATGCAGACATCCTCGTCCGTGCAAAGGGCCGGGACTGGATAAGCGGCACTCTTCCGGGCGATGTATTGGCTGAGATCAATAAACAGCGGGGCGGGGCCCTTTACCGCGTTGAGACAATTTATGGAATGGCACTGCCATTGGCACTTTACAACCTGCATCGCTGGAAGATGAAAGATGTCCGGTATGGCTCAATCGAAAATTTTTATTTCGAAGGATTACGAGCGATTCAAACGAATGTTCCATTTGATCCTGTCGCGACTCAACGTTTCGATGATTGGATTAATGAATGGTACAACACCCTTTTCTTTTCGGAGATGGGAAATGATCTCCAAAGAGCCCTTGGATTTACCAAAACGCCTTTTGCACTGGCGGGTGACGACGCCAAAAAAATTATTGAAAATGAATTGGCCCATCTGGTCGAACGGATGTATATCGAAGGGCATTTAAATGAAAAAAGCGAGGAACGTGAACTCCTTGGTCAAACGGGTATCGCCGAAGGAATTCTCCCCGCGTTATTGGCCGAAGCCTTCCATGCAACCGACGCTAAAACCGTTCCGGAATTTATGAATGTTCAGACCTTCCGTCGTATTAGTGAAGCGGTGCGATTGATTAATCGCAATGGAATGTTGAGCGATCTTTATATCCCCTATGAGGAGCCTATTCTTCGACAGGTCCGTCAGGATTGGAAAGAAAATAAATTTGAAATTGTAGTGACGCAAGATGCTGGTGGAGGTGTCAAAGTGAACCTTCCTAAAAGCGCGGTGAGCTACGATTTGTCCAAATTTGATTATTCCAAAGCGCCGCCTGAAATGCAGAGAATGAAAATATTAGTTGAGCGTTTTCCGCATCTCAATGAGACCGAAAAAAAAGTATATGCCAACCGCATTCGGGAAATGCTTTTGAATGCGGCCGTCAGCGTTGATCTCGGCCGCACCTTTTTCTGGCTGCGTTACGGATATGAAAATAAGTTAATTGCATTTGAAACAGATAAAGACGGGAAAATAAAGCCGGATCTCGATCAGTTCTTCAAGAAAATTTCCAATTTAGAGGAATTGATCCCTTCGGTTGAACAGCTAATAGGAAAAAAACTTGATTTGAATGACCCCGGTCAAGCAGGGCTTCTCGTGGCTTTGGAAAATCACCGCACTCAGGTTGGGCTGACTATTTTTCAGTATAAGTTTTTAATCTTTCTGGAATCGCGCACATGGCTTCAGGAAAAAATCCGCAGGCTACATCTCGCGATGACCCATAACAATATTTGGAACGGCAGCTTTAATTTCCTAGATGAACTAATCGGGCCAATTAAAAAAGGTGTTATGGATGCGCGGCTTCGGGCCTATGTTCCAGATTGGCACGCGGGATTGATCGAAATGTTCAATCTAACGGTCGTTTTTGAAGACCCAACGCGTTATGTCCTTCACAAAGATGGTTATGTGAGCCTGTTTGATCCCACAAAGGAGTTAGATCAAGATGCGGTGGAAAAGCCTTTTACGATCCGCGAGAAGATTATTGATTTTGCGGGCGATTATTTGGCGGCTGAAACTCGCACCGAAAAGATCACACGCGAGCGTTTTGAGAGTGTTGTGAGTCTCCCTGTTTTTGAAGGGAAAGTTCAGGCGGAAGGCATGGATGCGCTACAGAGTTTGAGACAGAGGAATAACAAGAAAATTTATGAACCCGATCAGGTTCGAAAATGGATCGAAGCCACGAAACGGAAGATTGAATATCAAAGAAGATCCCAGAGCAGATCAGAACTCAGGACAGAAACAACCCGCCGCGATTTTCTGAAAACGGCGACGGTGAGCGGTACAGCTGTGGCAGTCAGTGCGATCCCGGGTGCCGAAGTCGCCGAAGCCCAATTCTTCTCACCTGATGCAGGGGTGAACCCTGTTGCGACAAACTATGTGGAACCTGTTTTACCGCCGCCCCCATTTACGCTGGGGGATGTCATTCCAAGATTGCAGCCGGGAGCTAAAGAGATTCAAAATGGCCCCTTACTTATTGCTCAGATTCCTCGCATCCCTTCTACAAAAACGCAGGTCGCGCAAGGCGCATCCTCATTTGATGCCAATCTGGATGCTTATTTGGTCCTGGAAGCGCTTGGCCTTTATCCCAAAATTTTTAAAACGAAAGGTTCATACATTAGTTTGGATGAATTCAAATCTTATATTCGTTCCCAAACGAATGATGCCGCATCCGCCATTTCAAAGAGTTGGTCCAGAGAATGGATCAAGGGGCTCGATACAATGGGTTTTGATATCTCCGCGCTGCAGGAAGAAGGCCCCGGTAAAAAAATAGCGGAGATCGTCAAAAAAATTGGTCTTAAGGAAGTGCTCGCTGAAGCAGAGCGTTTCTGGAAGGCATTTGACGAAGCCACTCACCATCCGCATCGGCCTATCAATGATGAAACTCTTTCCGCGGCCGGAGTTATTGGCGAGCAAGCGGTCGGGCGTCTCGTCTCTTTTCTGATCAGAATTTCCGAAAACAGCTGGGAAGATGGCAAAAAACAAACGACTCGCATGATTTATTACCTCGCAGACAAAAAAATAAATTATCTTGATGAAATTCTGAAATTAGCCCCGACTTTTTATTCTAGCCTACTGCAGGAACCCAGATTAGAAATGGACAGGGAATTGATTTACAGCGATACGCGTTTTGTGCAACCTTTCTTCATGGCTTTTCTTCAGGGAATTGCCAGTGAACAGGGGACAGAATCCGTCGCCTGGCAGCATTGGACTTTAAAAGTAAAGGCCTTAACCGAAGTTATCCTCGCTGATACCGCACTGCGCGAAGAGCTTGTACAGGACGCGTTCTTTCTCAAGCGGGCTAAAGAAGGAAAGCCGCTCGATAGGAATGACCCGGAGATGAAAAACAGTTTTGCGGAATTCAAACGTACGATGAATAGCGAGGCCCAGGGAAGAATCGTCAGCTGGGCTATGGAGCGTCTCGCGCCCGTTGCTGAGATGCCAAATGCAGATCGTGACGCGATATTAGCGATTTGGAAGAAAAGCCAAGGCCAATCCATGGCCGTGGCTGAAATGATTGCGACTCCGGGTTTCGTCGATGCAATGAAAGAATTGATCGCCGGCGTCTTCAACCGTCCTGTGAATTTAAGATCCGGTACGGATGAAGGGATCTTGTTCGGTTTAATCAAGGATCTTTATGACAGGCTTGTTGCGAGTGGGCTCACACCGGGGCAGACGAAGTTGACACCGCAGCAGCAAGTCAATCTAGTCGCAAAAATCAAATTGATGGCCCAGCTCGCAAAACCGTTTATCTACGGGGAAACGCCGGGAAAAGAAGATCTCTCTTCGTCGGTCGCAGCTGGAATCTACGAACGCCTCACTGCTCCAGTTTCCGATGAGAAATTGCCAGGCCCATCTAAACCTGGAATCCAGCTCGATGCCTCAGACCGCAAGGCGATGGGCTGGCTGTTCGGAGAGCTCGGCTATATGGCCGGGATGTCGGACCTTGATAAGGCATCGATTCCTATTTCAACGGCACACACCCGCCAGATTGCAGCATCGAGACAGGCCTTATTAATGAAAGCGGCTGAGAATAAGCAAAAGAGAGAAGCTCAGGCCATCCTTGCGCTCATCACCTCTGAGCCCAAGTATCAACTCGATATTCGGGAGCATCCTGCAGATTTAGGCTTCCTGGTCAATTGGACTGAAATGAAAATAGGCGCAGGTGAGAACACCGAGTTTTCTGAGACCTTGTATGACCGATATCAGCAGATTTTGACCTCAGAAGTTCTGCAAGTCTATTTATCGATTACTGGTTATTCCCTAGATTTCCGCAAGGACCTGCAATCTTTCTTTGCGGAAATTGTGAATCAGGCTGCAGGCCGAACTTTCAATCCGGAAAAAGCCAGCCGCTTTTACCAATTCATGGGCTACCTGTCCTTTTTCGTCAGTCAATATCCTCACATCAAACTCAATTCGCCGCTCGAAGATTATTTGTCCGCTCGACTGCATTTATCCAAAGGTGTATTCAGACCGGCGCTGATGAAAAGATATCCTAATTACTTGAGGGAAAAGAAAAAAGCGGAACAAGGGCAGCCTTATGATCGAAATGCCATCGATGCATTTTGGGATTTCATTCTGGCGGCCGGCAAAGCAGTCCGGGAATATAAAGAGAATAATCCGAAGTTAGGGCAGGATTCCTTCGAGGCCGATCTGCTTCTAAAACTTCAGGCTGTGCAACGCATTGAACAAGCCTCGCCGCAGAAAAATGCGGCTGAACATCTCGAGAGTTTATTTAAAAAATTGAAAATTAAAAAAACGGACGGTATGCCTATCGTGCTCGGCGGTTTGACCGTGAATAATATTTACGATCTCAACAGGGCTCTGTACTTTGTCAAAAAGCATGCGCGATATAAAAAAGAAGGAGAAGAAAAAATTTGGTTGAGCAAATCCCCAAAAGAAAAGGACGATGATTTCCGCGCTTACTTTTTGGAAATGCAGAGTGGGATTCTTGGACGTCTAGCAGAACGAGCCAAAATCACGGTGCGCGAACTGCTATTAGAATACGACAAGGTCTTTACAGAATTATCCGAATATCCAATTGATCTTGAGAGGGATGCGCGACGCAGTGTCCAGATTGAGGACTTCTTGCAAGAGATGAAAGAGGAAAAAGTCCTCACCGATCAGGAGATTGAGAATGACGATGCGATGGTGGCCCCGCTGCGTGACTATTACATTTTAAACCAGCTCCAGGTCACGGCCAGTCAATGGATCGTGCGCATGCATGAGCAGCAAGAGTATGACCCTCATATCCTTTCTCTCGAGGAGGTATTCCAGAAGATCAAAGCGCTGAAAGAGACATGGAAACTTTATCATGAAATATGGAAACCCATCGGTCTGGTTGCGACGACTGGCCAAGTTTCTTATATCGCTGAACTCGCATGGAGAAATGAAGGGCAGCGGAGACAATTTTTTGAAGCCGGAAAAAAACTTTTTGAGCTTAATCAGCAATACCTTGGAAGAAAGACGACTTTCGACAATCTAATTAACGAAATCACGCTTTATGTTGAAGATGCGAATATCATGCATCGCTCAGCATACAGCATTTTTATTTCGCTACTGTTACGGCCCAGTGAGCCACCCGATCCTGAGCTCGTCGCCAAATTTCACCAGCAAAGTAAATTCATCAAACGTGACCAGTGGAATCCTCAGCGCTTTCCCGATATGCTCAAATATGCCTCCGTCAACGATATCAGTCAACTCAAAACAGACGATTGGACAGAATCACTGCGCTTTGCACTTGAGGCTTTCGCGAAGAAATTGAACCTCTATTCCCCAGACCCTGATTATGAAACCACCGCATATTCACCCGAGACCTTACGAGGATTTTTATTAGAAGTGGCTGGAGAAGATAACGCGGATTCACGCCTGAGTTATTTATCGCTTCTTGATACTGTTGGAAAATTACCAGAGGATGTGATGACGGTGATCTATGGTCATCAGGAGAATTTTAATACTGCCGCACTTCAATCCGATGCTGGCTTTAGAGAATTTGTTGTACGGCATTTGCAAAGTTCTCCGGCTGCGCGGGCCTTGACATTGGGTGAAAGTCGCATGAGTGATCAGGAATTTGCTGATAACCTATTATTAAAAACGAATCTTCCGGGAATGGGTGAGAGACAGGCAAAAGCAATTGTGCTTCGGTTGACCTCAAAGAAAAATACCCGCGAACAAATTAAAGCGGCGCTAAACGATACTGAAACGCTCTACGAGCATTTATCTGTGAATAAAGACGGCTATTTGATTCCGGCGCCGCGATCCGTGGCTCCCTGGCTGAATATCATCCTCGAGGAGAGAGAAAGAGGAAGTATGACCCAGGCGCGAGAGCTAACGCAGGAATTTGCGATGTTTTTTATGCGCGAACTTCATCAAAAGCAGACCGTCGAATTGATTAAACAGGAACTCGAGAGTTTGCCTCAGGAACAAATCACGATTTGGATAAATGAATATGATCTAGCTAGCGTTTTTCCTGAGGCCGAAATCGAAAGACTGTCGAACTTCCTAACGCTGGGTTTAATCACTCGGCGCGGGACGAAAAGGCTGTTGAAGGATTTGGGAGAGGCCCTTCGCCTATTACGCGAGCATCGTTTAAATATTGGAGAGCGCCCGGATGAAATCCCTCTGTCCAGATTACACAATTTAATCCGCCTTATTGATCATGTCCATGAGCTGGGTCTGGAAGCGAATGGGTTTATCCCGCGCCTAAAGGGTGAAGATCAGCTTACGGCCCCGGAAAGAAAGGTTCAAAAAAGTCTTAATGCGGCTCGTAATTTCAGCGCCACACGTTCTGTTGATGATGAAATGCATATGCGTTTCAAGATGTTTAGCGAGCAGTATAAAACATCGACCGGCAAAAATGATACGCTTCAAGAAATCGTCACCGAAATGGAAGCCAACCGCAGTATTGAAAACGTCGATAAGGGATTTAAGTATCTGGGCGAGATTGGGGCAGCCCTAACATTCTATCTTGGTCTGATGATTATCCGCTCCACATTTGGTTCAATTCATTTACGCAACGCGGCGAGAAAAATTTATTCCGTCAATTCTATGAAACTCATCGGTATCAAGGCCATTGAGCGCATAAAAGTGGCTTACTACCCCAACGGATTTACGTTCAAAATGCTGATCTATTTTGTTGCAATTATCTTCCAACTTCTCGTTCTAGGAGGAGCTTATATGTTCCTGATGGATTGGGCCAATTTGCATCCATTCATTGCGGTCCTCACCGCTTATTTGTATGCGCGACTATTTACAGGAGCGGCCATGACCATCGCCGACCGAGTTTCAACTTTTGGCAAAAACGAGCCCGAACGTCCGCGTGTTCCGATATCGGCCTGGTTACCCTCCGCATCGAGAACTGCGACACAGGAGCCTACCGAAACAGAAATGCTCTCCGACGTGGATGAGACAGAAAGCGAAGAGGTCAGTGTACCTACGCCGACAACGGTCGGAGAGATACAAGAAACCGTTGTCGAATCGGAAAGACAGAAACCCGTCAAAATAGAAACCTATTCCAAAGTGGCTGATACAGAAAGCGAAGATGTCGGGGGACCTGGGCCGACAACGCTCGGAGAGATACAAGAAGCAACTGAAGAATCAACAACTTCACAGAAACCCGTCGAAATAGAAGCCCATCCCAAAGTGGCTGATACAGAAAGTGAAGAGGTCAGTGTACCTACGCCGACAACGGTCGGAGAGATACAAGAAACCGTTGTCGAATCGGAAAGACAGAAACCCGTCGAAATAGAAGCCCATCCTGAAATGGCTGAGACAGAAAGCGAAGAGGTCAATGTACCTGCACCGACAACAGCCGGAGAGATACAAGCAGTTGTCGAATCGGAAAGACAGGAACCAGTCGAAATAGAAACCCATCCCGAGGTGGCCGATACGGAAAGCGAAGAGGTCAGTGTACCTGCGTCGACAACGGTCGGAGAGATACAAAAAGCAGAATTGGAGACTACACAGCAGCCCGCCGAAATAGGAACGCTCTCCGAAGTTTCTGAAACGAGGGAAGAGGTTACGGTGCCTGCGTCTGAAGCGGTTGAAGAGAGTCAAAACATAACTCAAAATTTGCCCTCTGAAACACAGGCAGATATGCAAAAGCGGGTGCTGCTTGATCTCATTGATAAATTATTCAATCCTGGAATCAATATTCCTGAAATTCCTCGAACGACTAATCTCGAAACTACCGTCTCTCCAACGGAACAAGGGCAAAGTTTTACAGACATATTTACGGTTGCCACCACTCTTGATGATGGGAAATATGATTCTAATTTCCAGACGTTTATTATTGATCCAGATGATGCTAATAGCGATTCCAAACGGGCCGCGCGCTCGGAGCTGCGGCATCAGGCAATCGTTTCTTCAATCGAACAGAAAACAGCCGGCCGATTCGTAAAAAATAAAATTCCTGCGAACCGCAAAACAGTCGACAATATCCCTGGTAACGGCAGCCCTTACGATGCGATGGTCCGGTTAGGCAACTCTGTATTAAGCGGTTATGACTTTGAAACGATGAGGCAACTCACCGCCGGCCTAGACGCTTTATACAAACGCTATGGCAGCGAAAATCTCTTTGATGCCTACAGCCGTCTCAGAGAAAAGCCCAAAAAGGATCGAAATAAGGAAAGGCAAAGAATTCTCGCTGCGGTCCACAAGCTGAACGAAGAACATAATTTTCACAGCGAAGTGAAGGCGCTTCGGAAGAGTCTAAATATCAATCTCATTGCGAGTTTTCACGATACAAGCAATCGCTCCAATGGATGGGCTCTGGACAAAAAATCTGGAAAACGGGTCTTTGACAAGGACAAAGACGAAATCGGAAATATTCAAAACGGATTTATAGATAAGGAAGGAAAAATTCAGGGCGGCTTCAAAGATATGGAAGCGCTGCTCGGCGTGAAGATCGATTACTTTCCGCGCAATACTCCCGCAGCTTTCAAGGAGGGTGATTTATTCAAAGAAAAAAATCAGGGCAAAAAATATGAGTCGCTCGGTCAACTAGACCACCTTATGGTCGAAGGCCATTTTTTATCGATCACGGCTTATCAGCGCTATTTCGGTCGCTACAAACCGCATCACATTTTCTGGCCAATGGGCATTGTTGGGGCGATTCTTAGCGGAATCTTTTTTATATTTTTCCCGGCTGCAGCAAGTCTTAAGCTCGCGTTATTGATTGCGAATGGCACAGCCTTTGGCTTTGCGTTATTCTTCGGTGGCATGACGCGGGAGGAACTTCAAAAGGCAGGAGCAAGTCGGCCCGTGCTTAAGCTTGAATATGAAGATAACAATGGCGTAAAAAGGCCCAGCGTTTATGCGGACATGACGTTCTATGGATACGCGCACGACGATTACGACGTACTCGCTCAACGTTACATGGTTCAGTACCGAGAATATGAGCGCCAGCAGGGACTCGAAGGCGCCCCGCCGCGCGAGTTTAAAGTCGACCACCCGCAGATTCTCCTTGCGATTCAAAAAGATCTCAATTTAACAGATGAAGAGTTAAAGAATTATCGCGTTTGGGAGTGGACGAACGGCCATTATGAGGACGCGGCGCCGCACTACAAGGCGCAGCTCGAGAAGCATCTCAGCCTTGGCGGCACGGAAACGAATTTCATTCCAGATTCTCCAAATCTTCTCAGAGAGATGACAAGAGATGCTTTGATCGGCAAGGAAATCGACGGAGAGAAAGTTACCGAGGAAGAATATCGTCAAACCGAACTTTCCAGAGTCGGACGCTTGAGTGCTGCAGCTCGTAAGTTGGCAAAGAAAAGCAAAGCAGAACGAGAAAAAATTAATCTCAGACGGCAAAAAATCAGGGAAGCGATTAAAGAAACGAGGAATAATTTTTCCATCGATGTCGCGATGCATGTCGATGAAATGAGCGAGAATTTCAATCGTACCTTCATCAAGTTTGTTCGAGATGATAAAAACATCAGCGGCTACATCACCGATGACACCGGGGGCGATTTCGGTAAGACAATTTTTTTGACAGGCCGCGAGGCAGGTATCGGCGAAGCGATCCGTCAGGGCTTGGTTGACCGAGCGAAAAGGGACAAGAAAAATCTGCGGACTTCTGTACAAAGAGAGAAATTGATTCAGGAATTGACTGAGCGAGAAATTGCGCGACCGATAAAGGAAAATGGCGTTCTTGTTCGTGTTGAACGCAGGCGAATCAGCCGACAGGAGGCGGAAGAGATTGTCGCGCGGCGGCTGCTGATGAATCAAATGGTCGACTACCGAAGCTTCTATGGAAATAGAAAGAGATTGGAATTACAGCATCAGGCGATTGAGTATGTCATCCGTCATTTTGGCTTCGTGACGGATGAGAGGGAAAGGAATGCGACGGAGCTTGAAATGTTCCACCCTCTATTAGAAAGTGAAGATATCGTAATTGACCGAATTGTTTATCGGAAAGAATTAAAATTGTTTGGCAAGACGATCATCCCGGCTGATACCCAAAAGCTGGATAGCGAAGTTGATCCAGAATATTTTCCGGAAGTGAATAACACCTTTCTGCAGTTTATGGAAGAGTTTAAGCACTTTCAACCTGATCGAAAGCTTTCTCAGATCGCGGCGCATCCATCGAATCAGTGGGCGGGATATGTCAATGTAGACATCGAGATCGCCGGAGAAGGAACGCCTTGGCAGACCAGTCAGACCCGTGCGCCGCGGACGGGCTCGGCATTTGATATTTCAAAAAAGAAAGTTGTACAGACCGATAACGAATACGGAAAAGCGGGCCAGGTGTTGATGCGCACGGTCCACGGTACCGAACCGATGAGCGGAAACCGCTGGGCCGGAAAATATGCGCTTGGCACGATTGTCGGCATTGTGATCGGTTTCGCGATCGGATTTTATTTTGGAGTCCCTTTGCTTCATGCACTTGGCATCCTGCTTCAAAATGCCGGGGCAGTTCCGCTAGTCGGATTGAAATTAAAAGTAGCCGAAGTTTCTTTGCTCCAGGCGTCGTCATTGCATTCGCTTCAGCCTGGACTCGCAGCAGGGGGGCTGCTTGCTTTTGTCGGCCAATATGTCGGATCACTTGCCGGAATTTGGGAGGGTGCATTCTTTGCAGGTGAGACAGGCGACTTATATAAAATGGAACTGACGCACGACAGCCGGCAGGCCAAAGGCGCGAAAGTCATCCACGGAATCCGTATCGGAGTCTTTGAACCTTCCGTCGATGATATCGTTGCTCATTTGAGACGCTCACCGGAACGTTGGTCGCTCGGCGAACGGCTTTCGTGGTTGCATCAATTGTCGCTCGGCGCGAATATGAGCAACCGCTGGCATCATTATATGGCGCGCCGAATGTATGCCTCCGACCCTCAATTCTTGATCTGGATTCTTCTAACGATTGTCGTCGGCCTTTCTGGTTCGGGACTGATCAATGTCTTCTTTTATGGCATGCGCGGGCTGGAGTTTGCGCGGCCCGATCTCGCCTTCTGGCTCTTGGGATACATGGTTTTTTCGGTCATCTTTCTCGTCAATTTTCTAAAACCCGTCTCTGATTTCAGCACGGAACACCCGTGGCTGACTTTGATCGCGGGCGGTGGCGTCATTGCAGCGCTTATCAATGCCGGAATAATTGGATGGATCGGGGGAATAACGCTTGGAATCATTACCTTGATGCTCGCTTTTCAAGAACTGCACGGCTATCCGGAATCCTGGGAAAGAAACCGGGTCCCTCTTTTTCACCGCATCCTTGATGTCGTCATCGGAACACTCGTCTTTATGAATATGGTGATCTTAGGAACGATCAAGATTGTCGAGAATAAACTGCGTTATTTGATCGTGAGCACTGAGGCGATCGAAGACACTTCAAAGATTCCGAAATCGGAAAAACTTGCGGGGCTCGTATTAGGCCTCACCATCACGGCCGCGCTTATCGCTCTGCCTTATGCCCTCCCAGCCTATTTATCGCCAAGCGTGTTTGTGTTTTTGGGAATTCCGATCAAGTTATCGACGCCGTTCTGGATCGCGCCACTTGTCATTCTGGCAGCGAACATTGTTCAGAGTCTCAAAATGCACGACGCTCCGATGTTTATCGGCCTGCTTGTTTTGCTTGGACCAGTCTATCTTTCTCCTGCTGCCTATTTAGTCGCGGCGATTTTCACAGGGCTTCTTATGACGCATCGTCTAACCGGCCGTTATCTTACGCCATGGTGGTTTCTCACAGGTTTTTCGGTGACCTCGCTCATCACAATTCAGTTTCACAACATCTTTTTAAATTACTTTGCCCCAGGAATCATCAACGCAGTGCAGAATTACATCAATGCATTCTTGCCGCTTCTGAATCTTCCTGCTCTCAGCCTCTGGACAAGCCCAATAGCCATCGGTGCGCTAATATTTCTGGTAACGTGGGCCATTTTTCATTTTGCATTTTTCTGGATGTTCAAGACTCATTTCAAAACGGGCGGTCTGTTACTCGATACCTGGCCATGGGGAACCTTCCTTATTATGGGCGGTGGACCCAAAAACACGCATTATTCTCTCTCTCAGGAGTTTGGCGCTGCGCCTTTATTTGCGGCTCTTTTTATTTCACTTGCAAGCCTTGTCTGGACGTCTCAGTGGGGACTTTTCTTTACGGCCCCGCTCATCTTCAGCTGGGCGCTCGGTTCCTATTTCGGCTGGATGACCGGACAGAGCAATGCGAATGTTGTAACTCCTCAGAATTTAGTGAATCTGGATTGGAATGCGGAATTTCAAGTTACTAGCGATAGGCTTGATCACCCCCAATTACCGGAGAAAACATGGCTCGAGGAGAGGAGCGCGGCATTACCTGAACCGTTGCGCAACGGGCTGGAAATTGCTTTTCAAAATATGTCCGAACCTTTTATTTTATTCAGGACACTTATCGTGACGCTTGCACAATCAGCCGTTGCACTAGTTCTTCTTCCGTTCACCTATTTTATCAATCTGATTCGCAGATATCATGAAGACACCGACCTGGCCAAAAGTAATGCCATTGCCGTTAAGCGGGGAATTGACACTCTGGAAGAAATAGTTAATAAAGACCGGGCTCGCATAGCAGAAATCAATCACGCGATTAAGGCTATGGAAGATGAAATCAAAGCATTGGAAGCCGAAGCGGCCTCTTCGCCTCGATCCGAGGTTAGGAATAACGAACAGAAAAAAATCAAGACGTTGCAGGCCAAAATTGAAGAAATGGAAAAAGAACGAAGTAAAATAGACCAGCATTTGAAAGTGGCCGAAGGTAGAATCAAAACCTATAAAGAAAAAAAACTTGATACTCAAAACGTCAAAGACCTTAGCCTCGTTTTGAAAAAACAGCAAGTGGAACTAAAACAAATAAAAAAAGAATATCGCGAAGCTCGGGATGTCGTCGCCGCGATTGAAAAATCGGACGTGAACGCTAAAGCTGAGGCTACAGCTTTATTTAAACAGGCTAAAGCAAAACTAAAAGGGGTGCATGAAAAAAGAAAGACGACACTTGGCGCTTTGCGGCAGGCGCAATTTAGTTATGCCTATCAATATAATGCCATGGTACGTTTTGCCATGTTTGGCGCTGGATGGTTCATCGGATCGACACTTGCTTTGTTAGCTGTGGGACTCGCTCTGTATATGTTTTCCTTTAATCCCTTAGTGCGTCCGCTCATTATGATTCCGTCTTTGTCCGGAACTTTGATTGCCCCGGTTATCTTGCTCGCGTTCATTGCTGCACTTTCTATTATTAGTCCTATTGTCGGAATTCCAATCGTCATTTTCGACACCGTTTTTAGGGTGCTAAAAAATATCGGCAGAGTAATTGCGGGCGGTTTACAGCCCCTATTCAAATTAGTCACTCCAAAGCCTGTTCGGGAAAAATTTTCTGGCCTAGCGAACCAGTGGCACCTTTCGTATTACCTTCCACTGATTAGCACGACAATCGTATTGACCGTCGCAACTCAATTTTTAATTTTGCTAATTCCTATTTATTTTGTGAATATTCTGACCGTTATGACTTTGCTAACCGCGTTAGTCTATTCCTTTTTCGACTTCTATTTAATATTTGGCAAAACCCCTGCAAAAACTTCACTAGGCTATTTCCTAATTTTTCCGTTCAAAAGGCTTCCATTTCTAACTCCAAAGGCGGGTGATTATCCGCTGGGTATGCTCATGAGCGTGCCGCATATTGTAAAGGAAGTAAAGACCATGATGTGGCCCGAGACTCGTGAGCGCTTCCTTAATTTTATTAAGGGAAAAGGTGCAACTCTCGATGAAGGGAAAATCGGAATGGAAGATCAACTGCATCTGCCAGAAGCTCGCAATACGGGAGATGGCTTCACTCGTAGAGCGTTTATGCGTGGGCTAGGAGCATCAGTGATTGCGGGATCGACGGGCGCAGCATTAATTCTCGGTGCAAAAAACACAGAAAAAAGCAAAGAGACTTCCCCAGAAGAATTACCCCGTATCAACGTCGAAGATAAATCTGCCAAAAAAGATAATGCGGCGCAACTTTTGAAAAATTTGATGGAAAGAGTGGTGACACACCTGGGCGAATATTTTAAACCGGGCCGCGGACTCATCCGTGTGACTTACAAAAATGCGTCGGGTAAGGAAAAGACTGCACTTTATCCGACCGATCGAATCAATGCCAATGGAAATGCACTCGGTTCTGAATATGACAGTCGCTATTCGCAGCCACTTGTACTCGGGCTATGGCTTTATGATCTGGTTCAGCAATCAACGGGTTTGTTAAAACCCACAGTGAGTGATCCTCTAGACAATCTTGAAAATTATTTGGAATCGCTGGCTGCCTTTCAGGCGACTCAAAAAGGTGTAATTCCTTGGGTGCAATATAAAGAAGTCCGGAAAAAAGGCCGGCTCACACACGAGTTACAACGCGACCCTCGCTCGAGTGTTGGATTTGAAGATGATGGTCAATTCGTCACCATGGCCGCGAATGCGACAGGCGCACTTTTGCTAGCAGCGGACTCGGAAAAAAATCCGACATTGAAGAAAAAATATCAGGATTTAGCGCAGCAAATTTACGGAATTATCAAAGGAATGGAACAAGGTTTCAAAAAAAGGGTCACTGCCGACGGCAAACTCCTTCAAGAGCTTGATGTCGAAACGCTCGCGCCGAAAGTCGGGAGTACTGTGATTTTCCGCGACGATGAAGCCCGTCCTGCGCTCGCTTTGATCGTATCTTTATTTGGCCTGCCGGAAACGGTCTGGACCCACCAGCCTCTAAAAATTCAGAATTATAAGGACCGCGACGGTAACAGTTACGCAGTTCCAATGTCCTACAACAATGATGCGCTTCCCGGATTTAATCTGAACACGGGCCGCGAGTCTGAATATCCGATCATGCGCCAATTGCATGAAGGAGTACTCGCTGCTGAGGTAAATAAGTTTGTCCTTTCGAATGGGCGAAGTTATTTTTCTGGCCCTGCTTTTGTAGAAGGCCCAAATGGCGCATCGGAATATATCACTAAAACAGAAGGGTATATGACGACGCCTTTCAAACCTGAAGACGGTCGCCGCCAAATTCTCGTCCCCGATTATGCCTTACTTTTCAGCCGCATCAATCCCTCCTTTATTCTTAAGATGCATGAGCATCTGCTACCTAAAGCCGGCAATACTAAAGTTGGTCTTCTCCCGAAAGAATCGCTTTATTACGACAAGAACGGGAAGCTCCGTCAGACACCCGAAAGTACAGCAATACTCACTGGAAATGCGCGCATTGCCGTGGCTGCCGCAATGAACGAAACGGGATCGAAACACTTTGACCGTTTTTTACAGGCTAAAGAACTTCACGGTAAAAATGATTTGAAGAAGGTTTACGACAACCTTTACTCGCCAAAAAAGCTAGGCCTACGAGAAGATCAATTGCCGCCGGTGCCTGCCGTCAGTTTTGAGGATGTAATCAAGGCAGTCCCGCAGTCCGAAATAGCAAGGCGTTCAGAGCTGCGCGAGGCGGAGGCGACGCAGCAGGAAATGATCGCGGCCGTTGCTGGACCTCAGGCGTTTCGGCTCAGTCAGTTGATCGGTCGTGCGCGACGAGAAATACCGGGATTTGATGAGCGGATTCAGAACATAACAAACGACCCCATTTTTATAAAAGCGCTCGCAGAGCGCAGCGGAATTAATTTCACGCGAGACACAGCGCCTGATGAAGACAGGTTTACGGCGATCCCATATCGTCAGGACGTTTTTAAGGGCGTCGAGGAGTATTTCGAATTTGCCAAACAGGTTATCAGCAGAAACGAAATTGCCGTTCTATTTGTCGATCCGTCCATGAAGGACGAGATTCAAACGCGCATGATGGCGGCGGGTTTCACGAGAAAGCAATTCGAAATCCGGGATTCTTCCATCAGCGATTTCATCGATGAACATCAATTTAAGCAGCAGGATATTCTGCAAGTGAATGTGGAGGATGTGACATCACTCAAGAATGAAGATCGTACGACCCTAAAAGCTGCACTGCTCGGAGCCATCGGACTGCCTCAGACATTTCGAATCATTGGCACACATCCAGAGGGCCAGATATGGGGAGACGAATTAAATATTGTGGACTTTATTGAGGTTTCTTTTGAAGCGATGCAGTCGTTTAAAACGTCGGCTTAAAGCGAATCAGCCCTAAAGAGACTTTTTTCTCGGCTATCAATGAAAAGCACTTTCTAGCATTTTAGCTCACACATTAAATCCGCTTCCTAGAAACCGGACTCATCAGTTATACTTTTTTCACACTTTTAAAAGGCCTGGAGGCAACAATCCCTTTGTACCCCTATATAAAAGGAAGACAACCATCACGTCTAGTTATCAAAAAGGGCATCTCTTTCCTTACCCTTCTATTTTTTTCCGCTCAAACCTTAGCTGCCGCTGCCCAGACTCTACCTTCGATTTCCGCGCCGCCTATTCATTTTGTAAATCCCGACCGGATTGAAATCCCGTCTCATCTGGGAACCATTCAGTCTCAATTCAAGGCCAGCGATGACAAGCCGCTCATCATTTATGTCCAAGACGCGCACGCCGTTCTCGATGCCCAAAAGAATATCGAAAAGCTGATTCGTTTTTGTCAGGAACAATATGGCGTCACGCTGATCGGAGTAGAGGGCGGAAAAGGTCGTCTCGACCCGACCCTGTTTCGTGCCTTCCCCGATATGCTAGCCAAGAAAAAGGTGATGAATGAATATCTGAAAAGGGGAGAACTCGGTGGCGCAGAAATGGCGGCCATCTTCCCTGCAACGCATGATGCGAAATCCTCCATTGATGCACGTCCAATCCAAGCGGAATTTTTTGGAATCGAAAATTGGGAGTTGTATGAAAAGAATTACGCTGCGTATGTTGCAGCCCGCACCGCCGATAAGGACTTGAAAGAAAAACTTTCTGATGTTCAGAGTGCGCTCGATAAGCAGCGGGGCTCAATTTATTCTACGGCTTTGAATGAATACCATCAGCAGATCGAAGGACTTTACTCAGAAAAAAATCAACTCTATGAATTTTTGCGCTATATCGGCCGTGCAAATGCGGCCCAGCCGATTGTCGCCATCACCTCTGAAAAATTTCCACATCTAAAACCTCTCCTCGACAGCGTCTCTAATGAAGCGGGGAAAGATCAATCCGCGATCGATGTCTCAATCAAACAAATGGCGGAGATGTTTAGAAAGAAAATGTCAACGCGGCTCGATAAAGACAAACTCATGGAATTCAATCGTCGCTACCAGACCTATCTAGTCGGCGGCATCGACCCGGGAGATTTCCTACGCTTCATGGTGGACAGCGCGCGCACTGCCGGGCTCAACGCGAAGCTGACGCCTTATATGCAGCAGCTTCTCGGTCAGGCAGAAACTCTTTCTATGATTAAGGGCACCCAGCTCTTTGACGAAATCGAAAAACTCAATACTGAGTGGGAAAATGCGCTTGCCGTCGGGCCGGAACAAAAAGCGCTCGCCCTAAAATATCACCGCCTCCGGCTTCTGAAAAACTTGATCTCCCTTGAACTCAATCGTGACGAATGGAATTCCCTTACCCAAGACCCTGAAACTTATCTCTCGATGCTCGAAGACAAGCGCGACAAAATTCAACCGGCGCTGCGTTTCTATCAGGGCGCGATGGAACGTGACGGCATGTTCATCGCGAATTTGAATCAAAATCTCAAAAAAACAAAGGCCCGTGCCGCCATGGTTCTGACCGGTGGCTTTCATGCAAAGGGCTTTGAGGAACGATTGAAGCACGAAGGTTATTCCTATGCGATTGTGACACCGAAAATCTCGTCGCTTGAGGGGCAGGAGACCTATAACGATGTCATGCAGGGAAAGCTTTCTTACAAACAATTTTTGCGCACGACTTATTACGACGCCTTTGTCCGTCATTCCACCATGCAACTCGTCAATGCATTGAATGAACCTGACTTCAAAAAGGACCTGAAGATCTGGCGGGATGAGGTCATCCGCAGTCTCGCGAATGAAGGGCGTGTCGCCGAGGCGGGAAAATATACGCGTTACATCGATTTATTGATTAAGGTCTATCACGATCGCTTTGGAAATCCGGACTCCTTAAAATCACGTGAAGAGATGCTGAAGGCGATCCAAGATGAATTACAGAAATACAAGGTCGAAAAGACCGACGAAATCTGGCAGCGCTTTGAAACGCAATTGAAAGGCCTAATGTCCGGACTCGGAGATTTGATCGAGCAAAAAAATGTCAGTTCACAAACGATCGCCGGACTCATCCAGAAAACCGCTACCGCCACTGCATTCAACAGCCCGCGTCCTCTTGCGACAGAAATTCCCTTCCTTATTTTTGATCCCGCAAAATTTTGGTCTGATGGCCAGGCTACGGAGATTCCCATTTCGCTGGCTCCTCCGCCGTCCAATTTACCGCCTAGTCGCTCCGAAGTGCGGACTGGAGATATTTATATTCTTGATTATTCTGTTTGGCCAGAGGGTCGGGCAAGGATGGATATCCCTCAGCTTTTTCAGAGAAAGGAAGGCCTGAGAGGAGCTCCACAAATGGGAGAGTATGTTGATAATCTTCATTCCGGGAACCAATTACGGCTTTATGAGGATGTCGTTAGTGGAATCAAACCCTTTACGGGCGTAGACCCTTCAAAAATTGATGCCGAAACACTAGCGATCGATTCTGGAGAAGCTGGGGCCATTCGGGCCAATTTATTTGGTTTAGCCCGTATGCGTTATGTGATCACTAAGAGTGAGGATACTCGGTTTGGCTATACGATTTGGCCGCGTACAGAGCGTGGGGGAATGGGGACCAATGTCACGCGCGAATACGTCAGATTAGCTATCGGTGAGGCGGCTCTGGCTTTATTAGAGGGGACATCAGCGAGTGCTGAGCCGGTTGTAAAAAAGGACGATGATTCTTCATTTGCGAAGCAACTCTGGAGAGAAGACGTAACCTCGATGACGGATGAAAATTTAAAAGTTTTATTCGATGCTCCCTCAAACAGTTTTCTGACTGTCGCAGGAGGTTCGTTTAAAATTTCTTCTGTTCTCAAACAAAAAGTTGAAGAAGAGAGGAAGAGACGAAACCTTGGCGCTGATGCGGTCAGCTTCAAGCAGTCTCCCGGTGATGATTTTGTGCGTGAACTTAATGATTTCCCTTCAATGAGTGATAAAAACCTGAGACTGATCATCCAAACCGAAGCAGGCAATTTTATTGTGGCACCAGGCCGCAATGTTCGCGTTACTCAGGAATTAAAGGAACGGGCAACTTCAGAAAGTAGATTACGCAGTCTTTTAGATTCAATGGCTGTGGCGCTCAAGGCCTTTGCTTCGAATCCAGATCTAAAAAGAATTGTAGAATATGGTGAGCAGTTGCGTAAAAGCCGACGTGATTGGTCGCAGAACTCAGACCTTTCAAAACTAACCAGCTTGATTTTAGCCCTCGTTCTTTATCTTGAAACGAAAAATAATCCCGACAGGAGAATCAACCAAAATATCCTCGTTAGGCTTCAAGAGTTACGTTCTGAGTTTGATTCCACCGTCCTTCAGATTGGCCGCCAAAACACGCCGCAAATGATTAGCCTGAATCAATTCATAGCCCAGGAAGAACAGCGCAGATCCGAACTGCGCGCAACCCCGAGTGCCTACGAGGCTGAGTTTTGGCTGGGAAATCCAAGATTGGGAAAAGCGATAAGGGTTAGGCTGTCTGTCGATTCAAATAGAAAATTGACCGTATTTCCGACTTTGGTCTTTAGCAATGGGGGAGAAAAATCTCTCGATTCTCTTAAAACGGATTTAAAACTTGGGACAGATTTCAAGATTGGCCGCAATCCCGAAAACTTACAAATAGATGATCCTAGCGTATCGCGCCAACACGCTTCATTTAGGTTTGAAGGACGACCCAATCGGCCACTCCAATTAACTGTAAAAGATCTTGGGTCCACCAATGGAGTCTTCACTCCAGAAGGTGAAAAGATTGATAACACAGGTCGGTCGTTACCCATCATTTACGAGTATTCGCAAAATGTAGTAAGTCTCGGATTAGGAAATAGTAATAGCTATGCGGTGATTTATGATCCCAATCAACAAGTTTATGAAATTCGTTTGCAAGGAGTGGAGGCGAATCCTGAACACAGTTCCTATCAGCTTATCCTTGATGAGGAACGCCTGCTCGGCTCGAATGCGAAAAAACCTCAAGATATCCGTATCTTAAATCTGAATGGAGGGCAGGATATCGCGGCAGAGCATGTGCGTATACGACTGCGCGCCGACGGCGTCATCCTTTTCGAGAGTTATCCTAATGCCCGTACCTCCCTAAATGGCACACCGATTTTGACCGCCGGCCTGCGTTTTAAAAATGCCACGCCTTCTAATTTCCCTATTCCTCCGGCTGATAAACTCCTCGAAAGCATCTTAAAAGAGATTCCAAATACCAAAGCGGGAATCAACACATTAAATAATCTAATCCGTTCCAGAAATGCAAGGCGGCAATTTGAGGGCAACCGCCTTTTTCAAGATCTAATAAGACAGCGTCCTAATTTTGCTGAGCGTTACGCACAGACTATTTTGGCAAGGGCGATTAAAATATTGGAAAATCAACTTAGGGATGCAGAGGATCAGGACACCAATAGAAAAGCAGCTGAAGTCCTCACGCGTTACAATCAAGAATTAAGAACTAATTCCGTGATTGCCCGTTTAATCAAAAGGGATCTGACGACCGGGACTTTGATTCTTCTTCCTGCGACGCTGCAGGATATTAATGCCGCAATAACCGCCCTAGCAAAGATTGAAAAAGACTTCAAGGAAGCGCAAAAGTCGTTCCCCAGAATAAATGATTCTAATGTAGTCAAGACGAGGGAATTAGAGGCGCTCCTAACTCAATACTCTAAACGGTTAACCTCTGCTCGAGAGCGCATTGAAGAAATAGAACAACAGAAAAAGATAGATTTTCAAAGAAAAGTGGTCAGACAAAAGTTGGATCTAAAGGCGCTTCAAAACAAATGGAAAAATCCAGAAGCTCCGAATAGAGAAGCTCAATTCCTGAGAGGATTGAAACAGGCTATTCGCTATCTCCAAGGTGGGGCCGTAGAGTTAGACAGCAAAAACAAACTCGCCGACGAAGTTTTTGAGAAGGATTTTAATGATTCCGTTAGAGACAAAAATTTTTCTTTGGACGGGCTCTATGAGTTAAAAGAAGATGAAGGCGTCGCCTTTCTCTCAGCCTTAAAATTGGAACTTGAACCAGCAACGCAGCCTCGTTCTGAAGTGAGAGCGGGAAGCCAAAATAGGCAAGAAAGATTTCCGAATGCCGATGCTTTCGTCCGGTCAGTTCTAAATTTTTTGCGGTCTCAATCCCAAGAGGCTGCAGTTAACGAAAAACGTATGCGGCTTTTTGCTGAGCGGCTTTTTGTGGATGATCCTGAGATTGGAGATTTGCGGCTTGATTTTGAAAATTTTTATGTCGACCTCACGGCCGAATTCAATGACCATTTCCGTGCCTCAGAGTTAAAACCTGCGGCCTTGGCGGCTTTTCTCAATCGTCTCTTCAGTATTAACCCTGCTGATCCTTTTCAGCGCGATTATTTAATTCGTCTCCTTCTTCAAAATCAAGAAAGAGTAAACAACGAGGCCGAAATTACGGTCGATTTTCTTGATCGTGCTCAAAGCTTTGCTCTTCTGGGTAATGAATATTACAAATATCAAAGCCAAGGAAATGAGCAGATGGCGAAACTTTTCTCTAGACTACTTCAATTACATCAACAAGGTGTGCGTATTCCGGGAGAACGGGAGCATGTTAAGCTATCTTCGAAAGATTTTTTTGATGTTTGGAGAAAAATTCAAAGAGTAGAGAAACCAAAGAGAGACGCATCAAAATTAAAAGAGCTAACTAAACTTGAAGATGAACTCCGCCTAAGAGTGATCCGATCGGTAAAAAAAGATTTAACGGTAAGAAATCCCCTTGACCATACAGAAGATATCGCCGCTTATTTTCAGACCGCAACCCGTCACAATTACCAAGTTTCTATTAATCTTAAAAATAGAACAACATTGATCACTAAAGAAAATTTACCTCAAGTCCTGGCGCAGCTCTCAAGACAAATAGAACCCGTTTCTTTAATTTTTAGAGGTGGGAAGACTGTTTTTATAGATGAATTATCGGGCAAAGAATTGGAAGAAGAAGTTATTAAGTTTTTACCAACTATTGAGGAAGACGCGCAAGATGTTATTGGACCTGATACTTTACAACCTAGAGCACTTGATTTTGATCCCGCAGAATCCCTTGCAGTAGTGTCTACAGCCGCTGATTCCAAAAATACTGCACGGACCGAAGTACCGACGTTGGGTGCCACTGCTGAAGGTGTTGCGTCACCTGCGTCAGCAACTACATCTGGCGCATCTGATACGAAAGCCGCAGTCAGCTCTATCGATTTGGATCCTTTAGATTTATTCTTGGAGCCTAATGATAATGAGGGCACCGAAATCGATCGTTGGATTGCAGGTTCTCCTACGTCAGCAACCGACACTAAATTACCGGAAGGAGATCTAGCAGAATCTGCAATACCGCTTGACGAAATTGACGGTGATATAGCTCGAATGAATGCTGAGGCACAGCGTTTGAAAACGGCCGCTGCAGAAGTTGCAGAAGTAAAAGCAAAGGAGGAAGAAAGTGATTTTCTTGACTTAGATTACGAACCTGATGATGTGGCTGCGGAGATCGATGCAGCCTTAAAGATATTAAAAGACTATGATGAGATGCATGGCCTTAAAAAACCTGGAGAGGACAAACGAAAACCTCAAACTCAGGAACCTACTAAGCCGGGAAAGCCTGTGCCAAAGAAGCCGCGGCAAATCTCCACTCTCATTGAGGGCAGCAAACTTAGCCAAATTGAGAAGATTCTGAAAAAAAAATTAGAGGATGTAAACGAACAAGATCTTATTGATCTTAATGAAATTCTTCTTGCTCTTCCTCCTCTTCCTGATTATACGCCTCAACAGAAAACCTACAACGCCCTTCGAAATGAGCTGACAAAATTGCGTGGTTTATTGAAAACCTACGTCGAGAATCGAACACTTGGTGTGAGTGTCCAGCCTGCAGGCCCTGAAAGTAAAGCTGCAAAATCACCTACAGTTGTTAAATCTCCAGAGGGGCCATCAACACCTGAAGTGGCTGAAGAAATTTTGGTTCAATTAAAAGAAAAAGGAGTAGGCGCTCCTATGCTCATTGACCGTGAGTTTGCAGAGAAGCCTTATGAACTAGTTGGAGATATTGAAAAGACAGTTTCGACTCTGGAAACTTTATTAAAGGAACTTGATTATGGAAGTATTTTTGATACACCTATCTCCCATATTTTTAACAACCCCATTTCAAAAGCTGTTCAAACTTTAGTTGAGTTACGGGACAAAAGACTGGCTGAAAAACCAAATGGAGAAGCTAGTAATCTAAAGCAGGCCATCGATCACGCAATGCAAACCTCCGATCGAGATGCGCTTTTTAAGATCTTGGTCGACATCAAGGTCGCGCTTGCTACATTAAAAGCAGGCATCCCCAAAGGGGACAAGGGAATCGCCGCAAGACTTAAGCTTGGCCAACTCCAGGGTTCATTGTCAGATCTCGAAAAAGCAGTTGAGGATGCTATCGTGAATCGAGAGAAGAAAGAAATCATAGCTGCAAGCGAATTTATTAAAGAAAATGTTAAAGAAAGAACAGGCGATTCGGCCCATCTTGAAAATTTATTGGAGAACATTTCTGAGTTAAATCTAAAAATGCAAGCACAGGCCACCACGCTTCGAATCCATGGCAAATCTCCCGAATCTCTGCCTACTGAAGAAATAGAATTCCTTATCATTCATCAAACGACATTAACGAACGAAGCAAATAAGTTAATTGGCAAACTACGTGAATTTGAGAAGGAATTTCCATCTAGAAAAGATGATGTTCAAACACAGAAAAAAGTTTTGAGAGAAGTGAGGATCGGTGGAGAGCAAGGCGCCGATTCAGATCGAATTTTTTTGAAGCGAATGCAAGACATTGTGGATATTCGAAAAGGGACGGGAAGGCAAGCGGCGCTCGAGGAAGCCACAAGAACAGCAGATCTGGCAAAGGATGGACTCGCCACTGCGGAGGATATCCCCGTCATTGAGCAGACGGAGATTGAGCAAATCCAAAAATTGGCTGAGAGGGCAATTCAATATCTTCAGACAATTCAATTGCAGAGGACAGCTCCAGATACGGCCCGGCAGTATATAAATCCTATTGCGAGTGCCCTTGAAAGAGTTCTCGGCGATTTGACTGTTAACGATCTAACGCAACTGCAAAATAAAGTGGATGATGTCAAAAATAAACTTGAAGAGGCACAAGCTTATTTTGATAATAATAGATTTAACCAACGTCTTAATGAAAATGTGACTCCGGCAATTCAGGCGATCGAGACCTTGATTGCGACGCAGCGCGCCCTTGCCGAAGCGACCGCAGTTGCTGTCGTAGCAGAACCACCCGCAGCTCCTCTAGATATAAGCACAACTGTTCCAGTTAAGACACCCCGAACCAGCCGAAGAGTTCGACAAATTCAGCGGTCGATTCGGCTTGTTGCCGTCGATCTCCGTACATCCGAGAAAAACTTTCGCGTAGACAAACCGGGGCGTCAACCTTTGGCCGCCAGACAAGCCTTGGCGGATGATTTGGGAAATCTCGCTGCGCAGCTCGATAGACTGTCAGTTTCATTGATAAGCCGCGAAACAGGCGAGACCGATACTTCAATTAATGAAGTCGAACAAATCGTGAATCAAATTCGCGAAAAGACAAAGGATTATCCGGTCAAGGAACTGAAAAAGTTTGAAATTCTCGCGAATAGGATCGATGCCATTGTTCAAGACGTAAGGCTGATTATTCCAGTTCCACTTCCGGCTGTGGTTTCGGAAACGTCACCAGTCTCGCCCCTATCGACTCTTGATTCCTCATTTGGTTTGACAACAGAAGCAGAAGCGATATTGCTAAGTCTAGCGGAGGAGGCAGTTCAAAAGAGAGCAGGTTTTTGGACCTCTATTTTGACTGCTTTTGCTGCGGTTCTGGGCGGTCGTGCCAAACCCAAGACTGTGACGGTTGGTGGCCCCCCTGATGATGACGAGCTCGAGAAAATTTTGGCCCGGTTGAAATTATTCGGTGAATCGTCACAGCCAGCCATTGCCTCCGATGCGTCCCCCTCTATCATTCAGTCTTCGCCACTTGATCCTCTGGTTGTTTTTAGAAAGACCCAATTTCCGGTCGAAGTTTATCAATCTCGTATAGGTGATCTATTTTATAAATCGTTAAAGGCCGAAAGATGGTGGAAAAAAGATGTTGTTACAGGAAAAAGCATCAGGTTAGAGTCCGGTACTGGCCCTGGAGGTCAAGATACGCGCCTGGGTGTATTCCATAATGGAGAGTTGATCAAGGATCAAAGTTTAAATTCTCAAAGCAATGAGAGTACGCAGGCTGATCTGTTCAAGGCCGACCTTGTCGAGATACAGACTGTTGATGCCCTCATCCATACACTCGAGTTCATTGCAAGAGAAGATAACCCCATCCTTCAGGAATTTTTTGGTGAGAACTTTGATTTAAACAAATTTATCAATCATTTAAATGGCGTGCGTTCAAACCTGGGCACTCTTACTGAGGAAGCTTTGCGTGATGAGCTTGAAGTCATCCCTGAAACGTTAGGCTTCCGCCAGCGAGTTTTCAATTTGTTGTTAGCTGAAAAAGAATCGGGACGGATCATTAGCGCCGACCAGCCTACAGGTACAGGAAGTTTCGAAACCCCGATTATTGATGATCGAAGCTCAACTTTTCGGACTAAAATAAATGATGATAAATTTTTTCAAGATCTCACCAACTTTATGGAAGCAGAAGAAGTTGCCCCCGTTGGTAAACGTAATGCGATTCCACAGACTCCATTAAAACCAGGAGGCGTCGAACCTGCCGACGCCACCAATCTCCCCGAATTAACAGACCCAGTTGAGACTGAAGGAGTGGACGCCCGCTCGGAATTGCGGGATCTCGCCCCTGGCTCTGCCGGTAATGTGGGGCGCGTCGCAGTGCAATTTTTGCCAAACATTGAACAGATGATTGCAGAGGCCATGCGCCGAAGTCTCGATCTCCCAGAAATCGAGAAGATGCTGACTGAAAGAGCGCAACAAAATTTACCCACAGTGCAGGCGGAACTCGACATTTTTCTGAACCAAGTGTTAAAGCAGGTCGCCTCCAATACAACTCCCCAAGATATTTTAAATTACGCTTATAGCGATAATCTAGAAACGGATGTCCGAAGCTTTGTAGAAAAACTCTCGCCGCTTGTCATTGCCCCAGAAGAGCGAGAGGCCCTAATTGCCGAATTTACTGCTGAGACCGCGGAGAGGGTCCGCAACGCTCTCACGGGTCTTGTCGTGCTTGGAATCGAATTGGGATTTGCCGAGGCACTTCGTGACATCTCTACAAAAGGCACAACATCCAAAGAGCTTCAGGAGATTTTTGAATTGGCGTTGAAGAATAAAAATGACGCCTATGAACAATTAAACAGATTTTATAAAACATGGCGTAAGGACAAGAAAAGGGATGATCTCCCTGCTGATTTATTCCAGCCTAGGGACAATTATCCGATGATCATGAGTGCAAATCTTCTTCCTAATAGAGGGGATGCGGATTTTGAAAGTGCCCAAAAAATTATTCAGGAACGAGTTAAGAACAACTCCTTTGGCCTTAAATACGATGTCGGAACCCCTCAGGGGGAAGTGGCCGTTTCGCTGATCCGCTTATTTAAAGGGATCGTTTCAATTGCCGTGCGGGCCGGTAGCGATCAGGTGAACCCGGCCCGTTTGGCTGATCCAAGTCTTCGGAATAATGCGGAGCTAATACTTCGAAGCGGCGAAGGTCAACAGTTCATCAGATTTAAAGACAGTCCAGGCATTCAATCCGCCGTTCGGGATCAATTTGATATTGAATATGTTGTTTATCAAATGGTTCTAGACTCAGAATATCTTCTAAGTCAGGCTGAGAAAGATCCTAATTCGCCTTATCCTATTATTTCCAAGGCGGTTTGGAATTCGATGTTCCAATTTCTAGAGTCCCTTATGGATGTAAAGCGCTCTGAACTCAGAACGAAGGCATCTGCGTAATCCTTAACAGTAACAATCTGAAGAAGCGCAGGCTCCGTAATTTTTCAATTTGCAAGCGTGAAAAAAACTCCGCAGTATTCCTGAGGATCAAACTCTCGCAGGCTTGAATCATTCATTGTTCTCTTCGCAATCTATCCTCCCACGGAGTCAGATGTTAAAGACATCTCACAAATGCATCAGAAGGTAGTGATTGCTCATTAATGACTGCTGTTGCGTGAACTCGAAATGAATTGAGGCATTGATGTATTGATATTGCTAAAAGCCTATGCTAATTTTAACGGCCTAGATCGACTCTACTGTTGTAAAGGATGTAATCCCATTGAAAGTTATACGACTCGATTTGCGAGTGGCCGCCTTTCTTTCCGCGTTTTTTTTACTCTTTGATCAGATTTCCTCCGCGGCTACTCCAGTCTTATCCGTTCAATCTCATTCCGCCGTAAACCAGCCCGCGATATCCATCTCCTCAGAACTCGGGACGATTGAGAACTCGCCTTCTCAAAGTGAAATTTCAATTGTTCACATTCAGACAGCACACGGAAATTATGAGGCTCAGCGGAAAATCGCGGCACTTTTGAATGAGCTCTATGAGCATTACGGATTTTCTCTTATCCTCGTAGAGGGAAGTGCCTTTCCATTAGATCCCAACCTCGCCCGCTTTTATCCCCAAGATCCGAAAACCACGGCCGCAATTCTTGACCGCCTTGCCCAAAAGGGAATTGCCAAGGGCCCGGAAATTTTTCTGTCCGGAAATACTCACGCCCGTGGTTACGGGATCGAGGATCTGCGTCTTTATAATAAGAACGGCCGCGCCCTGAATGCGGTGCTGCATAATATGAAGCGTACTGAGCGGGTTATGGCCAAGCTCGAAACAGCAATACAGAGTCGAGTCGCGAAAGGCGATCCCAGTTTAAGGGATTTTATCCGTGATGAAAGCCGTTACTCAAAAGGAGAATTATCCCTGGTCGACTGGCTTGGACTAATTAAAGCTCGCGCGGCAGAAGTCCTCCAGCTCGATCTAGAAAATCCTGTAGCTCAACTCGATTGGCCGATGCTCGTCCGTCTTTTGTCGGTAGCCAAGATGGAAAGCCGGCTGAATAAAGAAGGTTTGAACCGGGACCGGAAAAATTTTCTATCTCGATATCGGGACCGTTTTGGCACTCAGTCTGATCAAATAGAAGCCATGATAGGCGACGGGGCACTGAGCGCTTTCAACCGGCCCTCCTCCCGTGAGGCGTTTTTATTCATGTTAAGCCGTTTGCCGTCCGATTTTGATTTTGGGTCCTTTCCGCACCTGGCGAGTTTCCTCGGAATTCTTTTATTACAACCGGAGATTCGAATGGCTGAGGTCATGCGTGAACTCCAACTTCTGGCCAACAAGATTGAGGATCAATTGGCGCGTTCTCAAGTAGACCACGATCTCCTGCAGCTCCTTCGTGACTATAAATTAGTCCAAAAACTCACCACCCTCAAACTCACCTCTGAGGATGCCGAAATGCTTGCTACCAGAAAAGTGCGTGCGAATGATTTTCTTAAAAGAGCTACTTTTGGAGAGACGCCCGCTTTAAATAAAAAAGAGACGCTTTTATTTTTTCAAACCTTTGCCGCCGCGACAGCGTTCTACAAAACAGCGCGAGCGCGTGACAGCGCGATGCTTAAAAATATCGAGCTTAAACTCAAGACAACCGGCGAGAAAAAAGCGGTCGTCATCACGGGCGGCTTTCACGCCCAGCCATTCCGGGAATATTTTTCCGGCCGAAATTACAACTACGCTTTGATTTTGCCTAACCTCGAAGGAAATCATGCGCCAAGCGACAACGGGTATTATGAAATCTTCAAACGTTATGATGCGAAGTCACAGACGAGTGAGTCTTCGGCTCATGAGCATCCTTATTTTCTAACCACTCCTCCGTCACTTCTTATCAAGAAGCAGCATTGGCGCGCGCGCAAATTGATCCAAAACGAAATTCTTCCCGCGATTCGAGAGGTCCGCAGATCCGAAAGAATTCCGGATCCCATAATCAAAACGGAAATCAGACGGATATTGCGACGCTACAGAGAAAGAGGTGTCAATCGTCCGTCTTTAAGGCCTCGCTCGAAAGTGCCTTTTCGTTCTGAATTAAGATCAGTGGGAACTGCACAGCGTGTCCCGGTGATGTGGGGAAACTATCCAGCTCTTAAGAATTATCTTGAGCACCAGCCGGGGTTCAAAACTCTGCCAAAGGAAGTCGTGACTTCCCTGCGCCTCGGACTTCTTGAGCGCGCGCTCGTCGATAGAAAAATTCCGCTGGAGGAATTGCCCCAACGACTTCAAGACTTCATGGAAATTTTGCGGAAGGCGAACTTAAACGAAATCGTCATCACGGGGGAGACACTTTCCCGGATTTATTTCGGCCAGGACCCGGAAAATATCACAGTCTCACTCAAATTGGATTTAACCGACTGGGACCGAGACCTGATCGGTTCTCAAAAGGACCTTCTCCCTCCTGATCTTTATGCATTGGCGGATCTAGAATTGAAAAAATTCGCGGGTAAACTCAACGTCAGGCCCGAGGCGTTTCTCCAACCTTTAGGTAATCAGGCAACACCTCGCTTCGAGGGAATCGAGGTACGCTATTACGGACCGACGGAAGAGGACAACTCTCAATATGTAAAACGCTATTTGGTGGATGCTGAAACAAAGGCGGTATTTTTCTCTGATACCGGGGACGCATTGTCAAAGATGGCGATGGATAGGAAGGGAAATCTATATGGCCCCGTTGACAGTCTGATCTCGCTCCTTTATGGGCAGTTGGATATTGCCGGAGAGGCCGATCTCTTTTCATCCGGCGATATCTTGCGCGTCCTGCGGTTCAAACATGCCTTTGATTTGAAGTTATCTCCCGCCGGCGAAACGGTGCTAAAAGCAGCAGCTAAAATCTTTGAAGCGAGACTGACTTCTCATCATCAATATTTGATCGAACGATTAATCGATACCGCGCTTTATCCGTTTGAAGCAAAGAAAGAATTGGTCGCATTAAATATTCTCCCTAGAAATCATCCACTACTTTCCCGCCGCTCAGAACTGCGCGGCATTTCATCCGTTTTAAAGGCGTGGTTACTAACAGGGGTACTGGCAGGACCTGTCGCTCTGAACGCCAGTGCATTTTCTGCAGATGCTTTTTCTGCCATCTTGAGTCCAGTGAAAGATCCCGGTAATTTATTTATCGATAAAAAAACAGAGGACATTTCTTCGCCGGCTAAGAAGGACACCTTGTTGCTTAATTCAGAACTCTTGGACACAGACTTGAATAAAGCAAATATGCAGATTGGTCCAGGGAAACTCCACGAGGGCTTAATCCCATTTGCAAACTTGTACCGTGCGGAATATAGAGAGGCCTTGGTCTCGTGGTTTGCAACTACTTCCTCCACCATCCTCTACAGTCTTGTTCGCTTATTCAAAAAGATTATCTTTTACTATGGAGAACGCCGGACGCCGGGATTTCAACGTCTGCTCACCTTGCTCATTTCCCGCAAGTTTGATTTAAAAACGCGCACACGAGCGCTAAGAGCATTAGAAAATTATGGCTCAACCTTGCGCCAACCGATTTTGGTGTTATTAAAAGACGCCTATGAAAGCGAAACAGACCAAGCGATCAAAAATCTTATTCTTGATGTCATGGAAAAATCGCCTCAGCCCTATTCACTGAACTTTTTTATATCTCGAATAGTTCCTGAGATTCAATTGCGAGAACGGCGAGCTTTTGTCACACGCCTGGATAATATGATGCAAAATGCAGTCATCGATGATTATCCCGAAATCAGAGAGGCCCTCATCAATCGTTTGGGAGATCACAATAAGTCTGTCAATGAGGTGCTTCAACGCATTGTGGGTCGCTCAAAAGATACCCGCGCGCTTTTTTACACGGCACTTGCTAAAGACAACACCAGTCAAGCATCGGAAATCGAAGGTTCGGTCGACTTGGCTATTGAAGCGTTGGGACATTCCGGACTCCGTATCCGCACAAACGCCAAAATCCTGCTGAAGCGCCGTAAGATGGATAGGAAGGCGAGATTTTATTTTCTCATTGCTTCCGGGAAGATCAGCGAAGCCGCCAAGATTCCTGAGGCTCTTCTTTATGCGTCTGAAGCTGCTGTGCATTCCAGTTCCGCCATCCGCGTAGCGGGTATGGGTGTGATGGCGCAAAAGAAAAAAATAGAAATCAATGCGGTCAAAAAATTAATCATGGATCGGGACGCAAGCATACGCAGGAGGGCTGCCGGTTTGATGATTTATTCGGAATCCAGCGAACGAATCGACATCCTCACCCGGCTGCTTGGCTCGGATGACTCGGCTGATGTGCGTGTTGAGGCGGCCCGTGTCCTGGGCTCGCTTCAAGACCGCGCTGCGGTTTCTGAACTGATCAATGCATTAGCTGACCCCGAGCCAGCGGTACAACTCGCCGTAGCGGAGGCGCTCAATCGAATTGGAAGCGAGAAGGCCCGCTTTTATTATTATCTTTATAACAAAAATCTTTCACCCTCAATGTCCAATCGCGAATTTGCCGCTTTCGCCGTTAGAGAAGCGGCTTCCCACTCCTCGCTTGCGATCCGGGAACAGGCGGCCATTCTTTCTACTCAATTGCTTGCGCCTGAGGAGGCCGGCAGACAAGTGGCCAATTTTCTCCTCGAGATTCCGGAGCCGGAAGCGGCTGAATCTGTGCTTAAGGCATTGATCCCTCTTGCTCCCGAGGGAGTGAAACCGATGGAGGAGACATTCCGGACATTATTGCCTGGCCTTATGCGAGTGAAAAGGACTCCTCGAATTGTCCATGAAAAAAACGCCGGTTTATTTGGAATCGATCCCCGCGAAGGCCAGCATTTCAAGGAGGTCGGCGAGGATGATAGACGTGATGCCGAACTCCATATCCAGCCGTTTTTTCAATACTTCATTCGGCTCGGCAGGCATGCGCGCGGGATCTCAGATGATCTCATTCGATTCGTGCAAAACCATGCCGACTCAAAGCAAAGTGCCGGCCTTGCGATTCATGCTCTGGGTGCGATAGGGGAGGCAAAAGAAGAGGCCTTTATCACGAACCTCTTTTTGACTCGTCGTGACGAGAGTCTCGACACAGCCATTGTGGAAGGCCTGACAAAAATTAATTCGAACAGGACACGCTTTTTTGTACTGGTCCATCAGGGAAAATCTGAAGAGGCGTCCAGAGTCCCGCGCGCACTCGATTTCGTACGCGACATTCTTCTGTCGCTTAGGATCAGGGAAATCGGGATAGAAGGACTTCGGCCCGTTCAACGTCAGATCGCGGTGACCTCTCTCGAGGTTTTGGGAAATATTCAACGCAGTGAGGCCACAGATGAACTTCTTTCACTGTTGCGTGTTCCCGAGTTTGAGGAAACAAGGGCGGCAGCGGCGAAATCTCTTGGCCGTTTGGTTGAGGCGGATCCGCGCGTTGCGGGCGCGCTCATCACGGCGCTCACACAGGACGTCGTTGCAGTCAAGAAAGAGGCCGCTCTGTCACTGGCTAATACTCGTGCGCAAGAAGCGGAAATACCGCTACTTAAACAATTAACTTTAAACCCGCCGGAGGTGCAATCCGCGATCAAGATTGCCCTTTCGAAGCTGGGCTATCCTCCGGACAGTGCGCTTATCACAAGTTTAGCAAGGCTTCGAGATGATGAGAGGATGATGACTGTCGAAACGGTCGTCCTTGAAATCAATGCTCTCATTTCAGAGAAACCTGAGGGATGGGGCGATCACTTGCTCGCTCAATTGTTGGAGGATAAAGACGGGAAATTAAATCAATATATCGTGTCTTTGTGGCCGCTTTTTTCGGAAAGTTTAAAAAATAAATCAGAAATACAGGCGCTCATGAGACAGCAGGCTCCGCGTCACTTGAGCCGTTTCGCCGAAGTCCTTCGAGGTTTAGAATCAGCGAAAGACCTTCCAAGCAAGATCCCATTGGGTGTATGGCGAGGCAGGGAGCAAGAAAAAATCGTCATAGAACCCGTATTCGACCCAGTCGTCCTTGCCGCCAAGATTCAAAAGGTCCGCAAGCCTAATGAATTCGAAAGTTGGGGGATCTCGATCCTTTTTGATACCGGAGACGGTGTGTCTCAGGAAGAGGAAGGGAAATTTCTCGCACTTTATCTGCACATTGCGACGAGTGATTTGGTGAAGTCTTTTCTGGAGCTAAAATCGGCCCCCGAACAAGATGGCAAAACCTCTTATGGACTGTTATTTCATGGACAAGAAGCGAATCGTCGTTTGAGCTTTTTTTTCACTCTTCCTCCTTCTATGACCGAAGCGGAGCTGGCAGAGTTCCTTAAACGGTTTCAGCTTTTGAGTACTGGGCTTCTTCTGGCTGCCACTGAGGAACAGTACCGTATGTATTTTCCCGAAGAGGTCGAAAGGCTTTTTCCTATCCCGCTGCTCGCGGCCGCGCAGGAATATAGGGATTTTAGATCCGAGATCGTTCGAACCCTTCGGCTCAACAATCATTATCGTGATAAGGTCCGTGAAAGGCCTGATTTATTCTATAGCCTTCCCGATAGCCCTCACAATCAGGACCGGCTAGAAGCCCTCAATCTTTATGGGTTCGAAGAAAGTCTGTTTGATGATCGCCAGCGTCAGTGGCTGATGACGTCGTCTTCCGGCAGCAGGCCATGGAATGAACTTGTGCGCCGTCTCTGGTCTACAGAGATGATGATGCTCAATCTTGATCAAGCGGAGGAAGATCAAACTTACGGAAGGCCTATTACACGCGGCAGGTTTTTCATTGATGAGATTGATAGGCTCGGGGTGATCGCGGCCAATAAAATTGAAAGAAGGCTTCAGGGCGGGACTATTCCCAAGGAATTGCGGCTGGGCATGATTAGAAATCCGTTTATTGATCTGAAAGACCCAGCGGCAACGCGGCATTATCTAGAAAAAATGTTGCAGGCGAAGACGGAAGGAAGACTTCTGTTAAGCAGAGTTCCTTATTTGCAGCAATTAAACGCCGCATTGAAGTACTACGAATTGGAACCTTTAGTCCGCAGCGAATTACGCATCGCGCGGCAGAATTCTAGCCCAGGCCCAACCATTCAACCGACACCTAAAAAAGTCTTTCTCAAACGAATACCTGATGAGAATAACCCGATCTTAAGACCGCATGTCCTAAATAAGACAGAGTTTAAATTACGAAACCAGATCCTGCCTGTTGACTTGATCGAAGGTCGATCAAGAACCGAAGTGGCTGCGGCTCTTTCGGCGCTGTTGCAAAAAATCATTGTTCCGTCAGAGGAAGAAATAGTGGGCATGATTGAAAAGAGCAAGATATCCGGAGCCGGTCACGTGTTGCTGGACGAGCAGTGGGTGAGAATCATGCTCGAACGCAATCCTCTTGTCTTCTCACGCTTGTTATCGGGCCTGCTGAAATATCAACATCAATATCCAACTTCTAGACCTATTCTTGCGATCGCAGCAGAAACAGATCTCTACGCTTTGATCGTTTCCCGGCTCCAAGAAGCGAACATTTTCTTTGATGCGGCCGATCTCATGAAAGTGGTGGAAGTGATTCCTTCGGGGCGACTTCAAACCTATTTGGAGGATACGGAATATAGTGTGGCCGGTCTTTTCTCGAGTGCTGTTGAGATTAAAAGAATCAATCTGGCCGCCAGCTTTCTTTTCGATCCCAGTGGCCTGTCCGACGATGAGCTATCAAGCCTACTCTGGCTGGTGCCCACACTTCTTAAGCCTGCGGAACTCCTTCAGGGGATTTCCGATAAAAATATTCAGCGCTCAGTTTTACAGAATCATTTAAAACAACTTCTTCCCGGCGCCTCCTCCCTTTCTCAAGGTTTTAATATTAATTCCGCTGAATTTATAAACGCGATTCTCGCCCATCAAAGACGAATCGATGCGGCGGCTTAACCGGCCGCTGTCCCGAATGAATGGGAGGGACGGAGCTTCCTGCGGAAAATTCCAAGCCCTGTGCTCTAGTATTTCCAAAAGGGTGTACGGGCATCATAAGAATTTGTAGCCTGCTCTCGTAAAAAAGAGGGAAGAGCCAGACATTACTGAGAATTGACAGGGGGTGCAAGCTGGCCTCTTTGATTTTGGCTAGGCCAGTTGGGGTTTTAAGCCGCTTTGTTAGCAGATCGCCGGATTCCTTCGGTAATATATTTCTTAATAAGCGACTGATACGGAATATTCATTTCATTGGCTTCTTCTTTGAGCCGCATCAGCATAGCTTCGGGCAGGCGTAGCGAAACAGATCGCGACGAGGGTTTTAAATTTGGGAAGGAAACGGTTTGCAAATCTTCAGCTCCAAAGTAATCTGCAAGGTCTATGTGCGCCCAAAAATTTCTTTCTTCATCTTCTGTTTTAAATTTTGGAATTTTTAAAGGTTTTTTCATAATAGTTTCCGTTCCTTTTGATTGAGGTCTCTTGCCGATATAATCCGTATTTTTTTGCGGCGGATTGTAAAAACAATTAAAAGCGCTCTGCCTCGCAAAGTTTTTCCTAACAGAATGGAGCGTTCTTCTGTGCCTGAAAGAAATGACTCCTTATGAAGTCGCTTATGAGGATCAAAAAAAAATTCTTCGCATTCTTCATTGTTTACCCGATGTTTCATCCAGTTCTTGTTTTGATTCCACAAATCCCATTCAAACTGGAGCGGCTCGGGTAAGATTTTCATGATTTCAGCTTGTTATAAGTGTATATACCAAATTAGACAGAATCAAATGGATTTTGCCTTCTGATATTCTTTACAAATCATGCGGTGCTTGGTGAGTTGAAAATTAGGGTCCAAAATGCAGATTTTCGTCTATCAAACGCAATTATTATATAGCATTATAACCCAGGAATAACTGGAGCTTATAGTAATGACCATCTTCGGCTATACTTTTTACACACTTTTAAAGCAGACAGGAGATGAACACCTACTTTGCGTCCTCATAAAAAACTAAGACAGCTCTATCCCATCGGCTTGGTTAGAGTCATCTCTTTTCTCACTCTTCTATTTTTTTCCACTCAATCACTCGCCACTGCGCAGCCGCTTCCTTCTATTTCACCGGTTGTTCAACCCATTTTCTTAAGCTTAGACAAGATCGAAATCCCTTCCGATCTCGGGACCATTCAATCTCAATTTAAGGCTGCCGACGACAAGCCCTTCATTATATATGTCCAGGATGCGCATGCCATCCTCGATGCCCAGCAGAATATCGAAAAGCTGATTCGATTTTGCCAGGAGCAGTATGGCGTTACGCTAATCGGAGTGGAGGGCGGAAAAGGCCGGCTCGATCCGACATTGTTTCGTGCCTTCCCCGATATGCTAGCCAAGAAAAAAGTCATGAATGAATACCTGAAAAGAGGAGAGCTCGGCGGCGCGGAAATGGCGGCCATCTTTCCTGCGACGCATGATCATAACTCTAATTTGGGCTTGGGTGCAGGCGCAAGTCCAATCGAGTCAGAATTTTTCGGGATAGAAAATTGGGACCTTTATCAAAAGAACTATAGCGCTTATGTCGCAGCCCGCGCGGCTGAGAAGGTCTTGAAGGAAAAACTTTCCAAAATTCAAAGTGCGCTTGATCTGGAGCGTGTCAATCTTTACCCCGCGGCTTTGAATGAATTCCATCAGCAGGCAGAAGGCCTCTATTCCGAAAAAAATCAACTCTTCGAATTTCTGAGATACATCAGCCGGGCGAATGAATCTTCACCGATCGTGCCCATCACTGTTGAAAAATTCCCTCACTTGAAACCCTTGATTGATACCGTCACCCAAGAGTCTGGTAAAGATCAATCTGCGCTGGATGTCTCGATCAAGCAGATGGCGGAGATGTTCAGAAAAAAAATGTCGACGCGCCTCGATAAAGACAAATTGATGGAATTCACCCGCCGTTATCAGAACTATCTCGTAGGGAGTATTGAGCCGGGTGATTTCCTGCGTTTTATGGTGGACACCGCACGCGGCGCCGGACTCAGTGCCAAGCTCACGCCTTATATGCAGCAGCTTCTTGGTCAGACTGAAACCCTTTCCATGATCAAGGGCACTCAATTATTTGATGAGATTGAAAAACTGAACACGGAGTGGGAAGCCGCGCTTGCCCCCGAACCGGAACAAAAAGCGCTTGTCCGGAAATATCACCGATTACGGCTCCTGCGAAATTTGGTCGCGCTTGAACTTAACCGCGACGAATGGAATTCCCTCGCGAAAGACCCGAACCCTTATCTCTCGATGCTTGAAGACACACGCACGCAAATCCAGCCGGCCCTCGCGTTTTATCAGGGCGCGATGGAACGCGACGGCATCTTCATTGACAATTTAAATCGGGCCCTCAAGAAATCGAAAGCGCGTTCGGCTATGGTCCTGACCGGCGGTTTTCACGCAAAGGGTTTCGAGGAACGGCTGAAGCAGGAAGGTTATTCTTATGCGATCATCACGCCCAAGATATCCTCACTTGAAGGTCAAGAAACTTACGACAACGTCATGCAGGGCCAGCTTTCCTACAAGCAATTTTTGCGCACGACTTATTACGATGCCTTTGTCCGTCATTCCACCATGCAACTCGTCAATGCACTCAATGAACCCGACTTCAAAAAGGACCTCAAGATCTGGCGTGATGAGATCATCCGCAGACTCGCGAATGAAGGGCGTGTCGCTGAGGCGGGAAAATATACGCGCTACATCGATTTATTAATCAAGGTCTATCAAGACCGTTTTGGAAATCCAGACGCCTTGAAATCGCGCGAAGAAATGCTCAAGGCGATCCAGGACGAATTGCAAAAATATAAAGCTGAAAAGACAGGCGAGATCTGGCAGCGCTTTGAAACGCAGTTAAAAGGCCTCATGTCTGGCCTCGGAGATTTGATCGAGCAAAAAAACACCAGCCCTCAAGCGATTGCGGGGCTCATTCAAAAGACCGGAACGTCTTCGACTTCAACACTTGTCAGCCCGCGAGCCTTGGCAAGCGAGAATTCTATTCTTTCGAACACAGTCCTTTCTTTTGATCCCGCGAAGTTTGTAAGCGACCGGCAAATAATCGACATCCCTCCGGCCACCTTCAAACAAATCAATAGCCTTCTCGATGATGTTGCCGGTAAGGCGGGCAATCCGGCTGTTTACACTGAAAAAGTTACAAATCTTGCAGACAATCTGAATGGCATTGGCCAAGCCACAGCGAGTCTGGGATCAGAAATTACGACTGATGCGACTAGATTGGCCGACGCGGTCATTCCAGAAATCTATGACATCGCAGCAAAGTCCGGTACGGATGCACCGTCTGTAGCGCGTGGAGTAAAAAGTCTGATCAATCCCTCTGAAACCGCCAGCCAGAATTTTAATCCTTCAGATGTCACGCAAATCGACGTCTCTGCCGCAGCCAGCACCTCACTCGCCGCCGCGCCTGTCCGCGTTGAAACCAATCCAGTTTTACCCACAACGCCCACTTCGGAGCCCGTCACAGATTTACCGCAAGTTGATATTCCTGATGCAGGTCAGCGCTCGGAATTGCGTCAGGAATCGAGTGCAACTAAAGCACCGCCCGTTTATGTTTCCAGTCTGGATGACGACACGTTAAAAAGAGTGGTTTTGCCTTTTCTTAAAGGGCAAAGCGGCCAAACCTATAAGCTTGCGATATATGAAAATTCCGAACTTGAGACAATCCATCATTTACGAGAAGGAAAGTTGAATGTCCTGCAATTATTATTAAATTGGAGACCCATTACGCTTACATTTATAGAACAAGAAAATGGATACGGTTTGGTCGCAAGTCGGATCTCGAATTATCCGAAAACATGGGTTAAAGGTCAGGGATATGCTCAAAAAACTCTAGAACTTTTGATTGAGGGCGGGGCAATAGAAAAGTGGGAATCTTCTGATCGATTAACGCCCCAATCTTTAAGTATGTACAAACGGATGCAACAAAAGTCTATCGAAGATCCAAACTATCCTCTTCAGGTTAGCGGAGGTGCAATAATAGATTCAATGTCGGGAATTCATGATGTGGTTCCCTTTACCATCAGTTTGAAAGAAGGCTTCGAGCCCAACTCTAACTTAATTGCCCGCTCGGAATTGCGTACGGATGCAAGTGAGATTTCACCCGCCGCAGCAGCTTCGAATTTGTCCCCAGAGCAAGCCGCTAAAGAGGCGCTAAAACAATTCGCCGCAACTTCCGCCGAAACCGTCGTCAGCCCAAATTTTGATCCGGCGAACGCGACGCAAATCGACGTCTCTGCCGCAGCCAGCACCTCACTCGCCGCCGCGCCGATCAGCGTTGAACCCAATCCAGCTGAACCCATAACGCCAGTCACTGAGTTACCACAAGTTAAGGAAGAATTCCTCAATGATTCCGGTTCTGGCCGATCCGAAGTGCGGGCCCGTGAAAGTTCAATATTTCATGATGACCAAATTGAAAGCGAGAGTCCAACTGCTGTCTATGAAATCACAGCTGCCGATTTGCCTACGATGGAGTTAAATCCGTTTGGCTCAACAACCGAACATGTGCGAGTAGCCCCGGCTGTTCTTCTTCGTATGATCGAGTTAATTCGTTTCGGAGCCAAAACACCAGATTCGAAAGGTCGTGAATATGGATTACTTCTTTTTGGAAAAGATGGAACTATTACTCATTTTGTAGAGGGTTTTGAAGGTGATGCTAAATCAGTCGATCTTCGTTCTCCGAAAGCGGCCGAAATTGTGCGAGCTTGGCGTGCGCAGGGGCTAGATTTTTATGGGTACTTTCATAATCATCCATCGAGTGAAGAAGTGAACCGCGAAGGCCGCCCAATGGAGATTCAAGACCTACAAGTTAGTCTCAATGATCGTAAATCCTATTACGTGGCGCATGGCCAAGATACCCTCGAAGAGAATGATGTTATAAATGAGTATCGCTGGAAAGGCGATCTAGCTTCACTGAATCCGATCGAATTTATTGGCGGCATATTATCTGATAACCGCCTCATAATTGGCGCCCACCGGATGAGTTTATACACACAGGCTGGAAAGGAATCGACTTTATATCTGAACCACCCTGCTCCAATTGAGATTGCTACTGATGCTTCCGCTCGCTCGGAATTGCGGACCACGGCAGAACTGCCCCGGCTGCTGCTTCAGGGACGACCACAAAGTAACCTGACGCCAGTTGATTCGTGGAAAAAATATTTTAATGATCCAATCGTCACGAGTTTTCTTGGTGCCGGAGTCCTTGAAAAAATGCATAGTGCTTTGAGTTCTCCCGCAGCAAGCAACTTGCGCAGCGCTTTATTCTCGACGGCTTCGCCGCATACCGACGGTTTAAAACTTGCGGTGCTTTTAAAACTTACCGAATTTAGCAAGCAGCCCAATACAAACTCACGGCAAATTGTAAGAGGTTTGGAATCTGAGCTGAGTCGTCTTAGCCAAGCCGAAAAGCGATACGCGTTATTTAACACTATAGGAACAGAATTCGAAGTCATGTCCGAACAAGAACTTCGTGTGAGATCCATACCTGGAGCTCAAGCTTATCCGACCAGCGCCGCAAAAAAGGTTTTTTCTGAAATTCTTGGAGGAAGCTTTGGATTGGATGAAGAAGTGGAATATGCCATTGCTTTCTCCAATTCCTGGGTTGTGCAGGAGAGCGTCCGCCAGAGCATGAATCGTCTCGGATTTCTGCCTCAAAATCAGCCTTCTGTTCCAGTTTCCCGATGGAGCAGCATGCATGTGAGCGGCATTTTTAGAGATACGTTCGGTAAACTTAGCGGAATAAAAAAGACAGCAAAGTATATAGGATTCGCGGTTGCGGTGCTGAATGCGGATCGAGAAAGAATTAGCTACTTTGCCGACTCCTCCTGGAAGCCCCTAGATATAAAGAGTGGCATCGCAAATGTTTTTGAAGGCCCCGGAGTGGAAAGCGGTCATAAAATTGAGGAGGAAGATGGCCCTAAGGTTCGGCTGGAATATCGTCTCAATGATTCAACGGGTAACGACACTCTTCAAATGGTACATACGTTTCATGGATTAATGATTCAGGCAATTCAAACTGCTCTGAAGCTGCGTCTTAACCCAGATGCGCAGACGACCGCATTTGAACAACAGCTCATTCTGGCATTCGACCGTTTTGTCCAATCCATCGATGCATTCTCTGATGGGGGACCGGCGAGACAGCTTTTGAATATGGACTGGTTCTCAGGCAGCAGATCTTTCAAAACGTTGAATAGATTACAGGAAGATGAAAACTTCACCGCTCGATTAAGAAATGTGGTTTCCCAAGCCTTGGCTGATGTCGAGCGCATTTTAGATGAAAAAGAAAGCTTGCTAGCTCAGGCTGGAACTACTGCTGAAATTCTCAACACTAAAATCATAAAAGATTTGATTTCGGAGATTGATCCGGCCTCAGCCATATCTCTCACCTTTGACTTTGCAGGATTTAACCTACCTCAAAATCAGCTGAGCAATTTTATGCAATTTCGTGATGCCACGACCCGTATGCTAGAAAGTCGTCCAGATTTAAATACGCAAGATATTTTCAGATCTCTGCAGATGACAGAGATCTCTCGCAATTTGGATCTTAATCGTTTTGAAACTCCCCGAGCTTGGAATGCCACACGCTTTAACATACCTGACTACCGCGATCGATTTAAGAATATCATTCCTGATCTAGAGGGTTTTAGATCTGTCAGAATTAACCTTTCTCGATTTGACACAGAGGTTTTTCAATTTAAAAAGGTCGATTTCACGCAAGTATTTCAAAACCTCCATTTAATCTTTCGGAAAGCTTATCCAAACCGTAAATTGAGTGCATTTTGGCCAACAATTAACTGGATCTTCTTCAGCCTTATTTTCTTTATTTCTAATGCCATTGATTTAATCAATAGCATGCAAGCCTTTTCGATTACTGCGGTGGGGGCGGTGGTGGGTCTTGCATGGGGAATGGCCGCGTATTACTACAACTATTTTGTAGGACGCATCCGAAATGGCGATTTTTTTCAGACAAACCGCGTGCTTCCAAAACGTGTAGCCGAGGCCGCGAAGAAATCGCGAATTTTCAAAGATGATTCGGAAGTCAAAGTCGAAGTTGTAGACAATATCACAGAACTCGGTATCCGGGATTTTACCTTAAATATTTTGCGCGATATGGAAAGACCCGATAGCATTGCAGCCAATATTCCTCTAAATATTTGGAGGCAAAATGTTCTTCGCGAATTCAGGGCCGGTTATTATTTTGACCAAAAGAGCAATAAAGTTTACATCAATGCTGAGAATGAGAGAACCGGAGGCACGCCCGTCAAAGGATTTGAGCGAAACCGGCGATTTGTGAACAATTCGCTTTATGACGGATTGGACGGGCGTTTGTTTGTTCAGGTTCATGCCGCACAAAGTACTGATTTCCATCTGGGTTTCGTGTTGAGTCATGAACGTGGCAAAAAAGTATTCATGAGTAAGCCGTGGCTTGTCAGAAATCTAGGTTGGGTGAGTGCAGAAATTTTTGGAAAAGCCTACGAATTAGGATACCTTCTGCGCTCATTTTTTCACTTTTCTCTTTCTCCTTATATGGCCGCAATAAGCTTAATGACTTACCAAGTTCAAACGTTCACTGGACGTCTTTCTCGCATTTTTAATTTTGCACAAAAGCAAACGCCGGTCAAGCCTGGCGAAATCATTCTCACTCCAGAACAAATCGCTGGAATTTTAGAGCAGATCGTAAAAGCTCAAGGGCAATCCGAGCAAAAAAATGACGAGGCTCGGATAGAACAGGATAGTGGTCGCTCTGAATTGCGCGCGACAGAACCTTATGATCCGAATTTAATAAAGTCGTCTGATGATCGCCGCGTCACTTCTGAGGAAGTGAATTTTGGGGCTTCATTATCCACAACTGCAACGACATATATGCCCGAACGAAGTTCATTCCGTGGGGCTCCCTCGGAAATGAAAAGTACGACTAATTTTGCCGGAGGTCAATTCGGTTTTGGAATAATAAAAGGCGCGATTGACCGGTTCATACGTAAATCGCCGCAAACGGTCGGGCTCAACTCTTCTGAAATGCTAATTGGCGATCCAGTGCGCATTGCTTATGTGCTTCAGCTTCTTGACGAGCTCCAAGCTCAGTCACCTCATAGGACAAACAGTCTTTATTCAGATCCCACACCCCTTAATCGAATCGAGGATTTTGAAGCGATATGGCGCGGTGAGAACGGTTGGCTGCCGCCGGACATTAAACTTAGACGAATCACCCGTCTTAGTATCGAGGACCGAGAAATTGAGGAGCGCGGGGATCGTATCCATGTTGAATTCTATCGTGAAGGACTCGACGAAACGGGCCTGAAAAAAGAAATCCCCATTACAAAATTAAATGCAGAGAGTGGTGAGGAAGAGCCCGTCAGACTCATCATCAGCCGGGATTCCGCAGATAAAACCTGGATATCCCAAGTAACATCACAAGGTTTACGGGGAATCGAACCCTTTGAGATGTTTCGCGGAATTTTTTATTCCCTCAAAAAAATGGGATACCTGGAAGTCGGTCTGACCGTATTTGCGAAAAATACCAGTTTATTCGAAAAATTATTTAAGACTTGGGAAGAAGAGGGACGCTTTCCTCAGAATCGTCAAAGCCATATCGTCACTGATTCAAAACCGGGAGAAGTAGGAGTTTATTTTGATCTATCCGAAATCAATCTCGATCGTCAGCCCGCCCCCTCTGAAGCCCAAGCCATTGAAGCAAAGAAAACAGATCAACCTGACCTTGCCCGCTCCGAAGTACGAGCTGTCCCTGGTTTGCTTGACTCTATGAATCCTGAGCCTTGGAAGCAGGTCTTAGAAGAAGAATACGAAGGGAAAAAAAGATGGCAGCCCGGTTTTGATTTCAAAGAAGTAATGAAGGACAAAAGAGTTATTGTGTTTGGTGATACGGATCATTCGTTTCTGGGAGTCCTTAGAGGTTTGATTGATCAGCTTCAGGCGATGAAAGATGCAGGCATCACTCACTTTGCCGTCGAAATTGGCTCAGATTTAGATCCGGCAGATATTGATGCCATTTCAAAGGGAACACGAATTCAGCACCGTTTAAAAGAATTGGTACTCAAGGCTCAACGCGCTGGAATCCAAATCCTATTTATTGATATGCCTTTTGAACAGCAGAAGCAATGGTCAGATTCCGACGAAAGAAGTTTTAATCGTGGTGTGTATATGGGTAATTTCGTTGCCGACAAACTCAATGAGATAACACTCGAAAATCCCACAGCTAAAATGGCTGTCTTTACCGGCTATGGGCATGTTAAGGACGTCAATCAAATCCCTACTCAATTAGAAAAAAAGGGTATTTCACATCACATCGTGGCGATTGTAGGAGAAGGTCAGTCTGGCTATTTCATGGGAATGAATTTACCCTTTAACCAATTGGCATTACCATTGGCCATTGCATTGATTGCTCCGGTTGGTCAACGTTTTGGATATGTAAATTTGAAAGGATTCAATGAGCCTATTGATGGAGTTTTGCATGTCCCGCGTCCTGCTTTACGAGCTCCTTCCGCGGTTATAGAAAGCCTTAGCCAAAATAAACTGGACAGTGCATCTCCTGGAAGCGACATAAGCTTGTCGCGCCAAGCTTCGGCGTTAACTTTTATTCCCGAGACTCAAATCACTCAGCCTTTATCCTTAACTTCTGCGGAGGATAAAGTTGAGCCGATGTCCTATGCGTGGAAAAGAACGAATGAAGAAAAGATTGTCGAATTTGTGGGTCGATTAGAAGAATTAAATGCGGGCCAAAAACTTTATCTTGCTGCGCTGCTCATGAGCTATGCTCAGAATACAGGTCGGCATTCCCTAGGTGGATCAATTGTTCATCTTGGATTCATCCCCAAAACAGACTATGAAGATGCTTTTATTGAGATTGCCACAGTCGATACGTTCGGGTACCCGTTCAGCTATGAAAAAGATTACTCATCGCTGCTTCAACATCGTGAAGTGTCACTTACTACGCTTCAAGAAAATTTCGGATTCGGGGATTTGTTTGCGAGTGCGGGTGAATTGCAAAATGTGGAAATTCGACCAAATCCCAATAGCCCAACTGCATTACCCAAACTTCTCGCTCTTATCCTCGCAGCTAAATCCCATCCCGAACGTATTGCTACCATCGGTCTGGATTTTGGAGCGAATTCGCGGTTACGTGTCTATTATGCCAATCCTAGAGAAGTAGGTATGCGCGCTCCCTATTTAGTGGATATGTCATTGTCTGACTTTGTTTTGAATGAGATTGAGCAGACTTTTGAGGACGCGCGCCGAATGAGTCACGAATTGGAAAAGATCCTAGGGAATATAGAGTATAAGCCTGGGTATGGTTTTAGCCAATTTTTGAAACAAAAAATATCGATTTTGCCTCAAGTGATAAAGGGTCGACGCATTGCAGCACAGTTAAGTATGGCGACAAGTATGAATTACGGTGATGCCAGCTTTACAAACAAGGTCAGCCCAACGATATTGAATGCTCGAGCGAGCCTTCGCTATTTAAATCAAAGCGAAGCTCAAGGCTTATATGAGCGCTTGACTAAATCAGCGGCGGTGTATCGCGATGTGATTCAAAATGTTTCGAAATTTTATGCTACCTATAATCAAATCGCTCAAGCGCAAGATGAGCAAGCTCAAACCGGAACACAGATAGTTGATGAAGCGAATCGAAAATTGAATGAACTTGAGGAGCAAATTCGTAAGCTTGAGATGTTCATAAAACTCTTATCCCCTGAAGTTACGATTCCCCAACTGAATGTCACGCCGCCAGCGGAAGTAGCTACTGAACTTGTTACTACGGTAAAAGATCTCATCGATACTTTGATTGCAGCTGGAGAAATAAGGCCGGACCAAATTCAGATTGATGCTGAATCAAAGAAGATTAAAGTTCCCCGAGCCCTTCTGAACAAGATCATTAACGTTAGATTAAAAGGGGATTCACAACCCACACCACGCACATTAAATGAAGCTGCAATCCAAATTAAAAATCGAGCCGCCCGATCGGAATTGCGGGCGGTCGGAGTAAAATTTATTGCGAAGTCTAAGGAGTCCTCTTCGAAAATCAAATTAGATGTTGGAAATGTGGATATCGCAAAACTTCTTACTGAGATAAGCGAACGGATTAGGCCGCTTTATGGAAAGGCCTTAAATCTTAATATAAGTTTTTCCCCTTCTCTTGAATTACCCAATGCATTTTTCGTATTCAACGATGAAAAAGAGTTATCTCCTTTTCAAGCAGAGCTAATTAAAAATAAAAATTATGTCAAGCTTTGGACTGAAACATTCAAAACAGCGTTTGTTGAAGCGGTAAAAAATGCGGCCGAAAGCCGAAGTGGAAAGCGCGCCCCTGTCTTTGGAGAAGTGAGCCGGATTTCGATCCGAGGCTACAGTGAAAACGAAAAGATGGTTATCGAAGTTAGCGATGACGGCGAGGGGATTTCCCGAGAGGTACTTAATGAGTTTGAGGCTAAGAAAGATAACGAGTTTTTACCCCTTTCATCTGCAACGAAAGGCGGTGGTAATAACAGCCTGGGATTAAGAACGATTTATAAATTTGTTCGCGAGCTTGGCGGTGAGCTGAGTATTGAGACGCGGCCGATCGAATTACTCAAAGCGGGAGAAAACAGTGGGACGACAGTCCGTTTTATATTTGATTCTTCTCCGCCGCGCTCTGAAGTGCGGGCGCCTCGAGTACAAATTAACGAACAAGGGTTTGCCGGAAATATTCCTTATATGATTGTTTGGAGAAGCCTAAAGAAGAAGATTTATGCAGGAGAAAAAGATGAAATTCGAGATGGACTTTTGGAATTTTGGAATAATCCTGAAACATTTCAAGAGATCATGGACAATCTCGGATTTTCGGTCCGCCGCGAAGACATCGTTTCCTTCAAAGCGAATTTTATACGTTCTTCTGAAAAGGATGTGTTTAAAATTACTGTTGATCTAAACACTACAGTACAAGATAGCGCGGAACCCAGCCGTGACATACAGAAGATTGAAATTGCTGCTTTCAAAGATATTGTTCATGGCAATAAAGAACAAATCTCAAACTTGGTCAAACTTCAGCCAACCAGGCGAGTACCCCGTTTTGGCGGACAGCCTACGCCGAAGAGTCGAATTTATATAGAGGAATGGATTAAAGGACCTAGTGTTCTTGATGTCGGACTCAAAGAACCGCTTTCAGCCGTACAGATCGAAAATATTGTTAGCACCTGGATTCAAGTTGGAAAATTCATATCCGAAGATAAAAATTATATTGGATTTCCTACCGATATGAACGCTGGCAATATTATGTTTCGGAACTCTGAACAGGAGGCTGATTTTGTCGTAGTCGATTTGGGCAGCAACATTAGAAAAGAAATGAATGCGGGCATAATTATAAAAAGTTTTCTCAGGTATTATGTGAATGGAAATACACCAGCTGGAGTAAAAGCAAAGAATCCCTCCGATTTGACACCTGTTTGGCGAGGTATTGTGAAAGGGTATGAAGATAGGGAAAAGGCGACATCCTTTCTATTGGAGGGGCTTCGAATGGCGTCTCGCAATCAGTTGGATCCGAGCGTGTCTGATTCAATTGTAGATTTTCTCCGCACGGATTTAAACGTTGCAGAGAATATAATCAACTCCTCGAGGCCAACGGTATTGCCGGCTAATACAAAATCTAATCTTAACCAAATTGTGAGAGATGTTATTGCCGAGTTTGGAAAAATTAGAAATGAAGATGTCCAAAGAATGTTGAACGTTATTTTTCATGGTGAGCGTCAGTCTGTACCTCAATTAATCCAAAGGACTGTGGATAATTTCCGAGTTGGTATTTCGATCAAAACCGATGGGCATCCTCCGAAGATTCAATTTGAAGTCACAAAGCGAGACGGCTTTCTTACAAAAGATGAAGTGACAGCCTTCGGCCGAATTGAATTTCAAATTAGCAAAAGCTGGCCTGTGGGTTCTAATCTCGAACCAATTCCATATAGGGAGAAGTTAAAACCTCAAGGACAAACTAAAAATTTAAGAACATTAGAAGCCGTTTTTCCAGCAACAATATTTCCTTTTACTGGAAGAGAAAAGCAAGAATTTAAATATCAGATTGGATTCGCCCGCTCAGAATTGCGGCAAGGAATCGAAATCCCTGCCAAAAAAATAAAATTTGGTTATGTCGGCTCTGAAAAACCGCAATATACGATTGGAGTGAAAACCAATGGGTCTACCGGCAGGTATGAGTTATATATTTCATCCGATGACGTTAAAAATATTGAAGGTGTTCAATTAGACGGCGACGCACAAAAAATAACGCAGTTCCTCAAATTATTTGAAATTTCTGATGCGCAAAAACTTTCCATCATCCTTAAGAGATTTCTGATTGCTCAGGAAGGAAAGAGGACGAAATTTCTTTTGGACCTTTATCAAGCTTTCTCACGAGGTGAGTTAAACAAAAACAACTTGGATGAAGTAGCGAATAGTTTATTGGGTCGAAACGGGAAGCCCGAGCTATTAGCAAAAGAGAAAATCATAGATGAGGACTTAAATCAAGCCCTTGCACGGCTCAATGGGAACCGTCCCCTTGCAGCCATTCACGCAATTGGAACCTTTTCGGAGGTCACGGCCCAGCTTAATAGACAGTTTGAGGGAAAACAGGATTATGAGCTTGTCTATGTTGCTGTTCAACTAGACGAAATTGGTGTCGCGGCTAAACATATCATTGTTATTGATACTGTAGCCAATCTAAAGTCTGGAGAATTTTTAGACAAAAACATTCAGTTTTATAAACACCCATTTTTGCTCTATATGACTCAACATAATAATCCTCCGTTTCCGGCCTTCCATCTACATCAAATTTATAAAACAAAAAAATTTTCCAGAGACGCCCTAGGCGGGATAAAGATTGGGGAAAGAGTCCTTAATCGTCTGGCGAAAAATTTGCGCGAAGAATATGACGGATGGGAGATTTCAGCCATAGATGCAGTAAAACAGGACTCAGAAAGCTCTGTGGGTTGGACAGGCCGAATGTTCATGCGTCTTTTCGGTGCTCAAAATTTCCGTCCCGGCTCTGATGAATATCTCCGGGTCTCGTCAGGCCGGGAAAGTATTCCGCCTGATAATGTAAATAATATTTTTGTGGGGAAGATCAGGAAAAGGAGTGCGACTACACCGAAACCCAATCTTCTCCGGCTCACGCCCCTGAATTTTTTGGAGCCGCAAAAAATCATTCAATATCGTAAGCCGGGCGGACCTATGATGACTTATTACGTTCAATACGGAGAACAAGACGGCGTTTTACTTTTGCAAGTCACAAGCGCGGTATGGCATCTAGTCACAGTGGAGCTGCGGACCGTAAATGAAAAGGTCGGAAAAGAAATATTTGACCGTTTTGGGACACAAGAGAGCATTGCACCACTTTTTGTAAAGGTGGTCAACGCGATCAATGAAGCAGGACGGGCAAAGATCCTATTAGATGAGGAAAAGAAGATAGATCCATCGTCCGGATTGCCGTCGGGTCCAATCGCCCCCACTCCAACCCTTTTAGTTGCAAAACCGGTCATCGGCGTAGATGCAGATCAACCCAAGGACAAGGATAATAGGACGGCCTCATCCTTTATTCAGCCGGTCCAACCTAAGAATGATAATGAGAATGAGGATCCGGACGATCAATTAATCTTTCTGAAGAAACCCGCCGGCGTTGCAATCGCTCCAAATGTGGCCATTCCTTTAAGCGAATTGATTCCGGAAATAAATCTTATCGGCGACCAGGGGCAGAGCTACCGACTTCAATTGGGAAAGCTAACAGGGAGTTTCAATAATATCCTTCAGATCCATGCCGACGGCAAGCACTTGGTAACGGTCGTTTTAGATGATAACGACAAGAATGCAAAGGACTTTGTTAAAGCGCTATCCTCCGTATCTAAAAATTTGGATAAAGTCGAAAAGTATGGTTCTCCACACCTGCGGGCTCAAAAAATTCGGAACAGTTATGTCCGGTTTTCTCCGCGCTCCGAATTGCGGCCTTCTGAAAAGATTCAGCGCGATACGTCGTTACAAGTCGGGGATATTATTGAGGACGGTGCTTATCGCGGCGTAATTACGAATGTCCAAGAGGGCGCGCAATACACCATTCCTTCTGAAGAGCAGGGCGGGCCGGAAGAGACTCAATCTTACACACGCATCACGATCAAACGCGCGGATAAGCCAAAAATTTTCGTCGATAAGATAAAACTGATCGGCGCTACTTATCAGCGGCCGACAGCCCGAACTCCGTCTAGTCCTGATCTGCTTCAACCCAATTTCAAACTCAGCAATTATGTGCAGCCTACTTCACAAGGCTCCGCCCGTTCTGAACAGCGGTCAGAAGACAACAAGCGCGATTATTATAAACTGCTAGGCATAAATCGGGATGCCACAACAGAGGATATTAAGAAAGCCTATAGACAGCTGGTTCTTAAGAGTCATCCTGATCAAAACCCGGACGATCGCGAGGCAGTTCAAAGATTTAAAGATCAGACGGAAGCCTTTGAAGTTCTCAGCGATATGGAAAAGCGGCAACGTTACGATCAATATGGCGACGCCGAACCGAATGGCCGTGATTGGGATCGCTTTTTTGATCCAAATTCCCCAGTGGTGTGGGATGCAGCCAATTTAAATTTTACGAGTCCTTTCTTCAAGCGTACACCGCCAAATTCCCGTTCTGAAGTGCGTGCGCTAAATATTGTGACGTCTGAGGAGGGTACTCCTGCGCCGCGTCCGCGGACTGTAACAGGTTATCTTCCTCCCGAATTTGCAAACCCGGTCATACTAAACATAGTTGTGTTCCCTTATTTTGAATTAGAGTGGAAAATTGACTGGGACCTTGCAAGGGGAGCAGCCAAAGCACAAGCCAAAGGCAAAAAGCTCAACAAAAAGGAAAAAGCCGCATTGTTAAAACTAAATGCGCATCTTAAATATGTGGGAAATTTTATAAAAGATAAAGTTTTGAATGATGAGCTTCACCTCACCGTTTTAAGCCAAGGAGAAAACGTCTTCAAGCATCTTGGCGGGGGGTCTTTTGGAGATGTCTTCGGATATAAAATCCGAGGAAAAGACGCTGTTTTTGACATTATTGTAAAAACTGCAGGCGGGGTGTATGGCTATGATTTGGGCACCAATGCGCTTGAGAATGATCTCCATGGACTTAAAACAGTTGATACACGGGGTAAACCTGCGCTTTATGGCGAGATACGAGACCAAAAAGGCAGGTTAACTGGAATTATCTTCGAGCCGGTTCGTGGTTTTAGCGTCATAGAAGCAATTAAAATGGGACTCATTTCGGCAGAGACTGCAGCGAGAGAGATAGGGACCTTCTTAGGGGCATTTGAAGCCAAGGGATTGAAATATTGGGACACAGGGGAAGGCGAAGTATCTCCCTTCAGAGTAGTTAAAGATCCCGAAAGACCAGGGTCGTGGATGATTGCCATGTATGATATCGGTTCTTTTACGGAAGAGAGTAAAGTGGCGGCGTCTTATGAAGAAAAAGAATACCAGGTAGTAAAGGGTACTGTGAATGATCCCACAGAGGAGAAGGAGAGAATTACAGTGGATCAAGTCGTAAGATTTCGACTGGAAAGAATAAACCGCGAGGGCAGCGCCAAGCGCTCCGAAGTGCGGGCGACGGGCGTAGCAAAGCGGGATTATTATGAAGTTCTCGGCGTAAGACGCGATGCCACACCAGAGGATATTCAGAAAGCCTATCGGCAGCTGGCCCTTAAAAATCACCCTGATAAAAATCCAGGCGATCGCGAAGCCGAAAAGAGATTCAAGGAAGGTACCGAGGCCTATGAAATCCTCAGCGACCCAGCGAAGCGTCATAATTATGATCTTTATAGCAATGCCAAACCAATTGCAATTGTATATGATTGGACTCGTTTTTTTGATCCGACTCTTCGAGAGGCATGGGAAGCTGTAGTAGGAGCCAAGCGTTATGCGAAACTAATAAAACAATATGAAGAGGCCAAGACCGCCCACGATTCCAAGGTTGAAGGAATGACGGAGACTGTTGTGACTACTCGCTCGGAGGTGCGCAAGGCGGCGCCGGCATCGATTCAAATTCAGTTTAATAATCTCGAAGAGAATCCTCTGCAGGTATTGCTGCCGGATCTGCAGACGCAGATCGTAGATGCCTTGGCGAAGAGTTTTGGAGTCGAGGAGATTGAGGAATCACTCACGGAAAGTGCGCAGCAAAATATGCAGACGGTGCGAAATGAAATTTCCAATTTATTGGATACCGTGGCAAAGCAAGTCGCCGTTAATCCGGAGCCGCTTGGGATTATTCGATACGCTTATAGCGACCAGCTTGAAAAGGACGCACGAGAAAGTGTCGAGAAGTTGATGCCGCTTGTGCTTGCGCCTGCAGTTATTGAAAAGTGGACTTCAGAAATCGCGGCGCGGGTGCGACGCGGACTTATGGCGCTTGTCATTACAGGCATTGAAACCGGTGCCCTTTCCGCGCTTTCAGTCGTCCCTATCGATCCTGCGCTCATGCAATTACTTCAAAGAGACAGAAAGGCAATGTACGAGAAATTCAACGAGATCTACCGGAAGTGGTTTAAAAGTAAAAATAACGGCACAGAGCCAGATCACGATTTATTTGAGCTCAAGGAAGTCGGAAGCGTTGTGATCAGCGCCGAATTGATGTCTGCTCCGGGCGATCGCGGTTCGGAGCAATCCGAAAAGTTGCTAAAAGAACTCGATGCCGCAGGCACGGTGACCGCGGTGGCGTACCGGGTGTCCACGCCGGAGGAAAAGACCTTTTTGTCGCTCATTCATATTTTTCATGAAATCGTACCGGCCGCTATCCGGGCCGGAGCGAAACTGGTGGTGCAATCCCATTTCCCAAATGCAGAACTCCAGAAGCGCGCACGATGGTATATGTCCGAAGGATTTCCACAAGTGCAATTCAAGAAAGCGGAAGAGAATGATGGCCTCGTCTATGTCGTCAGCACTGGAGATTTAATCACGGACTATCAATTTGGGGGAATGGTCCTGGATGCGACTCCGAGCTCGCCGATTGGCGTAGAATTTTTAAAATATCAGGTTGCTGATTATCCAAATTCAAGAGTCTATGAGTTGAACCCACAAAGTATAAATTTTTTACTGAACTTTCTTAACGCTCTAGCGCAGTTTAATCGGGCCGAGCTAAGAACCAAGAGTTCAGCATAGAGATCTCCCCAGGATTACCCTCCCGCTATCGAAATGACTCCCGCAGTCCCTGTACTAACTTCATGTTCGAATGTCCTTTTACCAATTTTTAGTATGGTGAGCTTCTAGCTACTAAAGAGAGAAGGAAATCCGCCGAAATCGGATAGCTGTATTAAACGGAACAGAATCAGGACCCTAAAATGAAAAAGTTCCACGGGGATAACGCTGAATCGTTGTCCCCGTAGAACTCATGGTTACAACCGTTCCTGATTATTCGGAAGCGGTGTCCTCTTTTTCATTTCTCCGCTTGCTGCGGCTTCGGTTACTGCTGCTATTCCCGCTTTCTTTGCGCTTCCGTGTTTTTTTTCTAGATTTTTGCATATGACACCTCCATTGTAAGTCACACAATTCTCGTGCCTGAGTTGCAACATTATGTTGCGTCATTGGGCTTCTTAAGCCCCTTGGATACACTGTCACGATTAACAATCAGTGAGTTGTGTCGACTTGCTGATAATCGAGATGGATCTTGTCCCGCGGGAACATCTCCGTGCTCGCGGCGACTTCGGCATGAATATTGAAGGCCTTATGCTCAATAAGCCTCGCGGAGAAGGTCAGAAGCGGACCAGCGAATCTGAAGGCACGGTTTCCGCCCCTTCCCTCGTCCGCCGACTTAGGGGCTCTCCGCGGGCTTATTCTTCCTAAGTCTTATTCGCCACTTTCCTGCACTCGCCGTTGATTTCTAATCTCATCGAAAAAATCGAGAAATCCACTTAAGTCTTTTATCCGCTTTCCGATAATCCTGCCCCAACCTTTTCTAAAAACAATTTACTGCCCGGAGCCAGCCATGGAAACCAAAACGCATTTCCTCAGAAATATTCAAATTATCATTCTCGGTATTTGCATCGCGCTCGGCGCGGTGTGCTCGTCTTACCTGATCGCGCAGGCGATGTTCAAAATCAAACGCTTCTCGACAGAAATTATTTCGGTTACGGGTTCGGCGGAAAAGAAAATCACGTCCGACTACATTGTCTGGCGAGCCGAGTTCTCGCGACGTAATCCGGAGATGACGGTAGCCTATCAACAATTGAAGGCCGATCTCGTTGTTGTGAAAAATTATCTGCTTTCCAAAGGCGTGGCCGAAAATGAGATTACGATCTCTCAAACGGAAACTCGCGTCCTTTATATCAAAGACTCACGCGGCAGCGACACGAATGCGGTCGAGGGATACAGTCTGAGCCAGAAGATCATCATTGCGTCGGCCGACGTCCTCAAGGTGAGCGATGTCTCGCGGCAGGCAACCGAACTGATTGAGCAGGGAATCGAGATGATCTCGGCGTCGCCAGAATATTTCTATCTCAAACTCTCTGACCTCAAACTCGAACTGCTCGAAGGGGCGACGCGTGACGCACGACTCAGAGCAGAGCGCGTGGCTGTGCCCGCTGGCAAATCGGTCGGAGTGATGCGCTCGGCAAAGATGGGCGTGTTTCAGATCACGCCCGCTAATTCACTTGAGGTGTCGGACTGGGGGGTAAACGACACCTCCTCCTACGAAAAAAAGGCAAACGCTGTCGTTCGCGTCGATTTCGCCATTTCGTAAGACCTCATAGTGGGCAAAGCGAAATTTTTCATCCATTCGTTAGGGGCAAAAACGTTAACGTGTTGTCTCGTGTAGGAGTGTCTTGTCTTGGTGTGTCTTGATGCCTGGCACCCAGAGAACCGTCCCCCCAAGGACCGTCCCGCTAAATCACACTTGAGGTGTCGGACTGGGGATGAACGACACATCCCCTACGAAAAAAAGGCCAATGCGGTCGTCCGCGTCGATTTCGCCATTTCGTAAGACTTCATAGTGGTTAAGGCGAAATTTTTCATCCATTCGTTAGGGGCAAAAACGTTAACGTGTTGTCTCGTGTAGGAGTGTCTTGTCTTGGTGTGTCTTGATGCCTGGCACCCAGAGAACCGTCCCCCCAAGGACCGTCCCGCTAAATCACACTTGAGGTGTCGGACTGGGGATGAACGACACATCCCCTACGAAAAAAAGGCCAATGCGGTCGTCCGCGTCGATTTCGCCATTTCGTAAGACTTCATAGTGGTTAAGGCGAAATTTTTCGTCCATTCATTAGTGAGCAAATGCTAACGGTGTTGTTTCGCGTATGAGTAATTTGCCCTTGGTGCCTGACACCAGGAGAACCGTCCCGCTAAGGACCGTCCCGCTAAATCAATAGTGGGCAAAGCGAAATTTTTCGTCCATTCGCTAATGAGCAAAAAATGCTAACGGTGTTGTCTCCTATATAAGTGTCTTGTATTGGTGCCTGGCACCGAGAGAACCGTCCCCCCAAGGACCGTCCCGCTAAATCAATCCATTCACTCACATCGTTGGTGCTGTTTGGTGCCTGGCACCTGAGGGACTGACCCCGTGGCTTGGTGCCACAGGCACTTAGTAGAATCCGTGGCGCAGTCTCAAAATAACGTTATTGTTTTAGACATCTTAATCACTCAAAATGAGCTGACTAAGTAAGTTAATAAGTTAAACAAGGCTGAGGAGATCCTATTGAATAAAAACTCTCGTGTACTGGTCCTGGGTGCCGCAGGCTATGTTGGCTCGCGACTGATCCCTCGTCTGCTCGATGCCGGTTATCGCGTGAAAGCCGCGGCAAGGTCGGCAGAAAAATTGAAAGCGCTTTTTCCAGATGATCCGCGTCTTGAAACCGTCTCCTGCGATGCCTTCCATCTCGATTCATTAACAAAGGCCTGCATCGACCGCGACGCCGTCTTCTATTTAATCCATTCAATGCGCCCCGGACAAAAGGATTTTGAAAATGCGGACCGTACCGCTGCTCAAAATATGGCCATCGCCGCGGAGCACGCCGGCGTCAAACGGATTCTCTATCTCGGTGGCCTCGGCGATGAAAAGACAGAGAGCCTCAGCAAACATCTGCGATCGCGCCGTGAAGTTGAACTTGTCTTGCAAGGCGGAACTGTCCCCGTTACTGTTTTGCGTGCGGCGATGATCATCGGAGCGGGGAGCGCCTCTTTTGAAATTTTGCGCTATCTGGTCGAACGTCTGCCCGTCATGATTACACCGCGCTGGGTCATTACCGAGTCGCAGCCGATCGCGATTCGCAATGTCCTTCATTATTTAACCGAGTGCCTTTCAGTCCCCGCAACCGAAGGCCAAACCCTCGAAATTGGGGGCGCAGAAATACTCAACTATCGCAAGCTGATGGAAATATACGCGGAAGAAGCCAGGCTTTGGAAGCGGATCATCGTCCCGGTTCCTGTCCTCACACCTCGGCTGAGTTCCTACTGGATTCAATTTGTTACGCCGATTCACTCATCCATTGCAAAACCGCTCGCCGAAGGCCTGAGAAATAAAGTCACGGTCCGAGACCCGAGAATCCGTGAACTCATTCCTCAGCGACTCATCCCGGCGCGCGAAGCGATCCGTCTTGCCCTCGATGAGGCGCAGTATGGGTTAACAGCGGACACCGGAGTGCGATCGGCGCAGCTCCCTCCGGAATGGACGCGTGCCGGTGATCCGGCCTGGGCGGGCGGAACTGTGTTTGAAGATAAGAGAAAAGTTTTAATCCGTGCGTCTGCGTCCAAAATTTGGAAACCGATTGCGGAGATCGGCGGCGAGACTGGGTGGTATTACGCTGACTGGCTCTGGCAACTGCGCGGGGCGATGGATGCGTTCGTCGGCGGAGTCGGGATGCGAAAGGGAAGGAAACGCCTACTGGAAAAAGGGGGCATCGTCGATTTCTGGATGATAGAAAAAATCGAGCCCGAGAAAAGATTATTGCTTAGTGCGCAGATGAAACTTCCCGGAAGCGCGGTCCTCGATTTTCGAATCATCCCAGAAATGGAGGGGACCTGCAGGCTCGAGCAGACGGCGCGGTTCATTCCGCGAGGGCTGGCCGGGATTCTTTACTGGCAGCTTGTCTCACCGTTTCATCATCTGATCTTCCGTGGGATGCTGAAGGGCATCGTCCAGCGGATCAATTCGTCTACCCAGTCCTGAAGTCTGGCTGAGGCCATCTCCTAAAAATAAGAGGCAGCTCTTCGGAAAAAACAGTACAATCTCAACCCAATTAACGCCATCTCAGGCGCTCACAGGAGATTCTATGAAAATCATGAAAGAATTCCGGGATTTTGCCATGAAAGGCAATGTCATCGATATGGCTGTCGGTATTATCATCGGCGCGGGATTTGGGAAAATTGTTACGTCTTTCGTCAATGACATAATCATGCCGCCAATCGGTATGTTGGTCGGAAAAGTTAATTTTTCAAATTTATTTCTTAATCTTGGCCCCACAAAATTCGCGACCATAGCTGAGGCAAAGGCTGCTGGTGCGCCGACCCTCAATTATGGAATGTTCCTTAATACAGTCATCGATTTTACGATTGTTGCCTTTGTTGTTTTTTTAATTGTGAAGCAGGCGAATAAAATGAAACCCGCGCCAGCGCCGGCCCCCGCCCCGCCAGCAATGCAGGAGTGTCCGTTCTGTGCCTCAAGCATTTCCATCAAAGCCTCTCGCTGCCCGCAGTGCACGTCAGAATTAAAATTGGCGGGAGCGAGAGTTTAAATCAAAAAGGAGTGCGTCATTTCGAAGTAAGCCCGCCTTCGGCGGAGAAATGACAGCAAAACTAAAGGAGAATAAAATGAAACGCAGTCTATTAGCAACAGGTCTACTTGCCATCGCTGTTTTTAGTATGGTGGGGTGTGGAAAGAAAGCAGATACAAATAAACCGATCGAAGAAGTCCGTGCCGAAGCCGAAAAGATGACGGTGGGGGATCTTGAATCGACCGCGAAAAGTTATGCGAAAGAAATTGAAGGTAAAAAGTCAGAAGTTGAAAAGATCAAGACCCAGCTCAGCACGCTCTCGCCGCAGGAATTGTTTGGCGAAAAGGCGAAGAATATTAAAGACGAAGCGGCTAAGCTTGGCAGTCAGCTTTCGGCCCTCTCGGAACGCTATCAGATTTATGCCGAAAAATACCAGGCATTGGGTGGCGATCTTTCCAAAATCAAAGTCGAATAAATCCGCTAAGATAAAAAGGGCAGCCCTGAACGGGTTGCCCTTTTTTTTATGCCTTTTTTGGGGTCGGTCCTAAAAGTGCACGTCTCAGATTAACCGATTTAACCTGGCACTTTTAGGACCGACCCCGATTATTTGTAAAAAAGAGATAGACCGCAAGGGCTGTCTTTTTATTTCATTCCGATGGTCGCACTAAATGAAGGAGACGTCGGTTAGAAAAACTCCTTCACGCCGAAGCCTGTAAAATACCCCTGCCTGATCTCGTGCTGCGAGCGCTCGGCCCAATCTTGGTAACTTCCATGATAAGTCATCTTTTCTTTCATGATGTCAACCTTGGGATTCTCATAAGATAAGAGCTTGTTAATTACTGGAAGGTCCTTAAGGCGTCCGGTGAGTTCCTCCACTTCATCGGGTACCGTAATCTTCTCAATTCTTTGAGGGACGATTTCCCGTTCAATGCCGACAATTTCTACGACCGATCCCTTCTCAGGCTTGTAGGTTCGTTCTAAGCCTTGTCCGTAAATTTCAGCGTAGGAGTTTGACAATAATGAGCTTGAAAAAAGAACCGCCATCAAATAAAAAAAGAAATTTCTTTTCATTTTGCACCTCCTTTTGAATCTCGAAGATCAAGATATTGTATTAATATTGAAATTCACAAGTTTCATGCCACACGCTTTCCATTGCGGCGTCTGATATCATGCTTCATGATCTGCCGCCTTCTAGCGGGGTCTGAATGGGAAGGAGACACTTATGGCACTCAAGCCTTTTCATATTGTTCTAATTTGTTCCGCAATTTTGTTGGGCTTAGGATTTGCATTGCATTCTTTTCATGAGTACGAAGCGACGCAAGCAGTGCTTCAGTTATGGACAGCCGTGGCTTCTGCTGCCGCTGCCGTAGTGCTCACCGTTTATTTGTTTTATTTTTTAAAAAAGATGAAGAAAAAAGACTGGTAATCGACTTTGAAGGCAGATACGGATAAGAAGTTTTGTGTTTATAAAGGGCTGCCGGGACGATGCTATAAGAACTATCCAGAGGGCCATTTCCCTTGAGCGATTCTACGAGGGCTGTCCCTTTTAGGACCGTCCCCAAAACTCCTCAGCTTGATTCGCGGAGATGGCTCGCGCTGCCTGTTGTTTTGACGGCTGCCTTTCTCGCGGTGCTTGATTTTTTTATTGTCAATGTCGCGGTGCCGTCGATCCGCGCGGGATTGAATGCGGATTTTGCCGAGATCGAATTTGTGATTGCGGCTTACGGCGTGGCGTATGCGCTTGGCCTGATCACGGGTGGCAGGTTGGGGGATATTTATGGACGCAAGAAAATGTTCATGCTCGGCATGGCTGGCTTCACGCTTGCCTCTGTTTTATGCGGCCTGGCGATCGGCCCAGCGATGCTGATCTATTCGCGGATTTTTCAAGGAGTCATGGCCGCCGTCATGGTCCCTCAAGGGCTTTCGATTATCCAGGTAAGTTATTCGGCGCATGAAAAACATATCGTCTTTGGAAGTTTCGGCGCGGCGATGGGCATTGCCTCCATCCTTGGACAAGTCCTGGGCGGCGTTCTCATCCAGGCCAACTTATTTGGACTTTCCTGGCGGCCGATTTTTCTCGTCAATTTTCCCATCGGCGTCTGTGCGATTTTAGCCGCCGCTTTTTTCCTGCCCGAATCACGCAGTGAAAAAAAGATCCGTCTGGATTTGGCCGGCGTGATGCTCGTTTCAGTAGCGCTTTTTTTATTGATGCTTCCACTTGTCGAAGGCAGGGAAGCGGGCTGGCCTCCGTGGTCATTTGTTTCATTGCTGGCTTCAATCCCAGTCATGGCTACATTTATTGTCCATCAGCGTTGGAAATCGAAACGCCACGGTTATTCGCTTGTCGAGCTCTCACTGTTCAAAAATCGTAGTTATGTCACCGGGCTTTTAATCGCGCTGTTTTTTTTCAGCGGCCTGTCTTCTTTTTTTCTGACGCTGACGATCTGCCTCCAAAGCGGCCTCGGATTTTCTCCTTTGGCCGCCGGCCTCAGTTTCACACCGTTTGCCGTCGGTTTTTTTATCTCCTCAAGTTCGTCGGCCGCACTCGCGCCCAAAATGGGTTCGCGGATTATGAATCTCGGGACACTGATGATGGCTACGGGTGCCGCGATGCTGATCGTGACACTGTCGAAACATACTGGAGACTTGAATGGCTACGAGCTCGTGCCCGCGCTTCTGATTTATGGTTGCGGCCAGGGATTTACGATCCCGCCCTTTTTTAATACGGTACTTTCGGAAGTCCGTCCAAGCGAGGCAGGTTCCGCGTCAGGCGTCTTGTCCACATTACAGCAACTCGCGGGGTCCATTGGGGTCGCCGTCATCGGGCTCGTTTTTTTCGGCACGCTCGGTCTACATCCTGAGCGTGCGGATTATGTCCACGCGTTGTCCTATTCCCTTGCCTGCAATATTACGCTCTTGATGATTACGTGCGCCCTCGTCCTCTTCCTTCCTAAAAAAATTTCTTCGAAAACGGTTGAACTACCGTTGCCGGAAGCCTTTTAGCGGAATTGAGAAAAGATGAAAGATAATTCAGAGGCGTCTGCGGCCGAGAGCTCCAGGTAGAAATCTGATCTCGCTCCGATAGTTAAATTTTTTAATCCTCAAGTAGGTGAATCCATTGATCCCTAATTAAGCATTCGGGCCTGCCTGCCGGACAAGGGTTTGACATAATTACCGGCAGAAAATTGATCTTGAATAAGTTAAAACCAAGTTCAAAAAGAGCATAAGATATCTTGGAATTTGAGCGCTGAGCGTTGATGCGTCAGGTTAAAACTGATCAGCGTCAAATATCCTAAGATGCACAAATCGACGTAAGCAATAACGTTGCTCCAATGCCTCACAGGAAGGGGATCTAAAAGAAAGGTTCCCTTTAAATGACTGAAGAATCGCTCAATGTCAGTTCGTTTTTTAAAAATCGACCGAGCAAGAGGGCTTTTACTCCATTTCTTACGAAACGCCCGATCTTTTGTCACTTTTTTAGAGTTGGGCGTTGGCTCTCGAATGTTTCGTAACATCGCGGCTAAAAAAACTCCTTGCTCTCGGGTCGATTCAAAAAGGTCTTGTGAATCATAGCTCTTATCACCACAAACATAAGAGGGCGATACCGGAGCTTTGTCTAACAAGTCCTCCAAATAATTGGCTTCTTGAGAAGAAGCCTTATCGAGCTTCCAACTCAAGGGCAACCGATAAGGTTGGGTCGTCGTTAAACAATGAAGTTTATAACCTTGAAACCAACCTTTAGCGACGGTCTTGCTCCAAGTCGCATCTCGATCGCCGGGCTTATACTTTTTTTGCTTCTTAGAAGCATGCCGTCCGTAAGAGCTAAGGGCTGAGCCATCGACAACGGTGGTTTTTAGCGATTGTTTGTTGTCTTTGAAAATGAGTGTTAATAAGTGCTCTTTAAGAAAAATAACAATTTCTCCAAGCTGTTGGAACCGGCGGTACCAAGTGCGTTGGCAAGGCAATTGTTGATCAAAACCACACAGCCATCGATACCTTGTGGATTGCCGAAGTGCACGATTCAATTGAGGAATCCAGCGCAGATGCTTGAGAATCATAAAAAGCAATCCGCGAAAGATGGTATGCCAAGGATAAACCAAAGGCCGGCCACGCCGCTTTGGGACATTCCAAACTTCTTGGAGACTTGGAAGCCATAAAAGAAGCTTTACCAATAATGAGTCCTGGTCGAATAATAGAGACGAATTCAGCCGTTTGCGCATGGTTGTTAGCGTCTAGACAACGTATCTATCGACCACTTGCGCAGCGGCTTTTATATTTTCAAAGAGCTTTTACTTAATGAATTATGTCAAACCCTTGCCGGCAGGCAGGGATAACAAAAAAGAAAAGCACCTTACTTGGGTACGATCTTTAATCACACTTGTCTTGCTTTCCTTTATCTAAAGTTACATAATCCGCTTAATGTTCATTCGGAAACATAGCGAAACAATTCCTTCAAGAAATCAAGCGGCTCCAGTTCCGCTCGTTTCTTCCTCGTTCAAACCTTTCAACCCAATAATTTAGACCTAACCAAAAGAGGTAATATGAAAAAAAATATTCTAATTCTCGGACTTACTTTTGTATTTCTCCTTGCAGCCGGACACCTTGCGCACGCGACGCTAGATCAGGCGGTTGCAACAACAGGCGAAGGCGCTGTGGGACTTCCAGTCAGCCTCCTTAAATTGGTCGGTGGCCTGGTCTGGACCATCGGCGAAGTGCTTATCTTCCCTTTTAAAGTTCTTTTTGGTTGATCAGTCCGGAAAAAGTGACTGTCACTTTTTTAGGGGACAGTCACCAAAACGACAGGCTTCAAGCAGAGGAATTGCACTTAAATGATCTTGGGAATTAGCACAACGAAAACAGCGGTGATTATTGCTGAGACGAAAGGGAAGGGGCGGAGGTTCTCGATCAAAACAATACGCTCGGTCCCGTTTCGAGTGGGGTCACCAGGAGATCTCACTCAACTACTCAAAGACCTCAAGAAAATTTTGGGTCGACGCGGTGAAGAGAAAGTTACCGCCGTCGCCTTGCTAAAATGTTCCTCCGGTCGGTTTGGCTCTTGTTTAGAAGCAATCAAAGGAGAAACAATGACCGAACTCGCTGCTTTTCAGGAAGGTCTTAGAATCGTCAAGGTTGCGCCTCAGAGTCTGAAGAAAACCCTTGGCTGCTCAGACAATGAAAAATGGCGGGATCGTGCGGCAGCGTTATTCAATCCGAAAGGCAAACGCCGAAATTGGTCGAAAGGCGCTGCCGGCGCAGTCTCCGCCGCTTTGAATGTGGCCGGTTTATAATCATCGACTTTTTTATTTGTCTCAAAAAAGCAGCCGTTGAGAAAAATTTATTATTGCCGATAAAAATGCAAGCTTGCTTATTTATGTTAGCAAAGGTAAGCTGAAAATAGTTGTCGTATAAAGAACTTCCCCCCTAGTTTTAGTTGGGTCATTAGACATTGACTCAAACCCCCATAGGTAATTGAAAGTCTGAATTTAAGTGACGTGTGATTAATAATAGGTGCCGACCGTGTTTAAGAAAATAGATCACCTCTTTATGTGGGCCCGATTTACAACGCTGAATCTTCTCCATTCCCATAAAATCAAAGCCGCAGGTCGGAATTATTTTGAAAAAGGTTCACTTCATATTACAAATCAGGGACGTTTATCACTCGGAAAGTTCAACGGACTTTCTCGTGGCTATGATATCGAGGTCAGCGGCAAGTTAATCTTGGGGAATCATAATTTCTTCAACCGGAACGTAAAAATCGTTTGCCTGGACAAGATTGAAATTGGGAATGATTGCATCATTGCCGATTCAGTCCATATCTACGATCACGATCATCGTTTTGAGGATGTGACGCGTCCCATCCGGGATCAGGGGTATGTCACCTCTCCAATTAAGATCGGAAACAATGTCTGGATCGGCGCTAAGGCGACCTTGCTCAAAGGCGTGTCCATCGGCGACGGAGTCATTGTGGCTGCCGGTTCTGTTGTTCGAAGCAATCTACCATCTAACACCGTTTGCGGGGGAGTGCCCGCGAAAGTTTTGAAACAAAGGGATCCAAATGCGAAAAATTAGAGTCTTACACGTCATGAAAACGCTTGATATAGGCGGCGCAGAAACTAATTTATTAAATATCCTGAGAAATGTGGATCGCGAGAGTATCGAACCCCATTTAGCTTATTGCTCAGGTGGAGTGCTAGAGTCCACCTTTAAAAAATTGGACGTGCCGCTCTTTAAATATTCTGACAATTCTCCCCGGGTGCAAAGCCTTGAAACATTCCCGATCGTTCTCAAATTGGCCGGTTATATAAAGAAGAACAAACTCAATATCATTCATACCCACGTCTTCAATGCCCACGTTTGGGGAGCCCTCGCAGCCAAACTCGCCGGCGCGAAAGTTGTGGAACATGTCCATGATTATCGCTATGAGGAGGCCGATTACTTGCGAGAAAATGGCATAGGCAGGCCAGAACAATTTAAACAAGCCAGCTTCTTCGCTCGACTCTCAGACCGAATCGTTGTTCTCACAAAAAATAACAAAAACTTTGTGATGCGTAAAGCCTCTGCTACGGATAGCAAAGTCATGATTGTCCCCAATGCCATGCCCCTCGATTTGCCCGTAAAAATTGACAAAACCGAATTGCTTACCCGTTTGAACTTACCGACGGAGAAAAAAATTATCTTTTGGGCCGTGCGGCTATCTCCTGAAAAAAATCCAGGTTTTATATTTGAGATTGCTGAGAGACTGCGGGATAGAGAGGACATTCTCTTTGTGATTGCGGGTGACGGTCCTTTGCTCGATCCACTGCGGCGGGAGGTGAGTCAGCGTCGACTTGAAAGAAAAATTCGTTTTATCGGATTTTATAATGAACCCCTCGATTGGCTGCGTGCTTGTGACATCGCGATTCAACCCACCTTTCTCGAGCTTCATTCCATTATGATGATGGAGGCTATGAGTGTGAGCAAACCGATCCTTGTCTCGAAAGGTGTGGGGTGCAATGATGATTTTATTACACACGGAATCAATGGCTTCCTATTAGATCCACGCAAATCTGTTGAATGGTCGGATACAATCCGCTATTTGCTTGATCATCCAATCGAAGCAGAACGGATCGCGGCTGCAGGTAGAAATCTGATTGAAACAAAATATAATGTGACACGCCACAACACGGATTTTGAAGAAGTCTATAACGGCGTTCTGACTTAACAAAGCGATCCTATAGATGATTTATATTTTTTGTCACGGAATGCCTAATTCAGGGCTCGACTATCAGCGGCTCCTGAAATTCTTTTTTCTTCCGATAGGTATTCTGTTCTGCCGTTTTACTTTTATCACGTCACCTAAACCAATTTAATAATCGAAGTCGAAGCAGGCTAGATGGACATTTCCAAAGTCATTCAGGATATCCAATATATCTTGGCCCCGGCATTCATGATCTCGAGCGCGGGGATGTTGCTTCTGGGTTTTCAGACCAAATTCTCGAATCTCTCAAATCGCTTTCGTGTGCTGAATCACGAAAGGCAGCTGTTCGCGCGTCAGCCCCAGCGAAGTCCTGAGGAAGAGAGACGTTATTCCAATCTGCGCAAGCAGTGCGACCTTCTATTTCGTCGGGCAACCCTCGTCAAGAATTCGATTCTGCTTACTTACTCGTCGATCATCTTTTTCACCGCGACCTCGATCTTGATCCTGCTGAGTCTTTATGGGACTTTCCATTTGAGATTCTGGATCATTGCGGTTTTTGCGTTTGGCCTTCTTCAAATCCTTGCTACCGCAGTGATCATGCTTCATGAGACCCGGCTTTTTTATCATATCCTTGTGCTGGAACAGAAGTCATGGAATGAAACTTGAAAACTTGGCTGCCCGGAGGAAATCTATGCCCTTATCCAAAGCGTTACGTTTGTTTTTAATCGGCCTCCTTCTTTTAGGATGCACTCAGTCGCAGAAACGCGGCTGCAAGCACATGGTCTCTGATTTTTCAGGATTGAGGAGAACGATCACGCTTTATGCCGGGGATGGAAAGGTGATTCAGCAATGGTCGACACGCGCCAAGGTGGAGATCGACGGGGCGATAATTTCATTCTTGGATGACCATGGAAAAGATGTGAAGTTGATGGGGACGGTCACCGTCATAGAAAAATAGGCATTTAACTCTATGAGCTGACTTCGTGAATCTTATTGCTGTCACTCGTCTCAGACTTCGGAAAATCGTTTATCTTCCTCCTTTTCTTTGGACAAATTATTTAGTGAGTCGGCAAATCACTCGTAGTCCGGGTTTCATCCGGGGCAAATTGCTCGTTGATAAGGACCTCACATTCTGGACTCTGACGCAATGGCAAGATGAAGTGAGTATGCGCGCCTTTGTATCTTCGACGCCTCACCGTTCAGCGATGCCTAAGTTGGGAAAATGGTGCGATGAGGCCGCGGTTGCATACTGGTTTGAGGAATTGGATGTTCTACCGGATTGGAATAAAGTCTATCAAAACTTTATGCGATTGGCCCGCGCAACGCCCTTGCCCATTCCTTCCGGTCGTCATCTCAACGGTGAATATTGCCATCCGCGTCTTGTCCCTTTGATTGAGACGCCCTTGAATCGCAAATTTAATAAAGGTGTGCATATGAATTCTAAAGGGACACAAATATGAAAAAACTGTTATTCGTAGTGGGAATGATTGTGTTGCTAAGCAGCGGTAGGACGTCAGCCTTTGCGGATGGAGGTGATTTTCCAGATCCGGAGTTTCCTATTTTTCCCTGCCCATTCTTTCCTTGTCCGACACCCTTTCCGCTTGGGACTTTTCAAAATGGGGATTTTCAAACGGGGGACTTGACTGCATGGACGTATTATGACGAAACCCGCGTCGTTCAGTACCCTGATGGAAGCGGGAATTTTGCAGCGTTTTTGGAATCGCCGACCGGGGGCCTCAGTCAGGATTTTATAAACCCGGGACTTCCAATTATCCGTCCTTTTGATTTTTTGAGATCATCTTTCGAAATTGAACTCCAATATTTATTCTCGAGTGAAACGGGTCAGCTTAATGTTTCTGTTCTAGGACTTCTGCCGTTTGAAATTCCTCCTAGCGTTCATGGGACTATTTTTGCGCCCTCTCTGCCACTTCAAGATTTTTCCGTGTTTAAACTTCTTATCTCAGATCCCGCAGTTTTGTCAGCGTCATTGCTATCCTTGAATATTGGTTTTTCGGGGAATGATGGAGAGGGTGTTCTCCTGGATAATATTCGGATCGGCAATTTCCCGATCATTTTTGATCCGCCGGTTTCCGATATTCCAGAACCCTCAACCTTTCTGATTATAGGAATGGCCTTAATGATGCGTTTTCAGAAGACAAATCGAAAACAATGAGCAGTCGTTTTGCAAAGTTGAGAAAGGTAAAATACTATCTGCGTTACGGCTTTACATTTTGTGTGGAAAAAAAAGTCAACTCTCATTACAAGAACAACTGGGCCAAGCGATCCAAAGAGTTAGTGTATCCGGCCTGACTTCCGAGAGGTGCAAGCGCAGCGATATAGACACCTCTCGAAAGTCAGAAAGATTAAAATTTAAATTTCAAACCGCTGCCGATATACCATGAATCCACGTCGGATTCCGTCGTGACCCTCGTGCCGCCAACCGTCTGGCTTACTTTCGGGTCGTTGACAAAAAAGAAACCAGACTCAAAATTGATCGCAGTGTTGTCATTGACGTAATAATCAAACCCCGCGCCCGTCTTAAAACCCCACGTTCCGTTTCTAATGTCCGTGTCATTATCGCCGCCACTCGTCCCGAAAAGAAACACGCCCGTGCCTCCTACAATATAAGGGACGAAGCGTTCGGATACGGGATAACGCAGCGGGACATTGACGAGGAGCGGGACTATGTGAAGGTGACCGAAATCGCGGCCAGCCTCTTCAAAATCATGGACATGCCAACCGGTCTCAAATTCAAGTCCGAGATATTCATTCACGTCATAACCCAATTTAACCGGAATGCCGAAGCCGCCGTTATTCTCGTCTTCATAATCCAGTTCATAATTTCCGCTGATTACGCCGTAACCGCCGCGATCGTTTACAGTGTCTTTGTCCCTACTGACATTATTGTTGGCTGTATTGTTATAACCGGTTGTACGCCGGGCACTTGAAGAGGTTGTGTTCAAGTCGTCCGCCAGCGCATTGTCCGCCGTGGTTGTCCTAGTTGTGGTTGTGCGTCTTTCTGTTTGGGCATAAGCGGCGAGCGTAAGTGCAGTGATGAATAATCCAATAAATAAAAATGATTGCAAAATCCTGTGTTTCATAAAAAACCTCCCTTTTTTAGTTCTGTATCATCGCAAAATAAATGCCACGCGCATTTATGACAAAGAAAAAGCGAAGTTTACTAATTTCAATGCGTGATCATCGCCTCGAATCCTGTTATGATTCACAGAAAATTAACCAGGAGGAATCCATGAAATACCATGTTACGTCATTACCCAGTTCTGAAAAAGCTATCAAGTTCAGTGTGAGAGGCAGTGAAGGCAAAGAAGAGAGTCAGTTTAATTTTTCTCGTCCCCTGATTGAAGTGTGGGGGAATCCGAAGGAATCGAAATTAAAGGAATTGATGATTGCTCATATCAAGAGTCACGGATGGGCCAAGAAGCCGGTCTCGCTTGATCCCAAAAACAGCCCCTTGAATTTGAATACCTTCATCGCCTCATTACCTAAAGCGAAAAAATGAATCGCGCGGGCTGACGCCAGTCGCAGTGGATTAATCTGAACCTCTGACAGCGAGCAGCGCTTGGATGTGAAGGAGAATTATGCCTCAAACAATTTCAGAATGGGTGGCGGAATGCCATGGCAATGCCCGAGCCAAAGGGTTTTGGGACAAAGAACGCAATGTCGGTGAGATGCTGATGCTGATCACCTCTGAGCTAGGGGAAGCCATTGAGGCTCATCGGCACGGCCAGTTCGGACTCGAGAAAAAAGATACATTCGAGGATGAGCTCGCGGACACGGCCATCCGTTTGTTCGACCTTTGCGGCGGTCTCGGCATCGACCTAGAAAAGCAGATCGAATGGAAGATGTCGTTTAACAAAACCCGAGATAGGCTGCACGGCAAAACATATTGATCTTAAGCCCAGCCTGATAATAAACCGAACCTCGGTAAGGGACGTGGCGAGTATCGGCACCTGATTCAGCTGACCGCCGAAAGCATTTTGCGTGGTTACAGCCTGCTTGTTGCGTGACTGTCCCCTTTTTTGGTGACAGTCACCCCGCAAAGTGACTGTCACCAGGGGAACTAGAGAAGGATTGATCAGTCCTCAGGCGGGTTCATTCGTTGTTCTTGCCCTCTTGTAGCGATAGGACATATATCGTATAATTTGATCATCTTTTCATAGGACATATGTCATATGGCTAATAAACCTCAGAGTTTGACAAAGCATATCTTGCCATCGGACTACGATAAAATTAAAGCCCTACTTAATACTGGGTTTACAAGGGCACAGCTCGCGCGTCAGTTAGAGGTCAACTGGCGCACAGTGCACCGATGGATGGCGGACGGGAAGACCCCGCAGCCTGGCGTTCGTAGAGCGATTGATGAGCTATTCAAAGAACATGTCGATCTGGTGCCTTATGTCGAAAAGATCAAGAAGTCAGCTCCCAATCCTATTAGCACACTCCAAAAAAATGCGGCCTTGCGCGAGCGTTTTTTTTTGCTGGTGACGTATCATTCCAATGCGATCGAAGGCAGCCGGATGACAATCAAGGAGACAGAGCAGGCGCTCGCTGGCCGGTCGGTCACGGGGAAAGTCCCGTTTGAGATATTCGAGGCGGTCAATCATCGCAATGCGCTTCAATATATGCTTGAGCAAGTGAAGCCTCGCTTTCGGGTAAGCGAGGAGTATATTTTCAAGCTGCACGAGATTGTGATGTATAACTTTCATGATAAACTTCCTGGTCGCTATCGGACCGGGCATGTCAATCTCACAAATACTGAAAAAAAACTCCCCTCCGCGCAGGAAGTGCCCGCGAAAATGAGGGCCTTTTTTAAACAGGCCTCGCGATATGGAAATAATCCGGTGCGCAAAGCCGCCGCAGATCACTATGAGTTCGAAACAATCCATCCGTTCTTTGATGGGAACGGACGCGTCGGCCGGCTTCTCATGATGAGTCAGCTTCTGAGTCTCGGCTTTCCTCCGCCGGTCATTCGAATCGAGGATCAGTATGCCTATTACCTTGCGCTCGGCAAAGGGGATATGGGCGAGTATCGGCACCTGATTCAGCTGACGGCCGAAAGCATTTTGCGCGGTTACAGCCTACTCACCACAGGGACTTTCAAATAGCGACAACATGCTTGCATCGTGCCTGTCCCCTTTTTTGGGTGACAGTCACTTTTCGAAGTGACTGTCACCAAAGAGGGGAAGATGAATAAAAAGCAGCAGGTTCCGCAGATGATTTACGGTACTGCGTGGAAACAGGAAGCCACGGCCGCCTTAGTCAAAAAAGCCTGGGCCGCGGGGTTCCGTGCGATCGATACCGCAAATCAGAAAAAACATTACCGGGAAGATTATGTTGGAGAGGCATTGCTCGAAATCAAAGAACAGGGGATTGCCCGCGAGGATTTATTTTTGCAGAGCAAGTACACGTATCAACAAGGTCAGGACCACCGGCTGCCCTACGACCCAGCTTCCGATTTTAAGACCCAAGTGCGTTCTTCCTTCGCAAGCACATTACAAAATCTTCACACCGATTACATCGATTCTTATTTGCTTCACGGCCCGAGTTCCGGCGCTTCGCTAATGGATGCGGATTGGGAAGTCTGGGCGGCGATGGAAGATCTTCACGATTCCGGTCAGGCGCGGCAGATCGGAGTCAGCAATGTCGGGCCGTACCATTTAATGCAACTGTGTGAAAATGCGCGCGTCAAGCCGCAGATTGTCCAGAATCGCTGTTACGCTGTCCGTGGTTGGGACCAAACTGTACGCGAGTTTTGTATCGAAAATGGAATCGTCTATCAAGGCTTTTCACTTCTAACTGCCAATCCCCAGGTTGTCTATGACCCTCGTGTGGCGAAAATCGCGGACCGGTTAAATTCCACGCCCGAACAGGTCATCTTCCGTTTTGCCATTCAAATCGGAATCCTGCCACTCACCGGAACCACGGATCCTGAACATATGAGGCAAGACCTCGAAGCCGTCGACTTAATCCTCACCGAAACGGATATGAATGAAATCCTTTCCATTCGCTAGGAGGCAAGTTCACTTTCTATCAATAATACACCGCGGGAAAAATTCAATCTTTTCACAGAATGTCAGCGTAACCGTTTAAGAAGGATCAGGGGGGAATGATGAGAAAACAGGGATTCGAGATAATAATCTTAGCTTTGATTTTAAATTTGCCAGGGTCTATTGGCCGCGCTGAGGAAGCCGCGCCTGCCTCAGCAGCAGCGTCCATTGCACCTGCAGTGGTTCCCAAATCTGCCCCCATTGTCTGGCAAGAATGGTCGACTGATATTTTTCAGAAGTCCGCTGCAGAAAAGCGTTTTGTCATCCTGGACCTCGAGGCCGTTTGGTGCCACTGGTGTCATGTCATGGATGAGACGACTTATCAAGATCCCCGCGTGATCAGCCTGATTCAGACCCATTATCTTCCCGTGCGAGTAGATCAAGACTCGCATCCCGAACTTTCCAATCGTTATGAAGATTACGGCTGGCCGGCGACGATTGTATTTGGCCCGGACGGAAAGGAAATCGTCAAACGGCGCGGTTACCTCTCTCCGGATCTCATGGCCTCGCTGTTACAGGCGATTATCGACGACCCGACTCCCGGCCCTTCAGTGCTCCCCGAAGTGGTTGTCACGCCGGCGACGGATTCATTTCTTCAGCCGGAACAAATTGAGCATTTAAAGGAGGCGCATCAGAGCTTTTATGATGCCGAGAACGGCGGCTGGGGAAATCTCCACAAACTCATCGACTCTGACAATCTTGAATATTCGATTAGAGAATTTCGAAGCGGCAATAAACAGGAAGAACGCATGGCTCTGCAAACGCTTGACGGTGCACTCAATCTGCTCGATCGCGAGTGGGGAGGATTTTTTCAATATTCTGATCAGCCTAATTGGAAATCCCCGCACTACGAAAAAATCATGATCATTCAATCGCAATATATGCGTCTTTATGCTCTAGCCTATTCCATCTGGGGAAAACAGGAATATCTCGATGCGGCCCGTAAAACGGCCGCTTATATGCGCGAGTTCATGACTTCTCCTGAAGGAAGTTTTTACACGAGCCAAGACGCGGACATCAGTCCCGAAAAAACGGGCTCGTCTTTTTACTCTTTGCCTGATACTGAGCGCCGCAAGATCGAGATGCCCGCGATCGACAAACATATTTATGCCCGGGAAAATGGCTGGATGATTTCAGCCCTCGCGCAGCTTTATGATGTGACCGGTGAAGATGAATATTTGACGGCGGCACTTCGCAGTAGTGAGGCAATCTTCCTCGAGCGAAGCCTTCCCGAAGGCGGCTTTCGGCACGATGAAAAAGACGCGGCCGGACCTTATCTTGGCGACAGTCTCGCGATGGCGCAAGCGTTCCTTCGACTTTATATTTCTACGACTGACCGAAACTGGCTGCGTAAGTCACAAGAAACAGTTTCGTACATCGAAAAAAATTTCCGTCATCCAGAGGCTGGATATGTCACGTCGGCTGCGGGACAATCCGCCTTTCAATCTCCGGTGCGTCAAGTGGATGAAAATATTGCGCTAGCTCGTCTAGGTAATCTACTGAAGCACTATTCCGGTCAGTCCAACGGCCGTCAGATGGCAGAGCATGCGATGCGCTTTCTTGCATCGAATGCAATTATCGACAACCGGCGATTTATCACTGGAATCCTTCTCGTAGATCAGGAGCTCCAAACTGATCCTGTTCATATCGTCATTGTCGGGCCCAAAAACGAAGCGCAGGCAAAGTCCCTTTATCAAGCAGGGCTCCGGTATCCGGCCGTCTATAAAAGAATTGAATGGTGGGATAAAAAGGAAGGGCCCTTGCCGAATGCCGACGTGACTTATCCGGAAATGGAAAAATCGGCGGCCTATCCTTGCGTGAACGGGACATGTTCCTTTCCCGTTTTTGATCCCGACAAGCTGGCTTCCAAACTCGATCGCTTGAACATGAAGCGGGCGGAATAAGCCGCGACAGAGTATCTCCCATCAAAGATCTCAGCACCGTGTCCTTTCAGGGGGTCCATCATTAGGTTATAAAATAATTTCTCAATTTCAAAAGCGGGGCTGCCGTTATTTAATGGGGAAAGAATCGAGAAAGGAGCCGCGAATGTCAGTAAAAAGTGATGAGAAAATTTTGAATGATATGATTGATGAATTGGAAAATATCCATCTCCGTCTCGAGCGAAGCCAGCAGCACATCCAAGAAAATATCATCCATGAACTTGAAGACTTCTGCGTCCGCCTCGAGGAAAGTAAACGGCATATTGAAATCATCGAAATCCAATATTTAAAAAATAATTACCCCTCTGAGATCAAACACGCCGCCTAAAAACTCTACTAAATAAAAAAAGCAGGGGATAATCACCCCTGCTTTAAGTCTAGTTAGAAATCTGTATTACTCACTTTTAAAGACTACCGTTTGCACCGCCTGAAGTTCCTGCCGTTGATGCTCCCGAGCCCGCCTCAACATTCGTATCTGTCGTGCTGTCCGCCCCCGCGTTGTGAGCTGGCTTTCCTTGAGTCTCGATCTGGGTCCCGCTTCCTACATCAGAACTTCCCCACATACTGCCCGAACTGCGGCCGGTGCCAGAGGTGGTTCCCAAGGAACCATCTGTCGTAGACTTTGAATCCTTCATTTCTGCATAAGCCCCTGTTTGCAGCAAGAGTAATAGAACCATCACCCATCTGATTATAGCCATGATTAGCTCCTTTTAATCTTGATTTACTTAATGTTAAGGCAACTACCAGGCCAGCAAAGAGATTTGGCATGATGATTGTGATGCCTCATTATAAAAAGAGGAGGGGATATGAAGAAAAAAAATTTGAGAGAAAAGATTGAACAGGAAGGGTTTAAGACCGCACCGATCGATACGCTTGAGGAAAAGACAACGGTGCCGGAAAATAAGGAAGGCGAAAAGATCGAAAGAGAAGAAAAGCATCGTCAGGCAGTCATCAAACAAAAGGGCCTATAAATTATTACATGAAAGGGTGATTCATAAATATCTCCAATGCAAACATTTTTACCTTATCCCGACTTTAAAAAATCTGCACGTGCTTTGGACTGGAGACGTTTGGGGAAACAGCGGGCTGAGGCCTATTTGCTTCTTCAAATTTTAAAGGGCGAACGCCAAAGCTGGCATCATCATCCGGCAGTCAAGATGTGGCGCGGATTTGAAGATGCTCTTGGTCTTTATTTAAATTCATGCATTGAAGAGTGGATTCGGCGGGGGTATAAAAATACGATGGCGTTCTACAAGGCGCCTTCGAAAATTACATTTCCAGATTGGCTTGGTTTGCCTGAACTTCATTCTTCCCACCGTTCTAATTTACTACGTAAGGCGCCTGCCTTTTATTCTCAATATGGCTGGAAAGAAACGCCCGATCAACCCTATTACTGGCCTGGGCGATCTGCTCAACCCGCCGCACGCGTGACTAAGACAAAGAAGGAAAAACTTACCCAAGTAGCTTTATGATGGCGCCTAGACCTTTGATACGCTTGCTTCGAAGGCTTCATCAGCGTGTCATCCCAACTTGATTAGGATCTATTGATGCCAAGGTTTCAGCTTCTGGATTCCCTTCTCGCCTGCATACCCGGTCAGTCAGCTTTCCAGCACAGTGGGATCCGAAGCTTGGAATTCACGTGACTTGAAGTCGCGGC
>JADMIO011346873.1_pt1 | contig 117837 bp, 112 predicted proteins | sample 8958161 | NCBI WGS metagenome assembly JADMIO01 (sample SAMN16585339, study PRJNA669376) | soil metagenome | isolation source: Crop rotation soil | place: USA: Cullars Rotation, Alabama | collected 2011
CCGCGACAACTTGTCCACGTGGAATTCTAAGCTTAGGATCCCAATGTGCTGGAAAAGAGGTCCGATTTGATGCGACAAAGAGCACTTTGTTTTTTCACGGCGAGGCTTTCAGTTACACCGAAAAAATGAATATGCAGGTGGAAATTATCGAAAAAGATCCGTCATCGCGCGAAATCCGATTTCTTGTTCTCGACGGGGTTTTTAAAGATATGAAAGGCGTATTTCGCTTTGAAGACTTACAGCGTCGAAAGACTGAAATTTCCATGACAGCTTTCTATGAATTCGCCAAACTTCCGATACCCAAGTTTCTGGTGGAATTCGGCATAGAAGTCGCCATGCAGAAGATGGCGGGCACTATGCGTTCGTTCATTGAGGAGCGGTTTCGTGAAAAAAAACACTAAACAAAAATCGACGTCCGATCTAGGCCGGCGCCGATTCGAACGCGTTCCGCTCACGGGTGACTGGGGATTGGCCAAGGCCATGCTCGGCGGCCGCGCCGTTTGGCCCACCAACGAATCCAGCGATATTTTCGATATTAGTTACCAGGGCGCAGCTCTTGGCAGGCCAGCTCTGCTGGATCCACGGGTGAACCAAGAAATCATTTTGCAGTTTGAATTTCCCGGCAGCGAAGCGATTGTCGTCCCTGCGCGCGTGGCTTGGGCCAATGAGAGATTAATCGGGCTCGAGTTTTTACATTTGGCCATTGAAGCACGCTCGCGCATCGATGAATTTCTTGAGGACCGCCTAATTGGCCGATATCTCAGACCGGTTGGCGCCAATTACTTTAATAACCAAGATGATTTTACGCATTGGTATCGCGGACCCAAAGAAACCAATGTATTTTTGTGGATCAAAAAAAACGATGATATCACCAAGGCGGTTATTGAACTCGATGGCCAAACTTTAATTTATGAAAATCGGGAACTGCACGGTGGGGGCAGCGTCGATTTGAATAAAAAAATGCCCAATGAGCCCGAGCTTCACATTTTGTTGGATCGTGAGACTCCGCTCGTTAAGCGGGTGATGGAATTGCTGAGTCAGATTGATGAGCACCAAGAGCCGCTCAAAAAGTTGCTTGAGTCTTTGATGAAGGTTCAGTAAATGGCGCATCCAAAAGCCTTTTCCCATGTGCACCGAGTGGGTTTTTGGGAAACCGACGCCATGGGCGTGGTCCATCACTCCAATTACCTGAAGTATTTTGAAGAAGCGCGGGTCTCCTGGATGCGCGCCCAGCATTTGATTGATTGCCATTACCCTAACGCTGATTTAGCTCTCGGCGTGATTGAGAGCCGTGTTAGCCACTTAAAACCCGCCCGGTTTAACGATGAGCTTCGAATATTTCTGCAAGTCAAGCAGGAGCGATTGAAAATTCACTTTCAGTATGCCATCTATCTCAACGCCAGCGACGCGTTGGTCGCGAGTGGCTCCACCGTCTTGGTGCCGGTGAACAGCAGCTTAAGGCCAGTGCGAGTGCCCGAGCCATTAGTCGCTCAATTGGAGAAAGAAACATGGACCGAAACCTGGCCTTAGAATTTGTACGGATCACGGAAGCGGCGGCGCTCGCCTGCGCCCAATACATGGGTCGGGGCGACGAAAAAGCCGCCGACCAAGCCGCTGTCGATGCCATGAGGAAAGCGTTCGATACAGTCAATATCGACGGAGTGGTGGTTATCGGTGAGGGTGAGCGCGACGAAGCGCCCATGCTTTATATTGGCGAGCATGTGGGTCGCAAAGGTCCAGACGCTCCAGAAATTGACATTGCCTTGGATCCTCTTGAAGGGACCACTATTTGCGCAACGGGTGGAGTCGGTGCGATCGCCGTGATCGCTGTCGCCGAGCGCGGCCGATTCCTGCACGCTCCTGATACGTACATGGACAAAATCGCCTGCGGCCCGCAAGCGATTGGCTGCATTGATCTCGATAAATCACCAACCGCCAACATTGAATCCGTCGCCAAAGCTCTCAATAAAAAAGTCAGCGCGGTGACAGTGGTCATTTTGGATCGCCCTCGCCATGCGGATTTAATCCAGGAAGTACGAAAGACCGGCGCCCGCATTCGATTGATCGGTGACGGTGATGTGTCGGCGGGCATCGCGGCTTGCTGGGAGGAAACGGGAATTGATTTACTGATGGGGATCGGCGGCGCCCCTGAAGGCGTCATCACGGCAGCGGCGCTTAAATGCCTCGGCGGTGATTTTCAAGGGCGCCTCAAGTTTCGCACGGATCATGAGCGCGAACGCGCGACACGCATGGGAATAAAAGATTTGAATCGTAAATTCACGCGCGATGAGTTGGCGCAAGGTTCAGTTATGTTTTGCGCGACTGGCGTGACAGATGGGCCGTTACTCAAGGGCGTGCGAACACTTTCGGGCAACCGGGCGCAGACTCACTCGATTGTTATGCGTTCAGCGACCGGAACCGTTCGCCGCATTGAAGCCGACCATGACTTCAACACTAAAACAGGTCACTTAGGTACCACTTTAGAATCATGAACCAAGTGCTTAAATGCTTTTCGTGCGGACAATCGGTCGATTACGTCGACAAGGTGGGGTTTCGCGCCGACTGTATGCACTGCCATGCCGACGTTCATGTTTGCCGTAACTGTCACTTTTACGACCCCAAAGTTTACAATGAATGTCGTGAACCCGCCGCCGAAGTGGTGCGGGAAAAAGATCGCGCCAACTACTGTGAATTCTTCCAACCCAGCGGTCGAGACGTTCAAGGCGTCAACACAGTCGATGAATTAATGAGCGCCGCCGAAGCTCTTTTTAAAAAGAAATCTTGACCCTTACTCTCCGTCTTCTCATCATCACAGAATGAGGTATGTCATGCGGCGGAAGCTTTTATGCTTGAGTTTAATTTCTAGTTGGGCCGTTTCCGCCTCGGCCAACGTTGTCGGCGCTGACACGCAAAACTTCAATCCGATCACTAATGGCCTCGATTTTGTCACGGTTCACTCGTCGGAAACTCTTGAGCCGGGACTAATCAATTTTGGTTTGTTTTTGAATTATGCCGTTAACAGCTTGCCTAACTACGAAAACACCAGTACAGCTTCCCGCACTAATTTTTCAGACTCCCTTTTGTCCGCCGATCTAAATTTTGGGTTGGGACTCATGCCAAATTGGGACATGGGTTTAAGTTTGCCCTACTTGTTGGCGCAGAGTGTGGATAGTGATGTGGCCTCGTTTCGCGGCCAGTTTGCTAAACCGGGCAGCACTGAAATTCGCGGCAACACCAAGTACCGCATTACCGGCGATCGAGATCACGGCATCGCGGTGGTCGGTTCGGTGAACTACAACCAAATTCAGGACAATCCGTTTGTGGGTATAAATCCAGGTCCTACTTTCAATCTGGAATTGGCGGCCGATCAAACTTGGGGGCGATATGCGGTCGGCGGGAATATCGGATATCGATTTCGCAATTCGGGAGCGCCCATCGCCGGGATTCCGGTGCAGCCATTCAGCGACCAATATATTTTTTCGACGGCGGTCAGTTATTTGCTGGCCAACTCCGACATCAAGTTAATCGGTGAATTGTTCGGAAGCTACCCCGCTAAAAAGTCGGATTTTGCGTCGGATAGGGATCTTTCGTCGCTCGAGGCTTTGATCGGCATGAAGATGTCAGTCACGCACGATATCGCTTGGCACTTCGGTGGTGGAACAGAAGTGTGGCATGGCACGGCCTCGCCCGACTGGCGGGTTTATACGGGCCTCAATTGGACGGTGGGACCGGTTTTCTCCAAGCGTCGCGAGGTTATCATTCGTGTCTCGAACAAGGCGATCAACGCGCTTGAGGCCAACGAGACCAGTGATCCATTCGCCGGTGTTCCCGGCAAAACTGAATCGTTTGTGGCGCGTGAAATTCTATTTAAGTTCAACTCAGACGAGGTGGATCCGGCCTTTGCGCAATCTTTGCGCCGATTCGCCGAGTACCTCTTGCGGCCGCCGGGAATCAAAACTTTAGTTATCGAAGGCCACACAGACTCAGTTGGACCGGGCGACTACAACTTAGCCCTGAGTCTCCGCCGTGCGATTGCCGTCAAGAAAGTGCTTGTCGAAGCCGGCCTGCCAGCCGGAAAAGTCAAAGCCCAAGGTTACGGAGAATCCCGCCCCATCGCCGACAACGGCAACTTCCAAGGCCGCGCCATCAACCGCCGAGTAGAATTCAAAACCACCCGCTAAAAGGTGCCAGGCTCCTTTTCTAAGGGACGCTGCAATATAAAAACGGGAGAATTACACAATCACAAATAAAAACGGGAACTTCAAAGTTCCCGTTTTTGTTTGTGACACATCATGACTCAGAAAAGGAGCCTGGCACCTTTTAGTTTTTCCAGCTTTCTGGGTGATTTTCGCGGCATTGTTCTAGGTCCATGCCGGTGCGGTTGCGGCATATGTCGACTTTCTTTGCTGGTGTGGAGTCTGATCTTACTTGGCCGTGGTCAACTGTAGTTACGGTTGCGCCGGCGGGGATTGTTGGGGCTTGCGCTGCACCGGCTTGCGGTGAATCGATGCGCTCGACAATTGGAGCCGGTTGCGCCGGCTGCTGACCGGATTTCGCTTGCTGTTGGCAGCGGATCGATTTGTAAGTCGGTCGAAGCTGCGCACCTTGATGGATGTGACCATCTTTATAAATCTTTTCGAGGGCCGGAGGATCGATCACGAGTCGGGCGGAAGTTTTTGACTTCCCAATTTCGAGATGTGCGTCACGCTTGTTAATTTCCTGATACGAGGAATTGCCCGCATCCACGACCGGGATGACGATTGAACTTTCGTCAATGTCCGAAGTGTCTTCGATACCATCGAGGGCGTAAACATACTGATATTTAGACGCGAAGTCCGCAAAGCCACCGAGAGTCACCAAGGACTTACCAAAATCAGCCTTACCAAGATCAGCCGGAACACCGTGGCCAAGAGCGATTAAGTCCATATAGCCATGGCCAATCTCTTTGTCCTTAAAATATTTATCATGCGGATCTCGTGACTGCACGATACTGGCCTCGGTCGGATACAAAATACCAGTCAAGATAACCGGCATATCTTTCTTCACGTTTTGCAAAGCTTGGTACACATGTTCGGGCTTGAGTGGTTGACCCTGAGCCACTGACCGGCACACGTCGCCGGCCTGGAGAGCCGCTTGCTCATCCTGATGATCTTTCAAAGTGTTGTAATGATCTGCGGCGCCAGTTAACGAGTGATCGTAACAAACGTCATTTTCGTCGGCGACAAAGATCACAGCAAGAGCCGCGTCGTCGCGCAAAAATCCAGCTTGCTGAATGTCATGCAATCGAGAAGGATTTGTGAGCGAAGTGTATAGATTCAAAAGTCCGGCTTCACCCTGCGCTTCCGACTCATCGTTGGGAACTAACAACATCTTTTGTGCGAGAGCTGTCGCGATGGCATTCATCGCTTCGGTTCGAATCGAAGTCTCGCTCGTACCTTTAAGCTTAGTGCGCTGAAGCGCTTCGAATTGGCTCGATTTAAAAACAAGTTGGTCGCCAAAACCAGTCACTCGCTTAGTCTCCGCCACTTTGTCGCTACTGACGAATAAACTACCCACTTCCGGGTGAGTCTTAGAGCGTGGTCCATGGCCGAGCATAACAGCGATGTTATAATCGACATCTTTGGCCAACTCATTAATGAAATTGGTCATCTGACGGGCGATCTGAACTCGCACGTTTGTCATTGAGTAGGACGTATCGACCACAAATAAAATGTCGAGTTTGTTAGTTAATGGAGTCGCGCGCAGCGGAATCGCTGTGCACTCCTTGCGGCAGTCAGATGGTGTTGGTGGTGGCGGAGGTGCCACAGCCTGGATCACCGGACCGCTGCAATCGGGCTTCTGACAACCCGATAAGATCACTCGATCTGTGGGGCTGATGGGGTGCACATCGCGAATGTCAGGTTTGTTTCTCGTTCCAAATATAGGTGTAGCCGCAGTGACAACGATCGGCGCGCCACCATCCAACGGAACACCCGTCAAGACCGGTGCTGGCGTAATTGGCGGCAATCCCGATGAACCCACCGGAACGACCTGAGGAACTGTGCCGGGAACTACCGCAACTGGCGTCGCGGGAGTAGTGGTCGAGGGAACTGGTGTCCCGGGTGTCGCAACAATCGTCGCGGTCGGCGTGGTGGTCGGCGTCGCACCCGGAGTCGCACCCGGTGTCACAGTCGGAACAATCGTGGGAACGGTGGTTGGTGCAACAGTAGGAACAGTCGGTGGAGGAAGAATAATAGTTGTCGTTGTAGGACTCGGAGTTGGGTAAACCGTTGGCGTCGATGTGGGAACAGTTGAAGTTGGAATTGGTGAAGATGTGGGAATTGTCGTAGGGACCACAGTTGGAGTCGTCGATGGAGGAGGAACCACAGTAACAATCGGTGGGTAACCCGGATCCTGCGGAACAGGGCCCGCCACTGGAATTGTCGGCGGCGGAACAAATGGAGTACCACCACCCGCGATCGGGGGTCGATACGTTAAAGGCGCCGGCTGTGGCTTAGGGATTGAAGACATTCGCGCCTTCTGGCAACCCGCCAGACTGATCACAGCCATCACAATGGCAGTAAGCCTTAGCATTTGATTCGTCTGGTTTTGCGCTCTTTGGTCCATGGACATGTCCCTCCAAAAGGGGAGTAAAAAATTCAATCCAAGCTGCTCTATTGCAATCTCTTGACCCGCGATTGGCCAAATAAAATATAAATGATTTCAATAACCTAGAGAGCACCGGAAGGGCAGTTTTGGTCGATTTCGACGCCAATTTTTGGCACTCGGCTCAAATCCGTCACCGCAGGTAACTCGACAATCTTACTTACGTTCTTTAAGTTGGTCGCAAACGGGGAGTAACTAGTGAAACGATATATCTACCTAGCTTTTTTGATTTTGCCTCAGACGGTGATGGCCGCTTCCGAATGCAATCAACTGCAGCCCATGACTCTCGAGCTGCAAAAGATGGTGGGAGACAATCAGGACGCAGCCGGTTCGGCCCTAGGGGATGTAAGAAGATTGCTCGAAGATGCCAGCGACAATAAGATAAAACCCGAGCAGTTTGCCACCAAGGCTTCGCAGGTTGGCGATCTTGAAAACATATCCTATGATCAGAAGTCGATTCTTGATGAAAAGTTCAGCCAATTGCTGCAACTTTTAGAGAAGTGCAAGAGCAAATAAAATTTTAGAGTAAGGACACAGCAATGGCCGGAGCCCAAGCCGTCGAACTTTTCAATTGCAGCGTGGATGAGTTTTATCAAATCATCGCCGACTATGAAAACTACCCCCAATTTTTAGCGGAAGTGAAACAATGCAAAGTTGTTGAACACAGAGAAGGGCAAAAATTAGTCGAATTCAATGTCGCCATGATTAAAAATTTCAGGTACAGGCTGTGGATGTCGGAAAAGCCCAACACTCATATCTCGTGGGTGCTGGACTCGGGCGATCTGTTCAAGGTTTCAACCGGATCCTGGGACCTTAAAGACGAAGCTGGTAAAACCCGCGCCACGTACGCGGTCGACGCTAAATTTAAAGTTTTCGTGCCCGGGCCTATTGCAAAAGCTCTGGTGAATGTGAATCTCCCGAATATGATGAGCTCTTATCACAAGCGAGTAAAAGAACTTTATGGCAAATGAAAATGACGATGATAGCAGCGGCCTAAAGCTTGGCGACACTTTAAAAAAAGTGATCACGGCAGGCATTGGTGCCGCATTTATGACCGAAGAAAGTGTTCGTAATTATTTAGGCGAAATCAAATTACCCAAGGAAGTTTTGAACGTCATCTTGCAAAGCGCGAGCAAAAGCAAAGATGAGTTAATGACCAAAGTGGGAAACGAAATCATCAAGGTCGTTAATAAAATCGACTTTGTGAAAGAAGCGTCGCGATTTGTGGAAGAGCACAAATTTAAAATCTCCGCCGAAGTTGAAGTGCTAAAAAAAGACTCCGCCAAGGATCTGCCTAAGCCAACGACTGATCTTTAGTCCAGAATACGCCCCAATCTTAAAGTGAGACAAACCGAACACCGATGATGGGTTATGGGATGGGTCTTACTATCGCTTTTGGCGGTTATTTTCTTTTGCCTGAGCGCTCACATGTTCGGGCGCGCCTTGGTTCACGGGCAGGTTCATTTTCGCTCGGCCGAGTACAATGTGATGGCCTTACGGGTTGAGCGTGGCTACCGCATCTTTACTTGGGGCTTGATCACGTTTGTTATGTTGGGTTCTTTTGTCGCGGCATTTATCGAAGCTGTTAAAGACGTATTCTAATTGGGGTCTGGAGCCGGAAGCCGAGTCTCGCCCTTGGGAGCTTGCTCGAGTTCCTGCAAGCGATCTTCGACTAATTCGCCGACTTTTTCACGCTCAACCGGAGCCGCCGCAACACTTGTTTGGCCGTTACTATAATTTCGCGTTTTAGTATATTCCTCGGGACGAATGGGTTTGGCAACCGAGGCGAATTTCATGTACCCCTCGACATACGCCATTAAATTCTCGTTGCTCTCAGGGAGATCCCGTATGGCGTGGCTGAGATATGTTAAAAATTTCCAAATGCTCGGTTGGCTGCTGGAATTAGTCACTTCAATGCGCGCCATCTCGGCGAGTTGCTTCTGCAAAAATTGTCGGAAGTCCCCGCCTTTGAAATGAGTATCGACATGAAATATCAAACGGTCGAGAAAGGTCTGCCTTAACACAAATTCTTGCCTTTGCTCGCCCGCAATTTCCACTTCTCTTTCGACAAAAGTTAATGTCGAGGGCATTTTTGACTCTGTATCAGTATTCGGGGTGAAAAGTTGCTGAAGCTTTTTATCGATCTCCGTCAAATGGGCCTGATTGTCGGTCTTAAGACGGCGTAAAAAAGCCAAACTATCTTCGCGTGATTCGGCCCCTGCGTCGGCGGCAAAAAAGGCGACGCAGAGGACTAATGATTTAAGACGCAGTTCCATGCTTTTTAGATGAGCAATCTTTAGGCCAAACTCGTGAGCATAAGGCCTTGATTAGAGTGATGTTATTTACTACTTTCGGGAGCCACTCTGAATTCCGCCGTTTTTCGGCATGCAGGCTGGAGATGAATTGGGCAAATTGAATTCGTTCGAACATTCTGTCTTGCGGGGTCTTCGAGGGGCTTCGGTCGAGGGTCAGTCGATACTCGTTGCGGTATCGGGCGGAGTCGACTCGATGGTTTTGCTCGTCGTGCTGTATCGACTGAGAACTTTGTTAAAATTGGATTTGAGAGTCGCGCATGTGCACCACGGCTTAAGGCCGATTTCGCAAAAGTCATTTCGCTCAAAGGCGTTTCGCGCGGTGAAAACGCATTGCGAAGCGAACAACATTGAACTCGTGAGTAATGCGCACTTAAGCGCAAGAGTGGTTCAAGTGCATGATGAGTCTTCCAAGATTTTAAAAAGCGAAGCCGATTTGCGTGATTTTAGGTATGAGTTATTTAAGCGATGGCGGGTGGAAACTGGATCTTCGCTATTGGCTCTGGCTCACTCCGCCGACGATTTACTTGAGACTCGGTTGATTCGACTAATTCGAGGTGTTGGTCAGCAGGGCCTGCAGTCGATGTCGTTGGTCAATGAGCAAGGGTTGCTCAGACCACTTTTGCAGATGAGCCGCAAGGACATACTGGCTTATGCCCGCTCGCAAAAAATCAAGTGGGTTGAGGATCCGAGCAATCGGCGCGAAGAGCCTCTAAGAAATTGGCTGCGGCACAGTTGGTTGCCGGCACTGGATCGCAAACATCGTGGAGGTCGAGCGAGTCTAGCTCGCTCACTGCACTTGCTCGCGTCTCAAGGCCCGGTCCTTGGTCAGCTCAATCTTCGAGTGACAGAGTTGAATAAAGACGGCGCTCTGGATCGCGGAGCTCTTGCGACGTTGACCCCAGATGCTCAGCGGCATTTGATCGCGAGGTATATGAAACACCTGTGCTTAAAAAACTACTCTGTCGATCACGTGAATGAAATTTTGAAGCGCCTTGACAATCGTCGCAGACGACACAGTTTTAAACTGTTAGGGCGTATCTGGGTGATCACTGAAAATGAGATCCGGGCTAGTCGCGATTGACTCGCCAGACGGACAATCCTCATTGAGCCACTCTCGACGGCGTGCTAAGATCTTTTTGTCATCAACTAGAAAGGACTCTGCATGCGTGCACCGCAAAAAACTATGGCCCTGTGGGTGCTCATCGTCATCGTCACACTGATCGCGTATGAGCATTTAAGAACGACTTCCGAGCAGCGCCAAGTTTTCAACTATCGAACGTTTCTCTCCGCCATTGATTCAGGACAAGTTGCTAAAGATTCCATTGTGTTTAATTCCGTGTCTGGATCGATCAGCGGAAAATTCACCGAAGACGGCAAAAAAGCTTTTGGTTCCCCCACCTTCAAAATCGACGGTGATGTTGAGAAGGGTTACGATGAACTCAAGAGCCGCGGGGTTGTCCCGTCCTACGAGAATACTAACGACACTTATCTGACCCAGCAAATTTTCAACTGGCTGCCGATGTTGTTGCTGGTCGGATTGTTTTTCTTTTTCTTACGCCAGCTGCAAGTTGGTGGCGGTAAAGCGATGTCGTTCGGCAAGAGCCGTGCGCGGTTGCTCACTGAAAATAAAAACCGCGTGACGTTCAAAGACGTCGCGGGCGTCGAAGAGGCCAAGCAGGAGTTGCAGGAGATAGTCGCCTTTTTGAAAGATCCCAAAAAATTCACCCGCCTTGGCGGACGAATTCCTAAAGGCGTGTTGTTAGTCGGCTCGCCTGGGACAGGTAAAACATTATTAGCGCGAGCTGTGGCTGGCGAAGCGAGCGTTCCGTTTTTTACGATCTCCGGTTCTGATTTCGTTGAAATGTTCGTCGGAGTCGGAGCGAGCCGAGTTCGTGACTTATTCGAACAAGGCAAACGCAATGCTCCTTGTTTAATTTTCATCGACGAGATCGATGCAGTGGGACGTCATCGTGGAGCCGGAATGGGCGGTGGTCATGACGAGCGCGAGCAAACTCTCAATCAATTGCTCGTTGAAATGGACGGATTTGAAAGTAACGACGGAGTGATTTTGATCGCCGCGACCAATAGACCCGATGTTTTAGACCCGGCGCTCTTGCGTCCTGGTCGATTTGATCGGCGAGTCATTGTCAATCGTCCCGATCTGCGGGGACGTGAACAGATTTTGGCGGTTCACACTCGTAAAACTCCTTTATCGACCAACGTGGATCTAGAAAAAATCGCGCGCGGAACTCCTGGGATGACAGGCGCTGACTTAGAAAATTTAGTCAATGAGGCGGCATTGCAGGCGGCCCGTGATAATAAAATGCGTTTGGAAAATGAAGACTTCGAAAAAGCCAAAGACAAAGTCATCATGGGATCTGAGCGCAAGTCGATGGTGATCAGCGAAAAAGACAAGCGCTTAACTGCTTATCACGAGGCCGGTCACGCGATTGTCGGCAAAGTATTGCCTGGCCTTGATCCGATTCACAAAGTGACGATCATTCCGCGCGGCATGGCGCTCGGACTTACTCAGACTCTTCCCGAGGAAGACACGCTCAATCTGACCAAGAGCAAAGCCATCAATATGATCGCGTTTTTATTTGGCGGTCGCTCGGCCGAAGAATTGATTTTTCAAGACGTAACCACCGGAGCCGGCAACGACATTGAACGTGCCACTGAACTGGCGCGCCGTATGGTGTGCGAGTGGGGTATGAGTGAGCGCTTGGGTCCGATGGCGCTCGAGCGCCGCGAGGGGCCCGTATTTTTAGGAATGCAGCAAACGCATCACCGGGATTACTCAGACTCCAAAGCCGAGCAAATTGACTCTGAAGTTTATCGCATCGTGACCGAGGGTCATGAAAAAGCGGTTGAAATCCTAACTAAGAATTTAACCGCTCTGCATGCGATGGCCGAGGCTCTGCTTGAGTACGAAACTTTGGACGCCGATGAGCTTGAAATGTTGACCACCGGTTCGACGGTCGATGAAGTTAAAAAGCATCGCACCTTCAAGCAAGATCAAATTCAAAAGGAACGCGCTCAAGCAGCGGAGCAGGCCGAAAAAGATAAACGCGCCAAAGCCGAGGAAGAAGCGATCAAAAAGAAGAGCGAAGGGCGAGATCCCGTGGGGCAAACGGGGCCTGTTACTGCCTAATTATATTTTCAGCAGCGATGTTTAAGGGGCGGGGTTAAATCTTGAAAGGCATAGTTGATTATTTCGACAACGTTCGCCTTATAACCTCGCAGTTGGGTTACCAAGATATTGTCGACCTCATCTTAGTGTGGGTCGTCGTCTACCGAGTGTTGCTTCTCACTAAAAAATCAGGCGCGGTGCAGATCTTGTCAGGGATGGGAATTCTCGCTATCGCATATTTGGCCAGCATTCAATTGGAGTTGATTGCGTTTAATTTTATTTTGGAAAAGTTTTTTGCAAACCTCTTCCTGATCGTGGTGATTTTGTTTCAGGGTGAGATTCGGCGAGCGCTCGCGCAAATCGGCAGCAACCCGTTTTTTAACGGAATGTCACGCGTCGAGGAGACACAAAACATCGAAGAGCTTGCGAAAGGCATTATTTCGCTCGCTCAGAAGGGTCTGGGAGCGTTGCTGGTTATCGAACGTGAGATCACACTCGATTATTTTGTGGAAGAGGGAACCCCGATCAGCGCGGCAGTCAGTTCTGAGTTGCTACAATCGATTTTTCACCCAGCAACACCGCTACATGATGGCGCGGTTATTATCCGCGGCGGGCGGATTCAATCGGCCGGTTGCTTTTTGCCATTAAGTAAAAACCCCATCCTTGATAAAAATTTAGGAACTCGCCATCGAGCGGCGATTGGCCTGACGGAAGAGACGGATGCTTATGTTTTTGTCGTCAGCGAGGAAAATCGATCGGTGGGGTTAGTGCATGGCGGACATTTGTTCCCCGACATTGACCATCCAACAGTGCGCAAAACTCTGTATGAGATTTACAATTTAAAGTATCGCGCGGTCGAAAGGGGAGCGGTATGAACTCTCGCGATCGCGGTTTATGGAATATGATCACCGAAAATGGCAGTTACAAAATGGTTGCCTTCGTGGTGGCGTTGGTTTTATGGGTGACCATGCAAGGCCGCAAAGACACCGTGCTTAGCCGGGACATGGAGATGCAAGTTCTGCTGGGTCCGAACCTGGCGATTACAAATCCTATTCCGCAAGTGGTGAAGGTCGAAATTTCTGGCCCGCGCATCGCGCTTAAGAAAATGGGTGAAAAATCCACTCCCTTTACGGTGGATCTGGGCAATGCTAAGCCAGGCCGTCACATGGTGCGATTGACCAAAGAAGGTTTGAATCTTCCGATCGGCGCAAAAGTGTTAAGTATACAGCCCGAGGAATTCCTCGCGGTCATTGTTGAAATGGTGCCAAGAAAGCAAGGGGACGATGGTGTCGAAAAGTAAAACAGCTATAAAAAAGGCAGATAGCGCCACGACAATCGCTATGCCTCGATCCGTAAAGTTATTCGGCACCGATGGAATTCGCGGCACCGCCAACAAATTCCCGATCACGCCCGATATCGTGATGAAAGTCGGACAGGCGATAGGTTATTTGCTTCGTAAAGAGCAAAGTCGCAAAGGCGACAAGCGAATGGTGTTGATTGGCAAAGACACTCGTCTGTCGGGTTACATGGTTGAGCAAGCGCTGTCGAGTGGGTTGAACAGCATGGGTGTGCAAGTGCAGCTCACCGGACCTTTGCCTACTCCAGGGATTGGTTTTTTAGCGCGAAATATGCGCGCCGATGCCGGAATTATCATTTCGGCATCTCACAATCCTTATTTTGATAACGGCATTAAAATATTTGGCGCCGATGGTTTTAAGATTGATGAGTCCATGGAGCGCGAGATCGAGAGATTGGTTTCAACGGTCGATATGAATTTGCAATTGGCCGACGGCCAACATGTCGGGCGCGCGCGACGAATCGACGACGCTGCCGGCAGATATATTGTGTACGCAAAAAACACATTCCCTCTCGATCTATCACTCGAAGGGTTGCGCATCGTCTTGGATTGCGCAAACGGCGCCGCCTACAAAGTGGCTCCGGCAATATTTGAGGAGTTGGGCGCCGAAATGATTGTGCTCGGCAATGAGCCGGACGGGTATAACATCAATGATAAGGCGGGAGCGTTGTTCCCAGCAAAAACTTGCGAAGCCGTAGTCACCTATCGCGCCGATGTCGGAATTACCATCGACGGTGACGCCGATCGCGTGGTCATGGTCGATGAAAAGGGACAAGTGGTGAACGGCGATCACATCCTCGCTATCTGCGCCCTTCATGCCGCCAAGAAAAAATTGTTGCCGCACAATACGGTCGTTGCGACTCAAATGAGCAATATTGGGCTCGATCAGGTATTAAATGAAAATGGAATTTCAATTGTGCGCACTGATGTGGGTGACAAATATGTGGTTGAAGCTATGCGCCAGGGTGGATTCACGTTGGGCGGAGAGCAATCCGGACACATCATTCATCTGGATCATTCAACGACAGGTGATGGATGTGTCGCCGCTCTCAGCGTGCTTGCGGTCATGCAACGGGAGAACCGCCGCCTGAGCCAGCTTAAAGACATCATGAAGGAAATGCCGCAGGTATTAATCAACGCACGAGTGAATGGGCGCCGCGAGCTTGCGCAAATTCCTGGGTACGTGGAGCTCATCAAAAAAGTCACCAACCAACTTGGTAAAACCGGTCGCGTTTATGTTCGCTTTTCCGGCACTGAACCAGTGGTGCGCGTGCTGCTCGAAGGTCCAAATCGCAAAGAGATCACCCGATACGCCGAAGAGATCGCGGGCTTTTTGCAAAACGAATTAAGTTAGTGTTTGATGGGTTCTTTGAGACTGTAATTGCCACTGCGGATGTCATCGAGACTCAATGAAATGATCATTGAATAATTGTCTTCGATTTCTACGATTAAATCTTTCCACCAAGTCGGGTAGTCGCGGACGGAAATATCAAATAGGTAGATGGACGCCAACTTTCGGCTTTTACCCCATTCCACTTTGGCGCCTGGGTCGAGACCGCGATCGATAAGGTCGGCGGCGTGCTCAATTTCAGTAATGACATTGGTCTCATGGATCAATTCAATGGATCGCCTTAAATACTCGGCATCATCTTTGGGCGGAGACAACTTGAAATTAAGCTGAGCTTGCTCTTCAAAATGCTTGGCTAACGTGGCGGCGTCCCGGTCGTGCAGGTTGTTTACGAATTGGCGGAGCTCTGGGCTGAGGTCGGATCCCAATATACTAATGAGCACGCTAATCGTTTCATGGTCGAGTTTGTTGATATCATGCAGAGCGAGTGCACTTTCGACGGAATCAAGTCTTATGGCCTGACCGGCAAACGTTGAAAGAAGTCGAGCCAACACTAAAGCTAGCTTCATGACGCGCACTCGATGAAGTTCCACCTTATGAACGAATTCAGTTTCGGCTTGAACGGTGGTGACCAATACCGTGTTACAAAATACGGCTGGCTGCGCGGAATTGGCCTGCGCGGACCAACCCGTTAATGATAGGATCAAAACAAATAGCACTCTCAGCATTTGCACCGTAAGGAGCAAACTTTATGCCAGGCTCAAAGAGACAATGCGATTAGCCACAATTTCCCAATCAAGCGAGATCGACGAGATGGCGCAAACAGTTTACGGACTCACCGGCGAAATTTTAATGGAGTCGGCGGGCGGTTTAGCTTCACGTGAAATTGATCAGGCTTTCTATCCAGAATTAACGAGAGGCATGACGGCGATCATTTGTGGCCCCGGGAACAATGGTGGGGATGGTTTTGTCGTCGCGCGACACCTCCACTCAGCGGGCCACCGAGACTTAACAATTTTTGTACTAGCGCCAGTGGATTCGCAGTCACCACTTTTTAAACTGCAACTTCACCGTACCCAGTTACAAGGCTTAAGAATTGTAGATCTAACCGAGCAACCTGAAAAGTTTGCGCAAATTCACTCTAGTAAGCTCATCATTGACGCTTTGTTTGGAATTGGACTTTCACGCCGTCTCGAAGGCGATTTTGCAAAGCTCGTCGACATAATTAATTCTTCAAAAGTTCCCGTAGTCAGTTTGGATGCGCCGTCAGGATTAAATTGCGATACGGGAATCGCCGAGGGAAGCGTCGTTCAAGCGCAAATGACTTTGTCTTTTGGATTGGCGAAACCTGGTTTTTTTGTCGGGGATGGACCCATGCATGTCGGTAAACTGCGCGTGTTGCCGATTGGATTTCCTTACGAAGCTTTGCGCGGCATCGCCACGTCGCATTTTTTATTCTCGGAGCGATTAGCGCGCCGTTATCTTCCATCTCGTCAGGAAACCAGCAACAAATCTGATCATGGTCATTTATTGTTGGTGGCGGGACATCCAGGAATGTGGGGAGCTGGAATTCTAGCGTCGACCAGTGCTTATCGCATGGGCGTTGGTTATGTGACGTGGGCGAGTTTTTCGACGCCAGATGAAAATTTAAAGCAAGTGCCCGAGGTGATGACGATTCAATGGTCGGGCTCGATGGATCTCAAAAAATATACAGCGATTGCAATTGGCCCGGGCCTTGGAGTCACACAAGACACAGCCAATGCCATCAAGCTGATTAAGGAAAAATTTGAAGGCGCTGTCGTTCTTGATGCCGACGCATTGATTGTTTGTGTTCAGTTTGGATTATTGCCGCTACCTAAACACTGGATCATGACGCCGCATTCGGGGGAGCTTTCAAGGATTCTAAAAACCGACGCGCGAGCTATTGATTTAGATCGATATCGATCTGTTTTACATGCAGCGGAAGCGACGGGGTGTCACGTATTGCTCAAAGGGTATCGCTCGATCATTGGCTACGAGAATCGTTGCATGGTGATCAACTCGGGCAATTCGGCTTTGGCCAAAGCCGGTACGGGAGATGTGCTCACAGGCATGATTGGTGGACTGCTGGCTCAGGGGCTGGATACGTTGCCTGGCGCTGCCACGGCCGCGTACATCCATGGACGTATGGCGGATGAATGGGTTAGAATCGGCAATGATAAACGATCTTTGGTTGCGAGCGACATTAAAGATCAACTGCCGCAGTTAATGGCCCGGCTAGCGGGTAGCGTGTTTTTCTAATGCCGATAAAAACTGGCGCTCAACGAATTAAATCTCTCGCGGACATGCAAAAATATGCCATCGAAGTGACAACGCAAATTAAAGACCGGCAGATCATTTGTTTGGTAGGCGGAATGGGTGCCGGAAAAACCCAATGGGTGAAATTCTTTGTTGATGCGTTGGGCGGGCAAAATAGTTCGTCTCCCACTTATGCATTTCATCATCAGTACGACACCTCGCGCGGAGTCGTCGATCATTTGGATTTTCATCGTCTGGAAAATGACGATGACCTGGAGTCGATTGGATTTTGGGATTTATTCGCTCGCGACAAGGGTATCGTGATCATTGAATGGGCGGATCGTTTAAAAGATAATTTACTGCCAGCCAATTGGTCAAAAATATTAATATCAATTCACGTGCAGGGTGATGAGCGCAGGATCAAAGCCGATTGGACTTAAGCGGCTTTTTTGGTCAGCATTTGCGTGGTCAGAGCCGTGGCCAGTTTTTCAGTGAAGCGCAGCACTTGCTCCGATTGTGAGGGAATATCACCCGCGCAAATTAACATGCCGACCATGTGACTGTCAGACATCAGCGGCACAGCCGTGATGTGGGGCGGAGTTTTTCGTAGCCCCCAATTTTGAAAAAAGCTAGTATTGATCGGGCTCTCGACAATGTGTCCGTGATAAGGCATGCGAGTGCGCGTGACAATTCTAAATAAACTGGGCTGTGAAAGATCAATGGGATTTACCGCCTGAGCGGCTTCGGCGCCAATCGCGCTGTCCCATCGCCACGGATACAGTTTCGAGCCGTGCATGTAGAGCAACCAGGAATAGGAAAAATGTTGTTTGAGTTGCTGAAAGACCCAAGCAATCGACTCGTCGGTTGTTTTCGCGAGATCGAGCGAGGTCGGAGCGAGTTTATCGGAATCGATCGGACCGCTGTTCGGGGGCGGGCCGCTGGCCGCAAGATCCGCGGCTGGCATCAACTTCACCACGGGCGCTAAGGAAACCGGTGCGGTTACTGGCGGTGGAGGCTTAACCGGCGGAGGAGCCTCTACGACTGGCGGAGGCGCGGCGAGAATCCGTGGCGTCTCTACGATCGGTGGCGCCGCTGCTACATCGGGTGGAGAAGTCTCGACGATTTCGACAAATTCATCCATGGGGGGGCTTGGAAATTTTCCGGTGGGAGCATTTTCAATATCGACGACGCTTGAGCTTAAAGACATCGTGCTAAAACTTAAACCCGAAGGTGCGCCGTCGTCCGCGTGTTTAACATCCGGGACTGGCGCCGCTGGCTGGGACGGAACGCTTTCAAGCATGTTAAAGTTGAAACCTTCGGGGATCTCGATGGCCTGACTCGCCGCTGGTGCTACCCGGGGTTCAGAGGGTGGATCGATTTTGAATTCGTCGACCGAAATAGACGTGGATGTATTCTCAGTGGCAATGGCCACTTCCTCAGGCGCGACGTCAATTTTTGGAAGCACCAATTTAAAATCCGCGAGCGCGGATTTTATATCAGCTGCTGGTTTTGCATCAATGACAGTTTTTGCCTCAGCGACAGGCTTGGCTGGGGGTGGCGCCGGAGGAGTCGCCGGTTCTTCGTTCAAGTTTAATTGATCAAGCCGAGTCAGGGGCGTCGAAACTTTGGTTTGATCGCCATTGCAGCGCTGCCAATGTAATTTAAGATCGCGCGCTGATGCGAGTACGTATTGAACTGGAAAACTCCACTGAATGTCCTCTGGAGGCTCAACACAACCAACAAACACGACGCCGTCCCATTCCTCAAGAGGCAACATCGACGGGGTCCAATTGGCAACGCTCTTGATTCTTGTCCACAGTTGCCGATTGGCATTTTGGCGGAAGTAATCTTCGGTGACGAGAGGCAGTCCGTAAAATTCTTTTGCCCATTGCAGGTAATCGGCGGAGCGAACCATCCCCTTCTCGAGGCACCAAAAAGTGATCGATTCGTGTTTGGGAACTTCACCCACCCAAGTTTGATATTGGTTGGGGTCTATGTTGAGGGCATGAACCCAGGGTTTAAGCGCTCTCATCTCAATGATTTTTCGGCACTATTCACACACCCCTTGATCGAATCTAGATGTTGGTCCAGCCCACAATCGTTGAACTTTTCATGGCGCAGTATAGAATTTAGAAGTGACATTTCCTCCCAGTGAAATCATCTCTACGGTCGTCATTTTGGGCGCGCTATCGTTGATCAGTCATCCGTTACTGGCTCAAGGTGAGCCAACCAAACAAACTGCGCCATCACCTCCGAGTGAGCCGCTTCCACTCTTACCAAAGGTGGAACAAAAATTAGTCGCGCCAAAACTACCTGTCGGGGCTGATGCGGACGAACCAGTTAGTTTTCAAAATAACGAATCGCAAATGAAATCAAAAGCCCTGATCGTCCAAAAAGTGGAAGAACAGCCGGCGGTTCTGATGGAAAAAGACAAACCAGATTTTATCCCGCTGTTTTTTGATCCCGAGAAGAACGGGGTCATCTATGCTCACCAGGAAATCGAATATGACCTGACAAACCCTCTCATACTTCGAATTGGCCCTTTGAGTGTGACTGCGGCAGGCGTGGTGATGAGGATGTCGCGTGAGACGGGTGAGTTCTTAGAGTTCGATTTCGGGATGGAGCTCAAAAAGCGATTTGCAAACATGTACATGATTAGTTTCCAGTGGCCAGTCGATTTGATTCCAGATGGCGACATCGAGCTGTTTAACGACAACGGCGAAGTTCTTTGGAGTCGTAAAGTGGACGAGAGTGAAGTTAGCGACTGGAGAAAATTCGTCAGCAACAAAGAAATAACTTATAACAATGAAATTCAAGCAAAGCCCGATCAAAAAGGCGAAGCTCGCCCGCAATTCGCGCTCGAGCAATTGCGTGTGACGGGCCACGACCAAAGTAACTTTGGACTTTTCGGCAAACAAATTTTTGAAATTCCGGTTTGGCAAATCACACAACCGTTTCGTTTTTGCGTCACCAAGGATTCGCAAGAGGGCCGTATCGCGCTTTGTTCCAAGCGGTACCGGTTTGATCGTAAAGGCGGCCGGTACTGGGTGATTTCCGAGAGCAAAAGCGTAATTCCAAAAGTTTTGGTTAATGACAAGCCGGTGACCCTCAAAGGTTCAGCGGTATTTATTGACGATAAAAAGCCGATTAAATTTGCGGCGTTGATGGGCAACGGAACTTATTTTGAGTTTGTGTCATTCCCCAAAAAAATCACTATTGTGGATATGGTTTTGAATGAAGAAGACAATCAGGTGGAGGTCATTGGATATGGACCTCCTCCTCTGGGCGAGATTGAACGGATTGAGCGCCACAATAAACAGTACTGGGATTTTTTAAATTTTATGCCGACAATCGGCGATTTTAGAAAATTCTGGAAGGCACGATTTCCAGCTCCCTCCGCTAGTTTATTTTTGCGCGGTTACGGAGGCGCTCCGTTTAAACAGCCCTTTATTTTTGACCGGCTGCCACGCAAGACGACGAGACCGCGAATTAACATTAAATCCCCCAGTTGCACCTACAATGAGACAGTTAAATTAAAAGGTGAAACGACCGCCGAAGTGTCGGTGTCTTCGACTCAGCAGTCAGCGGTGAATACGTCTCCGACCTCTTTTGACTGGCAATTTTTGGCGAAGGAGCGAGGCCAACTTAACTCTTCCGAAATTTTAATCACCGATAAAAAGTACACTTACCGGGCGTTTCACGAAGTTTATAAGGGTTTTCCGCGAGAGCTTAGCGCGCGAGTGACGGGCGTTGTATCGAGCGAATTGCAGATTGTGGTGCTCGCGGAATTAGCGGGCCAGTGGTGGTTCGAAAAAATCTTAGGGTGGGACAACACTAGGTGGAGTCATCAGCGTTGGGGCGTAGCCGCCAAATATTTTCAGGCCGTCGCAGCGTATGGCGGAAATGCGAATGCGCCTGGCCTGATCAAACTGCAAGTTGCAAACGTCGACACCAAATATCGTCTGACCCAAGGAATTTGGGGCCGAGACCACACACTCGGCGTGCAGCTGGATTTTCAAGACGTCACCATTCAGCAGTTTCACGCCACAATGGGTGGAGTGGGAGCGTACTGGGCGCGCTCCATGCCACGCATCTTTGACAATATCTTCAACATAGTTCCGTTCATGCGATATCCCAAATGGGTGGATGTTGAAGGTATTATCTATGCGCTTCCGTTAACGACGTACAATCAACTCGGAGTCAATGCCGCGGTGAACTTTCATGGAAAAGTGCTGTGGACCGATCGCCTTTATGGCGAGGCGGGCTTTGGTTTGAAAATTTTCAGCTTCTCAGATTTGCGCATTCAACAGCAAATTGGATTAGGTATCGCCTACGCCACTTTGGGTCTTGGATATAACTTTTAAGTGAAATTTATATTTGTTTCTTTTTTATCGGCGATTGCGTTTTTTCTGGCTTTCGCCAAAGAAATTTAACGGGGTACTTTAATATTTTAGAACCTCGTGGTATGACCACCCCTTATGTCGACAGGGCCTTTAACCCTTCAGTCCGACGATCGAGTTTATCTCGATTACAATGCCACTACGCCTTTGGCGGCCTTCCTTCGGCCCAAAATTCAAGCGTGGATAGAGCACTGGGGTAACCCCAGCTCGATACATTGGAGCGGACGCGAACCTAAAGCTTTGTTGCGGGATGCCTGTCGCTCGCTCGCCCGGTTCATAAAGGCAGACCCCCTTGAGCTCATTTTCACCAGTGGCGGCAGTGAGGCTAATAACCTAGCGATCAAAGGTGTTTTTGATGCAATCCAGTTCGGGCGCATGCAAGCGCTCGCTGGTCGCAATCAATATTTGGTGAGCGCGGTAGAACATCCGAGCGTGATGAAAGCGATGAATTACTTGAGCGACCGCGGTGCCGACGTGCGAGTTATACCGGTGAATCGTCGAGGCGAAATTAATCTTGAGGCGTACAAGCAGTTGCTCAGTGAAAAAACCGCGCTGGTGTCGGTGATGTATGCCAACAATGAAACGGGAAACATTTTTCCGATCGATAAAATATCAAAGCTCGCGCACGCCTCTGGAGCTTTGTTTCATTGCGATGGCGTGCAAGCGGTGGGTAAAGCGGCCGTCGATGTGAAGTCGTGGGGAGTGGATCTCGCGAGTTTTGCCGGCCACAAATTTTATTCGCTCAAAGGCTGCGGACTTTTGTATGCCCGCAAGGGATTGAACATAGAAAGTCTGATTCATGGAGGCGGGCAGGAGCGCGGCCGTCGCGCGGGCACCGAAAATTTGCTCGGGATCGCGGCATTTGGCGCAGTGGTTGATCAGCTGACTGACGTGCAAGTGCACATTGAAACGATGGCGTCGCTGCGCAACCATCTTCAGACGCAACTTTTAAAGCGGGTGCCGGGAGTGCATGTGACTGGCGCTGAGTCCCCGCGACTCTGCAACACCATGAGTGTTGTGATTGATGGCATTGACGGCGAGACGTTGTTAATGAATTTGGACATGCGGGGATATTCTGTGAGCACGGGTGCCGCTTGTAGCTCGGGGAATCCTGAGCCAAGCCCGGTTTTGTTAACCATGGGATTGTCGCGGGCCGAAGCGCAAAGCAGTTTGCGCGTGAGCCTCGGATGGGACACAACAATGGCTCAGATCGAATCTTTTTTAACAACCTTGGAGCAAGTGATCGTACGCTTACGAGGATTTCAACACGGTGAGAAAGCAATATATGGATTATAAAAATAAAAATTCAAAAGGCCGCGTGCTGGTCGCGATGAGCGGGGGAGTTGATTCTTCTGTTGCTGCCGCCTTGCTCGTCGAAGAAGGCTACGATGTGGTCGGTGTAACCATGCAAGTGTGGGATTACTCGGCCGACAGCTGCGAAATTCAAGAGGGTAACGGAACATGTTGTTCAAGCCTGGATGTCGATGACGCTCGCTCGGTTGCGGATAAATTGGGAATTCCATTTTACGTGATGAACTGCGAGGCGAAGTTCCAAGCGTATGTGATCGACGAATTTATCGGGTCCTACCTTGAAGGTCGAACGCCAATCCCGTGTGTGAATTGCAACACTTATTTAAAATTCGATCATTTGTTGCAAAAAATGAAGGAGCTAGAGTGCGATTACTTGGCGACCGGCCACTATGCCCGAATTGAGGAAAGTGTAACGGGGCGTCCTGGTATCGTTACCAGCGAGGACGACTGGAAAGATCAAACTTACTTTTTGTTTACCATTGATCCCAAAATTGTGCCGCAACTTAAATTTCCCATTGGGCATCTGAAAAAACCAGAGGTTCGCCAAATTGCTGAGGACCGTGGTTTGATAGTCGCTCGCAAAAAAGATTCCACGGGAATTTGTTTTATCGGGAAAACTGGTTACGGAAGCTTTATCGAAAAGCATGTCGCCAAGGATCTACTTCACAAAGGTGTTTATCGCCGATATCCAACCGGCGAGGTGATGGGGGAGCACGAAGGCATTCATCACTTCACTTACGGCCAAAGAAAAGGTTTGGGAATTTCGCACACCGAGCCGCTTTACGTCGTTAAAATCAATGCCGCCGATCAATCGGTGTGGCTCGGCGAAGAGCGCCATTTGTTCTCGCAAGAACTGGAGATCAAAAAAGTAAATTGGCTCGATGATTTCAGTGACGGCGAAAAATTGCGCATCAAAGTTCGTTACGCGCATGCGGGTGCCGAGGCAACTCTGCACAAGGACGGGGAGAAATACAAAGTTCGTTTTGATGTCCCCCAAAGAGCCATCACGCCTGGCCAAGCGGCCGTGGTTTATCGCGATCGCCAACTGGTGGGCGGCGGATGGATTTGTTAACGTGAGCGATCTTGAGATCAAAACGTTCGGCTGCAAGGTGAACACTTACGACTCTGGTTTGCTAGAGCAGAGGCTGAGTCGCTTTGATTTCGGGGCTAATCTGCTGAAAATTCACGTGTTGAATACTTGTGCCGTGACCGCTGAGGCAACCCAAGATGCCGTTCGTACGGCTCGGCGACTTAAAACCAAAGAGCCAGATAGCGTGGTAGTGATCACCGGTTGCGCGGCTCAGGTCGACACCGAGAAATTCGCCGAGCTTGAAAGCGCCGATTTAGTGATCGCTAACTCCCATAAAGGTGAGCTTGAAAATATCTTGTCGCGGTACTTAAAAGGCGATCGCTCGGATCGAGTTTTTAAGTCGAATATCTTTAAAAAAGACGATCTTGAGGCCGGCGGCGGCGAAGAGCTTGGCCACACTCGCAGCTTTTTAAAAATTCAGGATGGCTGCAATAGTTTTTGCACGTTCTGCGTAATTCCTTTCGCTCGCGGAAAAAGTCGAAGTATCGAGACAAAAGTTTTGGTCGATAAGGTGAATGAACTATCTGTTCGCGGAGTCAAAGAAGTGGTTCTCACCGGTGTCCACATTGGCGATTACGAAACCGAGTCGGGTGAGCGACTTGAATCCCTCGTGCGAACACTTCTGGCTGAGACTTCGATTGAGCGGTTTCGACTTTCAAGCCTTGAGCCCATTGAGCTCAGCGAGGAGCTGCTCGCGCTTTATGAAAATCCACGAATGTGCCGGCACTTTCATATGAGCATCCAAAGCGCTAACTTAAAAGTGCTTAAGGATATGAAGCGGCATTATGGCGCCGGGGAAGTGGAAAAAAGTCTAACAACCATCGCGCGGAATCTGCCGGGCTCATTCGTAGGCATGGATGTCATCGCCGGATTTCCGGGTGAGTCCGAAGAAGAATTCAGCGACACCTTTTCGTTGCTCTCTCGAACACCATGGACTCGCATGCACGTGTTTCCTTACAGCGCACGACCCAACACTTATGCGGCGCACGCCTTTGAACCTTTAATCTCGAATGTCGTGCACGCGCGAGCGCGAAGATTGCGCGAGTTAAGTCTTGAGCGCTATACCTCCGAGGCTCGCCGGCAGATCGGCTCCGTCAAACAAACCCTAGTACTGAACGCCAAAGAAAATAGTCGCGGCTTATCCCGCGACTACTGGCCAATTTATTGGTCAGAATCGTCAATGCCAGGCGAAGAAATTCCAATCCAAATTACGGCATACAACCCACCCTCGGCCCAACATCCAGAAGGCAAATTAACCGGCCAACCCTTAAACCCGGTTACTTAATCGACTCAGAAGAACCGAACTCACCGTATACAGGCTTTGATGTGGGCCAGGCGCTTGACACATTGTGCGAATCTCGTTATGTTCAGCGGCGTAAAAACATGTTGGGCCTACACCTAAAGGAGTTGCCCATGACCACCTTGGATCAACGCCTGGAACGTAAGTTCCAGAACGCTGAGCTTTTAGTTCAAGCTTTCACCCATCGCAGTTTTCATAATGAAAACCCGACACAGTCCAAAGCTCACAACGAGCGTCTCGAATTTCTCGGCGACGCTGTTTTGGATTTAGCGCTGACTGACTATTTAATGCGTACATTCCCCGATCTCTCCGAAGGCGATTTGTCGAAGATGCGCGCGAGCCTCGTCAATGAGAGCGTGCTCGCGGAACTCGCGAAACAATTTAAACTTGACCAAAAATTGAGACTGGGAAAAGGCGAAAGCTCAACCGGCGGCGCGCAAAAACCGAGGCTTTTAGCCTCGGTACTGGAAGCGTTTATTGGCGCGTATTATCTGGACGCTGGGTTTGTCGAATCGCAAAATCTTGTCGAGCAGCTCTTCGAAAATAAGTGCAAAGAGATGGACCTCTCGGTTCATTTTTCAAGCGACTATAAAACGCGATTGCAGGAACTCATGCAGAACAAACACGGCCAACCGCCGACGTACAGTCTGGTTGGTGAGAGCGGACCCGATCATGATAAAGTTTTTATCGTGGCTGTTAAAGTCGGCGATCAAATATTAGCGCAAGGCGAAGGCAAGAGTAAAAAACAGGCCGAGCAAAGTGCGGCGCAAAAAGCGCTGGAGGTATTATGAAATTCAAAGCGGGTTATGTCGGTATCATAGGGCAAGCCAACGCGGGTAAGAGCACACTGCTCAATTTATTGGTCGGCGAAAAAGTGGCGATCGTTACGCCTAAGCCACAGACGACGCGGCAACGAGTCGTGGGCCTGCTCACAACTCCTGCGGCACAACTTTGTTTTGTCGACTCGCCAGGTATTGTGCATGCGGAAAAGGGCCTCAATCAATTTTTGGAACGCGAATACAAAGATGTGATCGGGCAATCTGACGTTTTGATCGCTCTATTGCAGATCGATGAAAGAAAAATTGAGTCCCTTGAAGCCGTTGTTAAAACCGTATCTTCGAGTGGCAAACCGTGGATCGCGGTGATCAATAAAGATGATTTGCCGTTAAGACATCGTATTCCTATCATTCACGGTTTACTCAAAGACTTTCCCAATCAACCCGTCGTCGTAGGGAGTGCACTTGAGCGCCCTGAAGAACTACGCGCTGAACTGCTGCCCAAATTGATTGAACACTTACCGTTGAGTCCTGGTCCACTCTACGATGCTGAACAATATACCACTCAAAATTTGCGCGATATGGCCGGGGAAATTGTTCGTGAAAAGGCGTTCATCCATTTGCATCAAGAAATTCCATTTGGCCTCGCCGTGCGACTGAGAACTTTTGACGAGACCTCATCCAAAGTCGTGAAAATCGCCGCTGAGTTGTTGGTGAATAAAGAAAATCATCGACCCATGGTTATTGGTTCGGGCGGTCAGAGACTAAAAGCCATTGGCACTGAAGCGCGATTAGAAATCGAGAAGCTCATCGGCCAAAAAGTCTATTTGGAATTGCACGTCGTTGTAAAACCGCAGTGGTCGCAAAATCCACGTTTGATGAAGGAGTTGGGTTATGGCGTTTGAACGGCATAGTCGCATCGCTTTGATCGGCCGGCCGAACGTCGGCAAATCGACACTGTTTAACAAACTCACTCGCACGCGAAAAGCGGTCGTGCGGGATGAACCCGGTGTAACCCGCGACGTATTGATTGAACCCGCGGAATGGTGGGGATATAAATTTGACGTGGTGGATACGGGTGGAATTACCGAAGATCAGTCGGGATTTTCGCCTCTCATTCGTACACAAGTTATTGAGATGTTAAGCTCGGTTGATTTGTTATTGGTCATCATGGATGGCCGTGTGGGCCTTGTCCCTGAAGACCGTGACATCATTCGCATCGCCAAGGAAGCGGGCAAGCCTTTTTTGATCGTCATTAATAAACTGGATCGGCAAGGTGAAATCGAAACGGCGCTTAGCGAATTCTATGAATTCGGCATGGATGTATTGCCAGCGGCTTTTGAAATCGATTTCGGCACCGACATGATTGTCGAGTGGATCGTCGCCAATATGCCGAGTGAAACAAACTCCCAGCGCCAAGGCGTTAGGCTTGCGGTGATTGGTAAACCCAACGTGGGCAAAAGTTCGCTGTGCAATTACTTGTTAGGTGCGCACCGCATGTTGGTTTCTGAAATTGCGGGGACGACGGTGGATGCGGTCGAGGCGGAGTTCACTTATGCGGGCAACCCGTATGTCATCGTCGATACCGCTGGTTTGCGAAGGCAGGCCCGGCGCAAAGAGGGCGTGGAGTTTCTTTCGGCTTTTAAATCACATGAGGCGGTCAATAAATGTGACGTTGCTTTACTGGTGGTCGATGGCAACGAGGGTCCGACCGCACAAGACGCCAAGATGCTTGAATATTGTTTGGCCAGACATAAAGCCGTGATTTTAGTGGCCAACAAATATGACGTCGCCAAAGACTCGCAAAATAATTTTCGCGATTGGTTTCGCGATAAGGTGGCCACTGAGTTTCGGTTTTTCCCCGACATTCGAGTTGTGTTCGTCAGCGCTAAAAGCGCGTACGGAATGCGTGAGATGTTTAAAGAGATTGACGACGTCTATACCCGGTTACAAACGCGAATTAGCACTTCAAAACTCAACAAGTTCTTTTTTGAGGTCATTCGCCGAGCTCCCGCACCAGTTTATGGGACGAACAATGTCAAATTTTTTTATTTAACTCAGACACATCAAGTGCCGCCGAGTTTTATTGCCTTTGCTAATCATCCCGAGGGCGTGACGTCGTCTTACCGGCGATTTTTAATCAATCGCATTAAGGAAGAGTGGGATTTAAAGGGAATTCCAATACGCATTTTCGCCATGAACAGCGGTGGAAGGCGAAAAGGCCGCTCTAAGGCGGACGAAGATGCAAGTGCCGAGGCGATTAAAAACGCAGTTCTCAACGATGATTTCGACGAGACCCAATTAGATGACAACATCGAAGGCTTTCAGTGAAAAAGGGCGGCCTATGGCAAACCCGATTTGGATTTTACTTAGCCGCGGTAGGATCGGCCTTCGGGTTAGGTAACATTTGGCGATTTCCGTATGTGGTTGCGGAAAATGGCGGGGGAGCGTTTGTGCTCCTCTACATGTTTTTGGTTTTTTCCGTCGGCATGCCCTTTTTAATCGGAGAGTTATTGCTTGGCAAAGTGACGGGAAGTGCTGTGCTGCCCGCCATGGAGCACTTGCGCGAGGATCGTAGTCACTTGGTTGGCAAACGTTCCTCGCCTACGAGCTGGGCGTGGGATTTTTTGACTCGTTTTGGCGGTCGCCTTTCGATTTGCATTTGTCTTTTGGTGCTTGCGTATTATGCGGTGATTAGCGGTTGGGTTTTACATTTTCTAATGCAGTTTTTAATCGGCACCATTCGTCCCCAGGGAATCAACGCTGACTCAGCTTTGGCGGCTTTGATGAACAACGGATGGTTGCAAATGTTGCTCGCGAGCGTGCACATTTTAATTGTCATGGTCGCGGTCGCACAGGATGTCGAAGAGGGAATTGAGAAGTGGATCGGGCAGATGATGCCTCTCTTTATCGTTTTGCTGGTGATCCTTGCAACCAAGGCGATGACGATGGAGAACTCCACCGAGGCGTTGCGCTTTTTCCTTTACCCTGATTTTTCGCGGTTGAGTTTTAGGTCGCTCGGCCAGGCCATGGGTCATGTGTTCTTCACGTTGAGCATTGGCTTTGGAACAATGGTGACCTTTGGAAGTTATTTGAGAGATCGCGCCAATATTCCACTCGCAGGATTTCGCGTGGCGGTTTTTGATTCGTTAATTTCACTGTTCGCTGGGATCATGATTTTCCCTCTGGTGGTGGGGAGCGCGAGCGAAGTGCGGGGACCTCAACTCTTATTCAAAACAGTTCCAGCGATGCTCAGTCATTTGCCCAACGGACATTTATTTGGGATTGGATTTTTTCTTTGCCTTTATCTCGCGGCACTTGGCGCAAGCATTGGTCTGCTTGAAACCGCCGTCGCAAATTTGCGGGAAGCCAAACGCATGCCGCGCGGGCGAGCCACACTCTGGACGGCGGGGGTTTGCATGTTGTTCGCCGTCGTGCCGGCAATGTCGAGCTCGTCACTCTCAGACATCCGCTTGGGAGGCCGAGGGATGCTTGAGTTCCTCGACGCGAAAATGATCAATTGGATGTTGCCGGTGGCAGCTCTAATCATCAGCCAAGTGGTGACCTATCGAATCGATCAGGCGTTGCAGAAAGCGGAATTTCCCGACGACCAGAGCGCGTCGCTTTCCAAACTCTACAGCCATTGGCGTTTTACCATGCGATTTCTCGCGCCAGCCCTGATTTTGATCGCGCTCATATTGCAAGTTCTAGATCCACGAAGCTAATGATCACTCTTCCGTCGTGATGGGTACAAGGTACGTTCCCAGTTGCACCACCTTCGTCGGTGATTTCACGTCCATCAGCCAACCGATGATTTCATCCTGGAAAACACGAATTCGGCGCTTGAGTTCGGGAATTCGATCCTCACTAATGGGAATGTTGATCAGCCCCAGCTCGCGATCTTCGGGCTGAATCTGATCAAAAATTTTGGCCCAGGCACGTAAGTTTTCTCCGTGAATGTCGGTGACTTTATATTTGGCGTATTGGATAGACTCGGGGCCTGTATCAATGACTTTATCAATGACTGTGATTTTACCGTCGGGGCCCTGCTTCCACAATTCTAGCTTTGTAAGTACGGCTGTCGCTCGCGCGGCTTGTTGCTCACTGACGAGTCCACGCAGCCGTCTTGCAATCCACTTCGGATCCGCATTAAAATCCGGTAGGAAAGCCAATTCTCTGATCAATGAAATGTACCACTTGCTTAAGTAGGCCGCCTTGTCATGCGGTAGAGACTGAGCGACGATACGTTGAATTGCTACTTTGAGCGCCAGCTGCATCGACGCGGTTTCTTCGGGAGATTTACATAGTTCAAGTCGCACCATCTCGAGAAACTCGTCGGCTTCGGGTTTTGATTTTTTCATCGCGCGGCAGACAGATCGGGCGGTTGGCAGAGAAAGCCTGCGCTGGTTATTCATTACAAGCATTAAAAAGTTGGAACTTTTAATGCCAGCTAAAGACGAAAATCGACGAAATGAAAACCGGGGATTGAGAGCCTTTTTGTATTGGAAAAAGGCCCTTAGAAATGAATGGTAGTCGTTGAAATCGAGCATTTGTGGCGGTAAAGGCGTTGATGGGTTTAATGTGAGCATGGTTCAGTCACGATGGTCGACATGAGAATATCGTGTATCCCTTGTTTACCTATTCCTGAAGCCGTGTTCTGTACTTGAAGAACGTAGCCGTGTCCCTTAGAGCCCCACTTTGCGATACCGATGGTTCCAGTCTGATTGACTCCTATCAAAAAGAACCCACAACCTCTTTTTGAAAGTTTGGTGACCGTAAAGCCAAAGTTGGTTTTTAAAAACTCCGTGACCTCGGATTCAGTTTTTCCAATCAATTGCGGAAACCCAATTGAAAACGGTGTTGCTATCATACTCAGTGCAGTTTCCATATCGTCGTTTAAGCTTTGGATAGCCATTAATTCATTCGACATCAACGTCGCAGAGCGATCGCGACTCGTTGTAAGAGTTGGAAAACTCTCGGAGATACATAAAAACCTTCGGCCGGGTCGATCATCTCGCCATAGATGCCGGGCACATGAGCATTGTTTCCGATGCGGGATATAGCCTCGGCTCTAGTCGCAACTAGAGCCAAGAGTGCACATAGCAATTTATTGTGCATTGTCGTTAAAAGCGGCACTAACGGTTAATACATCGTCGTGAGCGGTGACGTGATCATGTGAGCGTTCCAAATTGGCTAAGACTCTCATTTTTTGAAGCTTCATATCATCGCTAAAAGTTGACGCCCAAAATGAAGAGTAGTGTATAAATGTCTCCGGTCGGGTAGATTCCCGTTCGGGTTCCGCTTTGCAGCACGATCTCTGAATTTTCATTGGGGAAGGTCACCAATTGATAAGCCAATTGGCCTCCGAAGAACATTTTATTACGCATCATTGGAAGTTCAAGCCCTGCGCCTAAATCAAAGCCCATGGCGCCTTCTTTTCCAAATCCCGACTGGCCCACAACTGTGGTCGTGCGGTAAACCTGCGAAAAGCCGCCGATCAAATAAGGATTTAACTGTGCTAAACCTTTGGTTACGTTTTGGGTGTTGAGGTAATACTTGAGGTTCATGCCAATGTCGGAAATCGCGACATTGCCGGTAATGTTGGTGCCACCCGAGTTGAAGGACAGCGAGTGATCACCGGTTAAAAACGATAATTGCATGGCGAAACGCAGGTCAAAAAAGTAACTCAAGAAAAGACCAAACGATGCCCCGGGTTTTTCAATGCGACCCATGGTTTCGGTCATTCCACGATAGCCGCCGATAAAGCCTAGAGTGAAAAAACGGCCGTTTCTAAAGAAATTGATGTCGGCTTCTTCCTCGGCTGATTCCTCAAACTCACTATAGTCGGCAAAGGGGTCGTAAGTGTCGTCGGCACCCTCTTGGGCGTGCGCTTTAGGTGCATGGATGACTGATAAGATGGCGAGAAGCGTTACAATCATCAGCCGCGATAAAAAACGAAAAAACAAGGCAGTCCTCCCGAGGATCAGAGCCCGCGGGCCCTAAAGTCTTTATCGCCGAAATTGAATCGTTCCTTAACGTCTATTCTAGAGATGGATATCAAAAAGATCCAGCGGCGTATCACTTTGAGACAACCCGTCTTGTCATTGGAGGCGCCGGTTGTCTAAAGGGGGGCAAGTCTGCTAAACGTACATGCAAAACAATAAGCGCGCTTTAAGGAGTACGGATGTCGATCGATTACAAGTCAGCGGGGGTCGACGTTGAAGCCGGAGACTCATTGGTCGACTGGTTGAAGGGCACCCAACCTAAGAACTTTCCTCAAAAGGATCGGTTGGTGGATGGGATCGGTGGATTCGCAGCTCTGTTTAGGGCCGACTTTCCTGAAATGAAAGAACCGTGCTTGGTGAGCTGCACCGACGGTGTCGGCACCAAAGTGAAGCTGGCCAGTCAGTACGGGCGATATGCCGAAGTCGCGCAAGACCTGGTTGCCATGTGCGTGAACGACTTGATCTGCACGGGCGCGCAGCCGTTGTTTTTTCTCGATTACTACGCTAGCGGAAAATTGGAATTAAAGGCGGCGCAGAGTTTTTTGACCGGCGTTCGCAAGGCTTGTCATGACTCCGACTGCGCTTTGATTGGTGGCGAGACCGCCGAAATGCCTGGCGTTTATCACGAGCAAGATTTTGACTGCGCTGGATTTGCCGTCGGCATCGTCGACAAGTCGAAGGCTTTGGGTGCGCATAAAGTGTTGGCGGGCGATCGTTTGCTCGGCATAAGCAGCTCGGGTTTTCATAGCAATGGATTTTCCTTTTTAAGAAAAGTGTTCGCCGCGGACACAGGTGTTTGGCTAGAACAATTGCTTAAACCGACGGCACTTTATGTCAGATTGGCGCAGGCGGCACTGGCCGAAGGCGGAGTCCATGCGATCGCGCACATCACGGGCGGCGGACTCGATAATATTCCGCGTGTGCTGCCTAAGGGGACTCGCGCTGAATTGAAACCTTGGATGGTGCCAGACTCGTTTCATGAAGTGCAACGACGGTCTCAGCTCAATTGGTCGCAAATGGTTCGCACGCTCAATTGCGGCGTTGGATTAGTCATGGTAGTTGCGCGTGATAAATTCAAAAATTTAAGCGGGGTCGTTGAACGTCAGGGATTTTTGCCCATCGATTTGGGAGTGGTTGAGGGACTTGGCGGTGACACTGAGGCGGATTGGTATTTAGACACGGATCGATTAGCTAAAGGCTAGGGAGCGAACTTTGAGCAAAAAACCGGAAGTTGCAATTGTCTCCGCTTTTGGCCGGGGCAACTGGTTGGCGGCGGAGCTCGCCGAAAAGGGTTTTGCGGTCGTGCTCGTCGATGTCACCGAAAGTTTGGGCCGCTGGACTCCCGAAGACTGGGAAGGGCCATTCGGATTTCTTAAGACTGAAAAGCTAACGGCCTCGCAGGTGACTCGCCTGACGGAAGAGGGACCCCTTGAGCCCGTCAATGATGGGTTTACCGCTTGGATACCCGAGGGTCCTCTGGATATGCGTGGGCTTTTAGTTCAGCACTGGTTAGAACATATTCCCGTGATGTCGCTCGCTCATCGTTACATCGAGAATGTCGGGATGCTTGAAAAATCCGAAGTGGAAGATTTGAAAGACGAGTTAACGCTCGCTGGATTTTCAAAGTTATGGCTGATTCATTTGGCGCACCAATTGGCATCTCCGATTTATTACCCCAATGCTTTGGCGATGAATGAAGGCGAGCCGCTTCCGTTATTTGCGCCACTGTTTGTTCGCCGCGCGACACGCAAGGGTTTAACTAAATCGTTGGATTGGTGCCGATCCAAAGGCGTCGAAGTTGTGCCGGCCGCGCAACTCGTGGACATGTCAACAGAAGGCAAAGACTGTTTGGGCATCGAGATCACAGGGGAGTTGTCGCGAGCTATTGTGGCGGAGAATTTTGTTTGGTCATTGTCGAGCTTAGAAATTCATAAGTTGTCTGAAAAAGTGTCGATTCAGCTTTTCCCAAAGGGACCGCTCGAACCTGAGTGGACATGGATTAGGCTTCGGTTGTCGGGATCTTTTGGCGAATTTTCCAAAACCGTACCGCCACATTTTGTGGTGATCGGTGATTCAGGTTTGCCCTGGACTCACTCCAATTTATTGATTGTCCAGCGGTGTGAAGTTGATGGAGCCATGGATGTGTGGGCGAGGATCCCTTTGCATCACCGGTTTCAGCGATCTTACATCGAAGATTTGGGCCGAGAAATTTGTTCGCGCTTATCATCGCGTTGCCCGGGATTAAATCCACAGGTGCAAGATTGGCCGCAGGATTATCACTACGATGTGGGTGAAATCGGCCCTTCGCTGTTCCCGATCTTTTCGCAAGAAGATAAAGTTCGATGGTCGACAAGCCGTTGGCGAAATGTGCATTTCGACGGCCCCGAGTGGTTAGTCAATTTAGATTGGACCGGGCGATTCCAGCGTCAAAACGAAATTTTGCAAAGCTTAGTGAAGTGGAAACAAATCAAAGTCGCTAAAGAATTAAAAAAAGGGGAACGCGGTGATCGCGCGATACACACGACCTGAGATGGGCAAACTCTGGACGGCGGAACTTAAATTCGCCACCATGCTCGAAGTGGAGTTGGCGGCAGCCAAAGTACAAGCTCGCCTTGGTTTAATTCCCCGAAAAGCTCTGCCTGTTATTTTGAAGAAAGCCAAATTTCAGGTGGCTCGAATCGATGAGATCGAACAGACAACACGCCATGATGTGATCGCGTTTGTCACCAATGTGGCCGAGAACATTGGCGAGTATGGGCGCTTCGTACATTTTGGTTTAACGTCATCGGATGTGCTCGACACGGCGCTAAGTTTACAAATTGGTCGGGCAGGCGAAGTGCTGGCCGGTAGTCTTGAAAAGCTTGAAAAATCTCTGTTGATGCTAGTTAAAAAACACAAATCGACTCTCTCCGCGGGCCGAACTCATGGGATGCATGCGGAGCCAACGAGTTTTGGTTTGAAGATGGCTGGATTCCTTGCGGAGTTTCGCCGGCATAAAGAGCGGTTTGACGTAGCTATGCAACAAATTGCGGTTGGCAAATTAAGTGGCGCTGTGGGCACTTACTCGGCGTTGGGCCCTGAAGTTGAGGCCGGCGTTTGTAAACTATTGGCATTGAGACCCGAAACGGTGGCGACGCAAGTTATTCCACGCGATCGCCATGCCGAAGTGATTTTGAGTTTAGCCATGATCGGTGGCGGCCTTGAGAGATTAGCCATTGAACTTCGGCATCTGCAGCGAACGGAAGTGGGAGAGGTCACCGAAGGTTTTGTTGCTGGCCAAAAAGGATCGAGCGCCATGCCACACAAAAAAAATCCGATTAGCGCCGAAAATATAACTGGCGTAGCGCGTTTGCTCCGCTCATATGTTGGACCCGCTCTTGAAAACATTGCGCTTTGGCATGAACGCGATATCTCTCACTCCGCGGTTGAGCGTGTAGTTTTTGCTGACGCCTTTATTCTCTGTGATTATGCGGTCGAGCGAATGGCGCGCGTGCTTAAGGATTTGAAAGTTAACAGCGAGCGTATGCTGAAGAATATGGAACACTCGCAAGGGCAGTTATTCTCCTCCCATTTATTGCTGGCTCTGGTTGAAAAGGGCCTTTCGCGGGAAGAAGCCTATGCGCGCGTACAAAAGGTCAGCCATCAAATGAAGCCGGGCCAACATTTGCGCGATGCCATTTTAAAGAGTAAAGATTTTGGCCTGACCGCGCGTGAGGTGGACCAGGTCTTTTCGGGGCGCGCGCACAAAGCGGCGATTGCGGAGACGATCAAGCGGGTGATTCTATGAGTGTGACAAAGGGCGAATTGCTCTACGAGGGCAAAGCCAAGCGAATTTACAAAGTTCCAAGCAATGAGAATGTGCTTTGGGTGGAATTCAAAGACAGCCTAACTGCCTTCAATGCGGCGAAGAAGGGTTCGTTTGCCGCTAAAGGCATACTTAATAAGCAAGTGACCTCGCTGATTTTTCGGTACCTCAAAAAAGCGGGGGTCATGAATCACTGGCAAGAAGATGTCAGTGATCGAGAAATGATCTGCACAAAACTTGAGATTATTCCGCTCGAAGTCGTCGTGCGAAATCGATTGGCCGGATCAACGGCGAAAAAATTTAATTTGGAAGAAGGAACGCCTCTCGCCCAGCCTCTGGTGGAATTTTATTACAAATCTGATCCGTTAAATGATCCGTTTATTTCAGACGATCAAGCGCTCATGCTTAAGGCTGTTAAGGATCGCGAGGAACTCGATGAGTTGCGCCGGCAAGCTTTACTGATAGATGGACTCTTGCAAAAGTTGTTTGCGGAAGTTGGCATTGAGCTTATCGATTTTAAATTGGAGTTTGGTAAAACACATCAAGGCAAAATTATTTTGGGCGATGAAATCAGCCCCGATTGCTGCCGGCTTTGGGATATGAAATCAGGCGAAAAGCTGGATAAAGATCGGTTTCGCCGGGATTTGGGCCGTGTTGAGGAAAGTTATCAGGAAGTTTGGCAGCGATTGCAAAAACGTTGGGAGAATCAAGTATGAAGATCGGCGTAAAAGTTTTGCCACGCAAAGAAGTTTTGGATTCGCAAGGGCGGGCCGTTGAGATGACTCTTAAAGCGCACGGCCGCGCGATTGAAAAATGCAGGGTTGGGAAATATATAGAGCTCGATATTCCGGAAACGGACACTGACAAAGCTTTGGCTCGGGCTAAAGAGATGGCGGAATTCACTCTGCACAATCCGCTGATTGAAACCTTTCAACTTGAAGTGGTGAAGGGATGAGCCGCCGACTCGGAGTCGTTAGATTTCCCGGCACCAATTGCGATGCCGATGTTTGGCAGGCCGCCGAGATGGCGGGCCTAAAGCCAGAGTGGTTGTGGCATACGGATCAGTTCGACAAAAAAGATTGGGCCGCGCTTATGCTACCGGGTGGATTTAGTTACGGCGATTACTTGCGCTGCGGAGCCTTGGCCGCTAAATCTCCTGTGATGGCGTCGGTGCGTGAGGCCGCGGCACACGGAGTTCCAGTTCTCGGGATTTGCAACGGATTTCAAATTTTGTGCGAGTCTGGATTATTGCCCGGAGTTTTGGTACGCAACCGCGATCAGAGATTCGTGGATAATTGGGTGATATTAAAAATCGAAAATCCGTCGCCGCACTTTGGTCCCCATTCCGTCGGTGAGAGGTCCAGATTGCCGATCGCTCATGGCGAAGGGTGTTACCAAGCTGACAGTGAATTGGTAAAGCGCCTTGAAGACGGCGAGCAAATTTGGGTGAGTTATGTCCAAGACGTCAATGGCTCGACCCAAGGAATTGCAGGCGTATTGAACGATAAAAAAAATGTCGCGGGACTGATGCCACATCCTGAGCGAGCCATGCAAACCTGGATGGGTGGAACGGACGGCAAAAATTATTTCACGTCTCTGCTAACTTAAGGAGCGTCTTTTGAGTCTCGCCGAGCAACTAAAAACATATCGACTGAACCAGGACGAATATGACCGTATTTGTAAAGTCTTGGGCCGTACTCCCGAAGGTGTTGAGTGGGCTCTGTTTTCGGCGCTGTGGAGCGAACACTGCAGTTACAAGAGTTCTCGCATTCACTTGAAGAAATTCAATTTTCGGTCCTCTCGTGTGCTTCAAAGTTTTGGCGAAAACGCAGGTGTTATTGATCTCGGCGAAGGCGAGCGAGTCGCGTTTAAAATGGAAAGTCACAACCATCCAAGCTTTATTGAGCCTTATCAGGGCGCCGCGACCGGGGTCGGTGGAATTTTGCGCGACATCTTTACTATGGGTGCGCGTCCCGTAGCGCTTGGCAATTATCTATGCTTTGGTTCGCCCGAAGCTTCACGCATGTCAACGCTTGTTGATGGAGTCGTGCGCGGCATTTCAGGATACGGAAACTGTGTCGGTGTCCCGACGATGACGGGCCAAGTTGAGTTTCATGAATCATACAACTCGAATATTTTGGTGAATGCCTTTGCGCTCGGATTGTTTCGCCCCGGCGAGCCGGTGGTCACATCAAAAGCGCATGGAGTTGGAAATTATGTAGTTTACGTCGGCGCAAAAACAGGTCGTGACGGAATTCACGGCGCCAGTATGGCGAGCGAATCCTTTGATGACAAAAGCGAGAGCAAGCGCCCGACCGTTCAAATCGGCGATCCGTTTTACGAAAAATTATTGATCGAGAGTTGCATTGAAGTCATGGCCAAAGATCTCGTTGTTGCGATCCAGGATATGGGTGCAGCGGGCTTGACGAGTTCGAGTTTTGAAATGGCGGCTAAGGGCGGAATTGGTTTGCGTTTGGATCTCGACAAGGTTCCCCTTCGGGACGAAACGCTTACACCCGAAGATATTTTGTTATCCGAAAGCCAAGAGCGCATGCTGCTCATTTGCGAGCCACTTAAATTTGAAGCGTTGATGGAAGTTTTTCACCGCTGGGATTTAGATGCGGTGGTCATCGGGGAAATAATCGAGGATCGCCAAGTGGAACTTTGGTGGCGGGGCGATCGCATTTGCAAAATCGACCCTAATTTATTGACGGATGAAGCTCCTCAATACGATCGACCTTACGACAAGTGGCAGCCTCGTCATCGCGTGAATGAAGTTAAAGTTGGTGACGACTCAAAGTCGGAGCTCCTTGCGATATTAAAAGATCCGATGGGGTGTTCGCGGCAATGGGTTTACCAGCAGTACGATCAACGCGTTGGAGGCAAAACCGTGCAGGATGCCGCAAATCCAGTGGCAGTGATCAGGTTGCCGGACTCTGGGCGTGGCCTTGGCATTGTGCTTGGGTGTCGACCCCATGTGATGCGATTTGATGCGAGAGAAGGTGCTTTGGATGCCGTGATTTATCCCTCTCTCGAACTTGCGGCCAAAGGATTCACGCCTTTGGCACTGACCGATTGTTTAAATTATGGAAATCCCGAACGCAAAGCATTGATGACGGAGCTTGTGGCCTCGATTGATGCGCTTGCGGAAGTGTCGCGCGGTTTTGAAATTCCTGTGATTAGCGGCAACGTGAGTTTGTACAACGAAACCATGAATAAAAACGTCACATCAACCCCGAGCACCGGGCTTGTGGGATTGCGATCGTCGGTCGATGAAATTCCGGATTCTCATTTTAGCGTCGATGGTGAAGAGATTTGGCTTTTGAGATCCGAACAGTTGGTGATCAACGGGCTTGAGGGCGAACGACTTAAAGCGGCTCCGCAAGGTATCGGAAAACTTGAAGTCGCTCGCAGTCGTGGATTGGTGGATTGTTTACTCGCAATGCCCGAGGGATTAGTGAGCAGCTCGCGAGTGGTGGGCAAGTTCGGCATTGGTTACACTCTCGCGCGCATGTGTTTGGGTGGGCTTGGTTGCAAAGTGGATTTGAAAAACCGCTCGCTGTTCAGCGAAGCGCTATATGAAGTCGTGCTTTGTGTCCCGGCCGGGACTGATATGAAAAATTTAGCGCGAAGTGGACTGGAATTTTCAAAAATCGGTGCAGTTGGCGGCACCGAGTTAGTTATCGAAAATAAGTTTCGTATATCGGTTAGTGAATTGCAAACAGCCTACACTAGTGGCTGGGAGGAGACCTTTGAAGAGTTGGGAAGATAAGTGCGCGGTTTTTGGAATTTGGAATGACCCCGAAGCCGCACGCATCACTTATTTAGGCCTCTATGCTCAACAACATCGAGGGCAAGAGTCGGCAGGTATCGTCACGCTTGGCGGCGGTCGACATACGGCGCACAAGGGAATGGGATTGGTTGGCGATGTGTTCAAGGCGGCGGATCTCGATCGATTGGTGGGAGCAGCAGCTATCGGGCACACTCGTTACTCGACGGCTGGCGCTAGTGAGCAGAGTAACATTCAGCCGTTAACGGCTCAGTTGATGAGTGGGCCGGTCGCAGTTGCGCACAACGGGAATTTGGTGAACGCGCATATTCTGAGGCAGAAATTGCAGGCGGAAGGTTCGATTTTTAGCGGAACGACTGACACTGAGTGTTTGCTCCACATGCTCGCTCGCAATCCATCCAACGATATCATTGAATGTTTGCGTGTTGAGGCGTCTCACTTGGTCGGAGCTTACAGCTTAACTATTATCACGCATGATCGACTGATCGCAGTTCGAGATCCTATGGGCTTTAGACCCTTGGTGATTGGCAAGCGGGCGCTTGAGTCCGGTGGATTCTCTTGGGTAGTAGCTTCCGAAACATGCGCATTTGATTTGATCGGCGCTAAGTTCGTGCGCGAAGTGGCGCCCGGCGAGATTTTTTGGGTCGACCAAAAGGGCGAGCACTCGGCGCAAATTTCGGTAAAGGAAAATTTGGGTCGCCAGCGATTGGCAAAATGTGTTTTTGAACACGTTTATTTTGCGCGTCCTGATAGCAACGTTTTTGGATTGAGCGTTTACGAAAGCCGAAAGCGAATGGGCGAAATTTTGGCGGAAGAAAATCCCGTCGATGCGGATTTAGTGATTCCAGTGCCTGACAGCGGAGTCCCGGCTGCCATAGGTTACTCTCGCAAGAGCGGAATTCCGTTTGAGCTTGGAATTATTCGCAATCACTATATCGGTCGAACCTTCATTCAGCCGAGCCAATCGATTCGCAGCTTTGGGGTGAAAATAAAGTTGAATGCGCAAAGCGATGTGTTGAAGGGAAAGCGAGTCGTAGTGATTGACGACTCGTTAGTTCGCGGGACTACCAGCCAAAAGATCGTGGCGTTAGTGCGACAAGCGGGCGCCAAGGAAGTTCACTTTCGTTTAGCTTCGGCTCCAATCACTGGTCCCTGTTTTTATGGCGTTGATACTCCTCGCAAATCGCAATTGATTGCATCACACCAGACGACGGAGCAAATTCGCAAATTTATCGGCGCTGATACTCTCCATTATCTCTCCAACGAAGGGATGATGCGCGGAGTGGGCGGCACTCGCAGCGAATTTTGCGCTGCTTGCTTTGATGGTAACTATCCAACGCCGTTGTTCGACATGGATCGTGAAGGCGAGCTCCCTCAGGACGACTGAGGCGTAGCGAATTTGACGACGGCGTTCCAGTTGGGGCCGAATCTTAAGACCACAGTTTGACCAGGCAAGAGCGGCCCGACTCCGGCGGGAGTTCCTGTGAAGAGCAAATCACCTTTGCGGATCGGAAAACATTCGCTCGCATAAGCGAGGCAGTGAGCGGGAGCAAAGCGCATGTCTCGGCCGTGGCCTTTTTGTTTGATCACGCCATCGATGGAGAGGCTGAACGGGGCCTCGAGGTAGTTTTCAAACGCCGATAGTTCGATCCACGGGCCAATCACTGCTGAATGTGGAAATACTTTTGATATTTCCCACGGTTGACCTTGTTTCTTCAAGCTTGACTGGAGGTCTCTAAGAGTCAAATCGAGCCCTAAGGTGACCGCATCGAAGAGCCCTTCCGCCTGAGCGAAGTTCACGGGGCCTGAGTCACGAGCCACTCGCAAAACAATTTCACACTCGTGATGAACCGAGCCATTCTTAAGCGGCAGAGGGATTTTTAAGGGACTGCCGGACTCAATTTGTGACAGGACACTTGGTGGCTTTAAAAATAAAACCGGTTGATCGGGGACTGCATCGCCGAGTTCTTTAGCGTGCTCGATATAGTTTTTGCCAACGCAGATAATTTTATCCATGGGGTTGAGTCTCCCTAACACGTTCGGTCATTCTATGATTTGGTTCTCCTCGCGGCAAGGTCTCTTCGATATGATTTCGTTATGATTAACTTTTCTAAATTGCGCAATGTCAGAAAATGGGAACCTCTCGCAGCAGGCGACATCGTTGACGTGGTTGCGCCCGCTTGGGCGTGCTCGCGACAAGAGCTAAATGGGGCGCTGCGGTTTTTAAGATCTTTGGGATTAAAACCGCGCGTTCCTAAAAATATTTTTGCAAAAGTGCCGATGTTCGCGCAAACCGACGAAAATCGATTTCGTCAATTGAGCCGCGCCCTTTGTGCCGAGGATTCGAAGGCAGTTTGGTGTTTGCGAGGGGGTTATGGGACTCTTAGATTGTTGCCTGCGCTTGCACGACTGAGAAAACCAGCAAAAAATAAATTATTTATTGGTTATAGCGACATCACATCCTTGCATACGTTTTTGAATGCTGTTTGGGGCTGGCCAACAATTCATGGTCCGGTGTTAGATCGATTTGGCCGGGGCGAACATGGAGTCAAAGAAACTCGCGAGCTCAAACGAATGATTTTTGGTATTGCGGGTCACATTGAATTTGTCGGATTAACTCCGATGAATTCTGCGGCTCGCAAGCGCCGAACTGTAAAAGGCTCGGTTGTCGGCGGCAATCTTGCGACTATGCAATCGTCGCTGGGAACTCCCTGGGATGCACGACCGCGCTCGCAGATTGTTTTTTTTGAAGATCAAGGCGAGCGCCCGCACAGGCTCGATCGCATGCTCACACAAATGAAACAAGCTGGTTACTTTGATGGCGTTAAGGCTGTTGTGTTTGGCAATTTTTTATTTTCATCCAACAAAGATAAAAAATTGGCATTTACGGATGTGCTTCCGCGGTTCGCGGCGAGTGTCGACTTTCCGGTTCTAAAAGGCGTTGATGTTGGGCATGGAAAAATCCAACGGCCTTTGCCATTCTTAACCTCGGCTGAGTTATCTTTGGGCCCGAAGAGCGGCTCGCTGGTCGTTGATTCAGGATCGTTATGAGTCTTGAGTATTTTTTAAATGCGCAATTTAAAAAAAATAAGTCTCTGCTCCTTGGCGCGACTCCCGGTTTTCGACTGCAGGTTTTGCAGAAGGGTCGATTGAGAGCGGATCTCTCTTTTGGTGATGCGTATCGTTTTTACGATTTGGCATCACTCACGAAGATAATGTTTACGGCTTCTGTATTTATGCGGTTGACGGATTTGAAGGCGATTCGTGTCGACGAAAAAGTTAAAACTTATTGGGCTCCCTGGAGACATTCAAGAACGACTTTATCGCAACTCATGACTCACTCGGCGGGTCTGCCTTGGTGGTCGGCTTATTACAAAAAAATTTCGCGGCAAAAATCCCACGTGCAAAAATTCGAACAGCTCAAGCGTTTGTTGCTCAAAGTCGATCCTGAAAAAAGAAAAGCCGCCATCTACTCCGACCTAGACATCTTTGTTTTGGGTGCTGTTATGACTGAGGTCATGCAAGATGATTTGCTTAGCATTTGGCAGTCGCAACCTCAGTTCGGCAGCCTTCATTTTAATGTAGACAATAAACCAAAGTACTCGCGTCGTCTTTATGCTCCGACCGAAAAGTGCCCGAGTCGCAAAAAAGTTATGGTCGGCGAAGTGCACGATGAAAATACTTGGTCACTCGGAGGGGTTGCCCCGCACGCAGGTCTCTTTGGAACTGCTGGCGATGTCGCATTGTGGGCTGGGGCATTGCGATCAGCGGTGCGTGGAGAAAAAAATGAATTGGCGAGTGAAAAAACCGCGAAGCTTTTCACCGGCCGACGCATCGATAAATCAAGAGGTGACTGGGGTTATGTTTTTATGAAGCCCACCGCTGGTCATGCCAGCTGTGGCAAACATTTTAGTTTGCGATCTTTTGGCCATACGGGTTTTACCGGAACATCTCTCTGGATGGATCCCGTCAAAGACTTAACGGTGATTTTGTTAACTAATCGAGTGCATCCGACACGCGAGAATAATGAAATTCGAAAAATACGCCCATTGATTCACGATTGGGTTTGCGAAGGAATATAGCGAGGTATCACGATGGAATTAAAACCTGGTTCACACATACATTTGATCGGAATTTGTGGCACGGCGATGGCGTCACTTGCCGGAATTTTTAAAACTTTAGGTTATAAAGTCACCGGCAGCGATCAAAATGTGTACCCGCCAATGTCGACGCAATTGGAATCACTCGGGATCAAAATTCAGGAGGGATATCGCGCTGAAAATCTGACTCCTCGTCCTGATTTTGTAATTGTCGGTAATGTGATTTCACGGCCCAATCCAGAAGCTCAGGCTTTGTTGCAAAGTGATATGCCCTACACGAGTTTGCCGAAGGCAATGGGGGAATTCGTCATTGGCTCGCGCGAATCAGTGGTTATCGCTGGCACTCATGGCAAAACTACAACCACCTCGATGATGGCGTGGGTGAGTGAAGTGTGTGGCGTAAAAGCTGGATATTTAATTGGGGGTATCCCTGAGAATTTCACGCACTCGTTCCGGCCGCCCCAAGACAATTGGTTTATTATAGAGGGTGATGAGTATGACACTGCATTTTTTGATAAGGTGCCGAAGTTCGTTCACTACCGGCCTAAACATGTTGTGTTGACAAGTATCGAGTTTGATCACGCCGATATTTATGCGGACATTAATGCTGTCATTAAAGCGTTCAAAGGATTGATCGAGTTGATACCGCCCAGTGGAACGCTCGTCGCCTGTGCCGATGAAAAACACATTGTCGAGATTTTAGGTCTTGCAAAAACAAAAAAGGTCCTCACCTACGGATTGAATGCCGGTGATTATCGGCCGGTGGAGCGAATGTTGCTTCACGGTCGCAATCATTTTAGTATTGCTTACAAGGGTCGTAAGATTGCTGACGTCGCTCTTAAACAATTTGGCGATCACAACACTCTGAATGCTGTAGCTGTGTTCGCATTAGCGACCAATTTAGGATGGCCGATCGATAAGGTTTTGCAGGGCCTGTCGAGTTTTTTGGGAGTCAAACGACGGCAACAAATATTGGGAGAGCCGGGCGGAGTCACAATCGTCGAAGATTTCGCTCATCATCCAACGGCAGTAAACTTAACCATCCGTGGAATCAGAGAGATGTTTCCTCACCGAAAGATATTTGCTGTGTTCGAGCCGAGATCGGCGACATCGCGGCGAAAAGTATTTCAAAAAGATTACGTGGAGGCACTGTCTCAAGGAGACGTGATCTACGTGGCCCAAGCTTACGATCAATCAAAGATCGAAGAGGAGGAGCGTTTTTCAGTTGACCAACTGATTGACGACCTAAAGGCTAGGGGTTCCTCCGCCTTCATCGGCACATCCAGCGACGACATCGTCACCCAATTAAAAAACCAAGCCATCAAAGGCGACGTCATCCTCATCATGAGCAACGGCGGCTTCGACAACATCTACCAAAAACTAATAGCCGCCCTCAAATAGGTGCCAGGCTCCTTTTCTGAGGTCCGGCGCGTCACAAAAAGGTGCCCGGCTCCTTTTCCGAGTCCCGGAGTTGAAGTGGGCGTCAGCGACTATAATTCATTTTTAAGCTAGCACGATGTTTGTATTTTGGTTGGTCATGCCGAGATCCAAAAGAATATTTCAAAATGAATTTCCGTATCACGTCACTGGAAGGTGTATTAACAAAGATTGGTTCAACCTTCCGATAGATTATGTCTGGACAATAATGTCGAGGCATCTTTACTTTGTGACTCGAGCCTATGCGGCTGAGATTCATGCATTCGTCTTGATGCAGAATCACTTTCATCTCATAATTTCGACTCCAAATTCGAATTTGGACAAGATCATGGCTTATCTAATGTATTGGACAACATTTGAGATTACACATGCCAGCGGTCGAATTAATCAATGTTTTGGCAGCCGGCATTTCGCCTGCATGATGACGAGCCATCATTACTATTTGCACGCTTATAAATATATATACAGAAATCCAGTGCAAGCAGGTGTTGCAATTCGCGCCGAGGACTATCCTTATAGCACTTTGCGGGGACTTTTAGGACTCCAGCGAATGCATATTCCATTGATTCACGACTCAACATTGTTTTGCGACGTGGAAGGCACCTTGAATTGGTTAAATAAAAATCCAGGCGAGCAAAACTGGAAAGAAGTTGGTAGAGCGCTTCGCCACCAAACTTTTACTCTTCCCAAAATCGTGGGAAGTAGGCGACCGTCGCTGTTAGAAGTTAGCAGATTTTGAATTATAAAAAGGAGCCTGGCACCTTTTTGTGACACAGCTGGCCTCAAAAAAGGAGCCTGGCACCTATTTGAGTTTGCCGTAGGCGCGGAGGTTGGTTTTTATGTCTTCGTAGGTTTTGTCGCGCATGTCGGTTTTGGTGACGTAGAAGTCCCAGGTTTCGAGCATTCGTTGTTCGTGGTGTTTCTTTTCTTCGCCTTCGGAATATTTGAGCAGATGTTGGTGGGCGATTCCTAAATTTTTAAAGTAATCGGCTGGGGGAGCTTTGTTTCGTGCCACCAAATCTTCGAGCAACTGTTCGGCAATCACGAAATATTGTTTCTCTTGGGTCTTCAACGCGTACTTTAAAATTTCTGCGGCCCGAATGTGGTGCGCGAGCCAATAATTTCCAAGAATCACAGCGTCCCATGAATCTGGAAGCGGAGGTTTGGTGAACTCAACAAGCGGTTCAGCTAAAAACTTTTTGCTCGTTTCGATATACTCGTCGATATGAAAATCGTGATCTTTGTTCACAACCTTGAACGACAAACCGTAGGGCACCAACTGATAAGTGCTCTCGTAAGCTTTATCAGTCGCCTCGTTGGAGTCTTTGGTTTTAATCATGTTCATATAAATTGGGTGCCGGTCGTAATTGGCATCGAACAGACGTTTGAAGTCATACGAACCTTTTTGGCCGGGATTGTAAGCGACACCTGGGATCGTCACATCGGGGTAATGTTTGCTGACGATTCGTTTCATCCACGGATATGACAATAGTGAGCGATCCAGGACAGCAACGTCTTGGCGGAAGGCCTCGCAGGTTTGCATATAGCGAACGCTGTTAGTGTTGATATCGCCAAGAGTGAAAAATACGGCGTCTTTGGGCAATGACTCCACCATGTGACGGCCAAAATTGGCAACGTTGTAGTTGTCGCGGTGATTTTCATTGTTGAAATTTAAAACCATAGTGCCAAGCGGGAAAATAACCATCAAGGCATATTGCCATCCCAAATACTGAGCCGGAATTTTCTCCGTCAGAAACCGAAATCCAACGGCAAAATAAATGGCGCCGATTAAAGTGGGCATAATCCAAAATCGGCTGACGATATCTCTAAACAGTGCGGCGCCATCGACAAACGGTAAATTGGCGAGGGTATGGAAGATGATCAAATAAAATAGAGGAATGAAAAGAAGCAGACGCGAAACTCCGACCGGCAACCCCTTTGGTTTTTTCCAAAGAGCCCAAATGCCAGCAACGATGAATGGCGCGCCGACGTAAAGCGCATGCTGCGCAAGACTGAGCACAAACAGCCCAAGCCCCCACAACAGTTGATAATTATTGGAGCCTTCGGTCGCCAATTTAAATGTTCCGTACTCTTTACGAAACAGGTGCGTGGTGAATCCGTCCCAAGTCGTGATATCGCCCCAGGCAATTAGCGGAACTCTTGCAGAGGACCAAAACAAATACGCATAGGGCAAGAGGCCGATAAAAAACAGGGCGATAATTTTAACTAGGTTAAGTGGTCGCCGATATTCCGGCTCATTCCACAGCAACCAAAGTCCGAGCGGCGTTCCGAGAAATAAAAGCGTGTGGTGATTAGTGAGGCCTAAACCAAAAGTGAATGCCATTACGTAAACTAAAATAGGTTTTGGCTCGTCGTTGAACCGTATGAACAAATATAAAAGCAATGCGACGAAAAATGTGTTCAAAGAAAAAACCTCGGCAACCACCGAGTACCGCCAAAAAAGTGGAGAGAACGCAATCATCGTGGTAGTAACTGCGGCAATATTGGTTCGCCCAGTGAGTCTGCGCAAAATTAAAAATAAAAATGTTAAAGCGCCGACTCCAGCCGCCACCGAAAACAAATTCACCCGCCACGCGACTGTGCCAAACGGCAACATCGTGAATAAATGGGCGAGCATTGTGTAGAGTGGGTATCCTGGCGGATGAACAATTCCGAGAGTGTAAGCGGCAGCGGTGAGTTCTCCGCTATCGCCGCCACCCACAGAGGGCCACATGGTGAACCAATAAACGAGAGTGATTATTAGAATGGATCCGGCGAAAAGCAACCGATCGGTTTTGGTCCAGGGCATTGAAGAAACGCTTAGCTCGAAGCTAGACGTAGGGCCAGACTCGGTTTTTTGCGTTTGAGACGGAGACGAGTGATTCGGTTTAAATTTTTTCTTATTTCCCATTTGCTTTAAGTACACCGACATTTGGCTAATGGGTCAAGTAAGGCGGGGGTCCAGAAATCGTCTTAAGTATGAAAAGCAACTCAGGATTTTCCGATAAAGAAGCGTCAACGTAAGAGGTGACAGATGACAGCAGTGAGATCAACCGCCCAATGGCTTGGCCAAGATGCAACTTTGGTCCAAAACTTCTTCAATCAGGCGCAGAAAATTATCCTGGGCAAAGAACATCAGCTTCGGCTCGCCCTATGCGCGTTGTTGGCGGAAGGACATGTTCTCATCGAAGACGTCCCGGGCGTCGGCAAGACGACACTGGTAAAAACACTCGCCAAACTTTTGGGCTTAAAAGATTCGCGCATTCAATTCACCAACGATTTATTGCCGGCCGATATTCTCGGTACGTCAGTGTTTGATGCAATTGGCAGCAAATTCTCATTTCATCCGGGCCCGATCTTTGGCCAAATCGTCATTGGCGATGAATTGAATCGCGCCACGCCTAAAACTCAGAGCGCTTTGCTGCAGGCGATGGAAGAGCAACGTGTGACGATTGACGGAATCACTCATACCTTACCCAAACCATTTTTTGTGGTGGCAACGCAGAATCCCTCCGAGCAAACCGGAGTTTATCCATTGCCCGAATCGCAACTGGATCGGTTTTTAATGCGAATTGATATTGGGTATCCCGATCGCCAGGCGGAACGGGAACTTCTTAAAGGTGAAAAGCGCGAGCAACTACTGCATCAAGCGACCGCGGTGATGTCTCCCGAGGATTTATTGCGTCTGCAGGGATTGGTAATGCGAGTTCTCGCCGCCGAGCCCATCGTCAATTACGTCCAGGATTTATTGGATTACAGTCGTGCACGGCCTCAAGAGATGCAGGGCTTGTCACCGCGCTCGGGCCTTGCGCTGATTCGAGCGGCAAAGTCGTGGGCGTTTTTGCAGGGCCGCAATTTAGTATTGCCGGAAGACGTGCAAGCCATCGCCCCGTCCGTGATGTCACATCGTCTTAACCGGCGAGACATGAGTTCTTCCTTGAGCGGCGAACAGTTGGCTCGGCAAATTCTCGCTAACGTGGATGTGGAGTAAAAAAGTGGAGTCGAAATGGATTCGACCCCAACAAATTTATATTCTCCCCACGCTCCACGGAGTCTTATTTTTGATCATGATTGTGATCATGATTTTGGTGGGAGCCTCGTCCACGAATAACCTGGTTTATATTTTAGCCTTTGTACTCTTTGCCGTGTATGTGCTGACGATGTTAAACACGCACAATAATTTAAAAGCGCTAAAGTACGATTTAGTTGCTGCGGAAGATGCATTTGCCGGCGAGACCGCGCAATTTAAAATCTTGGTTGAAAATAACACTGGAAAAGACCGGCATTTTTTTAAAGCTGAGTTTCGCAATCGCGTGCCTAACTCAGTGGCTCCCACACCTTTACAGTGCGTGGTCTCGGGTGGAAGAGAAGTACTTGATCTAGCACTCCACACGCCCACTCGCGGCGTTTACGATTTGCCGTTTCTCGTTGTTTCGTCGGTGTACCCATTGGGGTTATTCAGGGCTTGGACGTACATTTTATTTGTACGTCAATTTTACGTTTACCCAGCCCGCAGCGGGGAAGCCGTCATTAAACCTCTCGCGGTCGGCAGAGGTCTTGGCCAAAAAGTAAGCCCCACCTCCGACAGCCAGCACCAGGATTTTCACGAGCACCGGAGATATACGGCGGGCCAGCCTTACCATCACATTGATTGGAAAGCCTATGCGCGAACCGGCAACTTGCTCAGCAAAAGTTACCAATCGACTTCGCCGGAATATTTCTCGTTGCGATTTCAAGAACTCCAGGGATTACCTATCGAAGCGGCTCTAAGCCAGTTGTCGAGTTGGATTGATCAACTGAACACGCAGGACGCCTTTTTTGAGTTAGTTCTCCCCAACAAACGTTTGCTCTACAGCCGCGGCCGGAATCATTCGCAAGTTTGTTTGCGCGAACTTGCAAGCTTCAGTGGTGGTGCGGCGTGACCTCTTTTCACCAAAGGTTGGTGTACGGTCTTGTGTTGCTCAACACGATACCGCACTTTGGTGACCTGCCGACTTGGGTGCCGTTGACGGCTTTGATCTTCGTCGGATGGAGATGGGTCGCGGATATTATTTCGATCCCAGTGCCGAATCGATGGGTCTCAGCGATATTTGCCATCGTGTGTTCCGCTGGAGTGTGGGGAGAGTACGGAAGAATCATCGGCGATGAAGCATCGGCCTCGTTGCTGCTATTGATGGTGGCGCTTAAAGTTTTTGAAATCCGCGGATATCGTGACGTCATGTTTGTGACGTACCTGACGCTATTACTTTTAATGACGAAGTTGTTGTCATCGCAAACATTGGGAACAAGCATTTTTATGGTCGTCGACGTGATATTGATTTTGTCGGTGATGCAGCTCTTTCACATGCCTAACATGAAGCGTGAATGGTCGTGGCGAGGAGCCGCTCGCTTGGTACTGCAAGCGATTCCATTGTTAGTCATTTTGTTTTTGATTTTCCCGCGATTTAATTTTGGTCTATTCAACCGAACCAATCAGACGACCGGTCGAGTTGGATTCTCGGACACCCTGAACCCGGGGAGCATTTCAAAACTCATTCGCTCATCGGAGGTCGCGTTCAGGGCGTTTTTTTATGGCGTCGATCGCCCTATGCTGAATCGGTTGTATTGGCGAGGCGCGATTTTGACCAAGTCAGAGGGTCTCGTGTGGTCGAAGGAGTCTATTCCCGGGGCGGGTTTTGGAAAAGTGGATCCTCCTCCCAGCCGAGTGGAGATCATGCTGGAGCCGACAGACTCCACATGGCTATTTACGCTGGATTGGCCGACGTCCATTGGACTCATCGATGACCCTAAAGCTTTAGGACTCCAAGAGTACAGTGGGCGCACGTTCCAAAGCCGTCTTCCGATGCGCAGCCGGGAAAAATATTTTTTCACCTATGAACCCGCCGCCACCAATGTGCGCTGGGAAACTGAGGACTTTGAGAAATCATTAGTGGTCGAGGGCAAGCACGCGAAAACTGCAGAGTTAGTGAAGAGCTGGAAAATCCGACATGGCGTCAGCGCGGATATCATCAATCGAATGAAGGAATTTTTCTCCGAAGAAAATTTCATGTACACACTGACCCCGCCAGCCAATTCTTCATTAGATGATTTTCTGTTCGTAAAAAAACTTGGGTTTTGTGAGCATTATGCCGCGGCATCAGCTTCGATTTTGCGGCTGAACGGAGTTCCCGCCCGTGTCGTGGTCGGTTATCAAGGCGGAGTTAAAAGCCTACTGGATGATTATTTTATTGTCGGTCAGCAAGATGCGCACGCCTGGGTGGAATATTGGAACGAAAGATCAAGAGGCTGGCATCGGCTGGATCCCACTCAATGGATTGCTCCCGACCGGTTGGATTTAGGCGCTCAAGGTTTTTTTGAAAAACAATCTCCGGGAGAGTTTGCCGCGATCAAGTACCCAATCATTAGCTCGTTGTTTGGCAGCTCGGTGGCGTTATGGTTTGGCCGAAGCAGCCTGTTTGTCGATCAGGCCGAAATTTCTTGGATTAATTTTTTACTTCATTATGATTTCGAATTTCAAAAGAATCTGTTCAAGCGTTTAGGTCTTGGCGACGTGACGCGTGGGTTATTAGCCCTTTTAACACTGTTTGCGGCAGCTTTCGGGACCTGGATCGCCTACATGGTCTTGCGACGGCGCAGCCGCCGGAGACTTCCGGCACTGGTGGTGATTTATCGCCTACTTTGTAAGCGACTCGCCCGTGTTGGCGTTATTAGGGTTAGGGGTGAGGGCCCCATGGCTTTCGCTCAGCGCGCGGTCCTGGCGCGCCCTGATGAAGCAACCGAGCTCGGTGCGATTTTCGCTGAGTGGATGGCTCATCGATATGGAGAAAAGCGTTTTTCTGATCGCGATTACTGGCTTTTGCGTCATCGTGTGCGGAGCTTGAACTTGAAGAATTCCTAAGGTAGCTCTAAAAATGAATGACACCACTTATGCAACAATATTGGGACATCAAAAATGCCCATAAAGACAAAATTTTACTGTTTCGCATGGGTGATTTTTACGAAATGTTTCATGACGACGCTGTCGTCGCGGCTGCCATTTTAAATATTATCTTAACGTCGCGAAACAAAAAAGCGGCTGACGAAACTCGCATGTGCGGAGTTCCCTATCACAGCATCGCGGGCCCCATCAGCAAGTTGCTGGCTTCAGGTCACAAGGTTGCAATTTGTGATCAAATTGAGGATCCAGCGGTCGCCAAGGGAATTGTCAAACGGGCCGTCACGCGAATCCTAAGTCCAGGCATGGTTTATGACCCCTCCACGCTGGATCAGTTGCAGGCGAATTACATTTGTGCGTTTGACGACGACTCGTTAAGTTTTTTGGAACCCACGACAGGCGAAGCGTTTTGGTACGCCACTTCGGATGTGGCTTCACGACACCGCCTGATGATTTTGCTCGCGGCGACGGAGGTTGTTTTATCATCTCAGCAACGAGCTGAGTGGGAGCGGCCCAGCGAGCATTGGAATGTTCACTTAACCGTTCACGAGATGACGGCCACCTTAACTGCCGAATTGCCTGTGAGCGCTCAGCGTTTATTGAGTTACGCGACAAGCATGCAGGGTTCTGAAATAGCGCAAAGTATTTTGCCGTTTAAAAAACGGCACCTGCGATCAAGGATGGCGTTGTCGGCCACATCCATTCGTCACCTTGAGTTGTTCGCGACTTACAAAGGTGATCGCGCCGGGTCCTTATTTCATTCGATCGACCGCACCAAAACATCAGGTGGCGCCCGCCGGCTGAAAAGTTGGTTGCAGTTTCCCTTGACCGACCTAACCGAGATTCAAGCGCGGCTTGAGCAAGTGCAATTTTGGTTCGAGCAACCTAAACCGCTCCAGGAGATGCGATCATCGCTGGCTCAGATGGGTGACATCGAACGACGCCTGGGCAAAATTGCAAATCCCGGATGTAACGCTCGCGATTTAATCGCCTTAGCTCAGAGTCTTCGCATCGGATTAATTATTTCTCCTCTTTGTCCGCCGTCCTCTATTCCACTGAGCGATTTGAAATTGTGCGAAGACTTGGTTGTTAAACTTGAGTCACAAGTGGTGGACGATCCTCCCATCAGCGTCAGGCAAGGGGGATTGATTCGTGCCGGGGTTAACTCGGATCTTGACGAACTCATTCAGTTGACCGAGCACTCCCAAGGTTTACTGCAGGAACTTGAAGATCGCGAAAAGAAAGCGACCGGCATTTCGTCTTTGAAGGTTCGATATAATAACGTGTTTGGTTATTATATTGAAATCACAAAAATCCATTCGGAAAAAGCACCCAGCCACTACCGGCGCAAACAAACTTTGACCAATGCGGAAAGATACACGACTCCCGAACTTGCGGAGCTTGAAAACAAAGTTTTATCGGCGCATACCAAGCGCAGCGACCTGGAGTTTGAACTATTCAGCCAGTTGCGGAGGCTCACTCTCGCCAAGACCATCGACTTGTTGCAGTTGGCGCAAACGTGGAGTGATTTGGATGTTGTTTCTGGTTTGGCGTGGCTTGCGATTGAACAAAATTATCGGCGCCCGAATTTTGGAGACGATCTTCGGTTGGTTTCGGCAAGACATCCGGTCATTGAGCAGCAAGTTAAGCTGCCATTTGTTCCCAACACCATCCATTTGGATCATTCGCACTGCTTGCTCCTGACCGGCCCAAACATGGCTGGTAAGAGCACGCTGATGCGACAAGTGGCAATTATTGGATTAATGGCGCAGATTGGTTCATTTGTTCCAGCGGAGTCCGCGGTCTTGCCAATATTCGATGCGATATTTACCCGTATAGGGTCCAGTGATTTTCTGGCCGAGGGACTCTCTACTTTCATGGTCGAAATGAAAGAGACCGCAGAAATCATGCAAAAAGCCACATCGAGATCGCTTGTGATTCTCGATGAAATCGGTCGCGGCACCAGTACCTATGATGGATTAAGTTTAGCGCAAGCAATATTAGAACACTTGGTGAAACATAAAAAACCGATGACCTTTTTCGCCACCCACTATCACGAACTCTCGCATTTGGCGGCACAATATCCGCAAGTTCATAATGCTCACATGTCGATACGGGAGCAAGGTGGCGAGATCACGTTCCTTCACACTCTGGTTACAGGGCCCGCTAATAAATCGTACGGGATACATGTGGCGCGCTTAGCAGGTTTGCCAGCGGCGGTTACCTTGCGCGCCAAAAATCTCCTCGACAAACTTGAGGATAGCGGTGGAACAATCAACTCCTCGCAAATGGTGTTAATGCCCAAAGAGGATGTTGCGGCTTCGGTTCCCGAAGACATAGAAATTTTATTACAACAAATTCGCCAGGCTTCACTGCAAAAGATGACACCCCTTGAAGCCTTGAATCAGATTGCACAATGGCAGCAAAATCTTTCTTAAGCGCGAGCGAACGCGAGACAGCATTGGCATTCCCTTCAGCAAAAATGGGAGCGCCGTTTTCCCAATGGTTGAGCGAAAGGCTGCTAGAAAAGCTTTCATCGGTACCCGGCTGGCTTCAGGCTCAACCAGTGGCCCTTGGTTCGTGGGCGCGCGAGGAGCTTTGTCCAAATTCGGACATCGACATGATATTTTGCGGACCCGAGGACATCGTGCAGAAAGTGGTGGGCGAGGTTCAATCGCGCGGCTTGCGGCTTCGATCGCGGCTTCCCGAAGACAAGAGTGATTGGACAGTCGGCGTCGAAGCGTTTGACGTGTTGGCAATTCTTCGCGGACGAACCTTTGATCCCGAGACTTCATGGCTGTTGCTTGCGCAGCAAGATCGGATTCATCAAAGTCACAGTCAATTTCGAAAGAGATTGCGACAAGCGATAGTCAATGAGCAAAAGTGGCGTCGCCAAAGACACGACTCCGTGACGAATTATTTGGAACCAAATTTGAAATATGGTCCAGGCGGGTTGCGCGACCTTCAACAAGCTTTGGATTTGCACGCTCTATTTTCAAGCCGGTTTAAAACCGCCGGAATCGATCATCAGCTTGCCGAAAATAAACAGTTTTTTTTATCGCTGCGGCAACGACTGCACTTATTGGACGGTACCGATATCTTGTCGGGCGCATGGCAAATTGAGCTCGCCAAATTTTTCGGAGCCAAGGACGCCCAGGAATTTATGCGCGATGTTCAGAGCCGGTTGTCGCAAGTTAGCTTTTATGTCGACTGGGTCATTGCTCAATCGGCGGCCACACAAGTTAAACTGAAGAAAGTCGCGGCAACCCGTATCACGACTCGTAAGTCAGCGCTTGAGGCGTTGCAAAAAGACGAATCAGTTCTGATGCAGGCTCACATTCGCCAAACTAAATGGAGCGATAATAAACCCGAACCTGCATGGACCGATTACTTTGATATTAAACAGAGCGAAGGATTTTTTGGCGCTCTTTTCGGATCACAGTTGATCGATCATTTCGTGCCTGACGTCGCGCGAGTGCGGGGACTTGTTCAGCATGATCACTATCATCGTTTCACGCTGGATGCGCACCTGTTACAAACCATTCGTGAGGTCAAGCGCCTGTACGATCGCCCTAAAAAACTCGGTAAGTTGGCGCCGTGGGTTCGACATCTCGACAAATCGGACTGTAAGATTTTATTATGGACGGCCCTCTATCATGATCTTGCGAAAGGAAAAGGGGGAGACCATTCCACCAAAGGCGCCGAATTAGTGCATAAGGATTTTAAGTTGCACCGATTGCCGGCTTCGTTGGCAGACGAAGTGGCGTGGATGGTGCAAAACCACTTAATCTTGTCGACGGCGGCGTTTCGCATGAATGTGCAGGAGCCTTCAACGTGGCAATTTGTGCACGCGCGCGGAGCCAAAGGGCGCAGACTTGTTCGACTAGCTATTTTTACCGCCATCGATATCCTTTCAACCAATCCCGAAGCCTGGACCGAGTGGAAGGAGCGGCTGCTAGCCGACCTTTTATCGATCTTTTCCAAGGAGCAAACGCAGGAATTCTTGCATCTCCTGAGCAGTCATCCGGCAATTAGCGCCGATTTGTTGGCCGAACTGGATCCATCTCTTGTCGGGGCCGTTCCGCAAAAGCAATTGGTTGACGACTTCCGTAAACTCAAACGCGACACTAAAAACCTTTCGAATGTGGTGCTTCGCAACCGTAAAGGTGAAACGTGGGTGCGGTTCCATCGCCGCGAAGATCGCCCCGGATTGTTTCTCAATTTTGTCACTCAATTGTATGCCATTGGCGTTTCGATTCAGCAGTCTTCCGTGCGAACGTTGAATGAGCACGGGGCTTACGATTGGTTTCAAGTTCGGACCAAAAAAAATCCCGCGCAAATCTTGCGGCAGTTGGAACTCATTGAAGGTTCCACGCAAATTCCAGTGCCGAATGTTCAGTTTCAGCAGATCGAAGTGATTTCTCAGGTGAACGACACTACGATTTTGAGTTTTCGAGGGCGTGACCAAAAAGGTTTGCTCCTTAGTGCCGCGCAAGCCCTCTTTGAAAGTCAGTTAGTGATCCGCTGGGCAAAGGTGCACACTTGGGGCAGCCAAATTGACGATATCTTTTGCGTAAAAACTCCGGCCAACCTCGACGAATTACTCGGGCAAATGCGACAAAAATTACGAGTTGCCGATCGCCATTAGTCTAGTTTTGCACTGAGTTAGTCTTGTAACATAATTCATTTAGCTACTCATCCAGTCGGTTAATTTCAGTGGTGTGCACCGACGCGAACGCCACGTGTGCACAGAGTTTCCGCCCGCTTATCAACAAACAAAAAGCGGTTAATAATAAACAAAAAGTTTTTGCCTTTAACATCGAAACGTCGAGCTGGTCGAGAGATGTTTTTTTGAGTTGCGGTTGGACTAAACTTCTGTAGACTTTAATACAGGTGGTCGAGCCGACCATTGATCGGGAAATCAATGATCCATATTTAATATGGGGGAGGGAGCAAGGATGCTCAGAGACGTATTAATTCAGAAGGGTTTGTCTAGTCGTGAGGCCGAAGTGGCCGAACTAGTGACGAAAGGCCTGTCCAACAAGGAAGTTGCCAATCAACTTTTCGTCACAGAAAAAACGGTGAAGTTTCACCTTACAAACATCTATAAAAAGATGAATGTTAAATCACGCGCTCAATTAATCGTATGGTGCTTACCCCATATCGGTTTCGTCGAGAAGGAAGAGCGTCAAGCCAATCAGGAGCAAATGGTCGCGGGACAACTCAACAACACCGCAACTCAAACTATTCCTGTTGGTAATGCGAACGTAGCACAAGGTATCGCAATCCCTGGCCTGAACAGAGGCAGCGGCGGCGACATCGGAAGCTTCGGTACATAAAGGTAAGATGGTGAGCGCTCAGCGCGCGCACCTATCGGTCTCGGCTCGCTTGCGGCAGGACCACTTTTAGCGTTACAGTGCAAAAGCCCATTCGTAAAGAATGGGCTTTTTTTTACCTTGAGGTTCATCTATGACACCCATCCCGGCTTCACAGTCTCGAGTGATCATGACTGAGTTAGTTCTTCCGCAGCACACCAATGCGCTCGGCAGTATTTTTGGTGGCGTTATTATGTCGTGGATCGATATTGCCGCGGCTATCGCGTCGGCAAGACATTGCTCCATGCAAACCGTCACGGCCAGTATCGATGCGCTCAACTTTGTCGAACCAGTTTATAAAGGTTGGATTGTGAACCTAAAAGCATCTGTTAATTTTGTGTCACGAACTTCGATGGAAGTGGGTGTGAGAGTCGATGCCGAAAATCCAATTCAGCGCCGAACATTTCACACGGCCTCAGCCTATTTAACGTTTGTGGCTTTGGGTGAAAAAGGCAAGCCAGTGCCGGTGCCGCCGCTTCTCCCTGAAACTGTCGAGGAGCTTCGACGATTCGAAGCCGCTAAACAACGCCGCGCTTTGCGGCTTCAGCAAATCGGCCGTTAATTGAGCGAAGCCGGATCCGTTTACGGGATGTTTAGCGCTCTCATTTTGAGACACTACTAACTGACTTTGCCGATGGGTTGAGTCTCAACTGCGAGGTCGATGTCGCCTTTGAAATCGGTGACTAAATTTCCATGCGCATCGACGGCTCGGATTTTAAGATCGACCGACTGACCCGCTTGAGCTTCGGGGGGCGCATCGACGATCAATTTTGCCGGCTGACCTGGGTGAATTGCCAATACTAAATTGGGTGGCATTTTTAAGTTGCTCCCACGAGGATCGCGCAGCCGGATTTGTACATTCTCCGCCTTAGTATGTTTGAAATGCACGCGCGCTAAACCTTTTTGAAAACTTGCGGTTTTAGTTTCAGTTTGGCTGCCCGACAATTCAACGGATAGCTCGCCTGAGTAGCTTGAAATGAAATTTTCAAAAGCATCATACGCTTTAATTTCCACGACAAATTCTTCACCCGCAGTGCAAGCGCTGGGTCCATGGATAATAAATTGATTGATGGGACCCGCGTGAATCACCAAATTGACATCGGGCGTGCCGGCAAGTCCTAAAGTGGAATAGTCCTTTAATCGCAAACTCACTTTACCGGCCTTTAATTGAGTCATGCTCACGGTGCCGATTCCGCCGCTAAAGTGCACGCGATTTTTCGTTGGGTTCCCCGAAGCAGGAACTGGGGTCGTGATGGGCGATTTTTTAGCTGCCGGTTGTGCGATGGGTGGCGTGGGAACAATTTGTGGGGTTCGTCGCACAACAATGTCATGCGGAGGAGGTAACTCATGCACCGAGGGAAATGTCATATTTTTTGCGTTAGGAGTTGCGGCCAACGGAGTGACGGGCGATGTGGGGCTTAAGCTAAATCGTTCGTTAATTAAAACCCAATCTTGCGCGGTTTCATCAAAAACATAGTCGACCGGATAAAGCTTATTAGCGAGAAGTTTCGCGCGAATTTCTTCCTCAGTAAAAGGCCCAAGCTCCTGGCCTTCATGCGAAACAATAAACCTTTGAGACATGAGCGAGTCCTCCAGAACTACACTCACTTATCGGCAATCACTCAGGTTTTTAGAGAGTCTAGGAGCTAGAGATATTTCTTGCGGTCTTGCACAAGAAAGTCTCGCCAGCGAGTTAGCTGGGCTTCGGTCATGTTGGCGTAGCAGATAGTGCCAGCACTTGCGGCTTCCTTGCGGCTGATTTGGCTTTCGCGACCCAATTCGTAAATGCGGTGCTCTTGATCACGTGGGAAAAACAGCTCCACCTCTTGATTGAGGCTCTGGACGGCATTGGCCATCATCTGGCGCAGTTTATCCAAACCTTCGCCGGTTTTTGCACTCACAAATACGCGTGGAAATGCTTTTACTTTAAACTGCTTTTCGATTCCGGCTTTGTCGGACTTGTTAAAAACGTGAATCAGTGGTTTCTTGGTCCAGCCGAAAAGTTCCATCAACTCGTTGACGACTTTAAGTTGCTGCTCCATTTGCGGGTTCGCGAGGTCGACAACATGAAGTAAGACGTCCGCTTCTGCCGATTCTTCGAGAGTCGCTTTAAAAGCTTCAATTAGATGAGCGGGAAGTTTACGAATGAACCCCACGGTGTCGGTTATGACCGCGGATCCAACCTCCGGTAAAAATACTTTTCGAGTGGTCGGATCAAGCGTTGCGAACAACTGATCCTTAGCAAGAACATTGGCCGACGTTAATTTATTGAGAAGAGTGCTTTTGCCCGAGTTAGTGTAACCAATCAAAGCGAAACTTGGGATTTGTTGTCGTTTACGTAAAGCTCTATGTTGCGAGCGGCTTTGGCGCACACCTTCAAGTTGTTTTCGAATCTGGGGAACTCGCTCACGGATGCGACGGCGATCGACCTCAAGAGCCGTTTCACCAGGACCTCTTGTTCCGATTCCACCGCCTTGGCGAGATAACGAACCCATCCATGCGCCGACCATACGAGGCAACTGGTCAAGAATTTGCGCCAGCTCAACTTGCAATTTACCTTCATAGGTATTCGCCCGTTGGGCGAAAATATCGAGAATCAATTGATTGCGGTCGAGAACTCTCACGCCCCACTCGGTTTGTAAGTTGCGACCCTGTACGCCACTCAATTGATGATCGACTATGACAGTCTGTGCGCCGCTTTCTTTGATCAGTTCCGTAATTTCGATGACCTTGCCGCTGCCAATGAGAGTCGCGGGATTAAATGAGGGGAGAGTTTGCGCGACGTTGCCGACAATTTCGAAACCAGCGGCCACCGCTAATTCTTCGAGTTCAGCCAGACTTTCCTTGAGTTCTACAAAGGATTCGGTCTTTAAACCTACACCGACGACAATGGTGCGTAATTTCTCAGATTGATACGTTTTCGTCGGCAGCGGACTCTGCTCCTTTGTTTGAGCGTGACACAGGACCCTGAGGCTCAACCACAATAGATTGACTACCTCGAAATAATTTTACGATGCTTTGGCGGTCTAGACAAGAGGGAATAGGAAGGCCCTTTGAGGCTACCTAGACCTGGTCCTGTTTATGGAGCAATGTCTCACGATAAGCCTGAGTTTCCAGCGCTGTAAGCACGATGCTGTTGATGATGTCGTCAACGGTGCAGGTTCGCTGGAGGACGTTTGCGGGCTTCTTGATCCCGAGCAGAAACGGACCCAGCACTTCGCCGCCGCCTAGCTGTTGGACTAGTTTGTAGGCGATATTGCCGGCGTCCAAATTTGGGAAAATCAATATATTAGCGCCGCCTTTGATTTCGCAGAATGGAAAAATGCGATCGACGATATCAGGGTTGATGGCTGTGTCGGCTTGCATCTCACCGTCGACAGTAATGTTCGGGTAGCGGCTTTTAACTATTCGAGCCGCTTCCTGCATTTTTCGAGGGGCGTCTTTTTTACCAGCGAAATTTGTGTAGCTCAGCATGGCGATCTTGGGTTCGAATCCGAAATAGCGCGCCACACTTGCCGCGTGCACCGAGAAGTTGGCGATCTGATCCGCTGACGGATCAATATTCATCGTCGTGTCGGCGAAGAACAGCATTCGATCCTTCCACAAAACGATATTCAAACCAGAGGCTGTTTTCGCAAGTCCCGTTCCGATGATCTCAAGAATAGGTTTTACGCAATCGCCGTAGTTCTGCGTGGCGCCCGTGACCATCCCTTCGGCCTCGCCCACATGCACAGCCATAGCGGCAAAGTAGTTGGGGTCGGCCATTAGGCGCTCGGCCTCCGCCTGCATCACGCCTTTGCGGTGGCGAATTTGGTAGAGAGCTTTTGCGTACTCATTAAATTTAGGATGTCGAAGCGGGTTGATGATCGGCACAGATCCTAAATTTTCGAGCTCATGCTCTTTGATTTTCTCTTTCACCTGCCCAACGTCGCCAAGCAAAACGGGTCGGATTACTTTTTCGCCCATGATCATATTCAGCGCTTTTAAAACTTTGCTGCTGCGGCCTTCGGGGAAAAAAATCAGAGGGACTTCTTTGCCTTTGCTGCGTGCACTGGCTTTCACGCGGTTGATGTTCGTGCGAATGAAACCGCGGGTCTTGCTTTGTAAAGCTTCGAGCCGTTCAGCATAAGCATTTAAATTTTCGATAGGCTTTTGCGCGACCCCGGAATCCATAGCGGCCTTTGCCACGGCTGGCGCGACTTTTTGCAGAACGCGCGGGTCAAACGGCTTTGGGATAATGTAATCGGGTCCGAAGTGAAAACTTTTATTAGAGTAGGCGGCTGAGACACTTTCGGGGACATCCTCACGAGCTAGTTCCGCCAGCGCGTTGACCGCCGCTAGCTTCATCTCCTCATTAATCTGATTGGCGCGAACATCGAGGGCGCCGCGGAAAATCGAAGGGAAACCCAAGACGTTGTTCACTTGGTTGGGAAAATCACTGCGGCCCGTTGCTATGATACAATCGGGCCTAACCGAGCGCGCTAAATCGGGATCAATTTCCGGATCCGGATTGGCCATGGCAAAAATAATTGGTTTATCGGCCATGCTTTTGACCATCTCGGCGGTCAGAACCCCAGCAACGCTGAGTCCGCAAAATACATCCGCACCGGTTAAGGCCTCGGTCAAAGTGCGGCGTTCCGTATCGACGGCAAATTCATCTTTGTATTTGTTCATACCCTTTTGCCGGCCTTTATAAATCACGCCGCTTGAATCACACATTAAAATGTTTTTGGGATTTACACCCAACGCTTTGTAAATGCGGCCGCAAGCAATCGCCGCGGCGCCAGCGCCGTTAAACACAACGCGAATTTCTTTGAGATCTTTTTTTGCGATCATGCATGAGTTGATCAACGCTGCTGCACTGATGATGGCAGTTCCGTGCTGATCGTCATGAAACACGGGGATATTCATTTCGCGGCGTAAAGTCTCTTCGATAACGAAACATTCGGGGGCTGCGATATCTTCCAGATTGATTCCGCCAAACGTTGGTTCAAGGGCTTTGACGGCTGCAATAAATTCTTCAGTGGTTTTAGTTTCAAGCTCAATATCGAAAACATTAATATCGGCGAACATTTTAAATAGAACGCCTTTACCTTCCATCACTGGTTTGCCAGCGAGCGGCCCGATGTTGCCGAGACCTAAAACGGCGGTTCCATTAGTGATGACCGCGACCAGATTTCCTTTGGTCGTGTAGTCGTAAACTTTGCTTGGATTTTTAGCAATTTCCTTGCAGGGTGCAGCGACTCCGGGAGAGTAAGCAAGAGAGAGTGAGCGCTCGGTGCGGCACTCCTTGCTGGAGATGACCTCCACTTTGCCCGCTGGTGCTTGTGCGTGAAACTCTAAGGCCTCTTTATCCAGATTGTGATCTATCACGTGTTTGGTCCTTTGAAGTAAGCTTCAACCTTAAAGAGCGGTGGCCAGAGTGTCAACCGTTGACAATATTAGGAGCCATTGAGACCGTGAGCTACTTGCCATAAGAAATGCTGTGGCCGAAGGAGTGACTCCAATGTCGAACGAACGTGATGTGGTCATTGTTGACGGAGTGCGTACGCCCTTCGCTAAAGCGGGCAGTAAATTAAAAGATATCCATCCTGCCGAATTGGGCCGAGTCGCCCTCAAGGAATTGCTAACACGAACTAATCTCAATGTTGACGAGATCGAAGAAGTTATTATCGGGAATGTAGGCAGCCCGAGTGACGCCGTGAATATCTCCCGCGTCGTCGCGTTAAGATCTGGCGTTCCGCTGAAAGTCTCCGCGCACACTGTGCATCGCAATTGCGCTTCGGCAATGGAAAGCATCACGAGTGGATTCGACAAAATTCGCGCCGGCATGGCGGACGTCGTTGTCGCTGGCGGCACAGAAAATATGTCGCAATATCCGCTGATGATGAGCAGTCCGTTTGTGAGAGCCTTCGAACAATTGGGTGGCGCGCGCTCCATTGGGGCACAACTTTCAGCTGTCGAATCTTTACTTCGCGCTGATTTAAAACAAGTCGTTGAGTTGGTGACTACCGGACCTATGCAAGCGACTCCTTACAAACCTCGCATTGCGGTTGTTGAGGGGCTGACCGATCCGTTCGTTGGCATCAACATGGGCCAAACCGCGGAAATTTTGGCTCGTGAGTTTGGCATCAGTCGCGTGGAGCAGGATCAATTTGCTCTCATGAGCCACCAAAAAGCGTCAGCGGCGCAGAAAAATAAAAGATTCGACCTTGAAATCGCGCCCGTGTTTTTGCCTCCCAAATTTAAAGAGTTCGTCAGTCAGGATATTGGGCCGCGAGCTGAGCAGACCATGGAACAGCTGGCGAAACTTAAACCGTTTTTCGATCGCAATTACGGATCGATCACAGTTGGCAACGCGTGTCCGATCACTGACGGGGCGGCGATGGTGTTGCTCATGAGCCGCGCGAAGGCAACCTCATTAGGTTTAAAACCGATTGCCAAAATTCGCAGCTATGCTTTTGCTGGGCTTGAGCCGGAGCGCATGGGGTTAGGGCCCGCATACGCGACACCTATCGCTCTCAAACGCGCCGGTTTGTCATTGAAGGATTTAAATTTAATTGAAATTAATGAGGCCTTTGCCGCACAAGTGCTCTCTTGCGTGAAGGCCATGGGCAGCACGCAATTTGCGAAAGATAAATTGGGATTGAGCCAAGCAGTTGGTGAAATCAACCCAGCGAATTTAAATGTTAATGGCGGGGCGATTGCGCTCGGACATCCCGTTGGCGCAACGGGCACGCGGTTAGTGATCACATTGATGAAGGAAATGCAAAAGCGAGACAGCCAGTTTGGGCTCGCCACACTCTGCATCGGTGGCGGGCAGGGTGGAGCGATGATTTTGGAAAAAGAGGCGTAAGGTGAGTATTCAAGAAGGCGTTCGATTGGTGTCCCAGGGTCCGATCGCGGTCGTTGAACTCGATTTGGTGGGAGAGAAAGTTAACAAGCTCTCAACCCCCGTGTTGATGAGATTTAAGGAATTGCTCGGGCAGATTGCCCAGTCATCGACCTACAAAGCGGTTGTCATTATCTCGAGAAAACCCAAAAATTTTGTCGCCGGCGCCGATATCGAAGAAATAAAAAGAATCACCTCAAAAGAAGAATGCCGCAAAATTTTAGAAGCTGCTCATTCGATTTTTAACGCCCTCGAAGATTTGCCGATTCCAACCATTGCTGCGATTAACGGAGCTTGTCTGGGCGGCGGCTGCGAACTGGTCCTGGCTTGCGACTATCGGATTTGTTCAGATGCCAAGGAAACTAAAATTGGGTTGCCTGAAACTAAACTCGGAATTTTTCCCGGGTTCGGTGGCACGATCCGTCTACCGCGCATTGTCGGTTTGCAGGCGGCGCTGGATATTATTTTGGCGGGCAAATCGGTGGATGGGCGAAAAGCGTTAAAGATCGGCTTGGTCGACGAGAGTTTACCGGCGCAGATGCTCGAGACTCGCGCGATGTCCATCGCACAAGAGGTAGTTGCTGGAAAAAAAGGAAAGCGCAAAAAAAGATTTAAAGCCCGATCCACGGTCGAAAAGATCATGGATTCTCCGCTCGGCCGCCCGCTCGTGTTTCACCAGGCGCGGAAAATGTTGTTAGGTCAAACGAAAGGATTTTATCCAGCGCCCGTTAAAGCGCTCGAAGTTGTGCAAAAAACTTACGGATCAAGTTCGCGTGCAAAATCCCTCGATATTGAAATGGCGGGATTTTGTGAGGTGGCGGTCACTCCGGTCAGCAAACATTTGATCGATTTGTTTTTTATGATGGAGGCGATCAAAAAACAGACGGGAGTTACCGGCGACGTAAAAGCAAAACCAGTCAGCCACATGGCGGTGCTGGGAGCCGGGACCATGGGCGGAGGGATCGCTCAACTCGCGGCCGATAACAATATCGACGTCCGCATGAAAGATATCAGCAACGAGGCTTTAGCCCTTGGTTATAAGGCTGCCTCCGATATCTGGAGCAAAGAACTTAGCCGTAAAAAATTAACCAAGTACGACATGGATCGAAAGATGTCGCTGATCTCGGGTACCTTGGATTTTTCGGGCTTTGGACAAATTGATTTAGTTGTTGAAGCTATTGTCGAAGATATGGAAATTAAAAAGAAGGTGATTGCCGAGACTGCAAAAAATTGCCGTCCCGACACAATCATTGCCACCAACACGTCATCGTTGAGTGTCAGCGAAATGTCTAAGGGACATCCGCATCCCGAGAATTTCTTGGGCATGCATTTTTTTAATCCCGTCCATCGCATGCCGCTCGTGGAAGTGATCCGCGGCGAAAAAACCAGCGACGAGGCCACCGCGACAGTTTTTGAATTATCAAAACGCATGGGCAAAACTCCAGTCGTCGTCAAAGACGGTCCTGGTTTTTTAGTCAATCGCTTGCTCATGCCTTACATGATCGAGGCGATGTTCTTATTGGAAGACGGCATGGAGATCGGCACGGTCGATCGTTACTTCACCCATAAATTCGGTATGCCGATGGGACCCTTCCGCCTGATGGACGAAGTGGGTCTCGACGTCTGTGTAAAAGTCGTTAAGATTTTCCATAAAGCGCTAGGTGATCGTATTCAAGTTCCGGCCGTGGCCGAAAAACTCACAACTATTGGCCGATTGGGAAAGAAAAATGGACGCGGTTTTTACTTATACGATGAGCGCGGCAAAGAACTCTCTGTCGATAAAGGAATCTACAAAGAGCTCGGATTAAATTCGCCAACTAATAAGTTGAGCGAGAAGGAATGCATTGAGCGCTGTGTGTTTGTCATGATCAATGAAGCTTCACTGGCGCTTATCGAAGACCACATCGTCGATCGCCCTCACGAAGTGGATTTAGCAATGATCATGGGAACGGGATTCCCTCCATTCCGCGGCGGACTGTTAAAGTACGCGGATTCTCTTGGCAGCAAATATATCGCAAGCGAACTTGAAGTTTACGCCACCCAAGCCGGACTTCGTTTAAAACCGACGCAACCATTGGTAAATATGGCGAAGACGGACCGTAAGTTCTACTCCTAGCGAGATTTAAGTAGCTAAAACTACTAGTTTAAATAGCTCCCCCGCCCGTCACCCGGGCTGTCTAAAAACTAGTCGGCCGAATAACCGGCTTTGGCGCAATTTCGGCGCGTTCCTCCAAATCGACCTCACCTCGAATTAAACGCTATAGAGCGTGCCAACACCGGCACCCTCTTTGCCTTATAGGTCAGTAACGGGAAGAGGAAAGTCATGAAAACGACGATCAAATTAAGTGTCTTAATATTAGTGGTGGCGACACAACTGGCTTGTCAGGAAAAACCCGATACCAAAACTTCGGTCGGTACTCGCAGCACTCGCGGGACTCCAACCGGAATCGGTGGACTGCCAGGCGTTGGTACTTCGACAGGTGCGGCGACACCCAAAGGCACCGCTGATTTTGGCCCAATATATGGTGGCAATGTTTGGAACGATTACGATTTTAACGACATCGTTCACCAATTCGTGAATTTAGGTAGCGACCTGTTTGGAACAGTTAGCGGCCAACTGAACCAAAGCACCGGCATTCGATTTTTCGCTTATGTCGATTACTCAGGTAATCAAGTTGTTGCGGCAAACTCAGTGTTAAGAATGGTCATCTGGGATTCGTACGCTGGTCAAATCAATCCATCGACTGGCAAACCCATCACTGAATTCGCCCTAGATATTGCCGGTCGCGCTTCCGGAGAAGTTAATAACACTTATGCCCGCGTGCGTTTCACTGATAATGCTGGCTTTGTGGAATTCTACGGTCCGATCAGCCAAGGTTATTTCTCCGGTGAAGTTTGGTTTGATAACACTGACGGCGCCGCTAACAAGCTTGGGGCGTTTTATATTCCGATTTGCTCGTTCTTCCGCTGCTAAAGCAAAATATTATTTTTTGGCCTTTGTTCCCCTGGAGCTGACCCCCCAACCCCCCTCGGCTCCAGGGGTTTTTTTATCCTTGAATGTCGGTGTGCGTTCAAACTAGCCTTTCATTAGAAATGGCAGAACCACTCATTGACCCACAGCTTCTAAAGACACTGATTGGCGGGACTTCGGTTCTCGACATTCCACGATTGACGATCACGGATCGCAATGAGGCCGTCGCGTTCTTACGCGCCTATGGATATGACCTGGCCGACGACAGCGATGTGGCGCGCCTATGGAGTTATCATCGCCGCGCCGTAAGTTACTTGCAAACTCAATTGCTGCAACCCGAAGAAACAGTTCCGACGGTTTTAAGTGAGGAAGTGTTGCTTCGCGACCCCTCGCAATTATTAATTTACGCGAGCGATAAAACGGATGCTACCCGCCAACGTTGGGCGTGCGCCATTTTGCGAATCATGCATGTGCTCGCGCATTTATCGAACGATTTATTCACCGTTTTTTCGGATGAAATTCAACAGCAAATTTTAAAACCCTATCAGGAAGTTATTTCTAATGGACAAGATGGAGACGTCATATTGGGCGACGTCAACGGCATCGACCAAGTGGTATTAAAAAAGTTCGACGTAAAACCGTTTAAAACTTCGAATTCGTCAATTACCAAATTATTGGCGAAGCCCGAGGAAGTCGCATTTGGACTGCTCGATAAAATGGGCGTGAGATTCGTCACCCCTTCCATTTACGATTGTTTCCGCGTCATGAGCCTTTTGGTGCGTAAGAATATTATTAGTTTTCCGCATTTGATTCCCGATCAGGCCAACAACACTCTCTACCCGATCAATTTGTTTGTGGAAGTGATGAGTGAGCTGAAAGACGCCAACGTAGGTCCGCAGGAGATGGACGCCCGCTTGCTCGCTAAGCTTGAAACCTCAGAGAATCGGGCGGCCTACCGCGAAAAGTTAAACGTGTTCACCAGCCGTGATTACCGATTCATTAAATTCATCGTGCGCAAACTGATTCGCGCGCGGGTGGAAGGGATGGAACGTCCGTTGATGTTCTTTTACCCTTACGAAGTACAAATCATGGATTTAGCCACCCACTTAAAAAATTCTTCGGGGCCCTCTTCACACGGCCAATACAAACAGCGCCAGAAAGTGCGTGCGCGCGAGCGGGTTTTCGGCAAAGATCTAAATTAATGAAGCTGCTTGTATTGTTATTGATACCGCTGCTTGCGGCGGCCGAGCCTCGCGAGCAACTGGGGACTCTTAAAATCGAAGAACTTGTGCTGCGCCCGCAATTTCGATTGCGGGAACCTGCGGCTGGTGATTTCCAATTGGGCGAGTCCATGTTCTCGTTAAGATGGCAGATGGACTCCGCAGTGTCTGGGGTTATTGCCGTGGGGAGCGCGGAGCTCATTGGCAAGGCTCACAATTTTACTGATCAAATTAATACGGACCTAAAATTTATCGAGGCCTACGCGGAATATGCTTCGCCTTACGGGATTTTTCGCGCTGGAATGCAACCGGTACGATTCGGCGTTGAAGGCCGTGAGCGCGAATCCGATCTTCAGATTGGCCGCAGCTTATTTTATCAACGGCGACTGCTCGCACTCAGAGATATCGGATTCAGTTACGAAATTGAAAACAATGGGTTCTTCACTAGTTTCATGATCCACAATGGAGAGAGCGACACCAATTTAGATGGGCGCATATTTTATACCGCCAACTGGGGATGGATACAGAGCAACCGTTTGCAAATTGGAGCCGCCGGCACAACGGGCACTACTAAACCTGTTTCAACCAGTACCAGTAACGATACTATCGCCGGAGTTGATCCGACACAGGCGGCACAATGGCGAATGATGGGGCCATTTATTTTATGGACACCACCTCGGTGGCGCATTGACCTTGAGGCTTATGCGGGAGAGATGGTGCAACTCAAGGAAGTGCGCAAATATTCAGCAGGACATTTAGAAGTGGGCTTTGATTTTAAGTCCGGAATTGGCGTCATGGGACGCTATGATCGCTTCGATCCTAACCACCAAAAAGATGGGGACACAATAACGCAGGCGTCGCTCGGAGTGTCATGGAAGAGTCAGCGCGAAAATTCGCGCATCTATTTAGTTGCCACCAAAGTGATCGAGGAGAGCACTCAAATTCCTAATGATGAGATTCGCTTGATCTGGCATCTTACTCCTTTCATCCGCTAGCTAGCCGCAGTGCATTGCCAGCCCGGCTTTACCTGCAGACTGACGGCAGGTTATAACTAACTTCAAATTTTTTTTGTGGAGGCCTTTGTGGCAATTCAGAAACTGGGAGTCATCGGCGCTGGTCAAATGGGTAACGGCATCGCGCAAGTGGCCGCCGCGCAAAAACTAATTGTTGTGATGATGGACGTGCAGGGCGCGGCCCTCGAAAAAGGTTTAGCGACTATCGCCAATAGCTGTGATCGGTTGATTAAAAAAGAAGTGCTCACTGAAACCGCTAAAAAAGAATTGCTTGGTCGCATCTCGACCGCCACATCGCTCGCAGGCCTGAAAGATTGTGATCTGATCGTTGAAGCGGCAAGTGAAAACGTCGAATTAAAATTAAAAATATTTAAAGAGCTCGACGAAGTCAGCAAACCGAGCGCCATCCTTTGCAGCAACACCTCGTCCATCTCGATAACCAAAATCGCGGCGGCGACCAAGCGGCCGTCGATGGTCGCGGGAATGCACTTTATGAATCCCGTGCCGCTGATGAAATTGGTCGAAGGGATTCGAGGCTTACAAACCTCGGATGATACGTTCAAAGAAGTGCGGACTCTCGCCGAATTCCTCGGCAAAACATTTGTTGAAGCCAAGGATATGCCGGGCTTTGCCGTCAACCGCATTTTAATGCCAATGTTGAATGAGGCGGTGTTTACGTTGTTCGAAGGCATCGCAAGCGTCGAAGACATCGATACCGCGATGAAGCTTGGCACTAATCAGCCAATGGGTCCATTAGCGTTGGCTGATTTTATCGGTCTCGACACGTGCCTTGCGATCATGAACGTCTTGTTTGATGGGCTAGGTGACAGCAAATACCGTCCCTGCCCTTTGCTAAAGAAATATGTCGAGGCCGGATGGCTGGGCCGAAAAGTCGGTCGCGGCTTCTACCAATACTAAATCGCTGGGGCAAACAATGAGTTTTGAATCACTGAATTTTGAGTCATTAACAGCTTCTGTGGGATTGTTAAAAATCAACCGGCCACAGGCGATGAATGCACTCAATCGCCTGGTGATCAATGAGCTTCGCCAATTCTTTGGGTCCCTTGATAAACACCCTCAAATGCGCTGTCTCATTTTAACGGGCGCGGGTGAAAAAGCTTTTGTCGCGGGAGCCGACATTAAAGAAATGGCGGACTACACTCAGCAGCAAGCGCGTGAAATGGCTGAGGTCGGGCAATCTTTGTTTCAAACAATCGAAGATTGCAGGCTACCGACGATCGCGGCAGTCAACGGTTTTGCGCTGGGTGGTGGACTAGAGTTGGCGATGTCGTGCGATTTTATGATTGCATCGAAGACCGCCAAGTTTGGTTTGCCCGAAGTGAGTCTCGGATTGATTCCGGGTTATGGTGGCACGCAACGACTTTCACGTTACATCGGCAAATCTTTGGCGCGCATGGTGACTCTCACCGGCGATGTTTATTCGGCCGAGCAAGGCGTCGCTTGGGGATTGTTTGGATTGGCAGTCGATCCCGCTGAATTAATTCCTATGTGCCAAAAGATGGCGGCATCCATCGCCAGTCGCGGACCTTTGGCGGTAGGACTTGCTAAACAAGCGATCAACAGTGGCTACGATCAAACACAAAGCGAAGGGTTGCGCATCGAAGCCGATTTATTTTCCAGAACCTTCGTCACTAGTGATCATAACGAAGGCATCCGGGCGTTTATCGACCGACGACCTCCTCAATTTAAAGGCGTATGACCATGGCCTATGAACCCAAACATCCCATTCGCATTGTCACTGCAGCTTCGCTGTTTGACGGTCACGATGCCGCGATTAATATCATTCGCCGCATCTTGCAAGATGGCGGGGCTGAGGTCATTCACTTAGGCCACAATCGTTCGGTTAGTGACGTGGTTAACGCCGTTTTGCAAGAGGGCGCTCAAGGCGTGTGCGTGAGCTCTTATCAGGGCGGCCACATGGAATATTTTAAGTACATGAAGGATCTGCTCGATGAGGCGGGAGCCAGTTACGTCAAAATATATGGCGGCGGTGGCGGAGTTATTATTCACGAGGAGAAAGCGGAACTCGAACGCTACGGGATTGCACAAATCTTTCACCCGGATGACGGGCGCCGTTTGGGCCTTGAGGGAATGATCGAGCAAGTGTTGCGCGGTTGTGATTTTGATATTTCGTCGGTTCCATCATCTTCACATGGGAAAAGCAGTGAGAGTTTGATTCCTCAACGCCATTTAGGAGCGGCACTTTCAGCAATTGAAAATCACAAACCGACATCCACTTATGCCGAGGCCTTAAAAGGTTTTGCCCGCAAGGGCAGCGGCAAGCCCTTAGTTTTAGGAGTCACCGGGACGGGTGGCGCCGGAAAATCAAGTTTGGTTGACGAGTTGGTGCAGCGGTTTTTGAATATGTTTCCCGACATTCGAGTCGGCATTATTTGCGTCGATCCCAGCAAACGAAAAACCGGTGGCGCATTGCTCGGCGACAGGATTCGCATGAACTCTTTGTCGCGCGAGGGCACTTACATGCGGTCGGTGGCGTCGCGTGGATCGGGGAGCGAGATCGCGCAAGCGCTTCCCGACATGTTAGGTTTTTGCAAAGGTTATGACTTTGACCTTTTGATTGCCGAATCGTCGGGGATAGGTCAGGCGAGTTCCAAGATCTTGGAAATCAGCGATTTAAGTCTATACGTGATGACCGCTGAGTATGGGGCCCCAAGCCAGTTGGAAAAGATCGACATGATTGATTATGCCGACTTCGTCGCGATCAATAAAGCCGATCATCGTGGTTCGCTCGACGCTCACCGGGATGTGATCAAACAATACAAGCGCTCGCGCAAGATCTTCGATACTGAAACTAAGGTTCCGGTGTATTTAACCCAAGCCTCGAATTTTAACGATCAAGGCATCAATGAATTATTTTTGGCGATTTGCGATCAGTTGAAGAGCCAACAAGCCTCGGCATGGGAAATCTCGCAAGAGCATCGTCAGCTTCTGCGCGGTAAAGTCAAGAGCGCGATTATCCCCAACGATCGTCAAAATTATTTATCTGAAATTGTAAGTACCGTGCGTGGGTACAAAAAGAAAACGACGGAGCTTGCAAGCCTAGCCTCGCAGTTAGGAGCTTTAAAGACGGTTGAAGCCCTGTTGCCCGCTGAAAAGTTAACGGAGGCGCGCGAGAAACTCGCGCAAAAGATTCCACCCGGAGAGTTATCGGCGCTGGAAAAATTTGACCAGTTGATTGGCAGCTACGAGGGCAGCGAGTTGGTGTTTAAAGTCCGTGACCGGGAAATACGCCAATCTCTGACCAATAAAAGTTTATGCGGACTCGATATCCCGCGGGTGAGTGTTCCGCACTTAAAAGATTGGGGCGATCGACTTAAGTTTTTGCGGCTTGAAAATCTACCCGGACATTTTCCATTTACGGCGGGCGTGTTTCCGTTAAAGCGAATCGAGGAAGATCCCGCCCGCCAATTCGCCGGTGAAGGGACTCCTGAGCGCACCAATCGGCGATTTCACTTTTTGAGCAAAAACCAACCCGCTAAGCGATTAAGTACGGCCTTCGACAGTGTGACTCTTTATGGTCACGATCCCGATTTGCGGCCCGATATTTATGGCAAGGTCGGGGAGAGTGGCGTGAGTATCGCGACGCTCGAAGATATGAAAAAGCTCTATGCGGGCTTTGATCTTTGCGACCCCGCAACCAGTGTGAGCATGACGATCAATGGTCCTGCGCCAATGATTTTGGCGTTTTTTATGAACACCGCCATCGATCAACAGTTGGCCAAAAAATCGCAAGCCTTGGGCCGAGCGCTGACGGCTGCGGAAGAGGCCGAGGTCAGAGCCCTCACTCTCTCGACGGTCCGCGGGACCGTGCAGGCTGATATACTCAAAGAAGATCAGGGACAGAACACATGTATTTTTTCAATCGATTTCGCGCTGAAGATGATGGGCGACATCCAAGAGTTTTTTACGCAAAATAATGTGCGCAATTTTTATTCGGTGAGCATTTCGGGGTATCACATTGCTGAAGCCGGGGCTAATCCCGTGACCCAACTGGCGCTGACCTTAAGCAACGCGTTCACGTATGTGGAGTATTATCAAGCGCGAGGTTTAAAAATTGACGACTTCGCGCCTAATCTCTCGTTCTTTTTTTCGAACGGATTGGATCCCGAATACACGGTTATTGGCCGAGTCGCCCGCCGAATTTGGTCCATCGCGATGCGGGATAAATATCAGGCCAATGAGCGCTCGCAAAAACTAAAGTATCACATTCAAACGAGTGGCCGGTCGCTGCATGCGCAAGAAATCGCGTTCAACGATATCCGCACGACTCTGCAAGCTTTAGTTGCGATCTCAGATCACTGCAATTCTCTGCATACCAATGCGTATGATGAGGCGATCACGACGCCGACGGAAGAGTCAGTGCGACGGGCGCAAGCCATTCAGCTGGTGATTAATAAGGAGTTTGGCTACGCGAAAAACGAAAATCCTTTGCAGGGCAGCTATTTCGTCGACTGGTTGACCGATCATGTGGAAGAAGCCGTGCTCGATGAATTCCTACGTATAAATGAACGCGGAGGAGTGTTGGGCGCAATGGAGACTCAATATCAGCGGGGTCGAATTCAAGAAGAATCGATGCATTACGAACTCCTTAAACATAACGGCAAGCTACCGATTGTCGGGGTGAACACGTTTGTCGATCCTAAAACTCTGGCAAACGATTACGTGCCGCCGAAGATCGAGATGGCGCGCGCGACTCCCGAAGAAAAAAAGCAACAACTCAATAATGTTCAGCAATATCAAAAAGAGCATTCGACATCCGCAGCAAGTGAAATCGAAAACCTAAAACGATCCGCACTCTCCGGCGAAAATATTTTTGCAGCCCTTATGAGCGCCGCACGCCACTGCTCACTCCACCAAATGTCCGAAGCCCTCTACGAAGTCGGCGGTCAATACCGCCGAAATCTTTAAGGTGCCAGGCTCCTTTTCTGAGACTGATCGTGTCATTCACGATCAGTCTCAGAAAAGGAGCCTGGCACCTTAACTTAACTCTTACAGAATCTTACAGCGTGAATTACCGGCCACCGCGGCATTGGCCTTGGCTGATCACGTCGCTGTTGGATCGGCGGTCGCAGCGGACGTATCGGCAATCTCTGAAGCCGGCGCGGTAACATTGATTTTCAGCATCATTTTCGGCGGTTCGGCGATCGGCGCTGACGCCAGTGAAAGGCAAAGTTCGGCCATCGGGTCGGCGACCGTCGAAGATACATTCATATTGATCGTCGATGCGCTCGCAAGTTTCAGTACAGCCATCATGATATGACAGGCATTCGAAGCAAGATTGGTGACCCCCACGATGTTCTTCCCATCCATTGTCTTCGGCATGGCAAACTACATACCTATCGTCACGTCCCGGGCGATCGGGTCTGCCAGGTCGGCCCGGCCATTCGGGTCTTCCGGGTCGTCCCCACTCGGGTCGCCCGCCGCCATTGCCAGCGTTTGAAATGATTTTGATGATATCGCCAAGATCAACCGCGAATGTGTTAGCTGAAAACAACATCAACACAACCAAACCTAAACTACGCCAGTTTAATTTTCTCATTTTCCCCCCAAGGAAATATATTTCGGAATCCTTTTGGCCCCGTCGAAACATCAATCAGCAATCGTCGTACCAACCGATTTGCGAGTCAGTTTGTCACCGCCAAAAAAACGAGCAAATGCATCTCAATAGATACTGTTTGTCACGTGCCGATGCTTAAAAACTAGGCGAGATTTTTTTGCCAATCGCCCGTTCAAACTAGACGCGATGTGAAAATGGAAAACCAGAGCCCGCAATTTTATTGGACTAGGTAAGAATTATATGAGGAGCTTGAGACTCGTTAACTAGACTTTAGGTAAGGGGGCCTGATGGAAATGATGTCGAAAGTTGCTTTGGCGTTTGAGCATGGGAAATTTTGGATGTGGCCCATTTTGGCGATCCAAATCCTGTCTATCGCGATCATTGTTGAGCGATACATTGCTCTTTACTTAAAAAAGAAAACGAACCAAAGCGAAGTGGTAGCTGGCTTCGAAAACGACATCAGACGTGGAGAGATGGATCAGGTCATTGAACGCGCTCAAGGCTTAGCTTCCACGCATCCGATCGCGCGCGCCATCGCGGCGGGAGCTAAAGCCGCGCGCAATTTGGGCGGCAAAGAAGAGATTCAAGGCAAGATGGACGAAGTCCTCAACTACGAAAATTTTGTTCTCGATCGCCGCACCGGTTTTTTGACTATGTTTGGTAACGTTGCGACTCTCACCGGTCTGCTCGGCACGATCACAGGTATGATCAGCTCTTTTGCGGCGGTTGCCTACGCAAACCCCGCCGAAAAAGCCAGTTTGCTGTCAGCAGGTATCGCAGAGGCCATGAACTGTACCGCCTACGGACTGATCACCGCGATTCCCGCTCTCGTCATGTACGCGGTTTTGCAAAATCGCGCCAACGTGCTCGCTGAAGATTTGAACCAGTCGGCGCTTAAGGCCTTCAATTGGCTAAGTTACTCTTACGAACCGGCCGGTCTTAAATCATTTCGCGACAAACCCTCTGACAACAATCACGGGATCAACGCCTAATGCGCGGTCGAAAAAAACATCTTGATGCCGAACTTAACTTGGTTCCGTTTATTGATTTGTTATCGGTCTGTATTTGTTTTTTGTTGATTACCGCTGTTTGGCTGAACGTGGGATCGATGAACGTCAAGCAAGCTATCGGAGGGCAGCCGGCCTCTGAAACTGAAAAACGCCCGGTGCTGTGGACGTTCATGGATACCGCTGGCGCTTTGACTCTCGATGTGCGCGACGCTGCTTCAGTGCCTCAGGCGTTACGCAAATTTAAAATCAACGCGACAGAAGGTCATACTGACTACAACCAGCTAGTGAAAGTACTGACACAATTGCGCACCGTCGAACCAACGTTAAGGACCGCGTTGATTCAACCCAAGGGCCAAACGGCTTACGAAGATATTATTGAGCTGATGGATCACTTTAAAAAGGCAGGGCTTGCGGATTTAGGCGTTGTTCCACTTTGAGGAGTCATGATGACGACAAGTATTTTACATGAGACGGCTTTGCGCAGCCAACTGGCTATGCAGTCGACTCTTAAGCCCAAAGGTGGGTTGATTCGCAGAGTTCTCGCGGCCGATTTGTTATTGACCGCACTCATCGACGCTTTTTCCATTCTCGTCATTTTTTTATTGATGAATTTTTCCAGTAACGGAGAAATTTTATTTATTAACAAAGGTACCGAGCTGCCTAAGTCGAGCGCCAGCGAATTTCTCGAGCGAAATCCCGTCGTCAAAATCGAAGAGGGCAAAATATTTCTGGAGGAAAAGGCTTTGACTCCGGAGGGTTTAATCCAAGCGCTTGTAGATTTGCGCAAAAAATTTAGCGACGCGCGACCCAACGAGGAAGTTCCGAGTGTGGTGACGGTGCAAGCGGATCGCCGGTTGAAGTATGAGGCGCTCAACCAGGTCGTGCTAGCTTGCGCGCATGCCGGATACAGCGACATTCGATTCGCCGTTTTGATGAGGTAGGTTTTTAGTCCGAACAAGGATGGGGTAATGTTCAAAGGAATATGGACACTTTTTCTGATTCTGCCGGCAATAGCCAACGCGCAATTAGATTCGGCGAGCCGCGATGTTTTGATCGATAAGCTCACTCATGTTTATATAAATCTGGCGCCGGCTGACACTTCCAAAGTTCCAGTGACACTTCGGTTAGCCGATTTACTGGCAGATCGCGCGCGAGTCGCTTCGATGTCTGACCTTGAATCTGGATGCACGATCTGCACGGCCGGAGAAAAAGATCGCCAAAAAGCACTTCAGTTATACCGCGAGGTTTTGGATCGAACGCCGGCATCTTCTAAAGGCGCCGTGATGATTCAGATGGGGCATCTGTTTGAACTCACCAACCAACAGGCGGCGGCTCTCGATTTTTACAACAAAGTCATCAAAGATGCGCCCGACCAAAATGTCGCGGCGGAAGCACATTTGTCGATTGCTGAAATGTATTTTCGCAAAAATCAATTTAAGAGCAGCGAATCTCATTACGCCGAAGTCCTAAAAGTCCAAAGCGCCGGCTCGCGCGGTCTTGCCGCTTACCGCCTGGCGTGGTGTCATCTTAATGGTCATGAGCTGGATAAAGCTATCGACGGATTTATTGCCATTTTAAAAACCCCCGACTTGCTAAGCCGTGCGGCAACTTCTGGCGGACAAATCGATAAACAATTTCAGGAAGAAGTTAGCCGGGATTTAGCGACGGCAATGGCGCGGCGAAAAGTTGAGTCGGCCGACGTGAATCTTTTAGTGGAGTTGAGTCCTGATTCCACCAAAGTCCCAAACCTCGGATTGTTGGCGTCGGAGGTTGAGCGTCTTGGTAAAAAAGCCGAGGCTCTCGTAGTTTGGAAAGTCGCCCACTCATTACAAAAGCTGCCAGCGCAGAGGCTTGAGGCTTTGGTGCATATGGCGCCGCTCAAATTTGAAACTGGAGATTTGGCGGGCGGATTAGTTGATTTCGAAGCCGCATTATCTTTATGGAAAGACCTGAACGGCTGCGGCCGCGCTGACTGCCATGACATGCAAAAGTTGATTCGCCAGAGCGTGATCGTTTGGAATCAGGCGGAAAAGAAATCGCCATCGGCTGAATTACTTAAAGCCTATCAGATGTACGCATCCGCTTTTCCCGCCGATATCGAAATGGCACTATGGGGCGCTCAGGTGGCGCGCGAAAAGAAAATGTGGCCGATTTCAGCACAACTGCAGGAGTCGGCCATCTCAGCGCTTCGAACTTCGCCTGATTCCGATAAGCTAGACGCCGCTCTCCTGCAGTACATCGAGATGGCGGAAGCGTCGTCGGATGAGGACCTAGTTGCGCGTTCACAAAATCTTTACCTCGAAGCCAGCCCAAAAAAATCAAAGGCCTTCGAAGTTCGCTATCAGCAAGCGCGACACCTCTACGAAAAAGGTCAGTTGGCTCAAGCCTCCGAGTCTTTGCGAGCGCTGGCCAATGATAAGGCAGGCTCCATTGATCTGCGCTTGCAAGCCGCTAACTTAAGCCTTGATGCTTTGGCGCAACTTAAAAACGACGCCGGGCTTGAATCATGGTCCACCGAATTTGCGAGTTTGTTCCCGGCTCAAAAAACTGAATTCGAACAATTGGCGCAAAAGGCGATTTTAGCGCAAGCAGCGACGTCAGCGACCAGTGGAGATAACGAGCAAGCCTCTAATCTGCTGGCGCGATTTTCAGCGGCGAAAAGTTCCGCGGAAGATCGCATAAAAGCGCTTCATAATCGAGTGTTGGTGGCTGAAAAGTTGGGTCGTTTGGCCGACGGAACAGCGGCGGCCCAGGAAATTTTGGCGCTAAAGACCATTAGCGAAGAAGAGCGACAATTTGCATTGGGAAGACAAGCCTACTTTGCTGAGCTCCAGCTCGATTTTGCGACAGCTTTAAAAGCCACCGAAAAAATCACCGTTGGTTCGACTCCCGAGCAAAAATTATTAAAGCTTGCTCTCTATGCCGATTTGTCGGGCCAAAACAGTCTTCCGTACTACGGCAACTTTTTAAAAGTATCGAAGGACCTCGAGGAGAAACAAACAGTCGCGGCGGTTTTGGTTCGAAAGAGCGCTAATCCGGTGAAGGAAATAGAGACGCAAAAGACGATTTTAGAAAAGAATCCCAGTTTGCTCGCCAGACTTTATATCGAGACCTATGCTAAATCGCCCACCGATAAAATTTTAAAGACTGCGTTGAATGATTTAAAAGTTAAAAGCACCGATTGGGGACGAATTCTTGATCGAACGTCGTTGCTGATTGAGTATGCGACCTTTAAAAAATCTCTCTCCGCCCTAAAACTTGAAAACAAAAATCAAAAAGTGTTAGCCAAATCGATCAAAACACGTGCCGCGGCCCTGGAAAAAGCCGAAGCTCTCGCCAATCGCGCCATCCAGATGGCGGATTGGACCTCGCAGCTGGTGACCCTCGATTTGATCGCGAGGGAGTCGGCCCGTTTTTACGAGGAGCTTTTGTCACTACCAGTTCCCGAAGGAATTAGCGGCGATGAGGAGCAGCAATACTTAGCTTTGCTGGGCCAACAAGCGGCCCCGTTTAAAACCAAAGCTGACCAGGCGCTCGCAAAAGTAAATGAGTTTTGGGCGAGTCCCAACTGGCAATCCGATTTGCAAAAATCAGTGGAGTCCAACGCGGAGTTGAGTTCCTTAACGACTCAAGAAATTCAGCTACTCACTGATGTTGCCCCTGAATCTCCTAAGCAATTTCTCGCGTCGCTCAAACCGCCAACGGCGCCATCGGGTCCGTCTTTGGCTGAAGTAGAAGCGATGCGCGATCAAGTTCGCAAGCACCCGTTTGATAGAACCGCCGTCGAAAACCTGATGGGACTTGAAAAGGAATCGAAAAATTTCGCTATGGTCCAGTATTTAGAGGGTCGGCTTAAAGTGATGGATGACAAAAAGGAGACTCGATGAAGCTGATTGCAATACTCGCAAGCTTTTGTGTCGGAACGTTGGCTTCAGCTCAGCCACCCAAGACTGCCAACACCGATCCCAACAAATCGCAAACCGAACACACGTTTGATGAGTTGCTGGTGCAAGGAAAATATCATTTTTCCGACGAGGCGGTGACAACCGTTGAGCAGGACAAAGTTTTGGACGCATTGATTGGGGTTCGCACGGATTTTAAAGATCGCATTGAGGCTTCGGCCGACCGCCATTAAAGGGGCAGCATGGAAAAGCGACTGGTTTTAGAAGATAGCAGCGGATTGGTATTACGGTCCTTCGCGTGGACCGGCGAACCGCTTATGGTGATTCGTCGGGGCGATACGCATCGACTCGAGTTGATCAAGGACACATCCACGTTAGCGAAAAAGAAGATCGCATTTGAGGATCTAGGTAGTCTCTCGCAAGAGCAAATTGAAAAGCAGCCTATTTTAATTGGCAAGTTAGGACATTTGCGATTGCTCGAGACTGTGACGACCACGGTAGTGGATCAAAAAACACCGCCGGAAAAACAGCGTCCGTTTTATTTGTCTCTTGCCGGAATGATTTTGCTTTGCCTTGCTTTTATCGCCGTCGTTCGATCGTTGCCGACTGTGAATCCAGCCATTGAGGAAGAGCTAAAACAACAAGTCGTGCGCATTGTTAAAAATATTAAAACGGAAGCCGCAAAGGTCACGGTCAGCGCGAACATGTCGCGCGAGACCACGGAAACCAAAGTCACCAAAAAAGTCGAAAGCATCAAGCGAATGGGCGCGCTTTCAGTGCTGGGAAGTTTAAAAAATTCCAATCAGCGGGGCGGTCTTAAATTAAACGCCGCCAATAGTTCGGCAGGCCCTGGGCTTGGCGGAACACAAGGAAGCGGAGGCGTGCAAACCTCTTTGTATGCCAAGGGATTAGTGGGTGCACCGCTAGGCGCTGGCGCCAACATTCAGGGCGCCGGGGGATACGGAACAAAAGGAAAAGGCGGCGGCCAAGAAGGCTACGGCAAGTTGAGTCTGGTGGGCTCGACTGGATCTATGCCAATCCCACTCGGCGCTGAAGCGGCAGTAGCATCGGGACTTGATCGCGATCAAATCGCGGCCGTTATCAATCGCAACTTAGGACAAGTTCGATTTTGCTACGAGCAAGGACTCCAGGGATCGCCGGACCTCAATGGCCGAGTGGCCGTTGATTTTACGATTGGTGGCAACGGCCTGGTTAAATTGGCGGGCATTGAAAGCAGCAGCATGAAGTCAAAGGCCGTCGAGGATTGTATTTTGATGCGATTGAAGACTTGGAAATTCCCTCTGCCCGACGGTGGAGTGGACGTGAAAGTGACTTATCCGTTTATGCTACGCCGATCGGGGCAAGGGTGATTAAAATGACAAAAAAAATATCTTGGGTTTTGTGTGTGACGATGTTGCTGACCGCAGGGTGCGGTAACATGTTTGAACAAGATCCGCTTAAAAAGAAAAGTGACGCAATCAAAAACGCCACCGACCCAGGTCATCGCCCAAAACCGGCTGAACCAAGGCCGAGTGAAGCCGTGCGAATTAATAGCGCCGAATTTTATTCGTTCAAAGAGGGCCGCACCGACACGTTTTCACTATCCTTGAATGTGTTGATCAAGGATTACACGGGCGAGCTTGAAATCACCAATCTCAACGAGTTCCCAGGTGCGGTTTTTACAAATGGCGAATTCGTTTGGACTCCACCGAAGGGGATAGTGAGGGCTGGCGAGCTTTATTCTGAAATACCGCTTAAAGTCGCAGCTGTTGCTAAGTCGACAGATAAAGACTTGCCGGTTTTAACTCAGCAAAAAGTCATTCGCATCATCATCTCGGTGACTCTCGGCTTGCCAGAGATCACCGCCGCCCAAGGGGTTGGCAATGAAATCCACGAAGGTGACAACGATGAAATTACGGTGGTCGTGCATGATCCAGACGGCGGGTTAACGCCGGAGGAATATCCTCAGCTTAGACTCCTACTCTCCAGTCGTAGTTTATCATTAGCTCCGTTCATGAGCCTAGAGCGCGTGGATGCTGATTTTACCAAACGAATCTTTACCTACAAATACAGTTTAAACATGAGGGATGCGGAGCTAACGCCTAACTCAGACGATGCTTCCGTTGGTATTATTGCCGTTTCACGATTCGGCAAAGCCAGTCCGCGCGTCGATATTAAATATAAAATATTTACGAGACTCAGCGAACCTAGAATTAAGTGGGCGGACGATGTTCGATTTACGCCCGGAATTGAAAACGTCTACAAGTTCATGGTTTACGATCCAAAACACGAAGGCGCACTAACGCTTGATACACACCCCATTATCCCGGTTGATAGCACGCTAAAGTGCGGCAACGACGATCCGGACACCGACCCTAATCTCGAGGAGATGGAGTGCACGTTCACCTGGAATCCGCCTTACAATAAACGCGAGCAAACGATGACTTTGGAATTTAAGGTGATCAACCATAATCAGCATTTTATGGACACTCGTACCGAGAGCGCCAGATTTTTGCCCGAAATTTTGGTTTTGCATGTCGAGGCGCCGTCCAAACCTAAGGATGGGAGTAAACCATGAAGTTAATTTTAATTTCTCTCGCGATTTTCTTCTCAAGCTTAGCCCGCGCGGATATACAGAACGACTTTGACAGTTTGGGCGGAAACACTCCGCTGCTCGAGCGTGCCAAGGCGCTGAACCCCGAGACCGTCACCAGTATCGTGCAAAATCGAACCGTGAATCTGAATCACCGGTTTGAACTGGCGCCGGAAATCTCAGGAACATTTGGCGGCGATACTTACTCGCGCACGCACAGCTTTGGACTGAATGCCCAGTACCACATCAACCCTCGTTGGTCGATCGGGGCCAAATACAATTATAGTTTCAACACGCTGACCGCCGAGGGGGAAGCGATGATTGATCGTGCGATTCAAGATGCGCAAAATAATCCAAAAACAGCGGGTCTGGTGCCGCAAATGGATTATCCAAAGTATGAAACTCTCGCTTTAATCAATTGGTATCCTATTTATGGCAAAATGAATTTGTACGACAAAGCTGTCGCCCATTTTGACATCTATGGTGTTTTAGGTGGCGGCGAGATCGCGCTTCGCTCGGGCAGCACTGCCACTTACACCGGTGGGTTGGGTGTTGGCCTTTGGCTCAATCCCAATACGACCGCGCGCCTCGAGGTCAGATACCAACGTTACAAAGCACAATATGTGAATGGCGCAAAAGATTTAGATTTGGCCGTCGGTGGCCTGCAAATGGGATGGCTCTTATGAGATGGTTGGTTTTAGTCACCCTCCTTCAATTTTCCACAGCCCACGCAACGGATCTTGAGACCTTGCTCGAGAACACAACGGACGCCAAAGTCGAGTCCGTGGCCAATCAACCGCAAAATTTTTTGGTCGACTCGATCAAGAGCTTGTTGCCCAAAATCACGCCTGAGCAAAATGTTTTTTTTATTTCTCTCGGTGCTGGCGAATGGGTCAAGGCGCTCCTCAATTATCAAGCAGCGTTTGGCGCTCAGCCTTTTGAAACATCTGCAACAGGTCGTGCACTGCTGGCCTATCTTGAATTTAAAAGCGACTTACAAGTCACTGGACTTGAGCAGCTATTCACAGTGACTGAGCCTCAAAAAATCCATTTTCATTTATTGAGTTTGATTCGCGAAGCGATGCCGGCGTCTCATTCGGCTTGGGTCGCAGCCTCAGTTCAATGGACACCCGCGTGGACCGAAATTTTTGGCGGTGGAATCGAGTCAAAGACGGTGATGCGCGATATTTCGTTCAATCGCAACATTGACGAACTATCCCAGATGGCGTTGCGCGCGCCCGCCAGTTCGCCCGAGCGAGCCATGATCGAGTGGAATTTGGCCGTTGCTTATTCGTTGCACGATCAAGCGGCCGAAGCCGCTAAAGTGATCGCCGGGTTGTTGAAGGCCAAAAACAATCCGATCAGCGTCGACCTGATGAATATCACCGCCGCTCGTTTATTGTTTCAAAATGGATATTTCGATGCGGCAGCCAAGTATTACAAAAAAGTCGCTAAAAGCTCCGAATATTGGATTGAAGCTCAGGAAGAATTGTCATGGTCCTACATTCGAAAAGGTGAACCGCAAAACGGTTTGGCTGTGGCACAAACATTGGTGAATCCGGCGTTTGCTTCGCAAGTCAGCCCCGAATCGTTTTTCTTAAAATCGCTCGCCCAATTGAAGGTTTGCGATTACCCGGCAGTCGTTGAAGGGCTACAAGCATTTCCAAAACGATTTCGCGATCGCACTTTAGCATTAAGTAAGCTTGCTGAAAATGCAGATCAGCCCAAGGTCGTTGAGGTTTTGCAGTTGATGCAAAAAGGACCGTTGACGTCTCAGTCATTGGGCCCAAAAGCTAAAGATCTGCCGCGTTTCATGAGCCGTGACGAAAAACTTTATCGATTGATCGGTTATGAGACCATTTTACAAAAAGAAGCTAAGGCCGCCGAAGCGGTGTATGTGAAATCTCTGGCGCAAACGGGTCTTCAATCATTTTTTGATTCTTTGAAACAAAAAATTGTTGAGCGTGCGCGAGTCGCACACGTGAGCGTCATCACACGTGTGCAAACTCTGGCTGACCAAGAGGTCAAAGAAACTAAAAAGATTTTGGATAAGATGCATATTATCGAGGCGGAAGTGATCCAGCAGGTGGGCGTTGCGGAGCGCATGACAGCGTTAAAAGTCGCGAGCGCCGATTTAAAGACGGGTACAGCGACTCAATCTCCAGATGCCTTGCGATTCCCCATGGAAAAAGAAGTGTGGTTCGACGAACTGGCCAATTACAAAGTCGATATTAAAAAAGGCTGTCAGGCCAAGAGGTAGGCGATGCTTCATTGTTCTCGCAATGTTTTTTTGGGGGGTCTTTTAATATTAATTTTGGCTGGGGGTTGCTCGCCCTCGGTTCCAAAGCTCGTGCCACATTTGGGGCCTGAAAAGCCGGTGGTGGACCACTCCGATTTGCTCACTGTGGGTGCGGCCGTTGATATTTTGTTTGTTGTCGACAACTCGGGCAGCATGAGTGGGCATCAAATAGATTTAGCGACGAACATCAATGGATTCGTGGCTAACTTTAACAAAATCGGCTCGATTGATTATCACATTGGGATCATTACCACCGACAACGACCAAGGAAGCCCCCAGTGTTGCGGTCGATTGGTGGGTTCACCGTCGGTGATCACCCCGAAAACTCCGAACGGGTTGGTAACTCTCTCCAAAAACCTTTTGGTGGGTATCAACGGATCCTTTGAAGAAAAAATGTTTGATCCGGTTGTGGCGGCTCTCAGCCCGCCATTTGTGGATGGGGTCAATTCTGGTTTTCTACGCAAGGAAGCTTACCTTGCAATTATTTTTCTTTCGGATGCAGAAGATCAAAGCATAATCGCGGTGGGTGACTTTTATAATTTCTTAATGCAGCTGAAGGGCCAAAAGAGCAGCGTTTTACTATATGGAGTTTTAGTGCCAACGGGCGCTGATGACAATGTTTGCTTACGCGACGACAATCTCACGCCGGTGAGAGTGGAATCGCTGTTAAATATGGTGGTAAATGCTGGGAACAACGAGCTGTCGCTTTGCGATAGTGACTTCGGATCTAAGCTCGCTTCGATGGGCTCGGATCTGGCGAGTCATTTAGGGCGCAATATTTATTTAACCCGCCCACCGGTTTTGGAATCGATCCATGTCTACTTCGGCTCGCGCGAATTGCCCAATGACTTTCACACGGGTTGGACATTCGATCCGGAGCGAAATGCAATCATCATTGGCGATGCGGTCGATTGGACCGGTCAGCCTGACGGCTCGACAGTCAAAGTGACTTACGATCCAGCGGAATACAAACCCTAAGCCATCTCAATTTTTGCGATGGTCTGAAGCTGCATATTGCTTGTGCCCTCGTAAATTTGGCCGATCTTGGCATCACGGTAAAATTTTTCGACGGGATACTCGCGGGTAAAACCATTGCCGCCGAACAAATCGACTGCCATTGAGCATATTTTTTCGGCGTTGCGCGACGAAACCAATTTGGCGATCGCGGCCTCTTCGACGAAGGGGAGTTTAGCATCCTTTAAGCGAGCGGCGTTGTAGACAAGCAATCGAGTTTGCTCAAGCAAACAACGCATTTCAGATAATTGAAATTGGACCCCCTGAAACTGACCGATGGCTTTGCCGAACTGCTCACGGGATTTGATGTACTTAAGCGTTGCCTCGTACGCTCCTTGCGAAATGCCGAGCATCTGCGCCCCGATGCCGATACGCCCTTCGTTGAGAGTCTCAATCGCTATCTTGTAACCCTTGCCGGCTTCGCCGACGACATTGGCTTTGGGAACTTCGCAATTTTTAAACATGAGCTCGCAGGTGGAGCTGGCCCGAATGCCGAGCTTGTCTTCCTTTTTGCCCACTTTAAAGCCAGGAAATCCACGCTCCACCAAAAAGGCGGTGATGCCCTTGTAACCTTGGGACGGATCGATGTTAGCGAACACTAAAAATAAATCGGCTTCATTGCCATTTGTAATCCATAATTTGTGACCATTTAAAACATACTTATCGCCTTTGGCTTCGGCGCGAAGTTTCAGCGCGAAAGCGTCCGACCCACTGACGGATTCGCTTAGGGCGTAAGCCCCAACCCATTCACGAGCGAGCTTGGGCAAATATTTTTCTTTTTGAGCCTCATTCGTCCAGCGCAATAAAGCGTTGGTGACCAAAGTGTTTTGTACGTCGACCAAAACACTAACGGACCCATCGACTCTGGCAATCTCTTCAACGGCAAGGCACGCCATCAGGAAGGACCCACCCGCGCCGCCATATTTTTCCGGCGATTCAATGCCCATCATGCCCATCTCAAATAATTTTTTGATGAGTCCCTTATCCATCGAGGAAGCTTCGTCCATTTTGGTCACCAAAGGTGCGATCTCGCCTTCGGCAAATTCACGCAAGGCTTGTCGAAACGCGATTTCATCTTCCCCCAAAATAGTCAGAGCCGGCCGAGCATCACTCATCTTTTTCTCCTTCAAAGTAAAAGTGATCCTAGACGACAATGGGCTTATTGGCTAGATTGATCGCTATGGAAAATCTCATTCGTGTGTTGATTGCAAAGCCCGGCCTCGACGGCCACGATCGCGGCGCCAAAGTGGTGGCCCGCGGGTTGCGAGACGCGGGATTTGAAGTTATTTACACGGGTCTTCATCAAACCCCCGATATGGTCGTCAACGCAGCCATTCAGGAGGACGTCGACATCGTGGGCTTGAGTATTCTCTCCGGCGCTCATATTCCCCTCGTCACAGCCGTGCAAAAGATGATGATTGATAAGGGAGTCAAAAAGCCAGTGTTCGTCGGAGGAATCATTCCCGACGATGATGCGAAGCAGCTGACGGATCAGGGAGTGTTCGCGGTGTTCGGGCCGGGGACCCCCATCGCGGACATTGTGTCGAGGGTTCGCCAAGCCGTTCGGCGATAAGTTGAGCTTCGGTTTTCCGCCATCCGCAAACCGCAAAAACATCCGCGAACAGCAACAGCAAACCGAAACCGAGCGCCGCAAACCGCAACCGCTAGCTGTACCCGCTCACCGCGAGGGTTGGAGCACACACTTATCGGTTGCTCCAACCTTTGCGGTGAGCGGGTACAGTTGGCCGTCACAGTGCGCGGCGGTCGGTTTCAGTTAGCGGTTTCGGTTGCAGTTCGCGGTGGTTTATTTCACCCTGCCTTAAAATTCTGCTTCCTAAACTTCTCAAGGATACCCTTATCAACCAGTAGGTCGTAAGTCTTCGGGCTCACATAAACCCGCGGAATAAAATTGCGGTACTGACTCAAAATATTCATCAAAGAATTGGAGACATCCACCAACAGTTTGAGTTCTCCATGCCGATTTAAAACTTTAACGGAGTCCCGCACGAGCAATGGCTTGCCAGATCGGGCATCTTTTTTAATCGCCTCGAAATTTTTAGTGAACATGACATCCTTGCTGGGGATATCAAAAATCAGCCAAGCTTGAGGGTCCAATATTTTCAATTCTTGTTTGAGCCACTCCACGGCATGCGTGGTTTCAATAACTAGCTCGCGCCGGTGTTCTTCACTTTGCACCAGAGTTGGCTTTAGCGGTGAAATTTTAATTTGGGCCGGGGGAATTCGCCGCGCGAGCATTTCGCAAAGCTCGTGGATCATCGGATGCATAATCCGTCCCGCTAAATATTCATGAAGCTTCGCCATAAAATAAGAATCATTGAATGTGAAATACTCATTCGGATTCTGGCTGACTTTTTCCATCAGGTGATCAAATGAGTAGGCGAGTCCGTTCTCCAAAAAGTACTCATTGATTTTGGCCGCGAGCAGATCAAATTTGTATCCTGTGCCGTCGTTGATAATTTGTGAGTACCAAAAATAACGGCTGATCAGGAATGCATCGGCGAGAGTCTGGCCATCTTCCTGAATCGCGAGAACCTCTTGCCCGTCATCTTCGGCGACGGTGATATTGCGAACTAACAAATCCAAATCAAAAACACCCAATTTAATCCCGGTGTGATGCGCATCGCGAATCAAATAATCCATTCGGTCCGCATCGACATCCGAGTGCATCAGCTGGTTTGCGAGCAAATTTTTAGATTTTCCAGCCACCACTTTGGAAAGCTCTTCCGGATCAATGCCCTCTTCCTTAAGAATTTGCGTGATGCCGCCGTCAAAATCAGTATTCAAAATGATGTGACTGCCGAGCACTTCGTGATTGGCGGTGTACTTAGGTTTGCCGTGGGCTTGTTGCTGACGCCAATGATCGATGTACGCGAGTTCGATAGAGTGAGAAAAAGGAAACGTTCCGATATCGTGCAGCATCGCCGCCAGGCGCATCAACCGATGAAAGGTTGTCTTCGCATCGCGGGCCGATGGATCATAAAGCGAAGTTTCAGCAACCGCCTTGCCAATCGCGCGAAGAACGCGATCCATGACATGCAAAACACCGAGAGCGTGCGCATGACGAGTGTGGGTTGCTCCTGGAAAAATATAGAAGCTAAATCCCAGCTGTCGAATCCAGCGAAGTCGTTGATAGTAAGCGGTTTCAAGGATGCGGGTCTCGACCCGATTGAGGGTGATATAGCCATGGATATTATCAAAGATGACTTTCTTAAACTGCTTCGCCATTGCACTCTACATATCGGCGTCATAACGCAGCAGCACTAGTTTTATAAAAGATTCAAGACCTTGGTCAACGATTACAATTATTGAATCCTATACTTTCGTCTCCTAGAACTGACAATCAATAGGGGGAAATTCCGTGAAACTAATTTACAACGCTTTACTTGGTCTCGTTTTCTCGTCATCGGTCTTCGCCGGCCCACTGACGGTCGATCAAAAGTTACAAGATTTTGCCACTCTCAATTCGGTGATCGAATCCGGTTACGGACCGTTACCGTATAAGTTGAGTCAAAAAGTGGTCGATTTGCAGGTGGTGCGCGGGGAGTTCGAAAGCCGCATCCGCCAAACAAAGTCCAACGCCGAGTACTACTACTTAGTTGTCGAGTACATCGCCCGCTTCCACGACGGCCACTTCGGCGCTTCGCTGAGTAATACCATGCGCAGTGATATCCCCATTTTCACAAACCTGATTGGCGGAAAAGTTTTGATTTCCGAGTCGATCAATCGCGGCTTACTGCCGATGGCGGTATTTCCATTCGACAAGGGCGACGAAATTTTGGCGATCGACGGTGTGCCGGTTCAAACCGTCATCGACAAACTGACCGCGTACATCGGAATTGGATTTAACCTGAGTGAGCGAACCATCGGCTCATGGACTTTGTTCCATCGTCGTGGCGCACGCATGCCGCTCGGTACTGGCACAGTTAAAGTTAAGGTTCGAAGTTTTGCGGGCCGGGAGAGTGAAGTCGCACTCCCATGGACGCAAAGCGGAGAGCAGTTTGACGATGAATCCATGCAGGTCCTTTCATTCCCGAGCCGAAACGCGCTAACCGCCAATTTGGATGAGTTTTCACTCTCCAATGTTCTGGCCACAGCCGGCAAGCCGGTTATCGATCGCACGTACATGTGCAACCCGATCTCTCGAATCGCCCGGCCGGAAGGTGCTGTATCAGTGATGGATGAGCCCTTCACCGCCTATTATTACTCGACCGCCAAGGGCAATGTGGGGTATGTTCGTATTCCCGATTACTCGCCCGAAAATTTTGAATTGCGCTACAACCAATATGAATATGCGATCAGTAAGCTCGAGGATAACACTGTCGGATTGATCATCGATCAAGATCACAACTGCGGTGGAAGCGTTAGTTATCTCGAAAGAATTGTCGGTCTCTTTATGGACAAGCCTTATCAGCCCATGCAGTTCACTTTGCGCGCTGACAAAGAAGCTTACTTAGCGTTCAAAACTGACGCTGACGCAATTCCGCACACCATAGACGGGGAGCTTTTCCAAAATGTCGTGACCGCTCTAGGTGACGCGTTTAAAAAAGGCGATTGGTTCACAAAACCCATCGGCATCAGCGGGATCCCATTGATGTATCCAAATCGCATCCATTACACAAAGCCGATTGTTATGTTGATAGATCACCTGTCAGGCTCGGGAGGCGATGCGTTTCCGTCCATGCTTAAAGGCTATGGCCGCGCGACACTTCTTGGCACTCGCACAATGGGCGCCGGCGGTCACGTGCAAAGCCAACCGCCGCTTCCATTCTCGCGCATTACTTTCAGCATGACTCGCTCGCTTTTCTATCGTCCCGACGGAGTCCCGGTTGAGGGCAATGGAGCTGTCCCAGACATCAATTACTCTTTAACTCGCGACGACTTAATGACCAGCAATAAACCTTATCGTGAGTTTTACACTCAGGCTCTTTTGAGCCTTATTCCAAACAAGCCTTAATTCAGTGATTCAAAAGACCCCGAAGCCATTCGGCTTCGGGGTTGACTTAAAATCGGATGAGTATAACTTTAATCGCATGCAAGATTTTAATCTCAATGCGAACTTGAGCCGGGTTCTTCTGCAATTCGTGCCGTTTATGTTTGCGCTTTGCTTTCACGAATACGCCCATGGGTGGATGGCCAAACGAAAAGGCGATAACACCGCCGAAATTATGGGCCGGTTAACCTTAAATCCAATGGCGCACGCCGATTTGATTGGCACCATCGTTTTGCCAATTATGAGCATATTTTTTTCCTTTCCATTTTTTGGTTGGGCCAAGCCGGTCCCGGTTAATGAACGCAATCTTAAATTCCCCCGCCAAGATATGTTTTGGATCGCGCTGGCGGGCCCACTCTCTAATTTGCTACTCGCATTTTTAGCAACTCTCGGGATGGTTTTTTTGCCACGTCTTGGAGTGACCAGCGAGGGCGCGGCCGAAATGTTAAAAGTTTTCCTAGTGATTAATTTGTTCCTTGCGGTTTTCAATTTGATACCGTTTCACCCTCTGGATGGCGCAAAAGTCATCGCCCGGTTCCTGCCTGTAAGGGCCAACTTGGCTCTCGAAAATTCGCAGCAGATGACGAATATGATTTTGATTGTCTTGATGTTCTCTGGAGCCTTTAGGTACCTAGCGGTCCCGGTTTATTTTATGGCCGAGGGATTGCTGTCAGTCGCCTATCATCTATCCTCCCTAATTGCTTAATTTTTGGGTGTTTTTCAAAAGAAAAGTTGAAATCTCTGGCATCCCTTGTTTCAATGGATTTCTTAACATGGGGCTCCGGAAGGAATCATGAGTCTACAGATTCACTTAACTAAATTCGAAGGCCCCATGGGGCTGCTTCTCCATCTCATCCGTGAGCAAGAGATGGACATTTTTGATATCGATATAGCTAAAATCACTCAGCAATACCTAGATTACATCCGCACTATGAAGAGCTTGGATTTGGAATTGGCGGGCGATTTTGTCGCAATGGCTGCGACTCTTTTGCAGATTAAATCTCGCATGCTGCTCCCTCAGTACAACGATGAGGGTGAGCCAGTCGAAGGCGATGACCCTCGTAAAGAGTTAGTGCAAAAACTCATGGAGTACCAAAAATACCAGGAGGCCTCCAAACTCTTGGCGGAGCGCCCTTGGCTCGGCCGCGACGTGTGGGTGCGTGGGGAAAGACTCGATGTCACGTCTGAACCCGATGATGAAGTGATTGTCGAAGACAATCCCTTGTTCGCTTTGATTTCATCCTACCGCCACGTCATTCGCTCCATGAAGTCGGGCATTCACAAGGTTGTAGGTGCCCTTCAATCGATCTCCGGCCGCATTTTAGAAATGAAAGAACGATTGATTGTCGGTCAACGAGTTGGTTTTCAAACTCTCATTACCGCGCCCAAGGAGCAACGCTCAAGCCAAATTCTGGTGACATTTTTAAGTCTTCTCGAGCTTGCCAAGATGGGCTTCGTTTCGCTCTTCCAAACGGAATCATTTTCCGAAATTCATATCGATACCAAAAAAGTCATCGATCGCGATGTTCTTTCGAATGTTGAAAGCTACGATAATGTCCATTCGGCGCAAGTTGCCGATGCGATGATGCACGAGCCCCTCGCCGCCGATTTGCCGGTGCAGACAGAACTTGAGTTGCTCAACAGCGAGCCCGAAGTTCTTGAATTGCCAATTGTAGAGTCCGGGCCAGCGGCGACACCCTACGAATTCGAGAGTGCTACCGACGAAGAGATTGAAGCTGAGGAGCAGCGATTGGCGCAACTGGAGACCGGCGAGGTTGAAGCTGCGTCTGAGTTCGAACTGAATCTCAAATTTTCTGACCCCATTGAAGGCGGAGCCACATGAGCAAAAAGAAGAAGGTGATTGAGCCTGCAACCGAACTCGATTGGGCCGACGATTCAAAAAAGCCCGCGCAGGAAAGTGTTTCTAACTTAGCTAAGTTCGCAGAGGCTGCGGCCTCAGTTTTCGCCGAAGAAGAAACCGATTCCGAAGAGTCCTGGGCCGTTGACGCGGCCGAGGAGCTTCTCGCCGACGAAGCGAGCGAATCCGAAGAGTTGGGCGAGTTTAACGAGACTGATTATGTGGCGCCCGTCGCCGAAGAGGAAGAGCCCGGCGAAATCATCGATGAGGATGCGCAAACTTCTTTTTCCGCCGACGGCACTGAGCTTGAAGGTTATTCATCGATTGAGATCGAAGAAGTTGAGCGGCTGGCCGACGATCAAATTATTTCTATTATCGAGAGTTTATTATTCGCGACCGACAAACCTCAGTCGTTGACGGTATTAAAGCAAGCATTCAAGGGAACCAACGTACGATCACAACATTTGCGGCGTGCCATCGAAATTTTGCAAACCGAGTATGCCGGCGGCCGACGTGGAGTTTACCTTGAAGAAGTGGGCGGCGGATTTCAACTCCGCACTAAAATCGACAACATGGCTTACCTCAAGCGGACCGTAAAATCGAAACCGTTCCGTTTGTCGGGCCCGGCCCTCGAAGTGCTGTCGATCGTTGCGTACAAACAACCGTGCATCAAATCATCCATCGATGAAATTCGCGGCGTTGAGTCCGGCCATCTCTTGCGTGCATTGATGGAGAAAAATCTGGTGCATTTTGAAGGCAAGAGCGAATTGCCCGGCAAACCCATGCTTTACGGGACCACGCGACGATTCCTTGAAATTTTCGGATTGAGAAATCTCAATGAGCTGCCTTCCTTAAGCGAAATTGATGATTTGATTCCGCAGGGAATTGGAGAAATCGAAGACAAAGAAACTCTCGACGATATTACGAACTCTATGTCTAAGGACGCAGGAACCTCGTATTCCGAAGGCGAAGATGAGTTGTTAAAAATTTCCCAGGATTTACAAGAAGTGGCGACCACCACTGAATTTTTTGAAAAAGAAAAAGAGCGCATGCGCGAAGAGCGCGACGCCGAGCGCGCTCGAGATCTTCGCGAGGCATTGGCTGTCGGGGAAACAATCGCCGATGCAGATCAACGCTGGCTGTATCGGTACGACCGCGACCATGCCGTCACTGCTGCCCCAGAAGCCCCTTCGAGTGATGCGCCAACTGACTCGCCGGTTGAGAGTGAAGTTCAGCAACAATCGCCTCAGCAATCGTAATTCCGTCACAAGCCGCGCTGGTGATCCCGCCAGCGTACCCCGCACCCTCGCCAGCTGGATAAAGACCGCGATGACTCACGGACTGCAAGGTTTCAGCGTCGCGCGTGATCCTTAAAGGGCAGGAGGTCCGAGATTCTACGCCATGAAATTGCGCTTGGTCGGAGATAAAGCCTTTCATGTTACGCTCAAACTTTTCGATGCCGGCCATAATGTTGTTTTTAAAGTCAGGGCTGAATAGCTGATCTAGCCTTGCGGGCAAAACTCCCGAGGGGCACGAAGATTTTAAGGCCTCACCCAGTCGCCCCGACATAAAATCGCTCAACTTCTGCACCGGCATTTGTTTTGGGCCACCCGCAGCTACCGCCATCTTCTGGGCTTGTGCTTCAATTTGCTTGCGAAACTTAAGCCCCGCAAATAGATCTTTACCGAAGGACTGTTCGTAATCAACAGTCACCACAATCGCCGCATTGGCAAACGGAGAGTTGCGGTTGTAGTTGCTCATGCCGTTGCTGACGACACCACCGTGATCCGTGCTACTAGACAAAACGTAGCCGCCGGGGCACATACAAAAACTGTAAACGCCGACATTGGTTGTTTTATCGGTGTAAGCCAGTTTGTAGTTGGCGGCATCAAGCTTCGGGTGCTCGGAGAATTTACGATATTGAATTTCATTGATCACGCTTTGCGGATGCTCAATGCGCAAACCCACGGCAAATGATTTACCTTCCATGTAAACACCGAGCTCCGATAGATGATCAAAAAAATCCTCGGCAGAATGTCCGCAAGCCAGGATGACTCTTGAGCTTTTGAATTCTTCGCCGCTTTCAGTTTGCAAGCCTTCGATCTCACCATTTTTCACCAATAGCTTGCTGACTTTGGTGTCGAAGTGAATCTGGCACCCATGCGACTTTAAATACTCTCTCATCACCGGGATCACCCGCCGTATTCGATCAGAGCCTACATGCGGATTAGATAGATATTGAATTTCCGCCGGCGCGCCAAAGCGAACGAGCCTTTGCATCACGTACGGAATGTGTGGCGAGCGGATTCGAGTGATGAGTTTACCATCGGAGTAAAGTCCGGCGCCGCCTTCGCCAAAGCCCACATTATTGCGCAAATTGAGTTCGCCGTACCGCCAAAATCGAGTGATGGCTTTAAGCCGTTGGGGAGTTTCGGAACCCTGTTCAAAAAGATGGCAAGGGATCCCTCGCTCGACCAATCTTAAAGCCGCAAACAAACCCGCTGGCCCCGAACCGATAATCAATACGGGGTCGCCTTTAAAAGCGATCGGTTCCAGATCAAACGTCTCGAGTGCGGGCTTTTCATCGGCGGCAAAGACCTCAACCGAATAAACAAAGTGCGGAGCGTGGGCTCGCCTTGCATCCAAGGATTTTTTTAAGATGTGAAATGAGGAGTACCCGGGCAGTAACCACTGCAACCGGTCCTCTAATTCCTCATCGAGACCCACCTTAAGATCATTGTAAATTCGACTCATGGCGCTGATGGTTCTACACGAAATCGGCCGTTAAAGCGAGCTTGCGCTCGCGGCCAATTTAGTCGATGCTTTGGGTCCTATGAGACTCACTTTATTGGGATTGCTCCTGCGCATTTTACCCAAAAATTTACTGAGCCGCTTTACCGGCCGACTGGTCCGATTGCGCCTGCCTCCGCCTTTTCGCGGACTTTTACTGAGATGGTTTGCCAACCGCTATAATTTAGCCTTGGGTGACGCCGAATATGACCTCCGACATTACAAATCGATCGGCGATCTTTTCACCCGGCGGCTCAAACCCGGAATACGTCCAATTGGTGATCGATGGGTGCACCCGGTGGATGGACAACTCACAATTGCAGGGCGTATTTCAGCTGGCCAATTGATCCAGGCGAAAGATTGGACCTACAAAGTGGGCGAGTTCCTAGGAGATTTTGAGGCCGTCGCTGATTTTGAGGGTGGAAGTTTTTTCACCTACTATCTTTGCCCGACTGATTATCACCGGGTTCATTCGCCCATCGACGGCTCGATTTTTAAAGCCGAGCATATCCCTGGCACTCTTTGGCCGGTCAACGAGTGGAGTGTAACCCACGTCCCTAAACTTTTTTCCGTCAATGAAAGAGTTGTGATTTGGATTCAATCCGCCTACGGCCCCGTTGCAGTCGTGTTAGTGGGCGCCACAAATGTGGGCGAGATAACTTTAAGTTTTGATAAAACGTTAGTCAGCAATCGCTCGAATAAAGATCAGCGTGTTCGCTATTATGATCCCGCTTTATTAATAAGCCGGGGAGAAGAACTTGGCGTGTTCAATATGGGCAGCACCGTGGTTGTTCTGTACCCTAAAAATTTTCCGCTGACGTCTCTACCGAGTGAGCGATATGTGCATATGGGCGAAGCGCTCGTTTAATCCGCGCCGTCGTTGCCGATCGCGGTGACGGGGCAAGCTTCCATGGCATCACGGCAAACTTCTTCTTCAACTGGCACCGCCGGCTGCTTTTTAACAAAGGCATGGCCGTCGTCTTCATTCATGCCGAAATGGTCGGGTGCCGCTAAAATGCAGGCATCGCAAGCAATGCACTCACGATCGACATAAAATTTACCCCCGACATTCTCAGGGTATTTCTTTTCTTTATCTGCCATAAGGAGTGTGAGTTTGCCACAAGCCTTGTTTTTTGCCAAGTAAGACGATACCTTAGGCACCTTTTGAACAAGCCCAAGGGATTTTTAATGGCGGATGGACTCACATTTGATCAAGAAGTCGCGCGACGGCGCACCTTTGCCATCATCTCACATCCCGACGCCGGAAAAACCACCATCACCGAGCAAATTCTTTGGCACGGCGGAGTTATTCGTGAGGCCGGCCAAGTTAAAGGCAAGGCGGGGGCTAAAAAGGCGACCTCTGATTGGATGGCTATGGAGCAACAGCGGGGAGTCTCGATCACGTCGAGCGTGATGCAATTCGATTTCCGCGGTTTAAGAGTTAATTTACTCGATACTCCCGGTCATAAGGACTTTGGCGAAGATACTTACCGAACACTCATTGCGGCCGACTGCGCGACCATGTTGATCGATGCCGCTAAAGGCGTTGAGGCGCAGACTCGCAAACTCTACGAGGTGTGCCGACTTCGGCGTATACCAATTTTTACGTTCGCCAATAAAATGGACCGCGAAGGCAAAGACCCCCTGACCCTTATTGACGACGTTGAAAACACGCTCGGCATTAAGTGCTTTCCGGTCACTTGGCCGCTTGGCATGGGAGACCGGTTCCGCGGCCTCTACCACCGCCTTGAAAATAAAATTTATTTGTACACTAAAGGTGAAGAAGAGCCCGTCATCCACGATGTCAACGGGTGGGACGACGAACGCATCAAAACGTTAGTCAGCGATGAAATATTTGTGACCTTGCAGGAAGAAATGGCTCTGCTTGAGGGAGTCATCGGCGAATTTGATCCCGAGGAGTTTTTGGCTGGGCAAGTGAGCCCCATGACGTTTGGAAGCGCTAAGCACAATTGGGGCATTGATTTGTTTTTGAAACTGTTCGCCGATCAGGCGCCGGCTCCGGCACCAAGGGCCACTTTGCAAAATGGAAGCGTGCAACCAGGCGATAAAAACTTTAGCGGGTTTGTTTTTAAGATTCAGGCCAACATGGATCGTAAGCATCGTGACCGAGTCGCATTTATTCGCATCTGCTCGGGACGCTTTGAACGCGGGATGAAGATTAATCATGTCAGACTCCAGCGGGAACTTCGTTTGGCTTACGCCAATCAATTTTTGGCGCGTGAGCGCGAGACCGTCGACGAGGCTTACGCGGGCGATATCGTTGGCATCACAGACACCGGCAACTTCCAAATCGGCGACACGATCACAACGGGCAAACCGATAGAGTTTGAAAAGATCCCACGATTTTCTCCGGAAATTTTTGGGCGCTTAAGCATCAAAGATCCTTTAAAGCGTAAGCAATTGCAAAAAGGGGTTCAGCAGTTGGCCGAAGAAGGCACCATTCAGCTTCTCTACGAACCGTCTCTCGGCAAACAAGACCCTGTGATCGGAGCCGTTGGAGAACTGCAGTTCGATGTTTTGTTGTTCCGGCTCAATGACGAGTACACTTTAGATGTTAAGCTCGAGCGTTTGCCATTTACCGTCGCTCGTTGGCCGATCCATAAAGATGGACGCCGTGTGAAGGAAGCGATCCAAGGCGGTGCTCGCGTTTTTATGGACGAAGAAGAGCGGCCCGTGGTTTTAGTCGAGCGAGAATGGGATTTGAATTGGCTAAAAAAGGAAAATCCCGACTTAGACTTTTTAATTTCAGCGCCTTAATCGGCGGTTGGTTTTTGCCCAACTCCAGATTCAAGATCCTTAAATTGAGCTTGCCGGCGTTTAAATTGATCAAAAGAAATTTGAAATTCCTGCACCAGTGAAATTTGTCGCTCCTTGAGTTTGAGCAGCAATGGCCAATCTTTGTCGAGGCTCGTGACGGTTTCATGTCCGCCAAAGTGGGCGGAAAACTCCTCAAGGACTTTATCGCCGGCCGAAATACAATCCTTCATTTGCTCAAGAGCTTCCCGCATCTTTTCAAGATGAGTGCCCATCGGGACCAAAAGACTAGAGGTTGAATTTTTGCCTAAGTAAGCATCGTAATGCGTTTTGTCCTCATTGAACTCAGCTACAAATTTAGAATGTTGGGTGCGCCATTTTTGGGGTGGGTCCCTGAACTGCTCTTCAATCGGGGCGAGGCTCGCCTTTTGAAATGCCATGTGCTTTTGAAACAACTGTTGGAGAAGCTGATGACGGTTTTCGAGTTTAACCATCTCCTGGTTAAACTCCGTGGTTAAACTCTCGAACTCATGAACGGCTCGATCCGCGGCATCCCATTGTGAATCTGTTTTCTTTATTTTTTCGCGATTGTACGACACGGCTGCAAACTCGCCGTTGATTCGGCTGAATCGACTCTGAATTCTTTTTAGATTGCCATCAATAACCGACATCTCGTTGTGAAGCTCCATGGCCCGCAGTTTCATTTTGGACCAAACGTCAGGTTTGGATTGGCCTAAGCGATCAAAGAGTTGCTGTTGATCAGCGATTGCCATCGAAACCTGTGAAATTTGCGCGTTGGTTTTCTCGATCGCTTGACTAAATTGCGCGGTGACTTGTTTGGTGTCGTAGACCGGAACCACCGCGCAGCCAACCAGCAAGCTTAAAAAAGTAGCACTTAAAATGGAACTGTAAGTACGGCAACACATGCCTTGAAGGCTCGGGCAAAACCGCCGAAAATTCAACCGCCATGTATGCCGTAAAGAGTCATTAAGCTTTCCATAAGACTCAATAATTCGGTTGTCGGGTGAAGTGGTTTCCGCCAAGATATGAAAGAATAATTTTTGGAGCGAATGATGTCATTGGTACGCCTCTTAATTGTTGCCGTGTTGGCCATTCTTTGGATCGGTTGTAAGTCGACGCCACAAGCGACCTCCAAAGGGTCCGATGAGTGGGCCGGGCAAATGCAGGGATTGGCCCAGGAAGTTCGCGAGTTAATTCCTTACGTTTACAGTCGACAAGGTTTTTTTGATCCGGCGAACGCGCCAAAAATTCGCGAAGGTCTCAAACATTTCACTTTGCAAGCACATAAGATTAGCCCTGAGGTTGGCAAACAGTATTTTGGCGACGATCCTCTGGTCGAATTTAGCCTTGAGAATTTGCGCGATGATGTCGGTCGCGCCTCCGAAGCCTTTAGCAGCGGACAATTAGAATACGCGCGCGCTTCGACCAAAGCGGCTCTCAATCATTGCTTTCGCTGCCACTCGATCATGAAAGACGGCAACAAAGGAAAATGGGATTTAAGCCAATTGCAATCGGTTAATATGACTCCTTTGGAGCGCACCGATTTGCTGGTCGCGACTCGCCGGTATGAAGATGCGTCTCGCTTTTTGGAAAGCCTTATGGCTGACCGTGAATTCATCCAAAATTTTCCCTTTGATTTCGAAGCGGCGTTACGAAAGTATTTCGCGTTGATGATTCGCGTGGAGCGAAATCCGGAGCGGCCACTGCACGAGCTCGACCGCATCCTTCAGATCAAAGAGATCCCATCGTATATCGCCGAGCAAGCGCGGTCCTGGCGACAATCAGTCCTCGAGTGGAGTCACACGGCTAATAAGAAATCAAAAGTCGATTTGTTAGCCCAAGCCGAAGCGCGCGTGAAGCGTGCCGGAGAGATGCAACAGTACTCAAAAGACCACGCCGGCGATATCGAATATTTGCGCGCCACCAACTTGTTGCACGATTATCTGCGCCAAAATAAGTCGCCTAAAAACCTCGCCGAAGTTTACTTTCTTCTTGGCCGGTCTTACGAAGTTCTCGACGAATTAGGTGATTACAATCTGCACGAAATTTATTATGAGTCTTGTATTCGCAATTCACCTAAGTCACCCTTAGCCAAGCGCTGTTACAATCGTCTAGAGGCGAGTATTTACGTGGGTTACTCGGGGAGTTCGGGGATTCATATTCCGCCAGTGGAGATGGATCGCCTAAAGAGTCTTAGGGAGATGACGTTTTAAAAAGTTTTAACATCTGGAAAATGGTTTCCAGATAGTTTGTGCAACAGGAGAAAGTTATGAAAATGGAAAAATTATTGGCGGCAGCTGTCGTTATCGCCCTCAGCATGGGTGGTTTGATGGCTCGCGCGGACGACGATTTCGCCGAAGAGCCAGCAAAGATGGATGAGCCAGCGTCTAATCCGACGCCACCCCCGGCTGAGCCAGCGGCAAAGCCAGCTAAAAAAGCTAAACCAGCTAAAAAAGAGCACAAAGCTCACGCTAGCAAAGGCAAAAAAGGCAAAAAAGGAAAAGGCTAATTAGCCACGTTAAGGGAACCGCAAGGTTCCCTTAATTTTTTGCGATCCCCAATTTTTTATGAAAAAGGATGAACGAAAGCGCTTAGGATGGCGAGAGTGGGTGGGACTCCCTGAATTGGGTGTCGATGCCTTGCGGGTCAAAGTCGACTCTGGGGCGCGCACATCAGCGCTGCATGCCGAAGATATCACCATTTTTCGCAATAAAAAAACCGGCCAGCGCAGCGTTCGATTCACTATTTATCCACGCAAAGATAAAAAAAATAAAATCAAGGCGCGTGCGCCGTTGCTCGAAAAGCGCCGGGTCAGAAGCTCCCTTGGCCATGAAACCGAGCGGCCGGTCATTTTAACGCTGCTTACGGTTGGCGATGAGTGTTGGCCCGTCGAAATCACGTTAATTAATCGCGACATTATGGGCTACCGTATGTTACTTGGGCGATCGGCGCTTCAGGCGAACTTTTTAATTGATCCCGCTCATTCGTACTTGCTTTCGAAAGGGCCCAAGCGGCGGCGTAAGGTGAAGTCATGAAAATTTGCATTCTGTCGCGAAACCCGTCGCTCTATTCAACCAAAAAATTAGTTAAGGCGGCGGAAGATCGTGGCCACACCGTGATGGTCGTCGATCCGTTGCTTTGTTACATGAATATTACTTCGCATCGGCCCACCGTCCACTTTCGCCAAAAATCACTCGATGATTTCGATGCCATTATTCCTCGTATCGGTGCCTCGGTCACATTTTATGCAACCGCTGTTTTGCGACAATTCGAAATGATGGGTGTTTACTGCCTCAATGAGTCCGTGGCGATTTCTCGCTCGCGCGATAAGTTGCGCGCTATGCAACTGCTGTCACGTAAAGGCATTGGCATGCCCGTGACTGGATTTGCGCACTCCACGAAGATGAAAGACGCTTTGATTGGTATTGTCGGCGGTGCCCCCCTCGTCATCAAGTTGATCGAGGGCACTCAAGGTAAAGGCGTAGTGCTCGCGGAGACTAACAATGCAGCTGAAAGTTTGATTGAGGCATTTCGTAATCTCGACGCGTACTTTTTAGTGCAAGAATATATAAAAGAAGCGGGAGGCATGGACGTGCGATGTTTTGTCGTCGGCGGAAAAGTTGTCGCGGCTATGTCGCGCCAAGCACGCCACGGGGAATTTCGCGCTAACCTTCATTTGGGCGGAACTGCCGCCTCCATTCGGCTGACTCCGGAGGAGCGCAAGGCAGCGGTTCGAGCGGCCAAAGTGATGGGCTTAAACGTCGCGGGCGTCGATATTTTGCGTTCTAATCATGGCCCGCTCATCTTGGAAGTTAATTCATCTCCTGGTCTTGAAGGCATTGAGCGCGCTTCGGGTAAAAATGTGGCCGAGGTGGTGATTGAGTACATCGAGAAAAACGCTCGACCCGATCAGAATCGCACCAAAGGAAAAGGATGATTCCGGTTTTAAGCGCCTCTGAATTTGTTCAGGCACTCGCTAAAGCACGAACTCAACCTGTCAGCTATCGCGCCATGTACTCAAGTTGGCTCGGCGGAATTGTGACGGACCCGTCTTTAATGATCGTGCCGCTCGACGATCATTTAGTGCATCGTGGAGATGGAATATTTGAGGCGTTTCGCATCGTCGATGCGGCCATCTATGATCTGGACGGACATATGGCGCGCCTTGAAAAATCAGCCCAAGCGATCGCCCTAGAGCTGCCAATGTCCCAAGCGCAAATTCGCGACGTCATCATCGAAACCGCCGAAACTGCGGGTTTAACCCAAGGGATGGTTCGGCTCTACATTAGCCGCGGTCCCGGCAGCTTTTCTCCTAACCCTTACGAAAGTGTTGGCAGCCAGCTTTATGTGGTGGCCACTGAGTTTAAACCGACGCCGGAAGAGGTCTACGCGCATGGGACCCGAGTGATGGTCAGCCAAGTCCCTGCGAAAGAGAACTTCTACAGCCAAATCAAAAGTTGCAACTACCTGCCCAATGTTTTGATGAAAAAGGAAACTGTCGACGCCAAAATGGATTTCGCAGTGGCGGTGAATGCCCAGCAAAAAATTTGCGAAGGTCCCACGGAAAATATTTGTTTACTGACTAAGTCGAATGAACTCCGCGTGCCAAAATTCGATTACACTCTTCGCGGCACGACTCTTTTGACGCTGATTGAGTTGGTTAAAGAACATATGCCGCAAATTCGCTCGGTGGAGTTTGCCGATTTAACCGTGGCCGATTTTAAAAATGCTAAAGAGGCATTCATGGTCGGCACGACACTCGAAGTGCTTCCCATTCGCGAGTTTGCGGGCCAGCTGATCAATGAGCGTCCGGCCGATGGATATGGTGTCGAGATGCGCCGCTTACTCCAAAACGACATGAAAAAAAATACCAAGCGTCGGACGGCGCTTCGCATCACCAGGCGTTAAAGTCGCAAGTTGACCGCTCCTTCAATAGTTTTTAATGTCTGCGTTTCAACACTGGAGTTGCCTGATGAAACATATTTCGACCTATCTCTTGGTTCCTCTCGCGCTAAGCGCTTTTGGATGCGCTCATCATCACATGGGTTCGTCCAACGAAGCCGTGGCTTACCTTCACGGACTTGGTAAAAATAGTAAAGTGACGGGCGTTGTTCGGTTTCAACCGGTGGATTGCAATATCAAAGTTTCAACTACGATTTCAGGACTCACGGCCAACCAAGCGCATGGTTACCATATTCATGAGTTTGGCGATTGCAGTGCCGCGGACGGCAGCTCGGCTGGAGGACACTTCAATCCCGGTCACGAGTCTCATGCGGCGCCAACCGACAAAAAACATCATGCGGGAGACATGGGTAATTTGACCGCGGATGCCAAGGGGAACGCGCAATCCGAATCGACTCTTCAGTGTCAGCCATTGGAGCATTTACTCGGCCGCTCGGTCGTGGTGCATGCCAAAGAAGATGATTTTAAAACTCAGCCTTCGGGCAATTCGGGAGATCGCATTGCCTGCGGAGTGATCGGCCTTGCGAAATAATTTTAGACCGGAGATTTCATATGAGGATTATATTTTTTGCCCTAATTTTGGTCTCAAATCTGCTGACGGGTTGCACTAAGTGCAGTCGCCAAGAGCCTCTGCCACCGCCAATTCCGCCGGCTGAGCAAGCCATTCCGGATGACCAAGGTGGTGATGGAGAAACACTTCCGCCGGGCGATGATATGGGTCAAGATTTGCCTCCGGATGAGGAGATGCCTGACCAACCCGTCGAAGATGATTAAAAAACCATTTTTCTGAAGTGGGGCGGTGCGCCCTTGTTAGTAAAAATATCTTTGACCCAATAGAATCCAGAGCATACGGTTTCTCTCTATAGACGATTTTGTTTTGTAAACCCCAAATGGACGTGGTGTTCATTTGGGAAATTAACGGCCATTCGGCCACGAAAGGATCTACCCATGAAATCAATCATCGTTGCTCTTGCTCTAGTTGCTGGCGTTGCCCATGCTGCTGACAAAGCTGAACACAAGCACACAGCTCCAACAGCTCCTGCTGCTGCAACTGCTCCTGCTACAACAACTACAACCACTACCACCACTCCAGCTGCAGGCACTGCAACTGCAAAAATGACTAAAGAAGCTGCTACTGCTGAGTGCAAAAAAGAAATGCCGATGGCTAAAGACGTCACTAAGTGCGTTGAAGCTAAAATGGCTAAAACTATGTAATTGGTTTAGTTCTTCAATCTTGAAGACGCTGAAAACCCGGGTCAAAGCCCGGGTTTTTTGTTTTTAAAAAGAGAGCGCGAGAATTTGTATGTTTTTTGGCAGACTTTGGTTTTGAAGGTTACTTTTCCCGAGCGATAGCATCGCGCAAAAAATAGTTTTCACGCCTGGTTTTACAAACACCGAAAGTGAAACGCTTTCATCAAAAATCATTCGGCACCCCAGGCCAGCTCCGTGACTCTTATTTTCGAGCGGCGAGATCTGATCGTCCTGGTAGCACTGCTGAAGACGTCGCATCATCTTATCAATATTGAGAGAGCCGTAATCATCTTCCGTCCACAGCAAGAGTCGTGAGTCATTATGCGCGATATTTAGCCGGCTTCCCCGGTTCTCAGCCGAGAGATGCGGAAATGTCGTGGCAAAATATTTAGGTGCGTCTTTCAGAGCATTCATTAACATTTCGTCAGCCACCAACAACGCGGAAGTTCTAATTAAGCTGCGGCTTGGAACAGTGTCCAGATCGGTCTGCACCTTTTGAAGGATCTCATCCTTGTTGACGAAAGAGTTTGTTTCATAACGAAAATGCTGAAGCGGATTTTCCACTAGACTTGCGGCTCCGTTTCTCAGGAGAAACTTTGTGGGGTCGTTGAAAAATTGGGTGGGTGAGGTGAGAATTTGCGCCGAGAACGAGACTTGTCTGGCGAAATCGAGATTGGGCATTTGCACCACATGCCTTGCGCCAGTGCCGACGACCAAGTCCATAACTTCTTTATTGGCGAGAGATTTAGCAACTATGATCTGATCCGGACTGAACGCCGTATGTTGGTCGGAGTCCATGACAGAGATATTAGTGTGCAGACCATTACGGCTTAGATCTAGGAGAGAATCTTCGATGTTTTTATCGCGACCCAAGTATTTCATAGGCGTTCCACCTCTCTCATATTTTCGCTTGTAGAGTCACAATTGTGGGAATTTATTGATTTATGGCACCACTATCTCATTCTGAGTGTGCTGCTTGTGGGACTGGCTGGCTCAAGGCGAGAATTTGACTTGGCCGTCGCGTCTCAAACTTGCTAAATTAAAAAAACCGGTTATTGGAGGATTGATAGGAGAAGTGAATATGAAAAAACTATTGATGACAGCTTTGTTTTTGTTGCTTCAACCATTCGCGTTCGGAGCTGGTACCGATGTGTCTGTTAAAGGCATGACCTGCTCGAACTGCGAACATATAGTCGAGGGAAAATTTCAGTCTCAACCTGAGATCGCAAGCGCGAAGGCAGATTATAAAAAAGGGACTCTGCACCTTGAATTTAAGGACGGTAAGAAACTTTCGAAAGAACAAATCTCCACGCTTGTGAGCGAGGCCGGCTACACAGCCAAATGATCTCTAGACATCTTGACGCAGTCGCCAACAGGTTGTCGCAAGCGCACCGCGTGTTAGGATTTTTAAAACTGCTTCAAGGAGTGCCAGATGTTAACGCAATTGATGAGTCTTGATGGATTACTTTTTTTACTTCGTTGGTTCCATATATTTTTCGGAGTGATCTGGATTGGTCATCTTTATTATTTCAATTTTGTTCAGGGTGCATTTTTTAACGAAACTGATGCGGCGACAAAATCAAACGCGATTCAAAAATTAGTTCCCCGCGCTTTGTGGTGGTTTAGGTATGGAGCTTTGTGGACCTTAATCACTGGTCTTACGATCATCGCCATTCGAGGCCATCAAATGGGCGCTGACTTTATGTCGTCGGCCTACGGACTCAATATTTTGACTGGCGCCATTCTCGGTATTTTGATGGCCGCCAATGTTTGGTTTATTATTTGGCCGGCACAAAAAGTGGTGATCCAATCGGCGACATTGGCAGCGACCGGCGGCAAAGCGATACCCGAGGCGGCGGCTCGCGGTGCGCGTGGTGGAGTTGCATCTCGAACGAACACATTGTTTTCGATTCCCATGCTGTACTTTATGGCGGCGGCTCGTCACTTGGCGGGATATCAGGTAACCAACCCAGGGCTTTATTGGGTGCTTGCGGGCTTATTAATTTTAGTCCTCGAAGTGAACGCCATTAAGGGCAAATTGGGTCCAATGACTTCAATCAAGGGTGTCATTGCGAGTGGATTTGTGCTGACGGCGATTCTTGTGGGATTTGTCAGTCTGACTCAAGGGTAATTTTCTGCGATTTGCGGTTTGCGCTCTGCTTTTACTTTGCGGGTCCTGCACCAAAAAGCCGGCGGTTCAGCCAGGGTCGCTCGATGAGTTGCGTGAGAAGGGCCGCAAAGTCTATGCAAGTAATTGCACCACATGCCACAATGCGGATCCGACAAAACCTGGCCCATTAGGGCCGGCTTTGGCGGGATCGACCGAGCAACTGATTGAGCGACGTGTGATGTATGGAGATTATCCGCAAGGATACAAACCTCAGCGCGAGACTCACATCATGGTCGCACTGCCTTACTTAAAAAATGACTTGCCGGCATTGCACGCGTTTTTGAATTCGGTCAAATAGGGGTGGCGAAATGTTTCAGCTAGGGATTGAACGATTGCTGTCGGATCAAAATTTACAGAAGCGTCTGCGTGGTAAGCGTCTTGCCTTGCTAGGTCACCCAGCTTCAGTGACCCAACAGCTAACTCATTCGCTGGATGCCTTAATAGCCAAAGATCTAAATGTGACTGCCGCTTTCGGCCCGCAACATGGAATGCGCGGGGAAAAACAAGACAACATGATCGAGAGTTCCGATTATCGGGACCCCATTCATCATATTCCTGTGTTTAGCCTGTACGGAGAGGTTCGAAAACCAACAGCCCAAATGCTCGATGCCTTCGACATAATTCTGATCGATCTACAAGACGTTGGATGCCGCATTTATACGTTTCTCACCACTTTATTTTATATTTTGGATGCAGTTAGGCCCGGCCAAGAAGTTTGGGTGCTGGATCGACCGAACCCGGCAGGGCGACCCATTGAGGGCAATAAGTTAGATATGAATTTTGCGAGTTTTGTTGGAGCCGCCCCTGTGCCCATGCGCCACGGTTTAACTTTGGGTGAAGCCGCGCTCTGGTACAAGGCGTACAAACATCTTTCGGTCATTCTCGAAATTGTGACGATGAGTGATTACTCTCCAAATCAACCCTCTGGATACGGCTGGCCGACATGGCTTTCGTGGGTGAATCCGAGTCCCAATATGCCAAGGCTAAGCACGGCTCGGCAATACGCGGGAACAGTGCTTTTAGAAGGCACGCGCGTATCGGAAGGTCGCGGCACGACACTTCCTCTGGAGAATTTCGGCGCGCCTCAGTTCGACGGTCACAAAATCATCAATTATATGAAAGAGACCGGGGCTGATTGGTTGAAGGGATGCTTGCTGAGAGTTTGCAACTATGAGCCCACCTTCCATAAATTTAAAGGTCAGTTGGTCGGTGCTATACAAGTTCACGTGGATGGCCCTTATTATAACCACCAAGAATTCAAACCTTACCGATTAGTCTGCTCATATTTGAGAGCCGTACATTATCTTTATCCCGATTTCGATCTTTGGCTGCCACCGCCCTACGAATATGAAAAAGAAAAAATGCCTATCGATATATTATCGGGCAATTCTTATTTGCGGCAGTGGGTTTCATCCGGCGATGGCACGCTTGCTGACTTGGAAAATGTCTTGCGGAAGGATGAGCTGTCTTGGCAGACAGAGCGGACTCCGTATTTGTTGTACTCCTAAAATAAAATTTCAAATTTTGGGGCACGGAGTCCGTGGAATAAATCCACGAGTCTGATTTACTGTCGCGTTTCGACCGCCGCAGTTCTCAGTTCATTCGCTTAATTTTTTTTAAATTATCTCGGCACTAGGTTTGCAAAACAGTAAACCAAAAACCGAGGAGTATCCGATGGCAAACAAATCAAAGTCTAAATCGACGTCAGAAAAATCAAGCTCTGGCATGACCACGTCAGAAGCTGGAAAGATGGGCGGGAACCGAGTCAGAGAACTGATTGAGAAAGGAAAGAAGTCAAATAACGGTAAACGAAACAAAGAAGAGTAATCAAGAAATATTAAACCACAACACCAAGGAGGTGAAGTATGGCACGTCGTTATAGAGATGAAGAAGAAGATGATTTTGAGCCGCAAAGGTCAAGGTCATCGGGAAGGAGATCGCAATCCGAATATGATGACGACGATCGCGGCAGTATGACCACTCGTGAAGCGGGTCGAATGGGTGGACGGCGAACTGCTGAGACTCACGGCCGCGAATTTTACGAGGATATTGGTCACCGGGGCGGTGAAGCCGTATCGGAAAAATATGGCCCTGAATTCTATTCAGAAATTGGCCGCCGCGGTGGACGTCGAGTCAGAGAGTTAATTGACGAAGGGTATCGTCAAGAAGGCGGTGGACGAAGCGGAGGCAGTAGTAGCCGAAGCAGCGGTCGCCGTGAAAGCGATTACGAACAAGATGAAGGCAGTAGTAGCCGAGGACGCAGCCGACGTTCCCGCTACGAAGACGAAGATTAACAATCAAGTTAGGAGGCTAACTTATGGCAAGGCGTAGATACGAAGATGAAGATGATGACTATCAAGGCAGCAGTGGAGGGCGAAGCAGTCGTTCTTCGCGCGGCGGTCGATATGAGGACGAAGACGACGATGGTCGCAGCATGACCACGGCCGAAGCCGGTCGCATGGGTGGTCGCAGAACCGCCGAAACTCATGGTCGGGAATTTTACGAGGACATCGGTCACCGAGGTGGTCAACGAACTGCTGAAACTCATGGCCGGGAATTTTATGAAGAGATCGGACAACGCGGCGGCGAAGCTGTCAGCGAAAAGTACGGTCCTGAGTTCTATTCCGAGATCGGTCGAAAAGGCGGTCGAAGAGTGCGTGAGTTGATCGATGAAGGATATCGCCAAGAAGGCGGCGGTCGAAGTCAGAGCGGTCGTCGAAGTCGAAGGTCTCAGGAAGACGACGACGATAATTATTAGGAGGAATGAATGGCAAGGCGAAGATACGAGGACGAAGAAGACGATGAACCTCGAAGCCGGAGTGGCAGCCGATCGTCCCGTCGAAGTGACGATGAGGGTCGTAGCATGACCACTGCCGAAGCGGGACGCATGGGTGGCCGAAGGACGGCCGAAACTCATGGCCGCGAGTTTTATGAAGACATCGGCCATCGAGGCGGGCAGAGAACCGCTCAAACTCATGGCCGCGAATTTTATGAGGAGATCGGTCAGCGGGGCGGAGAGGCTGTCTCCGAAAAATATGGGCCCGAATTCTACTCGGAGATTGGCCGTAAAGGCGGCCGAGTCGGGGGCCAGCGAGTTCGTGAGTTGATCGAAGAAGGCTACCGCCAGGAAGGTCGTGGTAGCGGGGGACGAAGACGTCGCGAATAATCATCTTTTATTGCAAGAGACTGGCGAAAGCCGGTCTCTTTTTTTATGCAACGAGATCGGAGCTCATGCCGGGCCGTGGCCGATAAAGTTCTTGCGCCATCACTTTGGTTTTCGGAATTTCCACCCAAAATAGTGATCCAACTCCAACTTCACTCGAGAGCAAGAGTTTTCCACCCATCCCCTCCATGAGGCGGCGGGAAATGGGCATCCCAAGTCCTGTTCCTTTGTGGTGGGCCGCGACTTGGCCGAGGGTTTCAAATTCATTAAAAACTTTTTCCAACTGATCGGGAGCAATGCCGTTTCCGGTATCTTTCACCAAAATTTTTAAAACATCGCCAGCGTCCTCAACCCATAACGTGACTGTGCCGCCTTCACGATTGTACTTGATGGCATTATTAATAATGTTGGAGAGAACTTGTCTTAAGCGAAGCTCATCGTAATAGCACTTGACCGGCAATTGAGGGGGAGTAAAGGAGATGGTCACGTGGCTGGTCTCGGCCATGCTCTTAAAGCCCTCCACCAAATCAATCAGGCCTTTGACCGGATTATGTTCTTCAATGTAAAAATCCATTCGGCCGGCCTGAATTTTCGCGAAATCTAATATGTCATTGACTAGCTCGTGCAAATTTTGACCTTGCTCATAAATCATGTCCACAAATTCAGTCATTTGTTCAGGGCTGTCATAGAGTTTCATGTGTAGGATTTCGGCGGACGCAATCATGGCCGCTAAAGGAGTTCGTAATTCGTGAGAAGTTAAAGCGATAAATTTATTTTTCGCCAAATCCAATTCTTTGAGTTGTTTGTTTTGTTTGATCAACTCTTCAAAGGCGCCTTTAATCTCTATTTGTTTAGCGACAATCTCTCTTTGCAATTTCTTTTGCAAAGTGACGTCTTGAACCATCAACAACAGCAGAGATTGGTTTTCGATTTTTAATCTCTTTACCCCGACGTTTGCCACAAACACATGGCCGTTGGTTTTTCTCAACACGACGTCTTGATATAGTCCTTCATGCGCTATCAAGTCTTCGTTGAACGCTTTAAAATCTCCCCGGTTTTCGGTGGCAAAAATGCTATCGAGTTGAAGCTCGGGAGCTGTCTCCTGATCGCGCAACTCGAATAGTTCAGCCGCAAGATTATTAAAAAACACACACTGTCGATCGATAATATCAAAAGTCAAAAACCCCATGAACGCCTCTTCGGCGATCACTTGGTAAAGTCCCACTTTGCTAGAAGGGGATAAGTGGCGCATCTATCCGGCCCCTAACGCCCGCATCAGATCAGCGGCGCGATCAAGCGCGTCTTTGACTTCGACCAATAGCTTTTTAAAGTCTCCATCTGGATGAATACTCAATCGTTCCATCAAGTCTTTAGGTGCCCCGATAATTTTATTATGGCCGCTGTTGCCGAACTTCAGCGCGTGAGTCAGTAAGTTCGCCATATAAACCACATCAACGGTGCGGTTGAGGTCGGCCGAGAGACCCCCGCGAAGTGCCGCATCTTTTTGATGATGATATTTGATCACCGATTGGATTTGCATCGGGAGTTTCCACTTTTGCGCCAACTTGTGCCCGATACTTGTGTGTCGGATGACATCCAGCTCATTTTCGGCGTCATGATAGCTTTTATTTTCAGCCATCGCTTTGTTGACGACTTCAAGCATAGTTGCGTTGTCTAAAGTGTAAAGTGCCACCTTTCCTACGTCGTGCACGAGTCCACAGGTGAACATGTCAGACGGCACTGGATGTCTCACAAACCGCCCGATGGTTTCGGCGGTCACCGCGACTCCCAGGGAGTGCTTCCAGAATTCGTTGAAGTCAAAAAGCGACGGACCTTTTTTATCAAGAGCTTGAAGGATCGACGCCGATAGGACCAGTTGATTGACGGTATCGTATCCCAAATAAGCGATGGCGCGACCCAAAGTGCTGACGCCGCCAGGAATGGCGTAATATGCGGAATTGACGAGCCTTAAAACTTTGGTAGTTAGACTCTGATCGGTCGACATTAACTTTTCAATTTCAGCCGTGGAAGACATGGGATCGTTGATCAGCTGGCTCAATTCATAAACGATGGTGGGTAAAGTCGGAAGTTCGTCCAACCGGCTGAGAATATCGTCTGAACTTAATTTTTTTTCGGCAGCGGCCATTTTAACTTCCTATGCGGCTTGTTTAGGGAAAACTTTGTTGGGGAATAACTCCTGCATTTTGTTCTGCACTCGCTGATATGTGACAGGCTTTAAAATATACCCATTTACCTCGGAGTTTTTGGCTTGCACGATATACTCTTTGTCAGACACCGCTGAGATCAAAAGAACAGGCAGGTTTTTAAATTTTTCAGATTTGCGAACGGCCTGCAAAAGTTCAATTCCATCCATGACGGGCATCATGATGTCGGACAACAGTGCCACTGTGTTTGAATTTTCCGGCAAATTGAGAGCATTAAATGCGATCTCGCCATTTTCACAACCCACCACTTCAAAACCCATCTTGCCCAGCAGGTGCATAAGGATTTTTCGGTTGGGGGGCGAGTCTTCGGCAATGATGATCTTTTCTTTGATCTCTTTGGTTTCTTTGGTTTCGGTTTCCGACATTCGGTAAGCCCTCACACTGCAGTTAAGGTACTTAAAACTATCGGCTTTTATAAGATTGTAGAGAACAAGACCTTGGTCACTTTTTAAGGCGAATATTCGCCTTTTTGACCCTCTGTTTTTGCGATTTTTTTAAGCGTGTGAGCCAACTCGCCAGCCGACGATCTGAGATCGCCAAAATCCGCACCGCCAAAAGTCCAGCGTTGAACCCATTATCCACGGCGACAGTCGCAACCGGAATACCTTTAGGCATTTGCGCAATCGATAACAAAGCATCAAGTCCTTTGAGTTGACCAACATCAATAGGCACGCCAATCACCGGCAGTGGGGTGAGCGAAGCGACCATTCCTGGCAAGTGAGCGGCGCCTCCGGCTCCGGCAATGATGACTTTAATTCCGCGAGTGTGAGCCGATAATGAATAAGTTTGCATGTACTCTGGAGTTCGGTGCGCTGAAACGATTTTTATCTCATGGGGTACTTGCGCCTCGACAAGAATGTCTACTGCCGAGTTCATCACCGTCAGGTCACTATCGCTTCCCATAATCACTGCCACTTTGGGCTTCACAACAAGAACCTCTTTCTCACTGCTAACACTTTCTTCAATGCCTTGTCGGGAGAATCGGCGGTCACATTGAGGTGTCCCATCTTTCGTCCGGGACGATTTTCGAGTTTCCCGTACCAATGAAGATTGGCATCGATCGGCCAGGACCATTCGGGCTTTTGGTGACTGGAGCCCAGGAGATTCATCATCGCAAATCCTTTGGTCAAAGGAACAGATTGAGGGAGTGATTGCCCACTGATCGCGATGAGGTGGGCGGAAAATTGATCGAGCGACATCGCATTAAGAGAGTAGTGGCAAGAGTTATGCACCCTCGGAGCTAGCTCATTGATCCACAAACCTTTGTTTGTTTCAAAGAGTTCGAAGGACAGCGCCCCGACGTAGTGAATGTCGTTCATGAACTTTTTAAGTTTCGAAACTAGCCGCTTTGTTTGCGCGTGTCTGATGGGGCCTTTCACCCAAAGGCAGCGGGCATCGACTTGTTTGCTTTCAACCAACGGAAAAATGGCGAATGAAGACTCTTTATCGCGCACCAAAGTGATGGCGAGCTCACGCTTGAACTTAACTAACTGCTCGGCGATGAATCCATGCCTGTACTCATTGAGGCTATTAGTGATTTTTTTTAGATCGTCACTAGTTCGCACCATAAATGTGCCGTAACCGTCATAACCAAACCGTCTTTGTTTAAGCACAATTCCGCTTTTGTGCTTTTTAAAAAATGTTTCAGCGTCGGCCACTGATCTAACCGGGACAAACGGGGCACTGGCGAGCTTAAAATCAGCGAGCAATTGCTTTTGTGACAACCGATCTTGCAACTTTCCCATCAAATCGGCGGATGGGAGAAGTGTTGCCCGCGTGTTTTTTAAAACGCGATTCAATAGATCGCTATCTAAAAACTCACTCTCAAAAGTCACCGCGTTCATGGGTTCGACAAAACCGCGAAGTGCGGATTCGTCGGAGAGCGATCCCAAAACATGGTGGGCCGCAACCAAGGCGGCAGGGTCGGTGGATTTTTCAGAAAGAACCCACATTTCAAAACCTAGCTCGTGGCCTTTTAGGGCGAGCATGCGAGCCAGTTGGCCCCCGCCGAGGAGGCCTATGCGTAGAGAAGGATTTATACGCTTCATGCCGCCAAAATACCGAATATTGGCAAAAGAATCATGGATTAAATGAGGTTGTTAGCGTAGGTCGGCCAGTGTAGACCTGCGTTATGAATGTGAATCGCGGGCTCGGCCGACCGATTTTAAATGGCCAAGTTAATTTTCCTGTCTGCTTGGCCCCGATGGTGGGTTTATCGCACGTGGGACTTCGCCTTTTGGTGCGCGATTATTTGCCCAAAGGTGCTTTCACGATTTGGCCGACCGAGATGCTCAATTCACGAAGACTTCCCCACCAAATTGTGGGTCAGACTCCCGAAACTTTTAAGTGCGAAACCGAAGTCGGTTTAGTGCCACAAATTTTAGGCAACGAGGCAGAACCCATCCGCAAATCGGTTTTGAAACTTAAGGAGTGGGGAGTTTCAGGCATCGACATCAATATGGGATGCCCCGTGAATAAAGCTTTGAAACACAATTATGGCGTGGCTTTAATGGGCGACGCAGGCTATGCAGCCGAGGTTGTTAGCATGGCGGTGGAGTCATCATCACTGCCAGTTTCAGTGAAGATGCGAGCGGGATTACAAAGCGACGAAACATTTTTACTGAAATTCGTTGAAGGCCTGGAGTCGGCGGGCGCAAGTTGGATTTGTTTGCATCCGCGGTTGGCCGAGCAAAAACGAAGAGGCAGCGCCGATTGGTCACAAATTTCTTTGGTGCGCCAAAAAATAAAAATTCCGGTGATTGGAAACGGCGACGTGCAAACATCGGCGGATGTTCGCGCGATGCTCGATCAAACAGGCTGCGACATGGTAATGATCGGCCGAGCCCTCGCGGCGCGGCCCTGGTTATTGTGGCAAGTCGGTGAGGAGTTGGGCTGGCCAGCGCCAGAGGGTAAATTTGGATCAGCACCAAGATCACCCGAAGAAGAGGGCGCCGAAATGGGGCGATCGCTGTTGCGATTGATAGATTTTATGGAAATTTATTTTGCACTGAACTTGGGCTTGCGAAAATTTCAATTTTACTTGCGTACCACCCACTCTTGGCTGATGTTCGGCCACGCACTTCACGCTAAATCCATGCGAGCCCAATCCTACGACGATCTCCGTGGTCTCACCCGCGAGTTCTTCAGCCAACCGCAATCTATGACTGAAAAAACAGATCTGCGATATTAAAATACCTAATCGGTGAGTGGGTACAGCTGGCCGTCGTGGTTAGCGGCAAGTCAGTTTCAGTTCGCGGTTGCAGTTGCGGTTGCCGTTGCCGTTCGCGGGTGTTTTTGCAGTTTGAGGATGGCTGATGGCCGATGGCCGAAGGTTTCCGCCTTCGGCTTCGCCAACCAATTTATCGACTCAATTTATAAAGGCACGCACCCAAACGATCGAGTTTATCTTTCAAGTGAGCTAGCGCCAGCGGCTCCAAATCAGCCACAGCTTGTACCTCCCTCAGACTACCAAATGCATAAGTAAAAAATCTGGTTCGGTCTTTCTGACCAGTTTTGCCGTACCCCTCGGCGAGGTTCAGAGCAATGCTGCTGCTTGCCCTCAAGACTTGGTCTTTTAAGTTCTTCGATAATTTAAGTAGCTTGCACTCCTGGTAAAGTTCTACGGCTAGTTCGTAGGTTCTTAATCGGATTTGCATGTGGGTCCTCCTGTTGGTTTGTTTTTGGGCCAAATTTTTTTGGCCCCCCTTCGGGAAAAAGGGCCAAAAAAATTTGGCCCAAAAACAAACCAACAGGAGGCACCCAATGAAAACCAATTTTAGAACATACGAACTAGCCGTAGAACTTTACCAGGAGTGCAAACCAATCATTGCTTCGGCCCGCATTAAGGATCAATTGGAGCGCGCGAATTTAAGTGTGGTCCTAAACTTAGCGGAGGGGGCGGGTAAACCAACAATGCCTGACAAACGCAAATTCTATGCGATCGCTTATGGGAGTGTGCGAGAGGTACAAGCTATCCTAAGACTTCTTAACAATTCTGAACTGTTTGAAAAAGCGAATGTAGTTGGAGCACACGCCTATAAGTTACTTCAATCCTCGCGGTGAGCGGGTACAGCTGGCCGTCGCGGTTTGCGGCGGTCATTTTCAGTTCGCGGTTGCGGTTAGCGGTTAGCGGTTAGCGGATGACCGATGGCCGAATCCCTCCCGCCCGCTACCCAGCGACCATCTGGTCGAGTTTACCGGCGTTTTCCAATTCCGCGAGTTCCGTGTAACCACCAATAAACTGATCCTTAATAAAAATCTGGGGAATCGTTTTAAAGTGCGTGCGCTCCTGCAGTTTTTTAAGCTCGTCGTCTTTTCCGTCGAGATTGATTTCCGTGTAGGGAATATTCTTCCGTTGCAAAAGATTTTTAGCGCGCACGCAGAAAGGGCAAACTTGCCAAGTGTAAATGGTGACATTAGGCATAGTGAATCTCCTGGGGAAGATGTTCGTAGGGTAGCAAACTTGTGAACTTCGCTGGGCCAATCGTTTTTGTTTTTATGGCTTCGAAAAATAATATGGCTTCTGGAAAATTGCGCGACAATTGTTTAGTCCATTGCTTGAGTCTTGCCAAAGCGAATTGGGGGGACGCGTGCGTAACGCTCAATTCATAAAATCGCTCGAGGATCGGCAGAAGATCAGGCCACAAAAGCGGGCTTGTGGCGTTTCGAATTTGGCGAGCCAGATCGGGTCTCGCAACCAATCCGCGGCCTAGCGCGAAGCCATTGCAACCGCTGACTTGCTGGCAGCGGCGAAAATCTTCCACCGACCAAATTTCGCCATTGGAAATGACGGGCAAACGGACGGACTCGCGCATTTGCGCGATAAATTCCCAATGAGCGGGAGGCCGGTACATCTCCTCTTTGGTGCGCGCATGAATTGTGATCGCATCGGCCCCTGAACTATCCACCGCTTGCGCAATGGCCACTGCAAAATCCTTATGATCGAATCCCAGCCGAACTTTTGCGGTCACAGGGATGCCGTTAGGCACCGACTTCCGCACGGCCGATGTGATCTCAAATACACGTTCGGGATTTTTTAAAATTGCGGCGCCCCCGTCGTGGCGATTCACCGTCTTCGCGGGACATCCAAAATTAATATCAATGCCAAGCGCGCCCAATTCGACCGCGGCCTGAGCATTTTCAGCCATCGCCGACGCTTGTCCACCTAAAATCTGTACAAAAACGGGCGTGCCCGCTGCGGTTCGACCGCCCTGTCGAAGCTCAGGGCAATAGCGATAAAAAACATGCGCCGGAATGAGTTGATCGGTGACTCGCACGAATTCAGTGAAGGCTCGGTCGACGCCGCCAATGCGAGTGATCACATCGCGCACAATCCAATCGACCACGCCTTCCATGGGAGCCAAAGTGATAAAAGGCCGGCTCATGATTTGGCCAGCTCAACGATGTGTTTAAATTCAGCGTCTTTGACCGGTTGAATGGACAAGCGGCTGCCGCGCTGGAGGAGGACCATGTCCTTCAGTTCAGGATCGGATCGCAACTGAGGCAGCGGCAACAACTCCGGAAGTTGCTCCACAAACTCAAGTTCAACGGCAAACCAGATTGGCTTTTCGGGCTTTGCCTTAGGGTCGTAATATTCAGACTTCTTTTTAAACTGTGTCGGATCGGGAGTTGCCGGTGCGCTGACTCGTCTTTCCAGCACAGTGGGATCCGAAGCTTGGAATTCACGTGACTTGAAGTCGCGGC
>JADMIO011116407.1_pt1 | contig 117827 bp, 85 predicted proteins | sample 8958161 | NCBI WGS metagenome assembly JADMIO01 (sample SAMN16585339, study PRJNA669376) | soil metagenome | isolation source: Crop rotation soil | place: USA: Cullars Rotation, Alabama | collected 2011
GCCGCGACTTCAAGTCACGTGAATTCCAAGCTTCGGATCCCACTGTGCTGGAAAGCGCTCAGGAGTGCCTACTCCTATCGAAAGCGCTTCACAAAGTAGCCCTCAAAAACTCGACACCCCCCTCGAAAATCTCTTTGAGTTAGCCGTAAATGAAAATGCGTACTCTGCAACGGAGCTTTTAGCGCGATATGGCGTAGATCCTACTAAGCTCTCCCCCTTGGCACTTGCCCATCTCGGTCTCGTCAAAAAAGATAGAGCCCTCATTGAGCAAGCGCATGCCCAAGGGCTTCCCTGCGATGATATACACCCTCTTCATATCCTCGCCTTCGCCTGCATCAAGGGGGTTAATTCCCAGCTCAATGACCCTACACGTCATACGCCACTACATCATCTAGCCAAAAAAGGGTACCTCCCCCATGCTATGCTTCTTCTCGAGTGGGGAGCAGATGTAAACAGCCGAGACTACCTCGGCTATACTCCTTTTCTATGTGCATGTGCTAAAGGACACACAGAGATGGCCCTTGCCTTGCTCGAACATGGGGCAAATTCTCTAGAAAAAGCACCCTATGGTATTTCCACCCTTCACGTTGCGTGCACCTCAGGACATAGGGAGCTCGTTGCCAAACTCCTCGATACTCATAACTTTGAGATTGACCTTCCCAATCGGACCGGAGTGACTCCCCTCCATTTTGCTTGTTACAAGGGCCACAAAGATCTGGCTCTCATGCTCATTAAGCGAGGTGCCTCTCTCCTAAAGTGGAATTCTTCTGATCACAGCGCACTCCATTGTGCTTGCCACTCTGGCAATCTTGAGCTTGTGCAGGAGCTCATAGATACCTTTAAATGCCCTGTAGATGCGGGACTCCCTCACCACAGACCCCCTCTTCTTGCAGCCTGTGGCAAAGGAAAGCGGGAAATTGCCAACTTTCTTATCGAACGTGGGGCCTCCCTTACAGATTGTGATGATCTCTATAGAGACACTGCCCTCCATTACGCATCTTGCTCCGGGAATGCTGAACTTGTTGCCGAGCTCATTGAGAAACACCACTGTCCAGTGGATGTAACAAACCGCACCAAACACACACCCCTCCACTTCGCATGTAAAGCTGGCCACAGAGAAGTAGTCAAAACGCTTCTCACACATGGAGCCAGCATGTACTCCCTTACTAGCAAAGGAGAGACGCCTCTTCAAGTTGCTTGTGCAGCCAAACATCGAAGTGTGATGCTCGAATTTATAAAAAATGGGGTTCAGCCCAGCCAGGATGCATCGTTTCTACAGCAGCTCCACGAAACTCTTCTTGAAGAGCCAGCTTCACTTGGCGCTACTTTGCGCGCCCTTCCTCCTGACTTATGTAAGCCATGGCTTCATTTTCGCCTCTCCTATATGGGCCAGAAGATTCAGCCACTCCTTAACCTTGCCTCTTCTGCGTTTTGGGACTCATTCACCCAAAACAATGAAGGCCAAGCTGCAATTTTCAAGCTCTATCAAAAATCGCCAAAAGGACTCACCTTTCCTTTGTGGTTAGGGTCAGAGTGGAAACACTTGGTGCAAAATGCTGCAGAGGGCGTCCACGTAGCACGCCTTGAAGAGCTTCACGAAACCCTCTGTTGCTTTGAAGACCCCGCAATGCCCCTCCATGTGCTAAGGACGCAACTAAGAACGCATAAAATAGCTATTTCTTCTCTTATTCCAGCTTTAGGAACGAGGCTCTTAGACTCTCTCCTCAGGATTAATACTGTTTACTACACCTCCATCTCTCCCGAGGAGGTGTCTCTGTCGATAACACCGGAGCAGCCTTTGGATAAGCTGCAGGAGTATGGAGAAGCTATCGATATTAATGACGCTTCATCTCCTTCCTACATACCACTAAGACGCCGTACCCATAATCAGCAGGAAGTTAGTAAAGAGCAGCTTATCCTCAACGTATCGACTCAGCTCAATCACCTTAAAGCTAATACGTTTTACACCGGCGCCCCTGCAGACGAAAAAGCGCGCAAAAACTTTTACCAAAATATCGAACTGCAGCTTCGGGCCGCTATAGACGCGATAGAAAAAGAGCCAAATGCTGCCCTTCTCGCTCAGAAGCGCGCTAAATGCGCTCTTGTACTCGGGCTAGCAGGTTTTGATTGCGCTGCCCAGCTCAAAAGCGCAGCTCGAGACCTCTATTTTGAATTTGCTCTCAGCAAAACGGTGACGTTTAAGGAAGCTCTTGCTCAGCAGATCATGCTCTTGAGTGAGCTGGTATTTCGAGAGATGCTCCCCGACGACAATGTCCATACTTTTAATCGCCATCTTTTCACCATGAAGGGGCTACGACCCATCCCAGGTATGCGTTTTAACGACCCTCACGGCCCTCAATCACTCCATCAGCTCGCCCTACTTAGCGACTTTGATAATCGCATGGAGCCTCAACGCCTATTTGCTTGGATCAAGGATGCCTTAATGCATAACAGCGATGGTATTCGAGATATGTATGTAGAGGAGGCAAAACAGCATATTTCCCCTCAAGATATAGCGTGGATAGATCAACAGCTTGAGGAGCGACTGACTCGAAAAATGCCTGCGGTAACTCTCCCTACCTTACTCACCAAAGGGTCCTTAGATGCCACTGAGCTAAAAGCGCTTAAAAAAATTAGCATCGAGATAGGACCAACTTACGACACGGCCATTGCACAGTGGCAAAAACAACAAGAGCTGCTCCTTGATGACGAACGGAAAAAGCTCACACATGTCGCCAACCTTCAAGAAGGGAAGATGCAATGGCGAGCGCGAACTGCTCCGGAGCTTCGTCAGTCGCTAAGAAATGCACACCTTCTCATTCCGAGAAAAAGCTCGCAGACCTGTCTCACGGCGTGGCATCAAGCCAAAGTCAAAGAAATTGAAGCGCAAGCTACTGAACTACGTAATATCCTCTCCTCCTTCACTGGAAAGCCTGAACGCGAACTGCTCTCCGCTTTGAGAGAGGCAGGGATGAATCACCTCAAGCCCTCTTCTCTTTCCCAAGCCGTACAAGAATCCCGCGAAAGGGTGTACCTCGAAAAGGTGCTCTACACACCTGACAACAAGCTCAATGAGGTGAAGCTCCTTTCTTACCTCCATGAGCTTGGCCTATTCACTGCAAATTATTAATAAGGCGCACGTACAGCACCTTCTAAGCATAGAGAAATAAAATGACAAGCCCAACAACCAATCTAGAAAGCACTTTCCGTAAGAGAGAAAATACTTCTGTCGAAGCACCGCCGCCAAAAAGACCCTGTACACGTTCTGATGCCAAAGAACTATCACCCACGGCGTTCCCTGCATCTCTTCTACAAGTAGAAGAAAGTGCTTCTCAACAGGCGCTTCAACGTTCGCTCAACACTGTACAGGCGTTGCCGATAGAGAACGAAAGCCTCGAAGCTGAATTGAAAACGTTGATTCAAAAGGGCGACTGCGATGCGGTACGCAACCTTCTTGAATCATCTCCTCAGGCCGTGCAAGCTCTTCGCATCAATAGCCTCGGATATATTCACCTCGCGCTCAAAAGCGCCCACACCGAGATGTCCAGTCTCCTCGCGGTGCAATGTGGGATGCAAAGCATGCTTAACCATGCGTCAAGAAAAGGGAAAGAAAAATCTACCACTCCTTTATCGCTCGAATCACTTTTTGAGCTCGCTGTAGAAAATGGGGCGTGGGCAACAACCGAAGTGCTTGCTACCTATGGCGTCAATCCTAAAAGACTCTGCCCCCTTGCCTTGGCGCACCTAGGGCTCATAAAAAAAGATACATCACTCATTGCAAGGGCCTACGAGAAGGGACTCCCATGTAATACCGAGCATCCACTTCATATTCTCGCCTTTGCCTGCACCAAGGGTGTCCATGCCCTTATGAAGCCACCCGAAAACGAGCTCACTCCTCTGCATGCTGCCGCCAAACTAGGCTCTCTCCCCGTCGCACTCCTCCTTCTCGATTGGGGTGCCGACATCACAAGTCGAACAGCTAAAGGCCTAACGCCCTTTTTGCTTGCCTGTCAAGCAGGGCATAAGGATTGTGCTCTCGGCCTCCTTGCAAGAGGAGCTACTCTGGATGAAAAGAGCACAGGGTGGCCCAAAGGCGATACAGCTCTCCACCTTGCATGTATGTCTGGGAATAAAGAGCTCGTCTCCGCTCTTCTCGATACCCACCAACTCCCTCTCGATAGTATGGGTAGCCGAAAGCAAACTCCGCTGCAGGTAGCCTGCCTCAGCGGCCACAAGGAATTGGCTATTATGCTTATCCAAATGGGGGCATCTCTCCAAACCAGAGAAGACTCTGCGCTCCCATATGCCTGTAGCTCAGGCAATGTCGAACTTGTAAAAGAGCTCATTGACACCTTTAAGTGCCAAATAGAGGAGAGAGTCAATTACAAGATGACAGCCCTCGAAGCTGCATGTAATGCCGGACAAATCAATGTAGTAGAATTCCTTCTTGAACGAGGCGCCTCTCTTACAAATAATAATGCGCATGGACAAACCCCTCTCCATCATGCATGTGAGTCGGGAAATACTGAGCTTGTAGCACGGCTCATTGAAAAGTATAAGTACCCCGTAAATGCCCGCGATTACGGGGATCTAACTCCCCTACACCATGCCATTCGGTATAGCATCATAGAAGTAATCCAAACCCTTCTCGAGCATGGAGCCGACGTTCACACCCAAGATGAATATGGCAACAGCCCTCTGAGCGAGGCATATGATCGTAACAATAAGGAACTGTTGCGAGAGCTCATACGACATGGCGTGGACCCTTCCAAGACGACCTCATGCAATAGCTCACTTGTTATTGAAACATTTAACACATATGCCTCTGACCTCGGACATGCTCTTTATAAGCAACCACCCAGTGTGCGCAATCGGTGGCTTTACTACACACTTCCCTGCCAGGGGCATTTACCCCTCCCACTTCTTTACACCCTTCCACGTGCTTTTTGGGAAGCATTTTCAGAAAACAATGAAAGCTATGCGGCTATTTTCAAGCTCTTTCCCCAAGCCATCTATGCCCTACCTTTTCCTCTATGGCTCGCTGAGAACTGGCAGTTACTCGCTCACAATGCAGCTGATAAAGCAGATATTCTCATGCTCAAGCATATCCATAACTGCTTAATATTCTTTGCCGATGCCTCCAAGCCATTCAGAGAGCTTACTAGCGAGTTTCGCTTCAAGAATATCAGCATGTCTACCCTCCTTCCCACTTTTGGAACGTGCGCCTTACACTCTCTTCTCAAAATTAATACTCTTTACTACCGCACTATCCTCAAGGAGGAAGTGGAACTGCCTGCCGCTCCGCAGCAACCGCTAGAAAAGCTCGAGGAGTACGCAAATACCCTCAACATAAATGAGCCAGATGCTCCCGCCTACATCCCCTTGAGACGCCTCATCTACAACAGAAACTTAGTTAGTAAAGATGCTCTTATTCGCAATATAACTACTCAGCTCAACTACCTCAGAAGTAATGAATTTTATACCGGCGCTCCAGCACTCCCGGAGGCTCGTAAGATTTTCTACAATACTATCGCTCTGCAACTTCGCGCGGCAGCTGATGCCGTAGAAAAAGAGAGCGACCCCACACTGCTTGCTCAAAAGCGCGCTAAATGTGCGATGGTGCTGGGCTTTGCCGGCTTTGCGTGCGCAGCCCAGCTCAAAAGCGCAGCTCGCGACCTCTTTTTTGAATTTGCCCTTAATAAAAAAGTCACCTTTAAAGAGCTTCTTGACCAGCAGATTGTGCTCCTCAGCGAGCTGGCATTCCGTGAAATGCTCCCTGATAACGACGTCCACACTTTTAACCGCTACCTGCACACTATAGGGGAATTTAGACCCATTCCCGGTACCCGCTTTAACGATCCCCATGGCCCTCAAAATCTTAGCCAGCGCGTGCTACTTAACAACTTTGATAGCCGAATGAAGCCACAGCGCCTTTTCGCATGGATCACGGATGCTATCACCCATAATACCGATGGCATTAGGGACATGTATTTGGAAGATGCAAAACATCACATCTCCTCTCATGACCTCGCCGAGATTGACCGTGTGCTTGAGAAACGGTTAGCAAAAAAAGCCCCAGGAATCACCTTAGCCGAGTTACTTGCCAATAACCCTAAAAGCACAGAAGAGCTCACATACTTATCTCAAATTGGAGTCGCGGTAGGTCCCAGCTATGAAAAATCCATCGACACCTGGGAACAGCTCCATGAAAAGCTTCCCAATGCGGTGGAAATTAAAGCTCAGGCTACAGAACTGCGCAGCATTCTTGCCTCGTTTTCAGGTAAGCCTGAACGCGAACTGCTCGCAGCTTTACGCGAGGCTGGGATGAGCCATCTCCAGCCTGCATCTTTTACAACAGCACTGCAAGAGGCTCGTGAGCGCATCTATATTGAAAAAAAGCTCTATACATCTGATCACAAACTTGATGAGGTGAAAATTCTTTCTCATCTGTATCAGCTCAAACTCTTTACCGAAAACTATTAACAGCGAGGGTGAAATGCCTATGTAACTTACTGATAAACATTTCTCCACAAATGGCTGCTATTTTTGGGATGCTTAGTTCCCTAGAGTGAGTAAAACATGGATAGTCTTTCAGATATTTCTCCTACAACCATCCCACAAGCAACGTGGGATTCAGTAGAGTCCCCTCCTCTTAAAAGGAAGCGATCAAGCGATTCCAATTATGATAGCCCCGCTCTCTCAGTCGCTCTCGACATCCTTTTCAACGAAGAGAGTGCCCCATCATCACTGCCCTCTCCAGGGCTTGAAGAATACACAGTTTCTGCCCTAGAGAAAGAAACTGCCCATGTCGCTTTTGAAAGCTCTATTTGCAGAGGAGATGAGAAGGAGGTATTGCAAGCTCTTAATGCCTCTTCTTATGCCCTTGAAGCCCTTCGCGCTGACCACTTACGGTACCTTCACCTCGCCATTTCATCTTCAAAACCCCAGATTGCAGATATTCTCGTTGTGCGCCTGTCAGATCCTTCCCAGCTAAATGCAGCTAGCACCAGTGCAATGAGCTCAGGAAAAGGCAAAGTAAACTCTCCTTACACCCCTGAATCTCTCTTTGAAGAGTTGGTTGAAAAAGATGCCCCAGCAACAGCTCGCTTCCTCGTTCAGTGCGGCCTCAGTGCACAAAAACTCTCTCCCCTAGCGCTTGCTTACTTAGGTCTCGTTAAAAAAGACCCCTCTACTATTCGCACTGCGGTGAGGAAAGGACTGCCTACGAACGATGACCATCCTCTTCATGCTCTCGCCAGAGCAATTACCTGCGAAGATGTAAATCGTCCCTCCCAATATCAGTACCTCCCTCTTCATATTGCAGCCCGCCATGGGCACATTGCAACGGCACGCTATCTCTTGGATTTAGGAGCTAACATAGAGACAAGGGATTCTAAGGAACTCACACCCTTTCTAGTTGCCTGTAGTCACGGGCATAAAGAGATGGCGTTAATATTGCTCTCAAAGGGGGCCAATATTTATGAAACGAATAGCTTAAAGCAAAATGCCCTTCATCTCCTCTGTAGCGCAAAGTATGAGGCTTTTGAGCTTTTGCGTAGCATCCTCGCGCGCTACGAAGGAGATATCGACCTTCAAGATCATTACACACTTACTCCCCTGCACTATGCATGTATGCATGGCCGTAAAATGATGGCAACAGCTCTTCTCGACCGTAAAGCCTCGGTCAACCTCACGGATAAAAGAGGACTTAACGCCCTCCTATTCGCATGCGCCTCTGGCAATGTGTCCCTTGTCACTGCTCTTCTTGATAGATACGGAAGTACCTTAGATATCAAAGACAATACGGGAAACTCCCCTCTCCACATCGCTTGCGAGGTAGGCCACTTAGAACTTTTCAGAGAGCTCTATCGCCGCGGCACCTTGCTCAATGCCACTGATGAGACCAAGCATTTACTACTCGTGGCAGCATGCCGTTCTGACAATCCCGATCTCCTTGGTGAACTCATTGAAATTCACCACTTCCCGGTCAGGTGGAAAGAAGGCTTAGCTTTCCCTCCCCTCCTCGTGGCATGTACGCATTCGTCAGTAAAAATAGCAAAAATCCTTATCGCGCATGGAGCCGCAGTAAATTGCACCCATAAAAATGGATCTACCCTTCTGGATAGAGCGGGCGATAACAAAGAGATGATAATGACTCTTATTACTGCTGGAGTACTCCCTCCTCTTGATCCAAGAGCAAGAGAGAGATGCGCCGCTCTCCTCGAAGAAATTCTTACAACTAATAGTGCTGCATTTTACGCAATCTTAGCCGCCTTGCCGGAAATGACTCGAGAGAAGTGGCTTGAGCTTCTGCGCAACTCTTGCCCCGCCTCCATTTTTTCTCTTCCAAGTCCTCCGATGTAGGCGGGAAAATCAATATCTGAGAAACATATCATACTATAAGGACTCCTCATGGAACCATCTTCGCTTACAACCGGCTCCCTCTGCTCTCCTACTGACAGTCCATGCGCTGTGTGGGATTCGGTAGAATCACCACCCCCTAAAAAGCAGAGAGCGCATTCTCCCTCCCTTGATAGTCCCGCTCTTTCTCTCGCTATCGATCTTCTCTTCAATGAAGAGAGCGCCTTCCCCTCAGCATCTTTTCTGTCGCTTTCAGAGCAAAACGCTACGGTCCTAGAGCAACAAGTCGCATACGCTGCTTTTGAAGATTCGATTCGTAAAGGTGACGTTGAGACTGTTCAGAAAGCTCTAAGCGCTTCTTCGGATGCCAGTGAGGCCCTTCGCACTCATAAGCTTGGATACCTTCACTTAGCCCTCCACTCTCCCAACCCGCAAACGGCCGATCTTCTCGCCCAACATATCTCAAGAACCTCAGGCAATAGCTTATTCGAACCCAGCGAAAGGATATCTCGAAAAGGTAAAGAGCGAGCTGATTTGGCACACTCCCTAGAATTGCTTTTTGAAACAGCGACTGAGAAAAATGCCTACGTGACAGCGCAGCTTCTTGGAAATAGTGGCGTCAATGCAAAAGCCCTCTCTCCCCTGGCTCTTGCTAACCTCGGCCTCGTCTCAAAGACGGCTGCCTTTGTACACCAAGCAGTGAAAAAGGGGCTTCCTACTGATGACGCGCACCCCATTCATGCCTATGCCAGGGCGATACATGGGCGTAATGCAAATCGCACATCCCGTAATAAACAGACGCCTCTCCATATTGCAGCTACGCATGGACACACTTATGTAGCACTCAGCCTTTTAGAGCTGGGAGCTAAACTCACAATCGTTGATCCAAATAAACAGACGCCCTTTCTATTATCCTGCAGTCATGAGCGTAACGAGACTGCCTTAACCTTGCTCACAAATGGCGCCTCGGTTTACGAAACAAATTGCCTAAGACAAAATGCTCTTCACCTTGCGTGCCGCGCCCTAAGAGAAGATAGAGTTTTTTTGGGGGAATTGCTCAAGCATTACGTAAGAAATATCGATGCTCAAGACATTTATGGCGTTACGCCTCTGCATTATGCCTGTAGACATGGGTACTCAGAGATCACAGCCATGCTTATTGCGCGTGGAGCCTCCGTCACAACAAGGGATAAAAGGGGATGGAACGCCCTCATGTTTGCATGCGCCTCGGGCAATGTGCCACTCGTCTCCGCCCTCCTCGATACTCATGGATGCATCTTAGATATTCAGGACAATATAGGAAATTCTCCCCTCGATATCGCCTGTCGAGAAGGGCATCGAGAGCTTTTCCAGGAGTTTCATCGGCGTGGCGCTTTGCTCAATGCCACAGGTGATATGAAATACTCATGGCTACTCGCAGCCTGCTGCTCTGAAAACAGTGACCTCCTCACAGAGCTCATTGAGACATTTCACTGCCCAGTCAATTGGAGAAAGGGAATAGCTCCCCCTGCACTTCTCATCGCAACTGTGCAAGGATCAGTAAAAGTAGCAAAAATCCTTATCAAGCATGGTGCAGCAGTGGATTACATCCTTAAAAATGGCTCAACACTTCTGGATAGAGCGGGCGACAATAAGGAGCTGGTGATGACACTTATTGCTGCTGGTGTGCTGCCTCCAACTAACCTACGAGCCCGCGACAGGGTTTACTCAATTCTAGAGGAGACTCTCGCTGCTGATAGCGCATGTTTTTACGCAACCCTGGCTCAGCTCCCTGCGAATATTCAAGAGAAGTGGTTTGAGTATCTGCAGCAACTTTGCCTCACCTCCAGCGAGGCTCTTCCAAGCTCTGCGAGCGAAGTGAAAATAGACGAAGATACAACCACACGAAGCAATATCTGAGAAATATACCTTACTATAAGGCCCTACTCATGGAACCATCACTGCTTACAACTGGCTCTCTTTGCCGTAAACGGCATGCTGAGGAAATAATCAGCGACTCCTTTCCTAAAAAAGCGCGTCGCACACTGCTCAGGGGGGAATCCAGCACCGCTGCTATTGCCTTACGCAGCGTCACAACTGAAGAGCGCTCTTCTCAAACACCCTCACAACGCCTTATTACCCTCATCCAGGCTGATGCACTTCCTATAACCGCCATGTACCAGCAGCTGGCCATCTTGATTCAAGGAGGGGATTTCGAGGGAGTAATCAACTTGCTTGCAAACTCACAGCTCGCGTTTGAATCGCTAAAAGTACATAGACTGCGGTACCTTCACCTAGCACTGCATGCAAAAAAGCCACAGATAGCGTGCGTGCTTGCCTCGCAACACTCTCTAATGGCAATGACCAATGAAGGTCAAAATGTTCTTTATTTGGCCAGCCAATCAGGTGATATTGAGCTGCTTCATTTCCTCCTTCATAGCTTACCTGCGTGCATGGAGGTGCTCAAAGAGATAAAGGATAGAGATGGCTGCACTCCCCTCTTAGCTGCCTGTAAAAATGGCCAGCTAAAGAGCGTTGCACTTTTACGCATGTACAACGCATCAATTACCGTAGTAGATAATAGAGGCCGAAATTCTCTTCACCTTGCCTGCTTATCTGGCAATGCTGAGCTCGTTGCCCTCCTCTTAGACACAGCTCCAGGACTGGCGGGACGGGAAGATAACTCGGAGCATACACCTCTGTACATAGCGCTCGACCATGGGCATAAGGATATTGCCAATCTCCTCATCCAAAAAGGAGATTCTGTTGACAAACTTACGGAAAGTGGCCACTCAATGCTTTGGCTGGCGTGCAAAGCAAAAAACGTCAAGCTCGTCACTGAGCTCCTCGATACCTATAAATGTTCCTTACCTCAAGAATGCCTTTCTCCCAACCACCCTTTATACATTACATGTGAAGAAGGCTCTCCTGAGGTATTAGAGGCGCTCCTTGCCCGCGGAGTTTCTCTCCACTCCCGTGGAGATGACACTATCTCTGCTCTTCAGATAGCGTGTAGCACTCAAAATAAAGAGGTAGTCCTCGCCCTTATCAAGAAGGGAGCTCGTCCCTCTCCTGCTCGGGAAGTTGAGCTCTTTCTCGCCACGCTTATTAGCAGTGATGCCCCCTCTCTCTCATCTGCGCTCGCTAAGCTTTCCCCCTCCTTGCAAAGAGCCTGGTTCTTTCACTCACTTTCTCTTTCTGGAACAGAACCCCAACCGCTCTGGAGTTTATTTGATCGTCCCTCATGGAGAGCTTTCACAAATCTCCACACACCTCTAGCTCACATTTTTGAAAGATATGAGCAGGCAAACAGCGGCGATTCGTTTCCTCACTGGCTCACGACTCACTGGAAAACGCACCTTGAGCATGCTTTAGAGCCCTTCGATGCGCGATTGTTAAAGAGCTTACATCATAGCCTCATCTTTTTCTCTCCCAAAGCACAGGCCGATAACGCTCTTAAAGCAGCTCTTAAGTCGCACAACATCACTCCCACGCAAGTGATAACTTCATTAGGCCTCAATGCCATCCCATCGCTCATTACCCTCAACTTTGCTTACTATGCATTCATCAAGCGCCATGATATTGACGTGGTTACAAAACCCACCCTGCATGTCCAATTTTTCCAAAGCTATATCACCAACCTCAACGTCAGTAAGCCAGAAGCTCCCGGCTACATACCTCCCCATAGGCTCTTTTTTGAAAAAACCTCAGTGACGAAAGCCCAGCTTAAGGGCAATGTCACAAAGCAGCTGAAATATATTGCTACTCAAAGGAAATACACGGGAACTCCCTCATCTCGCAGCGAACGCGCAATATTCTACAATCGCATCGAGCGCCAGTTACGCGCAGCGCTAGACGCAGTAGAAAGCGAAGCAGACCCCCTTCTCCTCGCCCAGAAACAAGCTAAATGCGCCATCGTGCTGGGAATGGCGGGTTTTGACTGCGCAGCTCAGCTGAAAAACGCGGCGCGCGACCTCTATTTTGAGTTCGTTCTCAGAAAAAGCATGTCCATTAAAGAAGCGATAGACCAACAGCTCAGCCTTCTCAGCGAGCTTGTCTTGCGCGAAATGATGCCAGATGATGACGTCCACACCTTCCATAATTACCACGACGCCCTGTACAAGCATCGCCCTGTCCCAGAGACGCCATTCAATGATCCCATTGAGGTGTACCTACCTTCGACCTCCCAGCTAATCAGACAATTTGACAATCGGATGACCCCTCAGCGCGTATTCGATTGGCTTAGGGATGCGATTACTCATAACAATGACGGCATTCGCGACTACTACGAAGAGCTCGCCTTCGCACATCTTCTGGAATGTAAAGCTGACGATATTGGAGCTACTTTTGCTCAGCTCCTAGCTACCAAGTGCACCTCAGAGGGCCATACAAGCATATGGAAGCAAAAGTCCTATACCCCCGAAAAACGCAAAGCCTTAGAAGAAATTGGCATAGTTATTGGGCCTTCTTATGCAGAGTCGATAGAAACATGGAAGAAGCAGCAGCTATGCGTGGTTGAACACGAATGGAATAAGCTTACGCAGCTCACTTCAATAGAAAATGGCCAGCTCGTGCGCCGTGGACGCACAGAAGAGGAGCTCACGAACGCACTCCAAAATGCTGAACTCCTTCTTCCCAATACCACTGCTCGCGAAAGCGCTGAGCAATGGCGCGCCGCTAAGCTCAAAGAAGTCGAGGAGCGCATCGGAGAATTTCAGGGCATTATCAACTCCTTTAAGGAAGAGCCCGACATTAAACTCCTCGCCGCTTTAAGAAAGGCGGGAATGAGCAGTATCTCAAGCCCCCATTTTAATACGGCTTTTCATGAAGCTGCTTTCCGTTTGGTACGAACTCACTACATTTATCATCCTGATCACACCTTAAACCCCGAGCTCCTCCTCATGGTACTTCACACTTACTTTGGTCTATTTAAAGCAAATTACTGAGCTCTTTAAAAGTTCATGTTTAGTTTTGTGTAACCATTCGCTCACCCTCTTCGAGGGCTCAATACATGCGTAAAACATGATTACTCTCCCTCTCGTGGGCTTAGCACAACTTATATCTTTGTGGCTTGAGTCCACGTTTGCCCTATCTGCAAGGGCTTAATTCTTGTGCTTAAGTCCACGAAGTGCAGCGGCGTATAATAGCCCCATCCGCGATGGGCTTAGCATTACCTATATCTTTGTGGCTTGAAAGCCCCCTGAGGAAGCGGCATATGGTAGCCCCACATGCGAGGATGGGGTACAGGGGCATTCCACAAGCTATGAGCCCCCAAAGTGGGGCGACGCATGGCCACACGGACCACCACCAAGGATTGGAAGAACACATCATCGGTTATAAATCCCACACATTGAACATGTTACGGTTTTTTTATCCATGCGCCGCCCCTCCGGGACTCAATGGTTCTAAGATATTGCCTTGACCCCATCCTCGCGGATGGGGCTATCAGATGCCGCCACACTCCGTGGGCTCAAGGAGACAGCCACAGGCTGTATTTGGCTGCTTATATTTCCCATGCATGATATAGGAGCTATTTCACAAAAAAAAATGTGGGCGATGCTAAGCACGCAAGGCTTAGGGAAGCGACTATTAAACGCGTATGAGTTAGCGGCTTGGCAAGGAGAGGGAAGGAAAATGAGCGCTAACCGCCTCTTCATCGCGCGCATGGAAAATGAGCTTCACGTTGGGGCCAGCATCAAGTGTAGCATAGAGAGAGAGGCCTTCTTTGCGCAGGTGCCACACTTTTTGCAAGATTGCCATGGTCTCAGGCGTCCAGTAAGAGATAGCTGGAGTAGCTGCCAGCATCGTCGCATGCATGCCAAGGGCATTGGCCTCTGCAGCTCTACCTAAAGCATCGATATCTTGCCGCTGCAAAGCCGCGTGAATCTGCTGCAATTGGCCCGTTGAGCCATCTACCCAGGCTGGATAAAGAGGGGACGTCGCCATAGTGCGCTCCATAGCGGCGCCTGAGCTTATGCTCTTCTCCCCATGTTCTACCACGAGCATACCGAGGCGAAGCTCGGGCCACGAGAGGTCGAGAGGCTCGGCATAGCTATCGCTGCCATCTTCTCGCTTACCTCTATACCACAGCACAAAGCCATCAAAGATAGAGCGAGAGGCGCTTCCACTGCCCAAGCGCGCTAAAATAGAGAGCTCACGTGCCGGAAGGTGCCATCCAGACGCCTTATTGAGGGCCAGCACCAATGCCGCGAACCCAGAGGCTGAAGAGGCCAAGCCTGCTGCTGTGGGAATAGTATTATTGGTCGTCACAGTAAAGCCAAAATTGGCCTGAGGGCGAATGAGATCGAGAAAGCGCGTGATGCGCAAGGCAAAGGCGTCATCTGCAGGAAGCTCTTTTCCTTGAAAAATCACTGCATCGCGCTCGGCAAAAGATACGCTGGTGGTGGTGCCTAAGGGCAATGAGAGGGAGAGGCTAGAGGTAGTGGGCAGATGCAAATCGCGATCACGCTTGCCCCAGTACTTGCACAGGGCAATATTGGCAGCTGCATAGGCACTCCCCTCCCCACTCCCATTCCAACTGGTAGAGGAGAGCACTTGCTGCGCCGCATGGCGTCGACGTTCAAAGGAAGGTGATGTTAGTGCCACTGCAGACCTCTTTCCGTGACTTTAAGCGACAACGCCTCAGGCAAGTCACACTCCCCCAGTCCCACAGCACAATCACCTAGACCGGAGCCCGAAATTTTTGCTCCAAAAACAGTAGAAAAATGATTGAGAGCTGCTAAGCAGCGTTCAAGCGCCTCGTTGCTGAGCTGCATCGCGTGCATAACTGCATGAGCCTTACCCATAAGCTCTCCAACTCTCCGCAAATCACCTTGAGAAATAGCCTCGGCGGCCTCTTCTGAGATGGCGCCTAGGATTTCAAAGTACTGCTGATAAGTTTGGGGATCCTTTTTCTCCCTCTCCGCCACCAGCGCTATTACTTCTGGTGTAGGGGTTTTACTACCACTATAAAGGGTAACAAGTGGAAGTGTTTCTGCAAGGCGACGCACACTAAAGGGCTGCATGCGATAGGCCACTACCCCTCCAAAAAGCGAAGCAGCGAGATCACTTCCCGAACCTACTCCTCTCTGCGCACCCCGGATAGCTATTAATGCTGCCGCAAAAATCGCTTCAGGTGCAAGGGATATCCCCTGCCACGTATGTAAAGCGGCGGTAGCGATAACTGCTACTGCAGCAGAGGTCCCCAGGCCATGAGTAGGAGGCATATCTGCCACGATTTCTACCGTAGCTCCTGAAGGAAGCGAGTCCACATGGGGTAAAAAGGGCCAAAGCAGAAAGCGAAGATGAGGTTCGACGATAAAACCGCGGAGAGGAATAGTCGAGCACCCAAGAGCGGAGATAACTTTCAGTGTGCGCTCAGCGTGAGGCTTTAAGGTAAGTGTAATTCGGGCGTCGATAGCACAGGCAATTGCCAGCTTATCTCGGAGCACGGCGTGCTCGCCAAATAACATGAGCGAGCCGGGAGCTGAAACAGTAATTGTATTAGATGATGCGGGCACCTTGGAGCTCTTCATTGATGGGGATAAGGGTATAGCCATACTTCTCAATGAGCTCGTAAGGTGCTTCTTCTACTGCAAGCAGTACCACGCCAGCATTATCACCACCTACCGCGCCCGCCCCACAAATCTTGGCAGCGTCTCCGCGCGCTTCAACTTCAGCCACAAAGTGCTGTACTTTAGGAGGAACTACCCCAATTTGAACGAGAAGCTGATGGTTATGCCGTATGAGCTCTTTTACTTCTTTGCGATAGCTGAGGCTGAGCGAATTCTCTAAAGCAGCTGCAATTGCATCAAACTCATCCCAAATGGAGGCGGTAGCAAAATTATTCGCTACATGAGACACGCTCTCTCCCGTAGAAGTCAAAGGTGAACCGGTATTCACCAGCATAAAAGAAGCGGATGAAGAGCTAATGCGCTCGGCTACACCGTTCTGAAAACGCACCATGCCTCCGTGCAGGGACATATAGGTATCTATGCCGCTCGATTTTCCATGCTGCAATTTTTCAATTTCCATGGAGAGGCTATGGAGCCACTCAGCTTTAATGGGAAGCTTCAGGTGATGCACAAGGGCGCTGAGAAGGCATACAATAGCTGCAGCCGAGGAGCCCATGCCACATCCCATGGGGATGTCACTATGGATAGAGATGTTAAGCCCCTTAGCGAGAGGGATTTGCAAAGCATCAAGCATACTCACAAAAGCATACTGCAGCAGCTCGCCCGGCTTGCGCAACACTTGACGAATGCCCAATTCTCCTCGCAGAAACTGAGAGTAGCTTTGAAGCACCGACTCTTTGAGATGCCGCAATGCTTGAAACGTAGAGCTCGCCGTATGGCGCAAGTCACGTAAATCAAACGCGATGTTTCCAGCAGCAAGCGGTGCGACCTCTACATAAGCATAGCGATCGACTGCCATAGCAAGCGCGCGCTTGCCATAGACGACGGAGTGCTCGCCTGTAATAATTATCTTTGCTGGAGCCTGAGCTCTAATTGAAGCAATTGCCATGTTGAGCTTAAGTTTATTATGAGGGGTTCATCTTGAATTTTTGCAAATGAGGCTTTAAGATATCAAGCTATTACGATGTTTTCGAGGTCTAGACCCTTGTCTTTTTTGTATGCCCCCATTCCGCTCTCCTGGATTGGCCCTTTAGTCCTCGCTGGCCCAGAAGTTTCCGATAGCATAGAAGTTCCTCTCGCAACCTTTGAAACACCCCTATGGCCCTCGACTGAGCGCGGCATGCGGGTAACAGCCAAAGCGGGTGGCATACAAGTCGTCGTCATCGATGACCGCATGAGCCGTTCGGTATTAGTCGAAGCTCCCTCGGCTGCTCGCGCCGCTGAAGTCGCGCATCGCCTCTCCGCCCAACGCCATGAGATCGCCAGCGTAGTAGAAAATACCAGCCGCTTTGCGCGCTTTTGCGACCTTCATTTTCAAATAGCGGGGTCACTTTTATACATACGGCTCGAAATGACCACTGGTGATGCCTCTGGGCATAACATGGTCACAAAAGCAGCCGATGCTATGCTCGCTTGGATACTCGCAGCGTATAGCGACCTCCAGTATGTCTCTATTTCAGGTAATTACTGCTGCGACAAAAAAGTCTCTGCTGTCAACGGCATTTTGGGTCGCGGCAAATCCTGTGTAGCTGACGTGACCATTCCCCGTCGCTATGTGCAGCGCTACCTCAAAACGACCCCCGAAAAAATTGTCGATCTCAACATCAAAAAAAATCTCATCGGATCTATCCTCGCGGGAGGAGTGCGATCCGCCAACGCCCACTTCGCTAATATGCTGCTCGGCTTCTACCTCGCTACCGGACAAGACGCAGCCAATATTGTCGAAGGCTCACAAGGAATTGTCACCGCCGAAGTGCGCCAGGGAGCCCTTTACTTCGCCGTCACTATTCCTCACCTTATTGTAGGCACGGTTGGCAATGGAAAGTCGCTCGAATTTGTGAAAGAAAACCTCACCAAATTGGGTTGTTGCGAAGAGCGGCCTCCTGGAGCAAATAGCCGGCGCCTTGCTGCCATAGCTGCAGGGACGATTTTGTGCGGAGAGCTCTCTCTTTTAGCTGCCCAAACTAACCCTGGAGAGCTCGTGCGAGCCCATATTGAACTGGAGCGTGCAAACACGTTATGAATATCGGCATCGACGCCCTTGGCATTGCTACCTCATGTTATGCTCTCGATCTCGCCACCCTTGCAGAAGCGCGCGGCATCGACCCTCTCAAGTACACACAAGGGCTAGGGCAGCAGCAGATGTCAGTGGCTCCCCCAGATGAAGATATTGTCACTATGGCCGCCTCTGCTGCCGACGCTATCTTGTCTCCCGAAGATAAAGCCTCCATCGAACTCGTTCTCTTTGCCACCGAATCCGGCATCGACCAATCCAAGGCCGCAGGTATTTGGGTGCAGCATCTCATTGGTCTTCCTAAGCGCTGTCGCATCATCGAACTCAAGCAAGCGTGCTATAGCGCTACCTGTGCCCTCCAGATGGCGCGTTACTTTGTGACCGCCCATCCCAACAAGAAAGCCCTGATTCTCGCCTCGGACATCGCACGTTACGGGCTGAATACACCAGGTGAGCCTACTCAAGGATGCGGTGCTGCTGCCGTGCTCGTAAGTGCCAATCCCCGCCTTATCGCCCTCGATCCAGAATATGGCCTTTATGCTGATCACGTCATGGACTTCTGGCGCCCCAACTATCGCGATGAAGCCTTGGTCGATGGTCACTATTCAACACGTGTCTACCTCTCTTCGCTTGGGCATGCCTGGGATCACTATGTCGAAAGTTCAGGCCGCACCTTTGCTGATCACGCTACCTTCTGCTATCACTTGCCCTTTACCCGCATGGCCGAAAAAGCCCACGAACGCCTCGCACGCCATACTAAGCAGCAGATACCCTCAGAAGAGCTCCTTGCCCAGATTGAACCCTCTCTCTCATATGCACGTCGTATAGGGAATAGCTACAGCGCCTCCCTTTACGTTGGCATTGCCTCTTTGCTGGAAAATGGAACGATCGACTTGGGTGGAAAGCGCCTAGGTCTTTTTTCTTATGGTTCAGGCTGCGTAGCTGAATTCTTCAGCGGTGTCGTGCAGCCAACCTACCAGCAGGCGCTGCATAGCAGCCGCCACAACTCAATGCTGAATCTCCGCCAGAAGCTTAATTATCACGAATATGCCGAGCTCTATCAGTTTCAGCTCCCTCAAGATGGATCAGAAGCTGCAACGCCTCAGCATGCAACCTCTCCCTTCCGCCTCACCGGCGTCAAAAACCACGTTCGCCTCTATGAGCGGCTTTCAGAAAGTTATTAAAGAGGGTCCAAAGCGGGTCGTATGTCCTGCTTTCTGAGCGCGTATGCATTTCAAACACCTGTTTAAGCGGCGACATTCCTTCGTTATTAAGCTGCTGCACATCTGCACCAGCCTGGAGCAAAAGGCGCGCCTGCGCGAAAGATTGATTAGCAACAGCAAAATGTAAAGGCGTGTTGTTGTTTTTCCCTCGAAAATTTACCACTGCCTGGCGATTTGGCGAACTCGCAATAACTGCCTTCAGAAAAGGGAGAGAATCATCTGCGTGAATACCGATAGCAGAGCATTGAGCCAGTAATACCATCATCACTTCACCCAGCCCCTCCTCGCTCATCAAGAGAGCGTCCAACTCTCTGGTGAAACCCTCTATATCTCCCGATTGGAGAGGACCAAGAAGAGAAACTGGAAGGGAAGCGATAGGGTAGGCCTCCGCTGCAAAAGCCACGGAAACTAACGGATTGGAAAAAGAGGCTTTATTTACTTGAATATCGAGCGAGGGGGCTTCTTTAGTAGCCTTGCCAATCTCTTCTTCCACAAGATGATGCATAACTGTGCGCAAGGGATATACGGAAGCTGCCGTGAAAGCTCCCCCGACGTGAAAGGTGTTAGGAGAATTTAAGGGCCTTTTCGCATTTGCTTGTGCAGGTTCTTGACTTCCCTGGCTATACGTTTGCGGAACCTCGGATGAATAAACTCCTCCCAGAAATGGGGCCATAATTCTACGAATAAATGCGACTCCAGCAGCTCCATAAGCAAAGGGAACGTCGAAGCCTTTACATATGCTTGCGGAAGAGGGAGGACTATTTTCAAGTACTTCGCTGCTTAACAACCGCGCTTTTTTGTTAGGATGCACAAAGCAACTTTCCTCTAAAGGTGAAGGGTGGATATGAGGCAACAAGGGGTTCTTTTCCTGACCGGATCTTGTAACGTCGTTCATTATCATGCCTTTACTTTGATGCTAAGCGCGATTTTTGCTCTTTGGCAAGTGAAAGCCAATCAGCGTGTTCATGGGAATTTTCGAGGAGGGGGATAGCCGCATCCAGAAGGGCAAGCGCTTGAGGAGTGTTATAGAGGAGCTCATTGCATGTAGCGGCAAAAAGATAGGCCGCGGGATCTTGTGGATTAATAGCTATTGCCATCCCGTAGCATTGCGATGCCATTTCATAGTGTTCGGTGAAATATTCGCAATTTGCCAATGCAAACCACACTGCATATTGCTGACCGTTAAGAGTACTCAAGGCAAAGAAAGCATCTGCTGCATCTTGAAAATGCTCCAGTTCGTAATGGTGTTTAGCCGCTCGGTAAAAAAGCTCATACGTCGTATCACTGATGCCAATGAGTTCTTGAATGGTACCACCATTTTCTACGAGAGACGCAAACTCCTTATCATGTCCACCCTCTAGTGTAAAACGAGCGAAATGTGCTAAGTCTTGGGCGACTCCCTCGATATCTAGATTCGAGTCTTGTTTCTGCATAGCATCAAGGCCCGAAAGTATAACAGCTAAACCTCGCTCCAGCCGAAGCCCTATATCAATAATCGCGCGTTTCATCTCATTCTCTACCCGCACTTCCTGCATTTGTGGAGTTAGCAGGTTCCCAGGCATGGGAGGGATTTCAGCAATTATAGCCTTAGCGGCATCCTTAGCAAAGTTATCCAGCTTCTCTTTGGATTGAAGATTAAGCTGGCTTTGAGCTTTCAAAAGCCAATCGAGTTCGCGCGTCATACCCCACCCCATTCTTTTTTCCCACCTTAGCAGTGAAAAAATTTCTACAACAGAAGAGAGCGCTCTTTCCTGAAACGGCTCTCTTATTCCCCAGCAAAGTGGGCGCTAGCATCTTATGTTTTAAAGGTAAACATGCGATAAAGGCGCATGAAATAAGGCGATAGACTACGGGGTTATTTGTGGGATATACAGAGGCCATACAACGCGCTGAAAGCCTATTAAGAAGCGTCCGAGGCCACCTTCTGGTGGGCGAAGAGCGTGTAGAACTCGCTATTGCCTTAGCTTCAGCGATGCTGGAAGCAGGCAGGTATCAACTCTCTCGCCGAGAAAATAAGCAGCAGCATCTCCTCTCTCGCATGATGCAGGATCCTCAAGGCAAGGCTTTGGCATGTGCACTCTGTGACAGCTGCTTTCGCTCTCGCGATCCTCATCGCATTATAAGCCAAATCAACTCGCTCTTAGACCAATACGGTATTCCCTCTTTTATACCAGCCACACAACGCATGCTTTTCCGTCTTTTAAAGCGCTCCAGCGGCTTTCTCGCTCGCCCTGTGGCAGCAGGATTGACCTGGTGGATTAGGCGCCAGATGCAAGATCTCATTTTACCAGGCGAAGAGGAAAAACTAGAACGCCATCTCCGATCTCGGCGCGAAACGAACGTACAGATTAACCTCAATAGACTTGGCGAGGCCATACTAGGAGAGCAAGAGGCTCAAAGGCGCCTTGGCCTTAATTTAGAGGACCTCTACGACTCCAACGTCGAAGTAATCTCAGTAAAAGCCTCTTCTCTCTTTAGCCAAATATCCCTACTCGATTGGGAAAAAACCCTTGCCACTCTTAAGCAACGACTAGCCACCTTATACACTTGCTGCCTCGAGCATCCCTATCGACGTGGAAACAGCGCTCCTCATGCCAAATTCGTGTATCTGGATATGGAGGAGTGGCGAGACCTCGAGCTTACTGTCACTCTCTTTGAAGAGCTTATGCGAGAGCCTCGTTTCTTCCATTTAGAGGCGGGCATTGCCTTACAAAGCTATATCCCCGACTCGTTTGCCATGCAAGAGAGGCTCACCGCGTTTGCCATTGAGCGACGCGCTCAGGGTGGGGCACCCATTAAGCTGCGCCTCGTCAAAGGCGCAAACCTTGGGATGGAGCGTGTCGATGCCTCGCTCCATGGTTGGGAGCAAGCGCCCTACCTTACCAAACATGAAACTGACGCCAATTTTAAACGCATGCTCCATTTTGGCATGCATCATGCCAGCTCAGTCAATCTCGGCATAGGCTCTCATAATCTCTTTGATATTGCCTATGCCCTCATTTTGCGTGAGGAGAACAACCAGCAAGACAGTATCTCGTTTGAAATGCTGGAAGGGATGGCAGGCCCTCTACGCCATGTGGTACAACGGCTAGCAGGGAACATGCTTCTCTATTGCCCGGTTGCCATGGCAGAGGAATTTCATACAGCCATGGCCTATCTCATGCGCCGTCTCGACGAAAACAGCTCTCCTGAGAACTTCCTCACGCACCTCTTTAACTTACAAAAGGGAACTCCTGTTTGGAATGAGCAGGTGGCTGCTTTTCGCAATGCAGTTCGTGATGCTAATTACGTAACATACGCAAGTCGTCGCCAGCAAAACCGCACCCTGCCCCCCGAAGAATTCCCTCCTCAAAGAGCATTTTGCAATGAGCCAGACACCGACTGGACGTTGCGATGTAACCGCCTTTATGCCAAAGAAATCATAGCCAAGTGGAAAAACTCCACCCATGAAATACCCTGCGTCATTGCTGGTAGCCATATCACCACGGAACGCACCATGCGAGGAGGAGATCCCTCTCACCCAGGAATAATCCCTCTGAGCTACAGCATGGCCAGCAAGGAAATGCTTCATTCCGCTTTAGATACTGCACGCGAAGCCACGCGCCCTGGCATTTCAGAAATGTGCATACTCCTGCGTCGCATTGCCCAAGCACTCCGACTGCGCCGTAGCGATCTTATTGGCGCCATGCAACTCGAATGTGGTAAAGCGATTAGCGAAGCGGATAGTGAAGTCTCTGAAGCGGTAGATTTTGCTGAATACTATGCGAGACAGCTAGAAGAACTCTCTCCTCACCTTCTCTTACACGAAATTCCCTCACAAGTTGCCCTTGTAGCCTCACCGTGGAATTTTCCCTGTTCTATTCCCACGGGAGGCATCCTCTCCGCCCTTGCTACACAGCATGCAGTACTTTTTAAACCAGCACCTGAAGCTATTTTAGTGGGGTATGTAGTTGCCTCCACACTATGGGAAGCGGGCATCTCCAAAGAACTTCTACAATTTATTCCCTGTAATGACGAACCAGAGGGAAGCTTCCTCATTACAGACCCGCGCATTGATACCTGCCTTCTTACAGGAGCTACCGCAACTGCCCGCGCCTTTCTTACTATGCGCCCCTCTCTTCACCTCTTTGCTGAAACTGGTGGAAAAAACGCACTTATCGCTACCGCCCTAGCCGACCGCGACCTGGTGGTCCGCGATGTGGTACACTCTGCTTTTGGTTATTCAGGGCAAAAATGCAGCGCTTGTAGCCTCCTTATCCTGGAAGCAGAGCTCTATGAAGACCACAATTTCCTTTTGCAGCTCTACGACGCCGCCTCTAGTCTTGCGGTTGGTCCGGCATGGGAGCCCAAAAATCGAGTCATCCCCCTCATTCGCCCTCCCTCTTCCCAACAACTTCGGGCTCTTATGTCGCTTGAACCCGGGGAATCCTGGCTCTTAGAGCCCAAGCGCTCCCCGGAAAATCCCCATCTCTGGTCCCCGGGCATCAAGCTTGGCGTTACACAAAATAGCTTTATGCACCAGACTGAGCACTTTTTGCCTCTGCTCGGCGTTATGCGTGCTGATAATCTCGAACATGCCCTTGAATTAGCTAATAGCACTCACTATGGCTTGACAGCCGGCATCCACTCTCTCAATCAGGACGAAATCGCCTACTGGTTACGCCATATTCAAGCCGGTAATTGCTATATCAATCGAGGAATAACGGGAGCTATCGTAGGCAGGCAACCTTTTGGAGGGTGTAAAGCGAGCTCTTTTGGCCTTGGCATGAAAGTGGGAGGTCCCAATACCCTCGCCCAGCTCATTCCCACTACCGCGTTCTCTCCCCAAGATATTCCCTTAGTCGACTCCCCTATCTTACAAATAGCTCAGGAGGTTGGGCTTTCTCGCACCGACTATACCCTTCTGGAAAAATCTATCGCCTCCTACGACTGGTGGTGGCGAGAATACTTTAGCCACCCCCTCCCTCTCACTAATATTATAGGGCAAGATAACCAGCTCCACTATTGCCAGCGCCACGACCTTTTCGTTGTTATGAATGAGCATGACCCGCTTCTCTTTGTCTTGCAAATTGCGGGCGCTGCCGCCACCTGCCATGCCCCCTTTACCTTAGTTCTTCCGCATGCTTTCCAGCAAAGACTGGCCGGGAGCAACTTGTGGCGGGCTTGGGAAGAAAGCCAGGGAATTGAATGCATTGAAGAGAGTGAAATCCTCTCAAGACTTCACCATAAGCCTTTTGCTATGGTGCGAGCCTGTAGCGACTCTGTAGAGAATCCCCTATTTCAAATAAGCCCTAAAGTAAGCTGCCTCACCATTGCCCCCCCGAGTCTTAATGGACGCAGAGAACTGCTTCATTATCTGCATGAAAAGGCAGTGAGCTATGATTATCACCGCTATGGAAATCTGCATGGAAGAGAGATACGCGCTAGCTCTACGAGCTAACGCGCATAAAAAGAAAAGCTTACTTGGCTGTGCTGCTAGAGGGAACTGCAGGCTGAGGGCGTTGCGTACGAGATTGAAATGCCTTTAAAAGCGATTTTTCTATGTTTACGCGCTGACCAAAGTTATCGAGAGGAAGCACCTTAGTTCGAGCCAATCCCCAGAAGGGACACTTTAAAAGCATCGTATTGAGATCGTCGTTACTCGCGGCTTTAATAATGAATACTATCGACTTGCTTCCAGTAACTGCGCCGCCGCCCAAGATTTTCCCCTGTTTGTGCAGTGACTTCAGGTAACGAATGCCAGGAATAATCGAGTTTTCTACTACCGTTGTAATTTGCTCATGAGGGGCCCAAGGGCTGATAGGCGCCAAGTCCATCATGACAAGGTAGAGATTGGGGGCAGCAGCATCAATCACATCGTCAATTTCAGCAACTTCGACGACAACCGATGCATCACTTGATGTTGCAGCTGTAGATGAAGGCATCGCTGCAGATTGCTTTGTTTTAGCAGCGCCAGGTGCCATTGCAGAGGCATCAGCTACCAGCTTATTTGCATTTGGCGAAGTCGAGGAGGGCTTGGCTGCATCAGCCATCAAGGCCCCAATACTTAGGACTGCTAAAAAAGCGCAAGTTGTGCGGAACTTCATAGAAAACTCCTCGTTAAGTACTCTTTTGGTACCTTAAAACGACTTCTCAAGTCAAATCTTTCATGCATCCTTTGTTCCCTATTGGTTGCCCTAGAATTTATATTTGCATTTCCGCCGGAGAGGAGGCGCTAAGTGCGAGGCTTGGGAAAGGAGTATCTAAAAGCGTAAATGCTTCTTGAGCTGTTAAACGGTCTTTAGGATTCAGGCGCATGAGTCGTAAAATAATAGAGAGGTACTGCTCTTCAGGTGTTAGGATCGGTTGAGCGAGCAGTTTTTTCAAGGGTCTTTCCACCTCCTTTTGCAGTGCAGCTTTTAATTTTCTTGCCACATGCGTTCGTTCGTTCACATCAATTGTTCTCCACGTATCAGGCATTATATTCTTCTCCCAATGATCATGCAGAAGATGCGCCCAAGGGATCCTTTTGTGGATGTAAAGCTCATACAAGGTAGCGCCAAGGGCGTGGCATTCAGCTGCCTCATAACTTAGGTCTTTGGATTTGGTAAAAACTTCATAGGCGGTATTGCTAATAGAGCCATAATGCCCAGAGGAAAAAATGCTAGCCGGGGTGTCTCTACCTTGCTTAAAGGCAAAGCCAAAATCGCAAAAAACTGTCTGCAAAGTAAATTGGCCTGGGTGGCCCTCTACACTATTCTCTTCCCACAGCACATTCGAGCTTTTTAGATCGCCATGGATGTACTTACGCTCATGAAGCCAGGCAAGAGCCCTCGAAAGCTCTTTTGCTGCACACCATTGCATTTCTATAGTCCAGAGCGGTTCTTGCTGTTTCTCACACTGCGAAAGGACCTTTGAGGAGCCAATAAAATAATCGAGGCTATATTGTAATCGAGGGGAGATAAAGAGAGAGCAACGAGGCTCCATGAGTCCGGGAATTATGGTGGACTCCTTCTCATGCCAATGAATTGCCTCAACGCGAATGAGGTTGGGGCACTCATGGAGCTCTTGGATAAGCTTCCCCTCTCGCTCCACTTCTTTGGCATCAGCTAGGAGCTGAGCCTTCAAAGTTTTTATCTCTTCTAGACGCTCTTCGGGGGTGAGGCCCGCTATTTTTTTGCTTTTAAGGATAAGGTCTCTTCGATTTACAGCTTGAACTATACGCGTGGCCTTTTCATTAAACTCTTTTGATTGCATTAAGGATGCACTTACGCGTTTAAAGCCTCCAATACCGTCTTTGCCAATTTCCCCAATACTTTTTTGGTTCCAGAAAATGAGCCCTAAATCAGGTTTGAAAAGAGCAGTGCAGGGTAAGCCATATGCCTTATGTCTAAAATGAATCTCAGTTGTAGGTGAATTGAAGACGGAATGAGAAAATACTGCAAAACGGGCGATGGTATTATTGTCTAAAAAATCCCCGTTTTCCACGCCTGTAAGTTGTTTAAATCGAGCATAAAAATGAAAGAAATGGTTACGCGCGCCCTGAAGACCAGGAAAAGCCTCCAGTTCCGACTCATTTTTTTTATATCGTTCGGCAACAAATCCATATATCGATAGTGCCGGCTCATCCCCCTTTTTCCTAAAGAGATCAGACAACCAGTTTAAACTGTTGGTTTTGCTTATTTTCCATAAGATTGCTAGATAAAGCTCATTCCTCTCTTTTTCATTGGAAGGAAGGGCCTGCAACAGCGTAATAAGGCGTTGATTAAATACCCTCTCCACACTTTCTAAGCTCTTGCGTACCTCTTCATCTGCTATATGAGGCAAGCCTGCCCATGTACGGGCAAGTTGGAGTACGGACATCTCTTTCAGCCTCTCTTCATCAGAGCGAGGCTTTCTTACTACCCAGCCTGAGGGGGCAGAAGGCTGCGAAAGAGCGCATGTACTTGGATTTTTTACAGGATCTGAAGCTGGGAGCGTTAACATAGAGGCCCTCTTTGCGAAAAGAGACTTTTTTTTGAATAGAAAGAAAATTTCTGATATGAAGCACGGGAGTTTTTGTTGATTGCAACTACCTGCTCATTTTTAAGGACTTCAATGCGCTTATTTTTCCTCGTTATGGGAATGGTTCTCTCCTCACCTGCCGTAGCAAGCCAACCATCACTTGCCATTGTAGCTCCTCCAAGTCTCCAACCCCTTTTGAGCACGGTGGCACGCGAAGTAATGCCAGAGCATCCTGACATTACTTTTCTTATGTTTGCAGAGGGAAGTACAGCAAATCCAGATTTAGCAGTGAAAGCTATGTCGATGAAGAATGGCTTTGAACCAGAAAAGGATACGATATTATTCCCCTTTGCCATTGAGAGTATCGCCATAATTGCAGAACCTTCCTGCCCACTACGAAATGTATCTCTTTCCCTCTTAAGTGCTATTTTTTCGGGAAAGATTATGAACTGGAGAGAGTTAGGGGCCGATAACGCACCCATAGAGGTATATACTCGCGAGCCAGGAAATAGTAATCGCTCCCTTCTCAGTGGGACATTTTCGTTTAGCGCCCCCTTTGCAGAGCATGCCCACGTAGTAACATCAGACGCGGCCATGAAAAGCTCCGTCGCTACTCATAGACACGCCATTGGCTACCTCCCCGCCACACAAGTCAGCAATGCCGTTATAGCCTTAAGCATTAACGACATCCCTTGCGATCCACAGCATGTTCTCGGAGGGCAGTACCCTCTATCGCGAAAACTAGTCATCGTAGCCCCTCAAAAGCCTTCTCTCCTCGCAGAAGCTTTTATCAATAGCCTCTACACGGAAGAAGGGGATGCTCTTTTGCGAAAAATGGGCTATATTCCACTACCAAAAGAGAATACAGCTGCTTAGAAGAATAATAAAAGCTGAGGCCGTTTCACCCAATATGCTACCTATCAAAATAACATATTGGATTAGAGGACATGAATAGCTTCGAACGTACTTTATTCTGTTCGATTAAGCAACGCAATATTGCGTTCGGCTGCCCTAAAATAAAAGTTCTCATGAATAGGGCGACGAATGAGGCGAAGAAGTCGCTGCGAACAGCTATCAATGCGATAAGAAAAGAGATTTACAGCGCCTTTTACGAGGGGCTTAGCTACAAAATCTGCTAAAAGCCCAAAGCAGGTAATAAATACAAAGTTGGTAATCTTATGAAATACTGACACGATGGATGCAGCTATATCGCCGAATAAACCTTCTAAATAAGCATTTGTCGCACGTTCTGCCGATTTAAGCCCTCGAGAAAGTGTATCTTCTACCCGGCTTGGAATATCAGTTACCATTCTTTCAATAGTAGTTTTCAATAAAGTAGTTGCTTTAGTCTCAAGCTGCTGCTTCTCTTCTTCAAGGCGCCTAGCCAGTATCGCTTTCTCTTCAATTGTCTGAGGAAACTGGAGCACAATGTCAGCAACCACTTGAGGGGAACTTTGAAGCTGCATATTTCCCAGGCGAGATTCACGGGAGAGCCAATTTTCTAAGAGGGACTTGGCAAAACCACTTATACGAGCCTTATCTAGGGAATCGACGAAGGTACGCAACGTAGCGCCGAGATCGGCACCCATAGCCTGCTCAATTGAGGGCTTAAATGAGAGAAGGTAGTGTGTGCCAGGCGAGGTAGCCTTGATAACCTGGCCTACGAGGCGACTCCCCACTTCATTATATCGTTGCTGGAGCAAGTCAGGGGGCGGAGGTGAGCCGGCAGGAGCAACTTCATTTTCAGGGAGGTGAGGCCTGTAGCTCTCTAACATCAGAATCAGCGCAGAGTTGATCATGCCGCTATCATTAAGCTTTTCAATGCCGGAGAGGATAAGCGTAGGAAAAATTTGGCTCTCTAATAACCACCAGGTTGTAGATTGGAGAGTACTTGGCACGTCGAGATCTCTGGCACCATTGGGAAAAGCTACTTTTAAGATGTTTTTGGCAACTTCTTGCCCAAAATAGCTAAGACGTTGTGCTTCTCGTTCCGCTGGCTGCCCTGCATAAGCGACAGCTGGGTGTAAATTAGTTTGCATCGCCGTAAGATAAACGTCATCAGTTGCAGATTCATTCACATGCTGCTGCGCATCAACGATATGCTGCAAATGAGTAGAAGCTTCATCTAGGCTTGCTAAAGCAATCACGTGAGCAAGAGGACCTTCTGCCTGGGGCTCTGCTGCTTGGAGGGCATCAAAACGAGCAGTAAGTACATTCATAGCCTTTAGAACATTCAATTCGATTGCTTCTCCTATAATGCCCATCTGCGATTTGCCCACATTAAGGAGAGTTCCTCTCAGAAACCTTATCTGACCGGATTCATTGAGAAAAAAATCCACAAATGCATTTCGCTCAGAAGTCTCACCTTTTTGAATACTATCCAAGGTATGTGTCACAAAATCACGGGCATACTGGGCAGTAACGTGACATAACCCAGCCCATACGTCGCTTCCCATGCGCTCAGTTAAAGATTTGCGCTGCTCCTCGATACGAGGACGAGGGTTATACCCATAAAACGGCGATAAAATAGAGGTAGTGAGGGGAGGAGGTGGAAGCGCTTGATTCGAGGTAGAAGAAGAAGTTGAGGACGAAGCATTTGGCTGTTCGCTGGTGACGGGACCCGCACGCCCGAGACGGCTTACAGCGCCAGACGCCATGGTATAAGCACTGCGCAAGAAACCAAATCCCCAAGAAGGGGCTTGAGCGGCAGGCACTGCTTCTGCGACGCGAATTGCGACTCCTGCTGCCTGAGGCTGAGGCATAGTTACGTTAGGAACAGCAGCAGGCTCCTCGGGAAGAGAATCAATAACTGGTGATTGGGAGGTAACGGGGTCCATATATTACTACCTATTTTTTAATGCTCCACATGAAGCTTAAATTTACTCTACTTCAAGCTTTTTACTCGACTTCTCATTTCCTGCGTGATACATAGTACGGCTTCAAAGTATGGATAATCATGATAACTCTTCTCCTTTTTATTCTCTCTCTTATTACCTCTCTCCTTCCTTGCGATGAACACCTCATTACTTTGCAAACAGAAGCCCCCACTATCTCTATAACAGTTGCGAAGATGGAGGTAAGCGATAACACCATCTCCCTTTCCCACGCTCAAGCTCTCGAAGCGATTCTTATCCACGATCTCACCTCTAGCAACCGCTTTATCATCGCCAAAGAACCGCCTCTTAAAGTAAAAAGCACTCAATGGCAATGCTATGATACCGCCCTGGACTGGGATGCATGGCGAGAGGTGGGTGCACAGCTCGTTCTAAAAACCCATGCAACCTCTCACGGCTTACAAGCGAAGCTCTATACTGTCGCCACTCGGACCTATCAAGAGTCTTCCTTTTTCCAACTAAAAGGCGACCTCCCTAGCGATAGGCAAGCCGTTCATAAGCTCGTCGATGCATTTGTAGAAGCTATTTGGAATGAGCCCGGTATCGCCTCTACGCGCCTTCTCTACTCTGAACGGGCCCAAGCTCAGCAGAAAACAACGAGCAGCAATTGGCACTCTGACATTGTACTTTGCGATTACGATGGTGCTAATGCACAACGCATCACTTCCGGAAAAAGCTACGCGATTATGCCCATATGGGTTCCCTCTCCAAATGGAGGACGTCCCTCCTCGTTTTGCTTTGTCACTTATGCGTGGGGGCAGCCTAAAATCGCCTATGCAACGTGTGCCGCTGGCATTCCAGCTCGCTTTGTGACTCTTCGCGGTAATCAGATGACGCCAGCCATCTCTAGCGACCGCACAAAAATGGCATTTTCTTGCGACGCTACAGGACGTAGTGATCTCTTTCTGGTCGAGCTAGACCCCCAAAAAGGCCCCATAGAAAAACCTCGCCATATTTACACCGCTAAAAACTCCGCTAACGCCTCCCCCACCTTTTCTCCGGATGGGCTCCAAATCGCCTTTGTTTCCAACAAAGATGGATCACCGCGTATTTATCTGATGGATATTCCAGCACCCAATAGCCTCAGTAGCGAGTTAAAACCTACGCTTCTTTCGACGCGGTGCAGGGAAAACACCTCTCCCGCCTTCTCTCCTGATGGCACAAAAATTGCGTATGCAGCCCGCACAACTGGCGACAGGCAAATTTGGATATATGAGCTTGCCACGCGTCAGGAATGGCAATTGACAACTGGCGAAGGGAACAAAGAAAACCCCTCTTGGGCCCCCGACAGTCGACATATTGTCTTTAACCAAGATGTTGGGAGCTATTCCCAACTCTTTATTGCTGATTGTGTTACAAAAGCAACCCAGCAAATTACAACCACTCCTTCGGATAAGCGTTTTCCAAATTGGGAACCATGCCGTTTTACTCAAAAAGAGACAGTACGGTAGACTGCTCGCCGCGTGCGCAATCCCTCGCGAGTACTGTTACTAGCAAGTGTCGCTTTCGAAAATTGCGCTGAATCCGAGGATTTTTCATGGAAATCTCGATGCGTTTTCTCTCTCTTATAGCTCTTATTTGTATAAGTGGCTTATGCAGCTGCCAATCTAAAAAAAGTACTGCAGATGGTGCAAATGGCAGCCAATCCTTAGGCGGAAAGCATGGTGGGGAGTCTCGCCAAATAAAATCGCCTGAAGAATTTAACGCTCCTCTCTTTACCGATGCGGATGAAGAAAATAGCGCAGGCAAGGGTCTCAATGCCCCAGTCCAAGATAGTGACTTTATTGCCTTTGCTGATGAGCTTCCAGCAGCTCATTCCTCCGCTGCCAACACCCCTACACCCCAAGCTAACAATGCTCCGGGCGAAGCAGGAAGTGCTATCCCCTCTATTGAAGCTTTTATTGACGTTGACGATCGCCCTGATCTTCGCACAACATTTGCCATTATTCCCTTTGCGTATAACAGCAGCCTCATAAAAGATGGCAAGCTGCTCGACCGCGTTTCGAGAATGGCTACTTACCTCAAAAATCATCCGCGAACCTATCTCTTTATAGAAGGTCACTGTGATGATAGAGGTTCCAGTGCTTACAATTTTGCGTTAGGCGCCAACCGCGCTAATGCTGTTCGCGATTTCTTGGTCAAAGAAGGAGTCGATCCCACTCATATATTTACCATCTCCTATGGCAAAGAGCGCCCTCTTGCTATCGGAGCTAATGAAGAAGTGTGGTCTATCAACCGTCGTTGCCAGTTTCGGATATACGAGCTCAAATGATAAACAAGCCTTTAGCAAAAGTGCTTATTTGCGCGTGGCTTCTTCTACCAGCATTCGCCTGGGGAGCCACGCCTACAAACAGCGAATTTAATCCCCTACGCAATCAAATTGCCGCGCTCGATGCTCAGCTGAGCATACTGGAAGAGCGCATCAATAACCATGAAGCCATTATAGACTCCTTACGGCACGAGACCGCTGCCCAAGTCAAGGCAGCGACGGCCGCTGCAGATGCTAAAATAAGCAACGGTGACAATCGAATCACGCGCATAGAAGAGCACATTGAACGCACCTCGCGCGACATAAAACAGATTCGAGAGCATGTTAACCAATTCACCTCTCTTCTGCAAAAGCAGCAAATAAGCATTGATAAGCTCGAGCAGAGCCGCACTGAGCATGATGCCAAGCTCTTACGTTTAGAAGCCGCATTTCGCGAGATGATCCTAGGCCTAAGAGGAAATGAAAATCCTTCCCTCATTCAAGAAGAAACCTACCTCGTTCAGGCAGGCGACTCTATCGATAAGATTGCTCGGCGATATAAGGTCTCTCCAGCCAAGCTCCGCGAAAGAAATGGCTTAAAAACAGATACTATTCGCGTTGGTCAAAAACTCACTATCCCAGTAAGCGAGAATCCGTCGTGAAGCCCTTGCATGTCGGGCTATTCGACTCTGGAGTAGGGGGGCTGACTCTTCTCAAAGAGCTCGCCCAGCATTTTCCCATGGCCAAGTTTACCTATTTAGGCGACACGGCAAATTTCCCTTATGGCTCAAAGCATCCCTCCGACATAGCACGTTATAGCGCTTCCTGTACCAACCACCTTATTTCACAAGGGGTAGATTGTGTGGTTGTAGCGTGCGGGACAGCAAGCTCTGCCGCGCTGGATGCCCTTAAAAAACGTAGCCCAGTCCCAGTCTTGGGAATAATAGAACCTACTATTCATGCTGCCTTGAGAACCACCAAGACTCATGCCATTGGCATTATCGCTACACAAGCCACCATTGCTTCTCAAGCTTTTCAAAGAGGCATTCGCCATCTCGCGCCCCATGTTACCGTTATTGCCCATGCAACGCCTTTACTTGCCCCTTTAGTTGAAAAGGGGCTGCATGATCACCCTACGACCGACGTCATACTTCAAAATTGCGCCTCTCTTTTTACAGAGAGCAATATCGACACCCTCATTCTAGGAAGCACTCACTATCCTGTACTTGCAAAAGCTCTCCAAAAGGCCTTTGGCGAACATGTTTCGCTTATATCCCACGGGCATGCCACAGCAGATGCTCTTAGACATCTTCTTCAGTCCCAACTTACTTTCCCTCTTCACTCACCCGAAGAAGAAAGGTTTCGTTTTTTTGTTACAGGGGATAAGAAGGAATTTGCTGCAATTGGGGAAGGCATTTTTGAAAAACCGCTTTGCAATCTCGAGGTAACTTCTCTGTGCGATACATAACTTCCGAAGCGGTTCTTCAAGGACATCCCGATAAAGTAGCCGACCAGATCGCCGATGCCCTTCTCGATGCGTACCTAGTGCAAGATCCTGAAGCCCGCGTAGCGTGTGAAGTTCTCATTTCCAAAGGGCTTTTAGTAGTCTCGGGTGAAATTACGAGCGATGCAGATGTCGATATTCAAAAAATAGCGTTAGATTGTGTTGCAGAGATTGGCTACGATCTTCATGAGTTAGGGCTTGAGAATCCATTGCAAAGCTTTATTATAGGCGTTAACCAGCAATCTTCTGACATATCCCATGGTATTGGTGAAAGATTTTGTCCCATTGGTGACTTGGGCGCTGGTGATTCAGGCATAATTAGCGGCTATGCTACCAATGAGACTCAAGAGTACCTTCCACTTAGTTTCGTCCTTGCAACCCAACTTGCCCACAGCCTTACTCAAGCCCGCCGACTTAATATCCTTCCCTTTCTTCGTCCTGATGGCAAAGTGCAAGTCACCGTCTCTTACCATCTCGACGGTACGCCATCGCACATCGATTGTGTAGTTATCTCATGCCAACATCGCACCAACATTAGCTTAGAGAAGCTCCGCCAGTCTCTCACTTCCTTCGTCACTGAAAATCTACCGAAAACGCTGCTAAATAATTCCACACGTATTATTGTAAATTCGGGGGGCTGCTTTACAATTGGTGGCCCCTTAGCCGATACGGGGCTTACAGGACGTAAGCAAATAGTAGATACTTATGGCGGGGCAGCCCGGCATTATGGCGGGGCATTTTCCGGAAAAGACCCTACCAAAATCGACCGAAGCGGAGCATACGCCGCCCGATATATAGCTAAGCAAATAGTAGCGGCCGGTATCGTGCCAAAAATTGAAGTACAACTCGCCTACGCAATAGGATGCAGTGAACCGATTGCACTGGCGATTGATACATTTGGATACTTTAAGAATGAAGAATTAATCATTCAAACCATAAAAAAACTGTTTCCTTTGTCAGTTGGAAACATAATTGAAAGATTTAACCTAAGGCGCCCCATATATCGCCTTACTGCTTGGGGAGGTCATTTTGGCCGCGTGGGTAATACATTTACCTGGGAAAATTTAGATAATGTGTTAGCATTACGCCGAGAGCTGTTTTAAAAAGCGCTTATTATTGTTATTTAACATTTTAAATAAAAAAACTTGACTTAAAGATTATAAACTTTATCCTTGTTGCAACCTTTTTTCATCCGCTAGGCCCATGAGTAATGAAAAAACAGTCACTTTGCCAAACGCGGATGACCCCTTCTGCTCGCCTAATCATAATAGACCTGATGAGGGAGAAGAGGTACAACTCTCCAGCGCCGAAAACCCGCAAGGGACTTCCACGCTCCATCGGCTTCGCATATTCGTAGCCATTATTCTCGTCGTGGGCGCCGTGCTCTACGCTTGGCTTGCAACCCAAGACCTTCTCCGCTCTCCTCCCGAAGCACTTAGTTCCAGAATACGCTTTCGTGATGCCTACACGCGTTATATGAGCCGCCAAGATTATTGGGATGCAAAATACTATCAGCTTATTCAAGTAATGAAAAATCAGCCTCCAATATCGACTAAGGAAGAGATAACTAATTTGATTCAAAGCATTTCTCCCGAAATGCTTATCGCCTTTACTGTTAATTGGCTTGGTGTCCCGGCAGGACATTTACACCATTTTACGCTCTTTCCTCGCGACGAGCCAGCTTCATGTAATTTTGTCCTTACAAAATATGAGCAGTGCGTCTGGCCACTTTCTACACTATTGTCTTTAGAGGTCTCCATAACCGTGCGTTCCGGGAAATTTGCCATAGAACTGCAGCGCCTTCGACGAGGCCTCGATGAGGTGGCATTAGGACTTGCTTGGGCCTACTTCGGATCCGAACTTAAATATGTCCGCAATTTTCTTATTATGCCCACAAAACCCTTCGATGTGGATATCATACCCTTTATGGCCTGTGAGGAGTAATGGCGCTTCCTCGCCCTATCCTCTCCCGTGCCTGTCAAGAGGCAGCAAAAGTCTGCGTAGGAAAAAAGGTCCGTGCAATTACTCAGGATCAAAGTGGCGTTATTTCTTGTGTTTTTGAATCTCTCACACTCTCTTTTACCTTCACGCGACCTTTTGAGCGCATCACCTTAGAATACCAGCCTCGCCCTACTCATCCCTCCCTTTTTGCTGAGAAGTGCCAAGAGCTCTTACAGGGAGCCAGCTGTGTGTCTATCGACCTTCTTGAGGGCGAGCGAATTGCTGTTGCTCTCTTTTCTACGGGAACACAGCTGGTTGCTCAGCTTTATCCCCTCGCCAACCTCTATTGCATCGACAGAGCGACTGGACGCATCCTTCAACGGCTTTATGCTCATGGATGGCAGGAGAAAGCACCCGAGCCTCATGTACGCCAACCCCTCCCCCTTCAAGCTCCTTGGGACCTGGTCTATTCTTCGGCATCTTTCTGGCAGGCCCTGGAATCCACTATAAATACGCTATCGCAGAAGCAAACCGAGGCCCAACAGCGTCAAGTAGTAATAAATACCCTCGAACGTGAAAAACAGAGTCTATTGACAGCCCTCACTTCGCTTACCGGGCAATTAGCAAAAGCATCTCAATGGGAAGAGGCCCAGCACCATGGAGATCTTCTCAAAGCGCATTTCCATTTGCTGGGCAGCAACAAAACCTCAGCAATGTGTTATGACTGGGTCAAGGAAGAAGTGATAGAGATTGCGCTGAATCCTGCTTTAGAGGCTGCCGAACAGCTTGCATATGCCTACACGTTGAGTCGCAAACTTAAAGCGAGTAGAGAACCCCTTCAAGCTCGATACAATGCCCTTTCTCATAAGCTCTGTCATGTTCAAAAAACGCTTTCTGCAATTGAGGAAGGGGCACCTTGCCCTATACTCTCCTCTGCGCCTTCACCCCAAAAGAGGACCTCTCCAAAAGCTTCCCCACAGTACCACACCTTTATGAGCTCCCGCGGCAGAAAAATTTGGGTGGGACGCAATGCTGAAGGAAATCAAGAAGTAACTTTGCGCCTCGCAAAAGGCAACGACATGTGGCTTCATGCACATCACCATGCGGGCGCTCACGTAGTGATATCATGCCCACCGAGCGCTCCTTCCCTGGACGATGAAACGCTTCTAGAGGCTGCCCTCCTCGCACTTTGGTTTAGCAAAGCTCGCGCTCACTTTGAGGATGTCCATGAGGTACTGTGTCAAAAACGGCGCTTTATTAGCCGGCGCAAAGGAGCCGCAGTGGGAATGGTCGAGGTTGCAGGAGGGAGACACCTTTCCATAAAAGGTGATAAGGCTCGCGTCAATCGCCTTTTACATCAAAATGAAGAACATTGACGCTATCATATATAGTGTGGCTCCTAGCGGGGGCTATCGTCTGCCCTCGATTCCGCGATTTGCATACACCGGCTCAAGCGTCTCCTCCGAAGGATTTTTCTTTATCAGTAAGAGAAATGAGCAGGCAGGGAGCTTTAGCCTATCAGAGGTAGGACAGGCCAGGCTCGCGTTAACAGCAAAGCCTGGGTAGCGACTAGTCATCGCTCTTAAAGCGATAGCCGACGCCGCGAACTGTCTCAATGAAATCAAAGTTTGGACCGAGCTTGCGACGTAAGGCGGCAATATGCACATCGATGTTGCGATCAACGACAAAAGCATCATCGCTTTGTAGATCATCGAGAAGCTGGTTGCGAGTAAGCACCTTGCCTCGGTTAAGCAATAGGCGGCGCAGGATGCCAAATTCGGATAGGGTGAGAGAAACTGTCTTGTCGCGCTTCTTGACGAGGTATTTCTCAAGCTCTACCGCAAAGTCGCCGAATTGCAACATCTGAGGAGGCTTTTCGGTCTCGCGGCTTCGACGCAGCACTGCCTTGCAACGCGAAAAGAGAACGCGTGGAGAGAAAGGCTTTGTTACATAGTCATCGGCACCAAGTTCAAGACCTAAGACGACATCTGTCTCTTCACTCTTAGCAGAGATGACAATGACAGGAATATGCTTGAGATCGGGATTTCCCTTAATCTTTCGACATACATCAAGCCCACTTTGGCCTGGTAGCATAATATCGAGAATAACGAGGTCGGGCTTTTCACGCTCAACCGCTTCGTAACCATTGAGGCCGTCAACAGCAATTGATAGTTTATAGCCAGAAATGTCTGCTTGAAGCTTTATCAATGCTGCAATGTCTTCTTCGTCTTCAATGAGCAAAACTCGCGGCTTTTGCATTGAGCACACTCCCTTATCACTACTATTTCCAGACTCTCGTCTCACAACGCCACTTTTCAATGGAAAAGTTGCGCTGTGATGCTAATATACAGAGATGGTGTTTGTCAATATACGTAAGGTATTTATGATACGGGGTTTGTCTTTTGTAGTCAGCATTATCCTTCTTTCCCCCCTCTTTTCAGAAGAGATTACTGAATCACAAAACAGTAGTCTTGAGCCGTTGTGGAGCGGAAATTTTGAAAAAGTCGAGCAAGAAATAACTCAAAAAAGTGAGGCCAATCCAGCCTTACTCCTGAGCCTTGCAGAGCTATTTTTTTATGAAGGAAATTGGACTCAACTCGAGGGTGTGCTTCTGCGCTTACCCCCAGATCGAGAGACCTGCTCCCTTGCGCTCGTTACAGCTCTCCATAAAGGAGATGTACAAGCTGCAAATGAGATTGCGACAAAGCTACAAAGCCTTCTTAGCGAACAAGAACCCTCGCAAGAAGTCCCCCAAGAACCCTTCCTCGCTGCATTACGCAGCCGAACTCGACTTATCCTACCTCCCGAGGCTGCTCTTGCTCAATGGGCGCTGGAAAATAATCACCCCTTAGAAGCACTCGAATGGTATAAAAAAATTCTCGCCCCCAGCACTACCTCTCTGGTAGCGTTAGGCGATCTCGCATCTCTCTGTGGCCTCTACAGCGTCGCTCTCGATGCCTATATGCAAGGGAGCAAAGTGCTCACTCAAAGCGCTCCTTTTCTCTCACCTGATGAAGAAGGAGCTCTTTCGCAACGCTGTGCAGCTGGCATCATTGAAGCTCACACCGATCTCCGCAACTATCCAGCAGCGGAAGCAGCCTACCTGAGCCTCCCGGGAAATCTTCGCGCCCAACCTGCTCTCCTTCTCGCCATATCTCGTTTTTATACGGCTACCCATCGTTATGGAGACCTACTTCCGCTTATTAATAACGATGAGCTCTGCAACACCTACATTGATCTGGGGATTTACCGCATTAAGGCGCTTATCCACGTGGGAAAGACAAGCCTTGCCGAAGCTATGGCCAATAAGCTCCTCAATGACGAACGATGCACTTTTGTCCAGAAGCTGCAAATTTCCCAACATCTTCTCCTCTTAGGCGATGCCAATAGTGCTAACGATATGGCAGCGACCTATAAAAATACCGCCTTTCGCTCCCTTGATGTAAGCCTTGCCATGGGCCATCTTCTGAAAGATATGTGTCGATATGACACTCTCCTCTCCTTATGGGATCGCCAGGCCTACCTCGTAGCTAACTATCCTCAAGCATGGGTACTTAAGGCCCAAGGTTTATGGGGCCTTTCGCAAAATATGGACGCGACCAAAGCAGCCCTGCAAGCGCTTCAGTTAGCCCCTGGATATCCTCCTGCTTACGACTATCTGGAAAGCGAAGGCATAGATAGCGATTGGCTAAAAAAACGCCTTGCAGATTTAACTTCTCAAGTACTCTCAGCCCCGAGTGCCCCCCCGTTTGCCGATACCATAGCCCTGGCAAAATTACTCTTTAGGCTTTCTCAACCACCTCACTCTCTTATTCCTGGTTGTGAGCAAAATGATATTAAATTTTCGAGTGGAAAGTTAGAGCGAGTGCTCGACAACCTGACCGATACCTATAGCCTCTACCCAGAGCTATTTTACGCCCATGGCCTCACCTACCTCATTACCGATCACCCCGGAGATGCAGAAATTGCCTTCAAGAAAGCTATCGCGCTCGATCCCACCTATGCTGAGCCCCTTTGCCAACTCGCCCTTTTGGCTGCTTCAAAGAAGCTGCTCTATGACGCTACTCAATATATGCAACAAGCCACCTTCTACAACCCCACTAACCTCCTCTGTCGAATTATTGACGGCAATATTGCCATGGCCACCCAAGACCTTTATGAAGCGCGGGTTGCTTGGGAGCGAGCCAGCATCATTCGACAAAATGACATCTCTCTTTTACTTCCTCTCGCTAATGTACTGTACGACCTTAAAAATATTGAACTGGCCCTAGAAACCCTCCTTAAGGCAAATAGCATCCGTCCAAATTCACGCGAAATACTGATTGCTCTAGTGGTGGTCTTGAACGACCCGCTCTGGAACCAATCTTTCTACGATATGGATGTGGTTGTCAGAGACCGCAGGGAGATGATGGAGAAGCTACAGAGGCTCTATCCTGAAGATGCAAAAAAATTCCAGGAGGCCCAAAAACCTCCTTCATCCTCAAACAACTCAAGCTTCGTGAATGAGCAAAGTAAGGAGAGCGGGCCCAATAGTGCGAGTTGAGTGAAGGCGTATGTGCGAAGGAAGAGGAGACATAACCGGCGCAATAGATGCCTCTTCAATAAAAATGAGCGCTCCAGGGGCCAGCCGGCCGCTCGACATAAGAGCCATTGCCAGCTCGTGAGATAATGGCGGAGAAGATTGCCCCTTGCGATAGTAAGGCGGATCGATGAAAACGATGTCAAAAGGCCCTTGAATTCGCTTTAAAGCCACCAAGGCATCCCCATGATGCAAAGAGATTTGATCCTTTAGCTCGAAAGAGCGAGCATTTTTTGAAATTGCCATGATAGCCCGTGAGCTATTGTCGACAAATGTCACATGGCGTGCGCCGCGGGAGAGAGCTTCAAAGCCCATGGCTCCCGACCCTGCACAGAGGTCGAGAAAATGCGCTCCCTCAATTTCGGCTTGGCACATATTAAACACACAGGCGCGTAAACGCGAGGAAGATGGCCTAGTTGACTCTCCCTTAGGCGCTACAAGGGCGCGTTTTTGCATGTTACCACCGCCAATACGCATCTTGCAGCCCTATGCCTCCTTTCTGTTGAGCACTACACCATACTGAGCTATGAGCTCTTTTGCCCGCTTAGCACTTTGACGCTTCAGGGCCTCGTAAATCCGCAGACCCTTGGAATTCTGCCCTACTTGAAAGTAGAGCGTCCCTAACTTATAGAGAGCCTCAAAATCATCAGGTCGCAGAACCAAAAGTATTTCATACTCTTGGATTTCCAGCTCCGGCATCTTGAGATCCGCGTAGCAATAGGCTAGCTGGGCATGAACCCAGGGGTCATCGGGCGCATAATCTTTGAGAATTTTGTACTCTTCAATCGAGCACTCTGCAGCTCGGCGAAATTTACGACGACGCTCTTGCACCATAGCCTCAGCATGGGCGCTCCTCCCGAAAAACGAGGAAAAGGTTTCCGGGATATGAGAATCGACATAGATGCCTGAAAGAAGCACGTAGGCATTGGCCAGGGCAGCGTGAATTTGCAAATTAGTAGGCTCTTGCTTAACCAGCTCAATATGCTCATCTACAGCGAGAAGGAGGATGGCTTCTTGAAACCGCCAAATGTCTTCCCAAAAGAGCAGCTCACTTATGCGATGAAACGTAGGTGTCAGCATTTCAAAGGGAAAGCGAGGCAATACCTCCCCACTGTACTCATCGAGCTTGGTAGCGAGTCGAAAAAGACTGCTGGCACAGACCATGTGATATTCGCAGCTCTCTGGGTCACTACCTGCAAGCGCTCGAACACTCCGCACATAATGAGCTACCCAATGCTGAGGTGCCTCCATGCGTCGCGACTGCATTACCAAGCGAAGAGGAAAAAAGGCAAAAAGGGTGAAGAAGAGAATGGCGAGCCCATACGCTACACTATTTGTAGGCAATGGCGAAGCCAATGCCATACTGAGAAAAATAAATTCACACCCTACAAGGGCAAGAAAGAGGATGTAAAAGGAAATATAGCGAAGGAGGGTGCGGCGTACATTTTGCAAAGTGCTCGCAACGGCGCTGGGAATGCCCTCTTGAACGTGTAACCGATCGAGAGACGTAACGTGTGGTGTAGCATCGCTTAAGGTGGTCATATAAGCTCCTCACCACTACTTATCAGGCCGATACTTCGCGAGGCTCCTTGACCTGAACTCTCTGTAGCACCGGTTCTATACGAAGCTCTTCCTGATAAAAGAGATATAGACCAGTGAAAACAATGAGGTAAGAGAACCAGAATGGCGCTGTCGCCACCTCTCCTAAGGCCAGCCATGCAAAAAGTGCCGTGAATAGTGGGGTCATAAGTCCGGCAAACGACATGAACGTAGCGGAAAAGCGCTTTAAGAGAAAGCCATAGAGGTTATAGGCCGCACAATTGGAGATGGCAATAAGTGCTAAGGTCGTCAAGACGAAAGGCATAAGGCTGGTAACAGGGAGAGGTGCCCAGGTTTCGACTACACGCGAATGACTCAGCGCCAAAACACCTCCAATCACCATAGAGAAACCATTAGCCACAAGAGGAGGAACGCCATCGTCAAATACCAGCTGCTTGAGCACTATCCATCCGTATACCGACGATGCACACGCGACAACAATGGCGAGTTCGGCCCAGGAGAAGAGGAGAAACTGGCCGGATATCTCTTCACTATCGGTCTGCGATAACAGCACGGGCAGAAAGCCGAGAAAGCCCACTACAAGGCCCAGCCATTTGCGGTTTGAGAGCACTTCACGGTAGACAAAGTAGGAGAAGAGGGCGGAGATAAAAGGTGAGAGGCTATAGATAAAGCAGGTTTTAAAGGAGGTAAGGTATTGCAGTCCCCAAAACTCCGCCGCATTATTGATGTAGATGTTGCAGAAAGCCAGCAGCACTATGCGCTTCCACATACTGCTATTGAGCTTAGGCCATGCCCCTGATTGCCAGCGCCATACCCCCAGCAACACAACGCCTGCAGTAAGCATGCGAATGCCGACGAGAAAGAGGGGCTGCGCATATTGCAGCGCCTCTTTTTCAATCACAAATACTAAGGCAAATAGAGCATAGAGAACTGAAACGAGAATCATAGCAAAAATTCTAATCTACTATTTCGAATTTGTACATAAAAACAACTGCTACTTATACATTTTATCAACGAGAACTGCCCCCGATGCATCAAATGATTTTTTCTTTACCAGCACGTCATCTTGATATATTTGCAGAAGGCGAGGTGAACCATCGTCGAAATACTTATTAAATATTCCTGTTCGCAACCCATCTTTATACTCTGCTTCAAAAATGAGCACTCCCTCTGAATTCCACTGCTCGGAACGCCCCGAGAGCTTCCCAAGTTTGTAAAATGCCCGAGCAGCCACCCGACCATCTTCAAAATACGTTACCTCTTCGTCCTCTTGCAAATCGTTGGCAAAAGTGCCACTGCGGTATAAAGCACCTGAGGGATAGTACTGATAGGATGGCCCATGCTGCTTATCATCTTGGAACATCGCGGAGAAGATGAGCGAACCCTCATCGTTATAAATGCAGTAAAGCCCGCTGCGCTTTCCTTTTTCATACCGGGTCGATGAAGTTTTGGTACCCGCCTCGTTGAAATCAGTGAGCTCCCCAGTCAGCTGCCCCTCTTCGTAATGCGCTTCACTTGCCTTAACTCGCCCAAAAATCGGATGTGCTGCGTAAAAGAGCTGCGTAACCCCGTGCTGCCTATTGCTCTTATAATTCTGAACCAGCTCTGAACCGTCGCTCATACGGCGGAATACTTTACCGACTAATTCACCATTCTCGTAATTGGCCTCAAAGATAACGCTTCCGTCATTGTTATAAAGGGCGCGGCGTCCATGAAGAATTCCATCCCGGTAATGCATGACAATTTCATGCAGTCCATTTGGATAGAACATCTCTTGCTTGCCGTTTAAAAAGCTTTTGCTATAGGAGAGTTTGAGCCGTATTTGCTGTTCCCCAGAGGCGTCGGCGGGATAATACTCCACCACTTCGCCATCTGGCCTTCCAGCGATATAGTGAGCGGTGCGCTTCAAAGAGCCATTTTCATACCACTCTTTCCAGTGGCCCTCTTTCTGGCCATTTTTCCAGGTAGTTTCCAGGATTTTTTGACCATTTTCCGCATAACGCTCTTCTACGCCATCTTTTTGCCCCTCCACATAGTGCAGGCGCTCTTTAAAGTGCCCTTGTGGATACCACTCGGTATAAGAGCCATTAGGGATGCCATTTACCCACTCTGCATCGAGCAACAAGGCTCCTGATGGACTCCAAAATGCTTGGCGTCCATCGAGCTCTCCTGCGACATAGGCAGCCTCTTCGGCAGGCTGTTTATTTTCATGCCAGCTCTTGTAAGGACCAACCAATTTTCCATCCGCATAGGCGCACTGCAAGGCAGGCGAGCCATCGGCATACCACTCTTCAAAAGTCCCTTCTTTGACACCTTTGGCAAAATGCGCTTTGAGCAGAAGGTGTCCCTCTTCGTCGAATTCCTTGCGCTCACCGTGTTCAAGCCCCTTTTGGAAAGAGGTGGTCGTAGCTACGGCTCCATTGGGATAGAGCTCTTTCGCAGGGCCGTTCAAAAGGCCCTGCTGATAGTTGAGTTCTCTCTTCAATGAGCCATCGGCATACCACTCTTTGAAAACGCCATTATACGCTCCATCAACAAGCGAGTATTCGCGCGTTTTCTTGCCATTGCGGCTGTACTCTACGATGGGATTGAGTAATTTGCCCTGCTGGTCATATTCTGCAAGAAAAGCCAAGCGCCCGTTGGGATATTTTTTTTCGTGACGGCCGACCGGAATGCCATTTTGCCACTCCCCTCCTCCTGCACACTCACTATCCTCTTGCCAAAACTGCTCAGGACCGCTCTTCTTGCCTATAGCATATTGCACAAAGTGGCTTGGTTTGCCGTTGGGATAGTATTCAAAAAGCTTGCCATTGCGCACACCCTGAACAAACCCTTCAGCCGTTTGTAACTGCTGCGACGGATAGTAGCGCAAAAGAGCGGGCTTGTCGCGTTGACCATTAAGCACGCCAAAGCGGTAGGTTTTTGACTGAATAAGAGTGCCATCTTCGTCCCACACAGAGACCTTGCCATGGAGCAAGCCGTTGCGATACTGCTTAGAGGACTGCTTTGCTCTCTCTGAGGTATAGGTAAGCCACTCGCCTACTTCCTTCCCGTTTTCAAAGTGGCCTTCGGTAATGAGGTTGCCACTGTCATCGTAGGCGTAAAAAGGGCCCTCCAGCTTGCCATCCTTAAATTCCATCTGGTACTGTCGCGTTCCAGAATTGTAATAGCGCTGAGCGCTGCCCTGCAGCTTTCCTGCTTCCCAAAAGCTTACTTCTTGAATGGCGCCATCTTCATAAAAGGCAACCAGCGCGCCCTCTCCCTGAAAACTCTCCGGAGTGCCGCTTACGTCCTGTTCGAGTTCAATGGAGCCTGAGGGAAAGTAGCGAAGGTACTTCATAGCCGCAGCAGGAGAACCACTGCTTTCAGACATAATCAAAAGGACTTCAGCCATACGGCCGTCAGGATGGGTGGAGAGAACGCGCGGCATCCATTCCGGAGCGCGAGGTTTTAGGAGGTGCAGCGACTGCTGAGAAGCAACTCCGCCGGCACTATGAGACTTAAGCGCAAGGCCATCAGCCGAAAGCGGTGCTAAGCTGGAAAGGAGGAGAAGGGAGATGATGGGAAAGTATTTCTTTGGCATACGCATATAAACCTCGTAAGCCCACTAGTTTACGCCGCCCAAATGAAACGCTCAAGCTTCATCTCACTGATGAAGATGTGCCATGAAGCGGAGATTGCGTTGAGGGAAGAGGTAAGCAACTTCCTCTCTAACTCTTTCTAGGCAGGTTTTAACTCGCTGCCAACAAATGTTCACTCACATCAATCTCAATAACTTTGTCTCTGTCCTTTCGATTCTTAATTAAATCCTCTGCGCGAATTTCATTTAAAAGCGCGTCGATTTTTTCACTTTTCACATGCAAATGACGCAATACGAGCAGACGTATGTAGATTTCGGTGGCCGGATTAATATTTGCCTTATCACTTTCCCATTTGATCACAGCTGCATGGGTCACTCCACACATTTTGCCAAATGCCGTAGTGGACATTCTCAAAAATTTCCGTAGGCACGAGAGCTCTCCACCTGTAAGTGGAGCATGTTTGTGAATTAAAGACTGCACGACAAACATTTGGAGCTTATCTAAATTGATATCTAAAACCCATTCTCCAAGAACAAATTTGAGAGGGACATTTACCAATGCAACCGGAAAGCCGAAGCCCTCGTACAAGATTGTTTCTTCTTTTTTCTTTCTCATGGCTCCTCCTTCTCCCCAACATGCATAGAAGTAATAATGATCAAATCCTCTGCATCAAATGCTACGATTACTCTAATGTCACTTTGATCTATCGTCATGCCTCGTATTGCATATTTCCATCTCCAAATAGCCTTATCAAAAATCGTCTTACGTTTCTCATGATAGCCATTTTCCAAAACATGCAATATGTCGAAGAGACTCAAGTCTCTTTCCGTTTGCCGCTTGCTTACATGTAAGGTAAGTACATATTTCGACTGAGAAATACACTCTCGAATTTTAGCTAGCAGGTGAGGGTATTGCTCAGGTTTATCTGCAGGAGGCATGCGAATAGCTCTTTATACATCGTCTTAATCATTGTAACTAAGTTTCATTTTTTCAAGGGTTAAATTTTAGAAAACGCAATAGAGAACGAGGAAAGCTTGAGACACGCGACAACTTCTCAAGCTTTCTTAGCAACTTTACTTACTTTGCTGGGCAAGACGAGCAGGCCGCTGGAGATACTACGCCTCCAGTTGCCCATCCACTTCTCTTAGGAAAGTGTCAACGTTTTCCTGAGAGCCGAGCTTATTCCCTATTACCTTGAGTACAAGGTCACGAGGAATAACTGAAGTCTGCATCTTCGCTTTTAAACGGCTTTTTATTTGTTCAAGAGGAAACATTCCGCGAGCAAGAGTAAGAACTTGCTCAAGGTAAGCGCCTTTATCTCCTTCAACGCAATGACCCTGTAGATTTTTATTTGCTGCGGCCAGAAAAGCTTGGTCAATGAGATTGGTTAAATTGGCTTGAACCCAATCCCTAAAATTGGCGTGCGATTTACTGCTGGTATAGGCCTCAAGGAGCTTTGAAATACTTCCTTTGTCGGCAAAGAGATGCTTAAGTTCTTCGGGACTGAGGCAATCTATGAATGCAAAACAGGAAGCAGGAGTTGTGGAACGCTCAAAAGATTTGAAAGGGACATAGGGTGTATAAGGGTCATACTTCGATTCGAAAGTCTTATTCAGCCATTTGGACAGAGTATCCCACTCACAAAGGCCCAATTCCTGCAGCACCTCTAGTACTACCTTGCCTGACACTTCCCTCTCTTTAATACCCACATATAAACTCATAAATACTTGAGAGGGGTTACTCAAAGCAAAGGACACGGCAATTACCTCTTTGAGGAACGCGGTATCCCCTTTTTTCGATTCACGACAAGCACGCATGGCTAATAGGTCGGCGCGTCTCTTAAACCAGGTACTAAAAGGCTGCCCAGACTTCTCACGCTCATAATCGCTCAAAAGGCCCTTAATCCCGCCTATCTTTTCGAAAAGGCTAGGCAGTAGCTCTTTGTGACAGAGATGATCGATATATAACTCTGCGGCCCCCGTTTCATTTTTAACAGGAAGGGAAAGCCATTTTTGTCGTTCATAAACGGGCCACTTTGCAATGGAAAGCGCCATCATCGTATGGGCATTGTCACTAAGGCTAGAAAGCAGCATCCTCGCATGGACATCGTCACTACAGATGTAACCAAATTGAGAATTTTCCGAATCTTCCCACCCTCTAATGGGAACAAGAAATGGTATACTCGAAGAGGAGAAGTGAGTCAGCGTTGCACCGTTTGCAAGTAATAATTCAACTAATTCTACCGCTTCTTTAACGTTAAAGCGTGGGTCTACGCGTCTATCCCAAATAGGCCTAAGCATATGAATAAATGCTTCATCAAGTGCTGCCTTGGAAGCGTTATCATTTCTCTTAGCGCTTGCTCCCTGCGCTAATAAGAATCGAGCAACCTCTAAATATCCCCCTGAACACGCATCGGCAAGCAGAAGGGAAATATCCATTCCACTATGAGCTCCTGCCTCAAAGAGAAGCTTCACAATTTTCAAGCTCCCAGAAGTCACAGCTTCTTTAAGTAACGGGGAGATATCCATTTCACTCCTCGCTCTTCCTTCGAAGAGAAGTTCAAAAATCTCCTCTTGCCCAAGAGCCAAAGCTTCTTTGAGATGCCCTAAAGATACACTGGCTCCACGCTCGAGAAGAAGCTTAACATCAAGAAAAGCTCCCCTTCGAGTGGAAATTGAAAGCGCTGTGCACTCCCTACTATCTTGAGCATCCAGTGCCGCCCCCTTTTCAATAAGTACTTCTGCTACCGCTGTATGCCCTTTCTCGCACGCTTGCATCAGCAATGTAGAGCCGGTAGTAGTAGTTAGGTTGGGGTCAGCTCCCCACTTAATCGCTATTTGTGCGGCTATTGGCCGATTATTATCGATGGCTCTCACGAGAAGATCGGCGGCTTCTTCTGGCGTAAATCCAGCGCATCTTTCCTGAATGAGAACCTCAACATCGAGCATCTTTTTTTGATTCGCTAGAGATAGGCACTGCTGACGGTTCTGATCAGAAGCGTCGTGTTTGGTAGAGAAGAGAATATTACGGAGCGTAGAAGTAACTCTGTTCGCTACCGAAGATGCTTCTACGGTCTGGGTGGGGACCATCTGCTGCAAGATTGCAACTGCTACCCGCTCATGTCCACAAGCTATAGCTCGCTCCTCGAGCTGCCAGCTACTGATATCATCAGGAAGAGAAGCTCCTCGAGCTTTAAGAAGTGCTATCACTCCTTCACTGTTACCCTTATAAATAAACCTATCTAAAGCTGCATTAAGCAGAGAAGACGACTCACTCGTAGGAGTTGTAGCTTGGCCGATAAAAGTAACTGTAGGCCAAGCACGTTCAGATATTGCCGTAGCGAGGAGAGAAGGAAAAGCCGCGGCAGGGAGAGCTTGTTGCTGGCGTAAAAAAGAAGCTACCTCTGCACCCCTTTGAGCGGGAAGCATATTTACAAAGCAAAGGAGGGCATAATCTCCACCATTTGCCGTTGCTTGTGCAAATAGGGTGCGAATATTCTCAAATTGAGCATCAGCTTGTAATGCGTGATTTATGGAAACACGCCAGTCATTGGTCGGAGTAAAGCCCTGTTGTGCCTGCTCTGGAGCTTCGTGGCCGGCTTCATTTTGCGAAAAGGGAGCTCTCATTAAACCTGAAGCGGGGGCCCTAAACAGCTCTAGTTCATTCTGCATTAAGCTCTCACATTATAAAGTTAAAATAATTTATTCTGAAATAATAAGACAAACATTATTAATACCATATCAATAACTGCAAAGCGCCCAAATTTCTCAGGCGCCTCGAATCACTTTACATTTCTTTACAAAAGGGAAGATTGAGCAGCTTTTAAAGAAGTACAAGCATGCCTTACTAAACCCGACGTGTTACCTATATCGCGCTTGAACAGCTCGAACCTCCCTCGCCTAAAGGCCTTAGCATTACCCACATCTTTATGCCCGAGCTTACCTTGGGGGCTCAAGCGAAGAGAATATTATTCCCGAGCACTCTTACCTTTACTGGGCGATACGAGGAGGCCGCTGGCGGTACTGCACCTCCAGTTGTCTATCCACCTCTCTTAGAAAGGCCTCTACCTTTTTCTGAGGCCCCAGCTTATCGCCAATCGCTTTGAATGCAATATCACGAGATAAGACAAACGTCAGCATCTTCGCTTTTAATTGGTTTTTTACTTCTTGCACGTGATTCATCGCACTCGCAAGAGTAAGAACCTGCTGAAGAAAAGCGCCATTATCTCCATCCCTGTAACGCCCCTGCGCATTTTGGTTGGCAGCCGCAAGAAAAGCTTGGTCAAAGAGATGTCTTAAACTAGCTTGGCTCCAAGCGCTAAAAGAGTCTTGAGAACCACTGGAGGCATATAGATCAAGGACATGAGAAATCCCTCCTTTATTAGCAAAGAGATGCTTAAGCCCTTCGGCATCGAGACAGTCCATGAATTTGTGCATTGAAAGAGGAGGCTTGAGAGGGATATTCAACCATTTGTACAGGCTATTCCATTCGCACAAACCTAGTTCTTGCAGAACGTCTAGCACCATTATAGCTGAAACTCGCCCTGAGTCGATCCCCACATATAAATCTCCAAAAACTGCTGAAGATTCTTGTACAGCAAATGACACAGTCACTATCTCTTTGAAAAAGGCTGTATTGCCATTTTTCAACTCTTGAGACGCCAAAATGGTTAATTCCTTGACATGTAGCTTAAACCAGCTACTAAAAGGCTGCCCTTCCTTTTCATGGTCATACATACTCATAACGCGCGTAATGCCGCCTATCTTTGCAAAGAGTGTAGAAAGCAACCCTTTTTGGCAAAGATGATCAATGTATAAGCCTTGAGTACCTATTTCATTCTTAACCTTGAGAGAAAGCCATTTTTGACGCTCTTCACATGGCCAATTTGCCATTGAACGCGCTAACATGGCATGGGCGTTTTCACTAAGAAGTGACCAAAATGTTGAATTTGGAAGGGGAAGAGGAAATGGGTTACCTCCATAGGCCGACTTACTCAGCGTACGTGCACCGGCTGAAAGTAATAATTCGACTAATTTTACAGCTGGTTTAATAGCAAATGTAGAAGAGGTTGCACGGGTATCCCAACTGGGCCTAATCATATGAAGAAATGCTTCATCAAGAGCTGTTCTACTACCCGAGTTATTTGTAACACTTGCTCCTTTTTCTAATAAAAATTGAGCTATGTCCAAATACCCATATGAGCACGCACGACAAAGCAGTCTAGAAATATCTATCCCATCATCGGCGCTCACATCAAAGAAAACTTTGACAACATCTAACTTTCCAGACGCTACTGCTTTTTCTAGAGGAAGGCCTAAAGAAACATTTGCCCCGGATTCTAGGAGAAGTTGAACAAGAGGGATATCCCCTTTTTCAGCTGCAATGGAGAGTGCTGTGCGCGCACGGGGATCTTGTGTATCCAGTGCAGCCCCATTTTCAATAAGCACTTCAGCTACATCTTTATGCCCTTTCTCACACGCTTGCATTAAGAAGGTAGCACCTGAAAAACTTAGATTAGGATTAGCTCCCCATTTCATCGCGACTCGTGCTGCTATTGGCCGATTGGTTCTTACGGCCTCCACGAGAAGATTGACAGCTCTTTGAGGTGTCAATCCTCCACATTTTTCCTCAATGAGGGCAGCTACATCAAGCATCTTACTTTTATGTGCCTGCTGGAGACACCTTTCAAGGCTTGGTAGTGGAGCAATGTTTACGGAAGGGGAGAAAATAGGGTAGAAGGTTGAAATGATACTGCTTCTTTTAGGAGAAGGTTCTGTTGTCGGATTTGGAGCCATGCCCTGCAAGAGGGTAACAGCTACTTCCTGATGCCCATAAACTATAGCTTTTTCTATGAGCTGAAAAGTACTCGCATTATGAGGAAGAGCATCTGCCATGGCCATGAAAAGCGCCTTCACTCCTTCATTGTCACCTTTCTCAACAAAATTGATTAAAGCTGCCTCAATTATAGATAGAGGCTCGCTTGTAAAGCTCGCAGCTTGCTTAAGAAAAGTAACGGTAGGCCAAGCACGTTGAGATATTGCGCCCGATAAGAGGGAAGGAAGGGCTGCAGCTGGGATGGCTTTTTGCTGGCGTAAAAGAGAAGCTACTTCCCTATCAAATGGCGCTGGAAGAACATTTACAAATGTAATAAGGCCGCCCAGATTATTTTTCGCAATGGTTTGCTGAAATATCGTACGAATTACTTCAAAATTCCCATCATTTTGTAATGCCTGATTTATAGAAACGTGCCAGTCATGGGGAGGCGTAAAAGGCTGTTGTACCTGCCTTGAAACTCCCACGATAGCTTCATTTTGCCAAGGGCGTGCTCCCGTTATATTAGAAAGGGATTCCGCCGCTGTTCTAAAATAACCCAACAAATTTTGCATAAAATTTCCGTATAAAATTTTGATAGCAAAATCATGCTCAATGTTTATTAATGCATTACAAAGAAGTAAAAATCTCTACTGATTACTTTTCTCTATTTTAGATACCTTTGAAAGGAGAAAATTGAGCAGCTTTTAAAAGAAGTACAAGCATGCCTTATTAAACCCAACTTCCTACCTATATCCAACTTGAACGGCTTGAACCTCCCTCGCTTAAAGGCCTTAGCATTACCCACATCTTTATGCCTTGAACCTACCTTGGGGGAGAAGTGTGTGTACCCTTTGCTTGAGCTCCCGGGGAGGGAGGCCCATGGCCACACGGACCACTACCAGCGATTTTAGAAGCATCATTAACGGTTATAAAAGCCACCCGTTGAACATATTATGGTTTGTTTATCCATACGCCGCCCCCCTTCGGAGGCTCAAGCAAAGGCATTCTTATCTAACTACAAGGCATTTTTATTCACCGCTCAACACGCTACCTATTGCGTAGCCTGACGCCAGCACGCTCTGGGGGCTGAAGGACTGGAGACACAGATATGGGCAAGACTAAGTCTTCTCAAGAAGAGGCTGAAGCCGGGATAGCACCCTCGCTCCCTTTTGACCAGCCAATATTTGGAAGCTTGAAGCAGGCGACTACTCCTAAGGCCAGGGAAACGCCCATCACCGCAAGAGCGGTTGCAGGGCCATCTGTTTTGCAAGCACCTGCAATAAAGGATGCGAGGGCAATGAAGACGCCTTCCGAAAGAAGCCATACCATGCCCATTAACAGAGCACTTACCAAGCCGCGCTGATTGGGGAGCAAAAATGTGCCAAAAGCGAGCCCCAATGGACTCCCAGCTCCTAGCATGCCCCCCAGCACGAAGAGGTGAATCAAGAGTAACACAGAGCTTTGCGGACTGACATAGAGCAGTGGGTAATAAAGAAAAAGCGCACAAGCAAAAGATATAGTAAGGGCAAAGCGAGGGGTAGTGCGATCGGCTAAATAACCAAGCGGCAGAGCAGCACAAGCAGCGCCTAGAGCCATCGCGCAATGGCCACCACCCAGCGATACCCAGTTTTCATACCCTCGGGACACCAGGAGATCGGGCAGCAAAAAGTTGGTAGTCCAGAGGGCAATCTGATTACACAGCATCATAAGCCAGAGAATTCGAATATCCCGCTGGCGCAGCAAAGAAATAATGGCGCCCCAGCTGCGTTTTTCTCCCGTTGGCTCATTAGCATTTCCCTGGATGCGCGCAAAATGCCACCCCAGCGCCAAAAGCAGAGCGGGCAGCGCTAGCACAAATGTGCCCCCATCAAATGCACTATGAACCGAAACGAAAAGAATTTGCGAAAAGGCCATGCCTACCATGCCGCTCGCCGTAAAAAATGCCATATACAAGCTGCGATTGCCTTTGCCAATGCTTCCCACCGTTGAGGCAGCTGAAGGGTGAAAGGCCGCCGAGCCGACGCATGTAACGACAAACATGGCTCCATACGTAACATACGAGGAGACATAGGGGTAAAAGACGGCGCCCGTAGCCATAATTGGTCCCAAAGCCAGAAGAGCTCGCGTATGCCCTTTATCCGCTAAGCGCCCAAAAAAGGGCTGAAGAGTCTCACCAAGCAGCACGGCGCATGTCACAATAAGACCCGCCTTGCCGAGGTCGAGATGCATCATCGTCTTATATACCGCCCATATGCAGATGTTAAAATCGACGAGAAAATGACCGAGGCAAATAAGTATGAGTGGGAGCGGTAAATATGCGCGCATAACTCTTCCTATGCAAATTAGGCATTTAAATATACCAAATTAGAAGATTTATTTATAGTTATTAGGATTCGAAAAAAATTAAGGTTATTACTGATTACATGGATGCACGCGCCGCAGCCCTATCTGCCCTCCTCGCCTGGCAACGCCATGGCACCTTCACCACCGAATGGCTCTCTATCTGGAACGACAAAGATTCGCCTAAAACCGAAGATATGGCGCTCGCGCGCGAATTGGCATCGGGGACGCTGCGTTTAAAAAGACTTCTCGACACCTTTGCCACTTCTCTCGTCGATCGCCTGCCTACCAAAACCGAGGAGCGCTGGATAGTGCGACTTGCTCTCTACCAAGCTCTCTTTTGCACGCGCATTCCCGATTATGCTATCGTCGCCACTACCAAATCCCTTGTGCAGCAGTTTTGCCACCCCCGATTTAGCACCTTTGCCTCAGCTCTCGCCCATCGCGCCTGTGAAAAACGCAATTGGCAACCCTCCCCTGAGCTCCCTCTAGCAGAGCGAACCTCTTATACCGACTTCCTCGTCTCTCTCCTCATTACAGCTTATGGCGAAGAGAAGGTCGCAGAAATTCTCGCACGGCAAAACCGACCATCTCCGCTCATGTGCCGACCGGTAAAAAATAGCACCTGGCTTAGCAACCCTCCGCCCTCAACTCGCCCTGGCTCCTTTGAAGTCCCCATGCTTTTTATGGATGACCCCTCTCTTTTAAAAAACCTCGAAGCTCACGCCTATGTACAAAATGCCTCCCAAGTAGAAGGTCTCACCTCTCTCGCCAAAGCCTTGCCGCGCGTTCCCTCGACCATCCTCGACCTTTGTGCTGCTCCAGGAGGCAAGAGTCTCATGCTCGCAGAGCTTTTTCCCCATGCTACTCTCATCTGCAACGAGCCCAATGCCTCTCGCTGTGCCCTCTTAGAGAGCAACCTAGCCCGCTTTAACTGTCAGGCGGGAATCACGCGTTACTTAGGAGAAGAGTACCCAACCTCCCATCTCTTCGACCTCATCGTCATCGACGCACCCTGCAGTAACAGCGGAGTCTTATATAAATGCCCTGAGGCGCGCTGGAGAATAGAAAAAGATGCCCTATGGCCTATTGTGCAAGAGCAGCGCAACCTCCTGCAACACAGCCGCTCACTCCTTGCCCCAGGCGGCGCTATTTTCTACATGACCTGTAGCATTCTTCCCCAAGAGAACGAGAAGCAGATGCACTGGGCTACAAACAACTGCGCTCTTTCGGTGCTCTCCCAGCGCGCCACTTTTCCCGATGACGAGGGAAGAGAGGGGGGCTTTGCCGCACTTCTTACTTCTGACACTGGGGGCAATAATGAGTAGAGCGCCCCCCCAGCACAATCCGCTCAATAGGAGTCGCACAGCGGCAGCAGGGCTCTCCCGTGCGCCTATAAGCTAAGACGCGCTCTTGATTACTTCCTGGGATGCCAAAGAGATCAACAAAGTTGCTTTTTCCCTTTCCTAACGAGCTCCCTCCTGCTGCTACTGCGCGCAATAATACGGCGCGAACCGCTTCATAGAGGCGATAGAGCTCCTCCTTGGTACAGCTGCATGCGGGTCGATAGGGAGCAATTTGTGCCGCAAAGAGCGACTCGTCGGCGTAAATATTGCCAATTCCCGCCACGCAATGTTGATCACAAAGGCGCACCTTTATGGGACTTTGACTACACCCCACACGGGTTGCAAACGCTTCTGCCGTCAAAGCGGGATCCAGCGCATCAGGGCCCATATGAGAAAAGTATTTTCCAGTATCTTGGGTAACATCCCAGAAACCAAAAGTGCGCGGGTCATGCATCCGCAATAATCGGCCCTTAGCAAATACAAGACGCCCACGCTCGTGACTCAGCGCCTTCTCTCCTCTGTCCAAGATAAGGCGTCCCGACATGCCGAGATGGACAATCATCGTAGGACCTTGCTCCAGGCGAAATAGCATATACTTGCCAAAACGCTCTAAAGAAATGATGCGCTTTTGCACGACGAATTCGCGAAATACCTCTTCCTTCATCCCCTTTTCCAATAAGGAAGCGCGATAAACCTCACACCCGATGACGCATTCACCTACGATTCCCTCTTCGAGGAGCTGACGGGTGAGGGTGGCAACTTCTGGTAGCTCTGGCATGTTTCCCTCACTTTGTGGGAGATGAAAATTGAGAACATGAATGGATAACAGGCTTGCAATAAAGTAATTTCGCTTTTCTAATATCATTTCAGCGCAACGACGCGACATACCCAGATCAAGAAGAGTCTATGCCTCTCGCAACACCCTACTTTCAAGATGAACTCACCGAAACGATTGAGAAGCCGCCTCATTTTGATGCGCCACTCAACATGAATCGCGTAGCTGCTATCATCTTAGGGGGAGGACAAGGCACCCGGCTCTATCCACTCACCAAATCATACTGCAAGCCAGCCATTTGGTTTGGGGGGCGCTACCGCCTAATCGACGTACCAGTATCCAATTCCCTTAATTCCAATATCAATAAAATCTTCATCGTCACGCAGTTCCTCTCCCTCTCCCTGCATCGCCATATTATTCAAACCTACCATCCCGATTCTTTCTCCTCTGGATTTATTGATATTTTAGCTGCAGAACAGAAACCCGAAAAAAGCTCCTGGTTTCAAGGGACTGCTGATGCCATTCGACAAAGCCTTGAGTACCTCGTTGAAACACCGTGTGACTACTTTCTCATTCTCTCCGGCGACCAGCTGTACCATATGGACTTTACCGCTATGGTCCAGACAGCCCGCCGCATGGATGTCGATCTCTTGGTCGCCACTCTTCCCGTCAATGAAGAGGATGCCAAACGCATGGGCATCATGAAAGTTAACGAAGATCACCATATCGTCGATTTCTATGAAAAGCCCAAAGACCCCGCTACTTTGCAGCGCATGCGCACCTCGCCCAGCATCCTTGACTCAATGGGGCTGGAACCTAGTAGTGACCGCAGCTTCCTCGGCTCGATGGGAATCTATCTCTTCAAAAGACAAGCACTTCTCAAACTTCTCAACGACGACCCCCGCGATGACTTCGGCCATCACCTCATCCCCACCAAGGTTAAGCAAGGAAAAATTGGCGCCTTTCCCCATAACGGCTACTGGGAAGACATTGGCACCATCGAATCCTTTCACAAAGCCAACATCGCCCTCACCCTGAAAACGCCTCACTTCGACTTCTACGACGAGGCAAATCCCATTTACACAAGCCGCTCTATCCTTCCCGGTCCTAAGATCTACAATACCCATGTCAAAGAATCTATCATCTGCGAAGGCTCCATTATCGAAGCGGATGAGATTAGCCATAGCATTCTCGGTCAGCGGTCGGTAATAGGCAAAGGCTCTATCTTGCGCAATTCCTACATCATGGGAAATGAGTACTATCAACCCCCCGTTCCTATTGAAAGTGGTTCTCTCACTCCTTTGACGATTGGCGCTGATTGTGTGTTAGAAAATTGTATCCTCGATAAAAACGTTACTATTGGCAGAGGTGTGAGGCTTCTCAACCTCAAAAATGAAAAGTTTCTCGAAGGACCCTATGCCTGCATACGCGATGGCATTATCGTCGTGCCACGCGGCAGTGTCGTTCCCGATGGCTTCACTCTCTAATTACCCAGGAAATTTCTCGTGCGCATTTGGGCTCTGGCCGATCTCCACCTCACTCTCTCTCACCCTGAAAAAGATATGGCTGCCTTTGGCCCCGTCTGGAACGATTACCAACGCCGTATGGCAGAAGCGTGGGATCGGTTAGTTGCCCCTGAAGATATTATTTGCATCCCTGGAGACATCTCTTGGGCGCAAAAGCTCGAGGATGCTCTTATTGATTTAGCCTGGATTGCCGCACGACCTGGCATAAAAGTGATGATTAAAGGGAACCATGACCACTGGTGGACAGGTATTGCCAAAGTGCGACGTATCTTGCCTCCCAATAGTTACGCTATTCAGCATGACTCCGTTGTCATAAATAATGTGGCATTTTGTGGAACGCGGCTATGGGATAGCCCTTCTTTCGATTTCAACGGCTATGTCAATATGCGCCCATCTCTCGTAGAGCCTAAGGCAGCTGCCAAAATACCATCTCCCGAGGAAACGACTCATATCTACGAACGCGAATTAGGCAGGCTTGAAGCCTCTCTTAAATCTCTTCCTAAAGACGCCAACTTGCGCATTGCGCTTACTCACTACCCTCCCCTCTCTGCTACTTTAGAGCCCTCTGCGGCCTCAGCGCTTTTTGAGCAGCATGGCATCCGCCATGTCTTATTTGGCCATTTACATAGCCTCTATCCAAATCTCCAGCTCTTTGGCACGCGCAATGGCATCACCTACCACTTGGTAGCGGCTGATGCCATCGACTTTACTCCCCAGCTTATTGCAGAGATTCCAAGCTAAAATCTGCTTCGTCTAATGCAGCAGCTTCACCTAGCGCGGTCTCTTCATCTCCATCTTCGCGAGCGATAAAAGAGAGCTCTACATCTTGATGCGGGGACACATTGACAAATCCTGCCAGAGCCACTACGTCAATTTTTTTGCCCTCTAGGAAGATCTCTAAAAGCTCTTCAGGTGTAAAAGCACCCATATTGCGATTATGCGAGATATTGACCAGATTGAGCGGGATATTGACATTGGCAGACTGAGTATAGCAAAGACCTCTCCTTCCCATATCTGCGCGACGGGCCCAGGAGGCCTCTAGAGAATTGGGAGAGTAAAAATGGCTATTCGTGAGGAATTGGAGCACATCTTTTTTGCTATAGATGTTGTAATCTACGGAATTGGGATACGCCCAATCGCCATTGCCATCTTCAAATTTCCACATAAACATCTGCTCATTCTCTCCCACGAGCGTTCCCACTGGAACAGGCGCGGGACAGTTGAGGGAGTAGCAATACGTCGTGTTAAGCCCTAATCGAAAAAAGAAACCCCACGCATTGTACTTACGCATCGCCGCGGTGCACTCTGCAATGTCAATAGGATGGGTAACTATAATATCGTCCACAGCAAACATTATATAAGGACAGCTGCTCCCTTTTTCGTCAAAAACCGCCTGATACACATGCGTCGCAAAATCAGAGCGAGGATCTTGGCGCGACTGCTTATGCAAAATTGCGTTGGGAAAGCGCTTAAAGACAATATCATACCCAGCATCATACTCGTCATTGTCCGAACGATAAACAACGTGCAGCTTGTTAATGCCCTGCGTATGCATTTCAGTAGACTCGAGTAACGCATAGAGTTGCATGGGTCGGTTGTAAGAGAAGACCACTAAATCGCACTTATCTCTCAGCATACCTTCTTCATAAGCAGCAATATAGGTGTCACGACTAGGTGGAAGCCGTAAAGGAAGGGTATCCCCCCAGGCACAAGTGAGAACAGATAAGCACACAAGAAGTACTGAAAAGGCCGTCTTGAATATAAAATGCATTGACATGGTCATACCTCCAAATGACAAAGTGCCATGAAGATAGCGTGTCGAAGAGATGGCATCAAGGGAGGAGAGAAAAATTTCGAATAAAGTAGTAGAGAGAAAAAAATACTTTCTGATACAGCCTTGACCTCATTACTAAGGAGGTGATATGCGGTCTTTTATTCAAGCCCTCATGCTAGCGGCCTGCATGGCTCTGTCTCTGCCAGTGGAATGCACAACCACAAGCGATGTCTTCAGCAAATACCCAAACAGTGTTTTTATCGAAACGGGTTCCTATTGGGGCGAAGGCATTGATAATGCCCTTACTGCTGGCTTTCAACGCATCTATTCCATCGAACTTTCTCCCAAATACGCTGAGCATTGCAGGCAAAAATTTGCCCTCACACCAAGCGTTACTATCGTCGAAGGCGACTCAGCAGTAGCTATAAAGGATATATTAGATACTCTTGATGTCCGTGCCACCTTCTGGCTCGATGGCCATTGCTCACTCGGTGATACTGCTAAAGGGGAAACCATGACGCCCATTCTGCAGGAATTAGAGCACATTAAGCAGCATCATATAAACACACATACCATCTTGATTGATGACCTGCGCCTCTTTGGAACGTCAGAATTTGATGACATTCCTGTAGACGCTCTCATTACCAAGCTCCTCGAGATCAATCCTGAGTACACTATCACCTACGAAAATGGCCACCAAGAGTACGACGTGTTGGTAGCTTATATCCCACAATAGGTGGCACTTTTCGATAAGCCTCAGGGGGAAGCGGCATATAATAGCCTAGGCCGCAAGATTTTAGCATTGCTTTGCGCTTGAGCCTAGGAAAGGCGGCATATATAGAGCCTGTGCTTGCGCCCCCGGAGGGGGAGGCGTATGATAGCCCCATCCGCGAGGATGGGGTTAAGGCAATGTCTTAGAGCCATTGAGTCCCGGAGGGGCGGCGTATGGATACACAAGCCGTAACATTTTGGATGTGTGGCATTTATAACCGTTGTTAATGTACCTCAAATCTTTGGTGATGGTCCGTGTGGCCATACGCCGCCCATTCCATGGGCTCACTTCGCGTGTAATGCCTCTGTACCCCACCCTCCCTTCGGTCGGGTGGGGCTATCATACGCCTCCCCCTCCGGGGGCTCAAGCACAGGCTACACATACTTCTCACGCGCGGTAGGCTCAAATACAAAGATGGGGGTAATGCTAAGCCCTCTAGGTGGGGTATCATACGCCTCCCCCTCCGGGGGCTCAAGCACAGGCACACTGCTTACTCACCTCGACGGGAGCAAGCTAAAGAAGATGTGGGTGATACTTTAAGACCCCAAGGCCTAGGCTAAGACCAGGGAAAGGTGAATCTACAAGTCCACCGATTCGAATTAACGTGCAAAAAATGCTACTTGCTTAAAAGCGCCCCTAGCTCGCTCTTCAACGAAACATCGAGCGTAGTCTGAGTTGTTGAGGCCTCTAGCTTTAAGCTAGCAGCATCACACCACTCTTCTAACTCTCTATTTGCCGCCATATGAGCAAGGTCTTTACATACTAGCAATAGCTCAGCAAGCTCTTCGTGCGTCTCAATAAGCTCGGAAGCATGACGCGCCAGAGGGCGAAAATCCACTGCCGGAAATGCCAAGAGCAATTCCAAAAGCTCAAAGGTAAGCTCGAGATCCTTTTCTGCAATAGCCGTTCCCATCAGATCGGTAATGCGACGCAAAGCCCTATCGGGATCGCTGTTTTTTTCGATACGAGCATGAGCCAGATCCAGAAGCTTTATATCGAGTGAAAAGGGACGGAAACGCCGAATGAGATCGCTTGATTCTAAAAACTCTCCTTCATCGATGATATCGACTAGATAGTCGTAAATAAAGCGATCGAGATCACAAGCGAGGTACTCGCGCACGGCTTCAGAGACGTCGAGGGCTTCAGCTCCTGCATCCACATTCTCTTCTAACATGGTGAGAAACGCTTCTAAAGCACCTTCTACTTCATCACTATTGGCTCCACCACTTGCATCGTAGCGAAATACCGCTTGGTCGAGATCGTCACATAAAATGGAAATGCTTGGTTTTTCGGGCAATATGCGACGCCATAGCTCAAACACAGAGAGATAAATGTGGTCGATAATTTCTTGCTCAGGAAGCTCCCCTTCAAAAAACCACTCGGTAAGCTCTTCAGGAGAATCACATGCATCTGCATAGGCGCAGAAAGATGCTTTGTCGAGTACTATTCCCTCTTCTTCAAGGCGTTCAAAGAGCTCTTCAAGAGGAACCGCACGCCAATCCTCTACCTTCCACGGCTCTACAGCGATGGTGGGATCTTGTAACCACCTCATGCGCAAAGAATTGTAAAGTGCCTTTGGTGCAATATCCATCGCTGCTTATACCTACTATTGAATATCTACGTTATTCAGGTAGTTTGGGGGCTGTTTTTTTTACGACTTTTTTTGTGGCGGCTTTTTTAGGAGCCGCTTTTTTAGTTTTTTCTCCGGTCGCTTTTTCCGAAGCTGCTGTAGCCTTTTTCTTTGTCGTGGTAGTTACTTTAGCAGAAGCAGCTTTCTTCGTCGTGGTAGCCTTTTTCGTGATCTTCTTTGCCACTGCTGTCCCTTCACTCGCCTTCGCCTTGCTCGTCTTACCTTTACCTTTTGCGGCCGCTTTTTCATAAGCCGTCTTAGGGCGTCCGGCAAACTTCGTGCAAATATCTTCGGGGACATTGCCAATTACATCACAAGCGGGATATTCGCTACATGAGTAAAAATACTTTCCAAACCTCGAGCGTCTCCTCACCAATTGACCAGTACAACCCTCAGCAGGGCACGGAATGACCTCTTGGGGGCCAGTCTCAGCTGGAGCTTCGCCTTTTTTAGGGATCACGACTGTTCCACGACACTCAGGGTATTTGGTACACCCTAAAAAGGCTCCATAACGCCCAAAGCGCAATTTCATCTCGGATTTACAAAGCGGGCAGGCCTGCTCCCAATCAAAGGAAGCATCGTACTCTTCCTTGTCGAAAGCCATCTGCTCACTTGTCGTAGTATAATCACACGTGGGGTAGTTGATACACCCGAGGAAATACTTAGACTTAAACCAAATTTTTTGCAGTTGGCCGCCACATTTGGGACAAGGATGCTCAGTAGTAACGCGGGGGACTATGGCATTTTTCTCAGCCTCTTGGAGCTGGGGGTTAAACTCACTCCAAAAGTCACGAATGACCTCTTTCCACTCTTTTTTATGCGCGGCAATAAGTTCGAGCTTATCTTCCATATCAGCAGTAAAGCGGATATCCATAATGCTCTTAAAATGCGCGTCAAGCATGTCGACGATCAAGCACCCAAGCTCAGTGGGCTTAAGCCTCCCCTGCAATCTCTCGGTATACGCTCGGCTCTGAATTTTTTTCATAATAGCCGCGTAGGTAGAGGGACGACCGATACCTGACTTCTCGAGCTCTTTAACGAGAGAAGCTTCAGTGAAGCGAGGAGGAGGCCGCGTAAAAGATTGCTCTTTTGTCGTATGAGTAAGAGCAAGGACGTCTCCCACCTTCATAGGAGGCAAAAGCTTCTCTTCTCGCTCTTCGTCATCGTCTTTCTTTTCTTCATAAAGGGCTAGAAAGCCAGGAAACTTCAAAGCAGATCCAGTAGCGCGAAGGAGATAACGGCTGCCCGCCATGACATCGACCGACATCGTATCGTAGATAGCAGGGTTCATTTGGGAAGCGACAAAGCGCTTCCAAATCAAGGTATAAAGGTTAAATTGCTCGTGAGAAAGGAAGGGACGAACGCTTTCCGGATCGTGAATAAGGTGGGTAGGGCGTATCGCTTCGTGCGCATCTTGGGCGCTTTTTTTCACGTCAAAAGAGCGAGCTTTTTCCGGCAAATAATCCTTACCAAAGCGTTTCACAATGAGATCACGCGCCTGGGCTATGGCTTCAGGAGCTACGCGCACGGAGTCTGTACGCATATAGGTGATAAGACCTTCGGTACCTTCACTCCCTAAATCCAAGCCCTCATAGAGCTGCTGGGCAATTTGCATGGTCTTAGCAGGTGCATACCCAAAGTGGCGGCTTGCTTCTTGTTGCAAGGTAGAGGTGATAAAGGGCGCTTCAGGATTGCGTTTTTTCTCTTTGCGTTCTACACGTGTGATTGCAAATCCACCTTGGCGAATGCCCTCTTCATGCAGTGTAGCATCTTCAAGATTGGCTATGCGCACATAATCGCGTCCTTCCACCTTGCCTTCAATTATCTCTTTCTCAAGTCGCATCCCATCAATGGCCACGAGCGTAGATGTAAAAGGCTTGGGCACGTCGTTGACGAGGAAAAAAGCCGAAAGGTTCCAGTATTCTTGAGGAATGAAAGCGGCAATCGCGCGCTCTCGCTCCACGATGAGCTTAAGAGCTGCTGACTGCACACGGCCAGCAGAAACAGTTTGTGTGCGCCCTCGACGGAGCCTGCGATTAAGGAGAGGAGATATAGTATACCCTACCAAGCGGTCAAGCAAGCGCCGCGCTTGCTGAGCATTAACGAGTGAGAGATCGATTTCGCGAGGATTGGCGAGAGCTTCATGCACAGCTTCTTTAGTAATCGAATTAAACGAAACGCGCTCTATCGGGATTCCTTTTGGCAACAGGGCTGCGATATGCCACGCAATAGCTTCTCCTTCGCGGTCAGGGTCAGGAGAGAGGATGATGCGGTCGCAATTTTTTGCGAGAGCCTTCAAGCGAGCGATGACTTTTTCTTTATCGGGAAGAGGGGCATACGTCGGTTCAAAGTCATTTTCTAAATCAATACCAAATTGCCCTTCAGGCAAATCGCGAACGTGACCATAAGAAGATTCAAACTCATACTTTTCCCCAAGAAACTTTTTGAGAGTTTTTATTTTGGTAGGTGATTCAACGATTATCAACGGTTTCGTCATTGGGGCAAGGTATCCGCTTTACATTCTCAACCTGGTTTCCCAGTGATATTGAGGATAGGAGAAAAGACACGCCTTCAATTTTTTGAAGATCGCATCGACAAGGTTGGCATAACTCGATATCGCTTTCCTGGCAATTCAGCAACAACACCATCAAGCAAAAGCATCACGAGCTCTGCGTGCAACCGGGCAATTGAATTATTCGTAATATCTGATAATTGTTCTAGAGTTAATTCCCTTTCGGTAAGAAGGCGAAGAATTTCTCCTCTCGTTCCTATGCTTTCTTCCATCTTACATAGCACTCCCTTTGGCGCACATCCGCCTAATGCTTTCATGAGTTCAGAAGGCTCATCAACTAAAGTAGCCGTCCCCTCTTTAATAAGAGCATGAGCTCCTTGCATAGAGGCAGCACCTGCTGTGCCACTCAACGCAAAGAGAGGCTTCCCTAGCTTTGCTCCCCAGCGCATAGTCCCCATAGCTCCACTCTGGAGAGGAGCTTCAATAAGCAAAAGGAGGTCGCTCATGGCTGCAATAAGGCGATTTCGACGAGGAAAGCTATAGCGCGTTGGACGCGCATCAAGCTCCATTTCACTTATTACTGCGCCGTTGCGAGCAATTTCTACCGAGAGCTTCTCATTTTCTTGGGGATAGAGGTGAAGATGGCCAGAGCCAATGATAGCTTCGGTTTGGCCAGTTTTTAAAGCCCCCTGGTGAGCCGCAGTGTCAATGCCCCGGGCAAGCCCACTTACAATAACTATGCCCCAACTGGCTAAGCTCTGGGCAAAACGATAGGCCAGTTCCATGCCACGTGGGGTAGCCGCACGCGTGCCAATTATGCCAATTCTTTTTTGGGATGCATCTGCGAGGCGCCCCCGCACATAGAGAGTGGAGGGCACATCGCTAAGAGAGAAAAGTTTATGGGGATAGCGCGCATCGCAAGATGCTATGACATCGATGCCCAATTTGGCGGCAACGTCTCGCATACCAAGCTTGATGAGCTCTTCCTGCTTCACGTATCACCAATCGCTTTATAAAAAAAGAGGAGGGGCGACCCCTCCCCGAAGAGGAAAGAACCTCATTTAGAACGAGACCACTATTTTCCCGCGAATCCATACAACAGGCTCTTCTGTATAGAAGAATCCTTCGCTGCTCTCTCCACGCGAAAAACTATCGTGTGTCCCATAGGAGGATCTTGTGTTACATCCCATCTCTTCGTTGGAATGAAACGCCTCGTGGCACTCACATGCTTGCGAGTGCGACTGGTCACTTCTAGCCATATCCGCACCCAAGGTGTAGTCCAAAAGCTTTCGCTCTTGGAGTAGGTATGGCGCGCTTTTCAGCACGGCATCCCACGTTTAAAATCCTCAAGATTCCTTGGAACTTGCTCCAACAAAGCGTCTAGAAAGCAAGTCTTCTTGAGGTTGGCAATCTCACAAAACTGGTGACCGCAAGTTACCATCTGCTGCCCTGGGTTTATCCAGAGCAGAAAACGAGCCCTTCTTCGACTCACCTCCTCCTGCTCGGATGCGATAGGTGCAAAATTGCACCTATCGCCTCTGCCGCGGCAACTCACGAAAGGGGATTCTTTCCGCCTAGGCAGAAATAGGGACCCCCTACACCTAAAAAATATGCGCAAAGAGCATACTCTTTTTTGGTCTATAGCGGAAGAACAAGATTTTCGTCTCGCATTTCACAAAAAAAAGTAAAAAACTACGATTTATTTGTGTTCCAATAGGCCAATATCGATAACTGCTTATCTTTCAGCAGACCCAAAAAGGCTTCACACGTCGCAAGCGAAGCGACTGGCATGGTGCCAGAATTATCACCCTGTAAACGCAAAAAGCTCTTTAAACGGCCGGCAAACTCATTACAGCGATCCATTTTACCCAGAGTGTGATTGAGCGCAGAAAGGCGGAAGAGGTTGCTCGCATAAAGGACATCAAACTCAAAAGGAACTGCGGAAGCTTCTTCAGCATAGTAAGCAAGGATTTGAGTATCGAGCTTGTGAGCGGCTTCAATTGCGTCTGCAAGCTGCCCTTTTTCGATGAGCATAGTGGTGGTGGCAAAAGAGGCAAAGAGAGGAAGATTTGCCGCTTGTAAGGATTCAATTGCTCGTTCAGCAAATGGCTCTGCAAGTGAGAGATCGCCCAGATTAATAGCACTCTGCGCAATTACGGGATCATAACGGAATTGAAGTGTTGGTTCCCGTTCTACGACCACAGCGAGTTCGCTAAGAGTCTGCTCCAGCCTCTCTTTTTGAGCTGTCTTATCACTCTCGTTAAAAAGAGCCTGAGGCGACTCCAGGCGCTTCCCAAGAAAAGCAGCGAGTTGAAAATCATGGAGGAGGCGAGTCTCTTTATCGTAGAAAAAATAGACTAGAAGTAAGCAGGCCACTAAGACCCCGCTAAAGATAGCAATAAGCTGCCGACGCGACTGCATAACGCTACTTACAAATGCATCGACGAATTGCGCTAGTCGTGAAGGAGGAGTAAAATCAGAAGGCGGAAGCGAAATATCGTCTTTCATAGTAAACACCTGTGGCTTTGCCTAGCCATTACCCCCCATAAATTGTGCCATGACGTCACAGCTGATTCATCACAGTGAGAGATAATGACAAGGTCTTCGCTCGCGTCCAATTCGAGCTGCAGGCAATATTAGCGACGCACCCGAAATGAGTCAAAATATTGTGACAGAACAACTCGTTGAAGTAGCACTTGATGCTCTCGAATCCAACCCCTTTCAGCCTCGTCGTACCTTTGACGAAACGGCTATCGAAGAGCTAGCCGCCTCAATTAATATGCTAGGATTACTGCAACCGCCTGTTATCGCGCCACTTAATGCCCCGTATCGCTATGCCATCATTGCTGGCGAGAGGCGAGTTTTTGCCATGCGCCGCTTAGGCTTTACAACTACCAAAGCTATCCTCCGCAATGTCCCCGCTCGAGAAATGGCAGAGCTCGCTCTAGTGGAAAACATCCAGCGCGTCGACCTCAGCGTTATCGAAATTGCCCGCTCGCTCGAGCAACTTGCCACAACTTTTAGGCTGAGCCAAGAAGCCATCGCCAAGCGCGTCGGCAAAAAACGCTCCACAATTGCCAATTACATGCGCCTCCTCTCTCTTCCTCCCACAGTCCAAGAAGCTTTGGAGAAAGGCGGCATTACTATGGCCCATGCCAAGGTACTTCTTTCCATATCTGACCCAGCAGAGCAAATACGACTCATGGAAGCCACGACTCAAGGGCGTCTTTCGGTGCGAGCCCTTACACGCTCGGCCGAGCGAGCGGCCCCTCGCCGAGCGCGCATAGGGCACTCTCTAGAGAGCATTCAAACTCAGCTCGAAGAGAAGCTTGGAACGCGCGTAGAAATTATGCCTAATGGCGATGGAGGGGAAATCCGCATTACCTACTATGGCGCCCGCGATCTGGAAGCAATTTTAGAACAATTGGGAGATTAAAAATGGCAGTGCTTCTCCTGATGCTCTCTCTTGCATTTTCCTTGCTTATAGAGCGCCTGCTGCGCCCCACGGAAAAAAATACTCCTGCTATCCCCTATAGTGACTGCTCTCCCCTTCGCCACCTACAAAGCTGGCGCCAGCGCTGCTATCGCCTCCCTAGGATCTTTATTGCAATCGCCCTAGCGCTGCTGATCTGGGCTGCACTCTCCCCAGCCATAGGCCTCGAACGTCATCATGACACCCCCCTCATTGCGCCAGGAACCAACACCTCGAGCGAAGGAATAGCCATCTACCTCGTTCTCGATGTATCGGGCTCGATGAGCGAAGCAAGCCAGGACTCAGCCTTCGACCACTCTTTTTCAAAACTCGACCAGCTTAAAGAGGTAGTAAAAAGTTTTATTTTGGGAAGTGAAAGAGACGACATGAGCGGCCGCACCAACGATCTTATCGGCCTCATCTCTTTCGCGCGTACAGCGCAAGTACTCTGCCCTCTCACTACAAGCCGTGATCTTCTCCTTCAGCGCTTAGCCCAGCTCTCCCCCGTTACCAAAGAGGAGCTCGATGGCACAGCTATTGGATATGCCCTTCTCAAAACAACTGATCTCATCACAGCTACGCGCTATTTTGCTACTCGCGATGCCCACCCTGACTCCCAACCCTATGCCATCCGCAAGCAGATAGTATTTCTCATCACTGATGGCTTTAATCGGCCTAACCCACTTGATCGCACCGATCCTTACCGCTTTACGCGCATTGAAGAGGCTACGCATCGAGCTAAAGAGGTAGGCGTTAGCCTTTATATCGCCATCATAAATCCTGATTTAGGCGATCGCGGCATGGAGCAAGATTTAGAAACGCTTCAGAAAGCCGCACGCTCAACCAATGGAGGGCTCTTTCTTTTGCAGGAGGGGACCAATATGAAAGAGATATTTCACACGTTCGATACCATCGAGAAGAGCCCTATCCAGGAACAGGGCCTTATGTTAGAAAATGATACAAGCGCATCTCCGCCCCTTGCCGCTCTTCCCTACGGCCGACTTGCCATAGCGTGCGCGCTTATCTTCATAGTCATTAGTATTGTCTTTGAAACGCTTGTATTGCGACCATTGCCATGATAGTGCCTACCCTCCCAGTAATAGCCGCACAATGACAGGACTCCTATTTGCCGCTGCCATAACTGAGTTTGCGACACCTGAGTATAGCTGGCTCTTTCTTGCCATCCCCCTTCTCGCCCTCTCTTACCTTGTATACGACCAGCAGCGCCGCCGACGCTTTGGCCAAATGAGCCTGCCACCCCCCTCTTCCCAACCTCTTGCTTTGCAAGTTGCTGCCCTTTGCCTTGGATGGAGTTTTGCCGTTTTTGCCCTCATGGCCCCCTACGGAAAAATGGACAACGGTTCTTTACCACTTACCCCCCCCAAGAGAGGAAAAATCGCCCTCTTTGCAAGTGAAGTGGTATTTATTATTGACCTCTCTCGCTCTATGCTGGCTCAAGATGGTGTGGGAGGGGAAAAACGTTTGGAACGCGCACGCGAAATAGCCCTTGGCGTTCTCGAGCATTTAGGTGGGGTAAATGTCTCTGTGGTGGGGTTTTCCAGCACAGGTGAGCTCCTCGTTCCACCCACTATGGACTATCTCTACACGCGCTTGATGCTACAAAAAGCCTCGCCTGAGGATATGCCGTCTCCTGGAACTGATTTTGCAGCCCTGGTAGATTTCCTCAATAAAGCTAAGCTCAGTAAAAATGCCGCAAGCCACACGCTCTTTTTGCTTCTCAGTGATGGAGAAGATAGCTCTCTTTTTAGCCTCCCCCCAGAGCTAAGACCGAAAGCTGAGCGCGCCATTTTTCAAGGCTTTGCTAACTTAGGACAGAATAACAGCTGGTTTATTGTAGGAATAGGAAGTGATAAGGGTTCTCCTCTCCCCCAGGATGCCAACTTTAAGCAATCTGTCACCACGCGCTGCCATGCCTCGTTTTTGCGCCAAATTGCTACAAGCACACGAGGGCACTACGCCGGAGATAGCCCTACCATCGATCTCACCTTTGCCGATGCCATAGTTTCCGAACTTGCTAATGGGCCACGTATCGCCCTGCGCTCAGGAACCAGCAAGGAGAATGCAGACGAGCGCAACCCCCGCCGCTATCGCACCACCTTCCCCTTGCTTATGGCGAGTTTCCTTCTCCTCATTTCGCTCAGCATCCGCAAACGCATGGAGCAGATATGAGGCTTCTCTTATGTGCACTGCTCTGCTGGAGCTATGCCCTTTACGCCGTCCCTCCTCAAGCAACTGTCCATACAGCTATGCGCCTAGCCTCAGCGGGAGAACCTCAGATTGCAGCATTGCTGCTTATGCCCCTTTTGGAAGGAGAGCTTACTGAGAACGAAAAGCTCACAATTACCTACGATATCGCTACCCTTCTTCTCGCCGATCGCCAGTACCAAGATGCACACGACCTCTTCGCCGCTTTGCCAGAAAAGGAACCTCCTCAAAGCACCCTTCCGCGCCCTTTCTGGATTGCACTCGCCTATAATCGAACCACATGCGAAATTTACCTGCTGCAACAGCAGCTCACCTCTTCTTCGCTCCTCAGCGAAGGCATTGAAAACCGCATTCATTTGCTGCGCAAAAACCTTTCTGAGCTTACAACCTCCTTTCAAGCAAAGAGCATCTACCCCTCTATCATAAGCGAGTACGCAGCAGGTAAAGCTCTTCTTGACGAGCGCCTCAATACGATAGAGCTCCTCTTTAAAGAGCGCCAAGGAGAACAGAGGTTTAAAGATTTAGCTTTGCCTGAGCAAATTGAAACCTTGCGTATTTGTCTCAAAGGCCTTATCACCACGCTACTACCCCTTCAAAGCTGCTCCCCAGAATCTCCATTACTCCCTGAGGCAACCTGGAAACAGCTCAATGAGCTCTATTTTCGCCCCATCACTCTCTATTACCAAGAGGTAGTAAACTCTCTCACTCCAGATGCCACTCACAAGCAGGTGATCGCAGCTTACTCTCTTTTGGAAACTGCTATCTCACAACAAAGCTGCCCTCATATTCTCCTCGCGGCCTTTCAACTTCAGTGGGCACTTCACCTCACTCTTACCACTGACTACGCATCTCTCATTCATAAAATTCTCGATACGAAGGTCGCCGCAGCGGCTTTGGTCCACTCTCACTTCCGGCCGGCTAGCACCTCTCTTTTCTATCAAGATGCCTATCAAGCGGAACTACTCCGTGATATCGCTCTGGCTTCTTCATTTTTTACTCAGTCCATAGCCCATACTCTGCATGAACAGCTCTTACACACCTTTAAGCGAGCCGGCGAAGGATTGTCTCCCTGGCAGCATATCGCAGCCCTCACAGCTTTTTTCAGGAATCGCTGGAATCAAGAGTGGCAGGAGCACTGGCCAGCCCTTCAAAGTAGTATTGAAGATCAATCCCTCTATCAACTGCTCATTCAAGAACCCAACCATGTGGCACGCGTAGGAATAATGGCCATTCAAGCTGTTGAACGTTTTTTAGCTGACGACCCTAAGGCTACTCTTGAAGAACTCCCCTTTAAGCTACAGACGCAATTACAAGTTGCCCTCGTTGCCTCCCAAACCCTCAGGGAACAGCTCCTCTATATGCCCCAAGGTCTGAAGGCCTCAAAAGAGCTTGGCACATGGAGCTCACTCTATAGCCCCCATCTCTCCAAAGAGGCCCTAGCCCCTTTGCGTATAGCGTTTATCCAGGCATGGTTTGCTGTTAATCGCGAGGAAGCATTTATATGGTTCTGCAATTCAATTGCCAATGCAGCTGAGGCCCAAAACCTCACTGCAGCACCAGAACGCCTTCGCTTTATTGCTACAATGGCCTCAGGTGTGCTTGAAACGCTTGCCAACGAGAAAAGCTCTACCAGTAGCTTTCTGGCAACTCTCTTCAAAGCCGTGGTGAAAACGAGTGAGGTCGCGATGCAAAGGAGCTCCTCTGATCCCCAAACTACCTACAGCGCACTAGAAGCTATTGCAACCGCGGCTCCTCTTATTGAAATGATAAGCGCACCCGAAACATGGCGTGCTGCACCGCCAAATAACTCGATTGCGCAACTGTATGCAATGCAACTCAGGCGCCTTAATTGGTTAAGCACATCGCCAAATCTCGTCATGGAAAATGAGCATCCTCTTCTCCAGCCCACACTGGAACTATTGGAGGGAGAGCAGCGTGGAATGTCTCAAGAGCTGGCTCGACTTGGACTCGTATTTGCCAAGCACTCGCCAAATAAACAATTGACACCCCTTCTGCGTGACGCATATACACTGTCTAAAGAGCTCGAGAAAATGATGCCTTTTGCTCAGAACAGCTGGAGCGAAAATTATAGGCGTGGACAAGAGGCATTGGCTGCCATTTTGGAACGATTGGTACGCTTAATGCCGCCCTCGGGAGGCGGTGGTGAAGGCGAAGGGGAAGGCCAGGAGCAGGAACAAAAAACTGCTCCTGCTAAACCACAAGCCATGCCAATCAAAGAGCAAGAAACACCCTTTGGCAATAAGTCGCCTCGACAATTGCCTCTGCCTCCCTCACCCCAGGCGGCAGAGCCAACAGCAGCAAAGACCAAAGAGGCCTTAGAAGAATTGCTGGAAATGGAGCGGCGAGATAGGGCGCTCCAGCATACTACTCGTGAAGATGAACGTGTGCAGAGCGCCAAACAGGAGAAGTACCCGTGGTAAAAGCCCTTTTCCTTTCTCTGATTTTTACATGTACGGCACTCACAGCAGCATTATCTCTGGATGCCCCTACTCCTGCCAGCATAGATGTGCAAATCCCCGATAAAGGCACTTACGAAGAGAGACCTGTCGTAGGGACTATCTCCATCATTCGCGAAGCCCGTCAAACGGTTGCGCCCAATTCCTTCACCATCAATGGACAACCCCTCAAAGTGCAGTTTGTGGGAGACGAACACCCGGCCCCGGAAAACTTTTTTGCGCCTAATGATCCCGAGGCATTGGTGGTTTCAAAGTATCAATTCACCCTTCCTCCTCAGCGGCAGGGTCTCTACACCCTGCCTCCTATCTCCGCAACTATTGGGGGAAACGTCGTTGCTTCTAATCCCATAACATATGAAGTCTATAGCGTGAGCCAAGGAGGAATCTTCTCTCTAGAAGCCACGGTTGACAAAACCTCTCCTCTCTATCCGGGTCAAAAATGCAATTTAACCTACACTATTAGCTTTAGAGTACCTATAGAGCTGACGACTGAAAATCTTCCCATGTTGAAAATTGATGGCTTTCGCAATATAGGCGCCCCAAAAATTGAGACCTTCCTCCAAGGAAGCTATACTGTACAGCGCATAACTCAAACGGCAGCGCCCCTAAAACCCGGAACCTTTAGCGCTCCTGAATCAGTTCTGGAAGGCCATGTCTATACCTTCGATCAAAATGGTCAAAAACTCTATGGCCATGACCTCGTTCGCGCTACTGCTCCCGCAATCGCTATTTCTGTAGCCCCCTTTCCCGAAGTAGGAAAACCCGACTCTTTTACAGGAACTATCGGCAATTTTGTGTGGAAAGCACGACTCCTTACTTCCCCTACGGTTAATATCGGGGAAAAAATGCAGCTAGAGCTCATTGCCTTGGGGCCAGGTGAAATTTCTACGGTCTCGCTTCCCGATATTGCTAAGCAGGAAGGCTTCGTGGATGCCTTTCGTTTAAGCGATCTCCCTCCAACAGGAGAAGCTGTAGGCGACACTGCCATGCGCTTTGTCATTGAACTACGCCCCCTCAGCGCCTCCATAAAGCAAATCCCAGCAATACAGTTTTCTTCTTTCGACCCCCAAACCAACCGCTATATTACGAGTAGCACCGTCCCTCTCACTATACATGTTCTAGCTACTGCTGATCCTCAGCTCCCTGGTCCTTCTGTGCCTATACCAGTAACTCAAATACAAAGCTTTATGCCAGCTAACCCTCCTCCCATTGAAATTCTCACTGCTTATCAAATCGAGTCACGAGACCTTGTGCGAGCAGAAATTGGCATCACCCTTCTCCTTGGCGTTATTTTTCTCTGTACCCTCTTTCTGGTGGTGCAAATCGGCCTCCGTATTTGGCTTGCACGACGCCGTAGTGCAGTAAAAATCCCAACTAGCCGAGAGCTCTTTTTGCAAGCATTGCAAATCCAAACCAACCCAGTAAATTGCTTTGCACTTATACGCCAATCGCTTCTTCTCCGGCTTCACGAACAGCACCAAACTCCAGAGCTTTGCACCACTCCCCAGCAACTTGAGCAAACTGGTATACAAGGGGATATTCGCGCATTTCTCTTTTCCCTAGATGCCACGCGATTTTCCGGCCTAGGCGCAACCGTTGCTATGAAAGAACTCACACAAGAAGCAGCACAACTCTACCAGAGGATTCCTGCCAATGTTCAAACTAAGCCTTCCCCTACTCCATAGAGCTATATGGGGCTTTGTCGCCCTTTGCAGTATCACCTTTGGATCATTAGAGGCAGAGAGCACTACCATAGCTCCTCCTTCTCCTGCTGAAGCGAATCAGCTCTTAGATCAGGCCTATCAAAGGTATGAAGCTGGAGAAAGAGCTACCAATGCTACACAGCGTAAAGCCGCTTTCAATGAGGCACTGGAGATCTACCTCAAACTCGATAATGAACACGCCTCTGGGAAGCTTCTTTTCGACATTGGCAATACCTACTTTCAGCTAGGAGAGTACGGCCTCGCTATCTATTACTATACATGCGCCGAAAAGGAGATGCCCCGAGACACAAAGCTTCAGACTAACCTACAAACAGCTCTTGAAAAAGCAGGTTTACCCCCCGAACCCACCTCTCATCTTTCTAACCTGCTTCTTTTTTGGCATAAATACCTTTCGCTCTATGAGCGAAACCTGCTCCTGCTTGCCTGCATTGCCCTTATTTTTGCCTTTAGCTCTCTCTATATTTGGCTGAACATGAAGGAGTTTTACTATTTGGCATGCACAACGGCCGTGGTGGGAGGGCTTTTATGCGCAAGTATTGCATGGACGCAACTCTTTGCGCCGGTGAAGGGAGTGTTTATCCAACCAGGAATTTTACGCAAAGATGCTGGCCAACAATTTGCCCTTGCCATCCAAGCGCCTATACCAGCTGGCCTACGCGTAAGCATACTATCGACATCTCCCAACGGAGACTGGCTTAAAGTACGCCTTCCTTCGGGAGACGAAGGATTTGCCCCTAAAGAGCAGCTACGGGTAGTTAGGTAAGAGACACACTTGACGTGATGGGGCTATCATATGCCCCCTTCGGGGGGTCAAGACGCAAAGATATGGGTAATGCTAAGCCCTTCCTAAGGTTCGCTTAATTTTTACCATCACAGAGGACTGAGAGCAAAGAGAAGAACTGAGGACTAGGCGCAATATGAATGAATCCCTTTCCTCCTATTTTATCTCACTGCACTCTGTGAGCGCTGTGGTAGTCATTTAGTCGGAGTCCATGAAGCATCACTGCTACTTTTAATTCGCTCTCTCCCTCTCCCTGTTACAGCTTGCACGCCCCACATCTTTGTAGCTTAATTGCTCTCACGCCAGTACTCTCCGGAAGCTCAAGCGCAGAGATGTGAGTGGGTAATACTTAGGCGGAGAGACATGGTTGTAAAGGGCCTAATTTTTGCAATTAAGCCCTGGATGGGTGCGCATGGCTAAACGAGACGCAAGAGAACGACTCGTCTCTCCTAAGAATTTTCGTCTAATGAGCCCTGATCTGCAACTAATCGAAAAGGCATGGCAGGAGGTGTAGCAGCAAATAATTTACGTTGAATAATCGGTCCTGAATCAAGCCCACGCTTGCGCGAAGGCAAGGAACGTAGCTCCTTCTCAAGCTCTGCCGCATCAGGCGTTCCAGAGGGTTGGTCTGGCTGGCTTCCATAAGGCTGATTGCTAGACATATTTCCTTCAGGTGAACCTTGAGGATAGGGATAGCTCTGCAACGGGCCGTTAGCAGCGAGGTAGAGAGATTTTTGCTCATTTGCCTGCGAGCTCAAAAGAGAGCTATTTTCGTTGCCTGAAAAATCGAATAGCTCGTCCTGAATAGCCTCTAGCATTGGCTCTTCATCAAGGAAGGGCAAGTTGAATTCTTCTGCAAAGATGAGATGCGAAACAGAAGGTCCTATATCTGAGGTTCCAGATACGGGAAAGCCAGGCGTTATCTCTGGCTTATAGCACGAGCCATCCTCATCGGAAGAGGGGGGCATGGCTTGGGCAGGGGGGGTGCCGTAAGGACTGTTATCTGGGCCATTGTTGGTCATATCGCCTTGAGGAGCCCCAATAGGATAGGGAAAGGTCTCTCCTATCGCGACCAGCCTTGCTTCACTGGGAAGGGCAGGAGAAGGAGTTACTGTATCATCAGAAGAAGAGCCAGCGGCAAGCAGACCCTCCCCTTTATCATCCGAACCTACTTCCTCATTTGGTACACCTGGAAGCAAGGAGACGCCAGCCTCTTTATCGCATCCTTCACTCGCAAGCTCTGCTATCTCTGGGTCTGAGGAGGAAAATGTTTGTGGCACGCTATCTTCTGTAGGCGCTGAAGGAACACGTGCCTCTTCCGTAGAAGAGGGTTCATCCATAAGCACGGCTTCTTCTTGCAGATCGGAGAACTCATTCTCAGCACTTTCTGGCGAATCGATGATAACTTCTGCCGCCTCTTGGTCACTCATCTCTTGATGTGGTTGTATTCCTTCTGGTTCAGGAGAAGCCTGCATTTGCGGCACGCTACCTTCAATAGAAGCTGAAGGAATGCGTTCATCTGTCAATGCGGCTGGCTCTCCCAGAAGAATGGCTTCCTCTTGCAGCTCAGGCAACCCGTTTTCAGAGTTGGCTGAGGGAGCAATAATCCCCTCAGCTTCTTCTTGGTCGCACATTTCTTGATAAGGCTGCACCTCTTCCTGCTCAGGAGAAGGAGACACTTGGGGCACGCTATCTTCAATAGAGGAAGGAAGGCTTTCCACGGCAGAAGTAACCGGTTCAACCACCAAAATAGCTTCTTCTTGAGCTTCGGAAACAATTTTCCCGTCTAAGGAGGTTGGCGTGCTAACTTTCTCAGTAACTTCTTCGCCTACGGCATATTCAGGTTGGGCATCTTGCGTCTCTGGGGAAGACTCTTCTCGCGGCAAGGCTTCCTCTTCTCGCGCGACAAGGCGAATAGGGTACATAGGAGTTGCATAGTCGTCGGCAATAGCCACGAGGAGCTCATCTGTATGAGAGGAGGGAGGATATGCAAAGGAGAGTGTAGCATGCTCTCCTGACGGAGAGGAAGAGGGAGCCTCTCCACCCGAGTGATAGGGCAGGGAGGTACCGGAATGCTGCAACTGCTCGATGGCGTGGTTCATGCTCTGGATGAATACAGAGGGAAACTTTAGCTCTGGCGTAGCAGAAACTGACAATGGCTGCACTGGAGGCGCCACTTGCGTTGACGAGGATTCAGGAGCAGCCGATTGAGAAGATTCTGGGATGAGAAGAGGGCTGGGGACAAACTCAGAATTAGAAGGAGCGTCAGTCGGTTGGAGAGGGATAAGTTGAGGCAAAAGAAGAGACGAGCTGTCAGGAAGTGGGGCTTCTACGGGATGTGTAGGCGCAGGAGCTACCTCATCTGCAGGCGGCGACGAGGCTGGCATTGCTGGAGAGGCAGGCATCGCCTCACCTGGCATAGTTGGCACTCTTTCCGTAGGCACCTCCTGTATGACTGAAGGTGACAAGAGAGGTGCACTTGGGGAAGCACTTTCATGGCTAGGAGGATTTAAGATAGAGGGAGGCGCAAGAAGCTCAGGTACCGGCAGAGCTGGCGGTAGGGGGTTTCCAACAGGCAGTGGTTCTGGAGCCGGTGGAGGTACAGGTGTCTCAGGAGCTACGGGAGGAGGTGTTTCTTCTGACTTTACAGCCGCTTCTACCGGAGCTGCTTCTTCATGAGCCTGTTCGAGTACGCTTTCTGATTGAGGCGTAATAGGCGGCTCAAGATTCATAGGTGATGTGAGGTATTGCACCGACCCAAACTCTGTCGATTTTTTTACCTCAAGAGGTTCGCTAAGGGGTATCCCCAAAATCTCTTGGCGGCCAAGCTCGTCGATTTCCGCCTCGTCAAGAGGAGGAGCCGGCATGATCTCGTCTGGGTTGTAGATGACGCCATTTTTAGTAATGACTTGGTGATCCCGCGCTTTTTTCTGCAGCTCCATCCACTTGAGACGGTATATCTCTTCCCAAGATCTATCAGGCTTTCTACCTACGAGCATAAGGGCATAGGCGTAGGTCTCTTTCTTAACGATAGGCACGCTGAAGTATATCGGTGTGGGCCTAAAGGTCTCGTAGGTAATAATTCCATCTCGCTGATTAACTGTCTCGATGTCACAGGTATCTGCAAATTGGGAATAAGCGTTACGCGCGGTGATAGTGATGTTGAGATTTTTTTCTGTAAAAGGCCAAATAAAGCGAGAGGCAACGCGAGAATCGCTATAAAGGCGAGTGAGGAAATCTTCCACTAATTCGATAATAAGGCGCCGAGCGCGGTCTTCGGGAAGAGACTCGTAGGTAGAAAGGGTAAGGTTAATGTGCTTGATCCAGCCGTTCACTAATCCGATGTCATAGGAGACAAGCTGGAAATTTTCATTGCGATAACGCTCAGCACAGAACTCCAAGAGGACGTGATCGACGAGCTCTTGCTGTCGACGGATATGTATGGCTTCTGTAGTGCGACTTTGACACGACGGCACCAGGCAGAGTAGCGATCCACAAAGAGCGGGCCAGAGGAGGCTATACACCTTGACGCGCGACGACCAACGGCGCATAAAATATCTTCCCATAAAACATTTAGGAACACCCTAGGGGATGCTATGCTTTTTGTCCAGCAGCACTCTTACTTGTAGTGTACGTACTATGCCATGCGACAAAGCGTGCAATCCCCTCTTGCAATGAAACCTGGGGCATAAAGCCAAGAAGAGATTGGGCACAGGAAATATCTGCATAGGTAGTCATTATCTCCCCTGGCTGCATTGGCGCAAACTCAATAATTGCTTTTTTCCCGATCTGAGCTTCGAGACACTCCACTAAATGGAGGAGCTCTTCGGGGCGATTATTGCCTAAGTTAACCACATTGCAAGTAAATGGCACGCCAAGAGCTGCAACAATACCGTCGACAATGTCATCGACATAGGTGAAGTCGCGCTGCATATCGCCATTGTTATGAAGCCGAATAGGCTTTTCCGCGTGAATAGCTTCGGCAAAGGAGTAATAGGCCATATCTGGCCTTCCCCACGGGCCATATACAGTAAAAAAGCGAAGCCCAAGACAGGGAAGGCCAAAATTATGGTGATAGGCAAAGGCCATGAGCTCATTTGCCTTTTTGGTTGCCCCATAGAGATTAGCAGGCTTTTCGGTTAAATCCCCTACCTTAAATGGAATACTCTCATTACACCCATAAACAGAAGAGCTCGAAGCGTAAATAAGTCGAGTAGCTGGGTGCTTACGAAGGACCTCGAGAAGAGAGACGAAGCCATCGATATTAGAATGAAGATACTCATTGGGAGCAAAAAAACAGTGGCGACAACCCGCTTGCGCCGCAAGATGGATAACATGAGACGGCTGATGGGTATTAAAGAATGCAGATAACGCCTCTGTATCAGCTACATCGAGAGTAACACACTCAATTCCTTCACTTCGCAGGATATCAGCCCTTGCCTGCTTAAGCTCAGGGTCATAATAAGGAGTAAAATTATCTAAGCCAACAAGGGGGATCCCTAGGCGTTTCAGCCTTCGGGCGACATGAAATCCAATAAATCCTGCCATCCCAGTTATGCACACTGGGGAAGTGCGAGCGTCTCTCTGCATTTTCTCTCATATTTTTTAAAACCCAGCTTGCTAACCATTCCCTCGATATATAGAGGGATAAGCAGCAAATGAGGTTTTAACTTTCCGCAAAAATTTTGAAGTTCCTTACAATACGCTGCAACTCTTTTTTCCCGTCATTTATTGCGAGGCTGTTGTGAGCAACCATCCAGAATCGACCGCTAGAGAGGCTAGCCTCATGCAAGCCCTCATTCAAGAGCGCCAGCGTGTGCGCGATCTTGAGGTCAGCATGAAAGAAGCTGGGACTCAGTTGGAAGAAGCCCTACAGCTCCAGGAAGTTCTTACCCAACGCGAGCAAGCATGCGACTTGTTAAAGCAAATGGTTGAGGGCCTGGCAAAACGAGTGCGGGAGCTCGAGCAGCACATGGCCGAAGCTTCCGAGAGCGAGTCTCAAGATTTTGCCCTAGCTGAAGCGACGTTACAGCAAATTCGAGAAGAGCTCTCGAACGAACGAAATGGCAATCGCCACCTTGAAGACAAATTGCGAGAATTTGAGGATTCACTCAAACGCGCTCATCATTACCGAGATGCCCTCGAAAGTCAGCTCGTGGAAAAGGCCCAAACTATTGCTCACGTCGAAACCCTTCGAGAACGGGAAAAGCTTCTCGACGCTTCTAACCGCCAGCTTAAAGAAGAGCTTCGAGAGCACATCGAGTTTCGCGATGTCTTGCAATGGAAACATGACTCTCTCCAAGTAAAAGTGAAAGAGCTTGAGAGTGCAAAAAGTGACGAAGAAACGCGTCGCCGCTCATTAGAAAGTGAGCTGGCTCGTCAGGTGGAGCTCCTGGAAAAAACGCAGCGCGACACGAGCTCACAAAATGAGGCCCTGAAAGACGAGCTTTCACAGCTACAAAATGCGATGAAAGAGCTAGAAAATAGCCGTCGTGACTTGCAGGAATTTATCTCTGCTCAACAAGCGGCCCTTGCCGAAGCCCAGTTCCGCGAGCAAGAGCTGCAACAGGCCCTAGAAAATGAGAAGGAGCAGAACAGCTCCTACGAAATGTATAATAACGCCTTGGCAGTCGATCTCGCTACTTCTAAGAGTATTAACGAGCAAAACCAACAGGTGCGAGAAGAGCTTCTTCTTCAGCTGCAACACGCCAAAAAAGCCTGCGACGACTTTGAAGAACGGCTAGATGCCTCTCATAAAGCTCTTCAGCGCGCTACGGGCGATCTCGAACAACTTGAAGAGATGCTACTTACCAGTAAAAATGATGTAGCTGAACTCAGCCAACAACTCGCCACAAAAAATGCTGTTATCTCTGCTCTGGAGCAGGAACTAGAGCTTGTTCGCGCCACCCAGCGTGACAGTGAGGAGCGCGAGCAAAGCGTTCTGGCAAACCTTACAGCGACGCAGCAACGCGAAATAATTCTCCAAGACCTGCTCGATCAGCGTGACAACGAAATTGCCCTGGGACATCGCTCCGAAGAGGCCTTGAAAGCCCAAATTGAGCTTATGCGGGGTGAACTTGCGCAACGCTCTATAGAAATTGAAGAGTTCAAACGCGACAAGGTAAGGCTCATTAACGAGAAGCAAAAAGTTGAAGCGCGAGCTGAAGCACACTCTCTTGAGAAAATGGCTCTCCAAGGCCGCATGACTCAAGCTCTCGCCAGTCTTAAAAAAGCGGAACACGCAGAAAGCTCCCTTAAAGCGCAGCTAGAACAAGAGCTTACGCATAAGCAGCGCTTAGAAGAGAGTCTCTCTAAGACCCAAGGCGAAAATCGCGCCGCCCAGATTCACACGGCTGCCTTGCGTCACGAAATCGAAAAGCTGCAAGAGCTGCTTCGCGCCTCGCAAGAAGGGATGGAGCAAAGCGAAAAGCAACGTCAATCGCTCCTCGAAGAACATAAGACGCTGCAAGATAAGTTTGATTCTCAATCGATTCAGTTTGAGACCACGAGACTCCAGGCCCACGACCTCAGCAAATCACTGCACGAAAGACAGTCGCAGCTTGGACTCGTCCAGCAAGAGCTCGCTCTTGCTACCACCCGTTCCCTCGCTTTTCAAACGGAATTGCAGGGCAAAGAGGGCGAGCTCTTACAAGCCCAACGCCGTAATGAAGAAAACGAAGAATCCTACTCTAAGCTTTTTGCTCTCAAAGAGTCGCTCTTCGAAGAGTTACAGGCACTTAAGGCACACGATAAAGAGAATAACGAACGTTTGGCCGTAGCTGAAGAGCACCTCACCAGAAAAGTTAAAGAGTGCGCCATGCTTGCCCAAAGCGTAGAAGAGCATAAAGAGTCGCTGCTCGAAATGCGCTGCGCTCTAGACGACGAACGTGCAGAAGCACAGGCCTTTGCCGATGAAAAGGCGCAGTACATGCTACAAATTCAAGAGCTTAACGAGCACCTGCGCTTGCAGCAGCTACGCCATGAAGTAGACCAGCAGCAGTGGGAAACCAATTGCAACAGGCTGAAGCAGGCCCTTCTTGGCCTCAACAATCAGTTGCGATCGCTTCGTGAGCTCGAAGAGACCCATACTAAGCTGGAAGAGCTCTTGGCCCTAGGAGCTCCAGTTTCTTCCGAACCTCCTCGTGCGACCAGCCGTACCATGGAAACTTCTCCTCAGCGTCATCAACCCCAAGCAGATGATCTCTTTGGAGTTCCTGGTGATACTCCTTCTACGCCTATGTCCCGCACCTCCCTATTTGCTTAGGACTTGTGAATACTTCTCACCAACGCCCTGCCATCATATTGGGCATCGATCCAGGAACGGTCATCACAGGGTTTGCGCTCTTGCTCTGCTCGGAGCGCGGCCCTGAGCCAATTGATTTTGGTTGCATCCGCCCAAAAGCATCACTTTGCCTCTCTGACCGCTATTTGCAACTCGCAGAGGCACTCGATGCACTCATAGCTCGCCATCGTCCCACCGTGTGTGCCCTCGAAACGCAATTTGTCGCCAAAAACCCACAAAGCGCCCTTAAGGTTGGAATGGCACGCGGCATAGCGCTTTTGGGTGCAAAAAGAGCCGGCATGCGCACTTTTGGTTATACGCCTATGGAGATCAAGCGGGCTGTCGTTGGCAACGGACGCGCCTCTAAGGAGCAAGTGATAGGCATGACAGCCGCTCTTTTTTGTCTCGATCCGGCTAAGCTTACCTCCGATGCAGCGGATGCCCTTGCTTGTGCCCTCTGCCACGCTCATCGCCTCAAAGCCACTCACTCCTTAAACAAAGCGGAGATTTAATATGCTCGATACCCTTACCGGCATTGTCACTGCCACGCGACCGGGTATTGCGACTTTTGATGTGCAGGGAGTGGGATATCGACTGCATATGGCAGAGACTCATATTGTGCGCTTGAGCTTGAGTGTGCCCTGCACGCTTTACGTCTCACTCGTTGTACGAGAAGCGGCCATGACTGTATATGGTTTTCTCACCTCGTGTGAACGCGATCTTTTCGAGCTCTTTCTATCCTCTTCTGGAATTGGCCCCAAACTCGCCTGTAACTTGGTTGGCTATCTGCCCCCTGCCGAGCTCCGCGCTGTCATGGAAGAAAAGGATATTAAGGCCTTATGCCGCGTGCCAGGAATTGGGAAAAAGAGCGCGGAAAGGCTTATTTTAGAGATTCGCGACGCTATTCTAGAAATTCTCGACCGCGCAGGCGTCTACGCCGCCATTTCCTCCACATCAGCACTTTTGCGCGATGCACGCAGTGCTCTTTGTAACTTGGGCTTGCCGCCTGCTGTTGCCGAGCGCTCAGTAGCCAAGGCCATGCTTGAGTGCCCTACTGCTAACCTTGCCACTATCATTGGCCAAGCTCTTTCCATTGCACAGTCAGAGCGATAATGGAGGAAAATTCAAGCCTCGATGCCACAATCATATATTTCTTTGACCGAAGAGTGACTTTTTCCCTTGAAAATGTTAGTATTCTTTACGCGGCGTGTTGTTTTTCTATTTTTAAATAGGAAAAATTAACCACCTTATTTTTCAATTTAACAAAAAAACACCCCCGCTTACATAGCCTAAATTAATCAGGAGAACATTTTACTTGTCATTCAATATATTTGGCTTATTGCCTGAATTGCTCCGCGCCCTTGATGAAAAAGGTTATAACACGCCTACCCCTATCCAAATGGAAGCCATCCCCTTTGTACTTGATGGCAACGATCTATTAGCTGCTTCACAAACAGGCACTGGAAAAACAGCTGGGTTTACGCTTCCTTTGTTGCAAAATCTGATGCAAAAAGGCAGTAGACGCAACCGACTTGCTATTCGTTCTCTTATCTTAGCACCGACACGTGAATTGGCCATCCAGATTGAAGAGAGCGTGCGCACCTATGGCAAGCACTTGCCTTTAAAATCAGCCGTAATTTTTGGCGGCGTGAATATTCAAGCCCAGATCAACAGATTACGCAACGGCACAGATATCATGGTAGCAACCCCGGGTCGTCTTCTAGACCTGGTAAACCAAAAAGTGGTCGATTTATCCGCTGTTGAAATCCTAGTTCTTGATGAAGCAGACCGGATGCTTGACATGGGCTTTATTCATGATATCCGCAAAATCTTTGCCCTCCTCCCTCGCAAACGCCAAAATTTGCTTTTTTCAGCCACGTTTTCTCCCGAGATCAAAGCACTTGCCGACGGCTTATTGAACTCCCCTAAGATGATTGAGGTAGCTCGCCGCAATTCGACAGCTGAGGGAGTATCACACGTTATTCATCCAGTAGATAATAAGCGCAAGCAAGAGCTACTTTCCTTTTTAATAAGCACTAAGGATTGGAAGCAGGTATTAGTTTTCACCCGCACTAAACATGGTGCCAATAGGCTCGCTGCTCAACTTACGAACGATGGCATCGAAGCAGCAGCTATTCATGGCAATAAGAGTCAATCGGCACGAACCAAGGCCTTGGCAGATTTTAAGCAGAGCAATATTCAAGTACTCGTCGCTACTGACATAGCGGCACGTGGTTTGGACATCGATCAGCTCCCCCATGTCGTCAATTTCGAACTACCTAATGTGCCAGAGGACTACGTGCACCGCATCGGACGCACAGGCCGAGCAGGAAATACCGGTGAGGCTGTTTCCTTAGTATGCGTCGATGAGCTCAAACTTCTTCAGGACATTGAGCGCTTGTTAAAGCGAGAGATTCCCAAAGTGATTATTCCCAACTTCGCGCCTAATCCTTCAATTAAGGCGGAGCCTATCATCAATGGGCGCTCTTTCCAACGAGCGGCCCCTAAGCCTCAGCGCAATTCTTCTCAACCGCGGCCAATGCAAAAAAGCCCTCCTAGCAGCAAGCCTTTTGCCAAAAAACCACCTACGGGAAAGCCTGCCAAAGCTTTTTATGCATAACCTCTGTGATCAGAGATTATGCAAACTAGAGGCGAGAGGGTAATGGCCCGTTTGGTGGCACTGCTACCCTCTCCTGCTCAATTAGAAAATCAATACGAGAATGAGGCGTAATTTTATTCAAAATTCTTTATCTTATTTTAAAATTAAAACACTAAAATTGTATTTTCATATATTAAAATGAGATAATTTAATGACAACCCCTATCTCTTCACATGAAGTTGTAAATTTTTTCCAAGGCAGCGAAGAAGAGGTTGATAAGAGGATATCAGAGGCTCCAGAGGGCGTCTCCCAACGCATAGAATGGCTTGAAACGAATAGCACCTGGACCGAATCACATCCACAAAGTGTTGCTACACTGGCAACCATTCTCGATAAAGGACAATTTGGCACCGCAGAAGATAAAAAACGCGCTCATCGCTTAGGTAAATTGTACTGCTCTGAGGTTGGAAAAGAGATTCGTCAGATTGCGCAGGCGGGAAGCATGGATGCGCTTAACGAGCTCATTCAAACTAGAAGCGAGGAAACACTCGAGCTTGTGGGCGTCTGTATCCGATCATTAGATGAGTCTCGCCAACAAGAAATCCTCCGCGCGGTGGAAGGTAATTGGGATGCCAACCCCAGAATTATGGAAAAGCCCTCCCTTCTGGGTGACCTCACGCAAAAATTTGTTCCCTCTTTACAAAGTTCCTTCTGGAACCCTGAGCTCGTCACATCTAAGGTGGAATATACGGTTGAGCAACTGAAGGTCTTGATAATGGCCTGTCCACCCGAGTGCCAACAAGGTTTCTGGTCCCCTGACAAAAACGACCAAACTCCTCTATCCGCCATAAGCTTTCTTTCTACGTGCGGCGAGATGGAAAACGTGGAAGAAAAAGTCAAACTTATCATAGACGAATGCCCCCAGGATTACCTTTCCACACTCTTCACGCATAGCCTTTGGCTCCACGTTCTCAATGGCTCCCCAGAGTGTACGAAAGGAATTCTCATCAACACTCCAGACGCCTACTACCCTAAGCTATTTGAATTAAATAAGTATGGAGAGCCACCTCTTTTTGAGATAATAAGCAGTGATGGCTATGAAAAATTTCGCGCTCTTTGTACTTACTGCAAGGAGCCCCATCGCGCGAGAATGTGGGTGAGATATGAAAGTGCCAATAGAGAGCCTACTAGGATATTTGCTGAACTCGCCTTCGAACAACCCGATTTCTACAAAGAGCTTCTCGAAGCGGCACCAGATGATTTTGTTCGAGACCATTTCCTCCATCGCGAATTTGGCGACTCGCTTCTTGAGTTGAGCAAAGAGGCTACAGCGCTTGCTATTTTGAAGAACACCCCCGAACGCCATTTCCCTCTTCTCTTTACCCGTAGCTACCGTGGTCAATCTCCATTAGATTTAATCAACCCCGATGAGCTCTCAGCTGAAATACGCGAGGCCATCCCTCCAAGTTTTCGCAATAAATTTGCGGTGTTAGAAGCTGCAGCCCTCTATCAAAAGGGCAATCCCCGCTTTCAAGAAGTCCTCACCGATCTTCTCAGCTCAGGCGATGAGGCGGAAGCCATTGCAGACATTTTAAGTGATGCGCGACTGAGAAAATTTTTCTTGAGAGCCGTGAAAAGTAAGGCGCGCCAACTCCCTGCAGCTACACCTCCCCAGCTAGCATCTCTTCTGCTGCCACTGATGGATGAGGCCTCTCAAAAGAACAGTGCAAACGACACCTTCGCCAGAAACTTCTTAGTGCCATATGTGGGGCCATCCGCAGGCTCTGCCCTTTCTAAAGGCGCTCCCTCCAACCTTCTTACCCTCCCTCCCAGCATTCAAATGACCCTTCTCTCTCTCGTTTCTCCCACAGAGACACGCGAAATTGCCCATGGCATCCCCCTCTCTCTCTTAGATATGGAACTCGAGATTCCTCAATTACGATTGCGAGAAAGCCCGCTTTCTCTCTATGAGAAGGTTACGGTAGATGAAAGACAAAAAGTAACTATAAGAGAAGCATTCACCTATATTGTCACCCACAGGATCCAACCTCTTAATGATCACCTAAAATCCGGCAAAATTGAATCTATTCCCGATGAATCAATAAAGGTTTTGTACGAATTTAGCGGGATGAGCTCCGCAGAATATTTGAATGATTACAAAAACGAGCTCATTCATGCCATGGAGCAGTCCATTGCATCGATTCCCTTACCTGCTTGGGCCTTAGCCGCTACGCTCCCCGAATTTCATTCCCTCCTCCTCCAATATGCTGAATTCTTACCCCAGGAACAGCTTTCGGTAATAATTCCTCAATTAGGGACAGGGGAAATATTTTTACAATTTGTAGAAAGGCTCCCCCCTTCAAAGAGCCTTCTTTCCTTTCAAAGCGATATGTTAGACGAGCAGAAGAAGCAATTTGCTCAAAACAGAGATACTATGGCACTAGCTCTCTCCGCCATGGAACAGTTCCGACAGGAGTGTCAAAAGCCGCCTAACCTTTTCACCGTATAATACTCGTAGCAGATAGCGGCTGCGCTATCTGCTACTGCCTTGCTTTTCAATGGGAGTTGTATAAAACACCCCCCCTGTTTTATACATGTCTTATATAAAACACCCCCCCTATTTCATACAAAATGCTACGCACCTTTAGCAAAACCCTCCTGGGATGGAAAAACCATCCGCTCCGATTACCTCTTATTGTAAGAGGTGCAAGACAAGTAGGGAAAACTTACATTATTGAAACTTTTGGCAAAGAAGAATTTGATAACTTTCTGACCATAAATTTTGAGCTATCACCACAGTACGCTCTTTGCTTCGAAGAGCTGGCTCCAAAGACCATACTCTCGCAAATCGAGCTTCTCTCCAGGCAAAAAATCACCCCCGGCAAAACACTTCTTTTTCTCGATGAAATTCAGCAATGCCCAAAAGCGCTCCAATCGCTTCGCTACTTTAAAGAACATCTTCCTGAGCTTCACGTGATTGGAGCAGGATCTTTATTAGAGTTCGCAATCCAGGATGAAAATTTTTCTTTCCCCGTAGGCCGTGTGCAATTTGCTCGCCTCTATCCCTTCTCGTTTGAAGAATATTTGATAGCGTGTGGCGATGCCTCCCTCAGCGAAGCTTTAAAAACATATACCCTTGCATCTCTCCCCCCTCAAGCCATTCACAACCACCTATTAAACAAACTAAATGAATATTTTATCATTGGTGGTATGCCAGCCGCAATTTCAACTTGGCTCAAAACACACTCCTTTCTCGAGGTTAGGTACGCCCAAAAAGCAATTTTAGATGCATACCAATCAGACTTCGGGAAATATGCAAAAAAATCCCAACATAGGCACCTCATAAAACTCTTTCATGAAATGCCTAAGCTTCTCGGAGATCATGTAAAATATAGCCGTATTGACCCTGAGCTTCCTAACCCTGCTCGTGACATAAAGCTAGCCATTGAGTTGCTGCAGTTGGCAGGCCTTATACACCCTGTTGTGGCCACATCTGGCGGTATCCTCCCTCTTTTAGCATATGTAAAAGAAACTGTATTTAAGCTCCTCTTTTTAGATATTGGATTAGTGGAACAAGTTTTGGATATCAATCCTCAAAACTTAGAAGTAATGAGAGGTCCTTTAGCAGAACAGTTTGTCGGGCAAGAGCTTCTCGCCACTTCAGATCCTCAGCTAGATATGAAACTTTTCTTCTGGAATAGGGAGAAGGGTACAGCTGAAGTGGATTACCTTCTCCCTCTTCATAGCACCATCTATCCTATCGAGGTTAAAGCCGGGAAGTCGGGAAAGATAAAGTCCCTTCATACCTTTCTGCAGGAAAAAAAAGCACCTTTAGGGATCAAAATCTCTCCTGAACCATTGGAATACGAAAGGAACATTCTCTCCGTGCCTCTCTACCTCACGTCACAGCTTGCTCGCCTTGTTGGAAATACAAATCCGCTCTAAATTATCTCTGACAGCACAAGGTTCGGTCTAACACTTCAGGGACATGCATTAAACATATTGCGGAGTGCGCATCCATAAATTTTTCAATATGTGGCATGTAGCACGTTTTTGTAGATTTCTCAAATCGTTTGCAGCGACTCTTGTAGCCGTACGCCGCCCCTACGGGACTCATAGCTTGTGTAATGCCCCTGTACCCCACCCTGGCGGGTGGGGCTATCAGATGCCGCCTACTCCGTAGACTCAAGCACAGGCGCCCTCTCCCTTCTTCCTCCAAATAGAGCATTTTTTATCCACGCTCAACACACTGCTTATTGTGTATCCTAATGCCAGCACGCTCCGAGGCGTTAAGCACAAAGATGGAAGCAATGCTAAAACAAGAATAATCTCTTTTTTCAACTCATCGGAGTGATTAAAGCTACCTATCAATTGCCCTTACACAACTCTGCAGGCTTCATCAAAGGCCAAGCGAGGCGCGCGAGGATGAAGCTTGGCGCGATCGCCATACCCAATGTTGCAGATAAAATTAGACTTCCAGGTGGTTCCTGCAAAGAAGGCTTCATCGACTTTTTTGTTGTCGAAGCCCGACATAGGTCCGCAATCCAGGCCCAACGCGCGCGCTGCTAAGATGAAATAAGCGCCCTGAAGTGAACTATTGCGAAAGGCCGTAGCCTCAGCCAGAGCTGGATTGGAGCCGAAATACTCTTTAAATGCAGGATTGTGCGGGGCTAGTTTGGGAATCTGGTCGTAAAACTTTTCATCCATAGCGACAATTGCCGTCACGGGAGCTGTTTTAATCCTCTCCACGTTGATGGGAGCAAGACAAGGCACTAATCTGCTTTTCTCTTCAGGAGATTTAATAAATAAGAGGCGTACGGGGCAGCTGTTAGCACTGGTGGGACCCCACTTCATGAGCTCATAAATCTCGCGCAGCGTCTGAGCATCCACCTCTTCAGGCAGCCATGAGCTAAAAGTTCTTGCTTCGCTAAAGAGTTGTTTGAGAGCCTTGTCGTCAATTTTTTCCATGAGTTTTCCTTTTTAGTGAAGAGCAAACCAAAAGAGAGAACAATTGTCACCTGTTTAATTGATGCAGGAAGAGAGAGTGAAATCCCACATGTTTACCCAGGCTGCAGCGCTTTGAGGGGAAAAAACTTAAAATCTTCTTTATTAAAAGAAAAAAATTAATTGGTACGATTTTATATAAAAAACGGCAACTAATAATGAACAGTATATCAAAAACAACTTCTCTTAATTATACGTCAGATACGACTACATACTCCCTATTAGCCACCAAATGGGCTAATGCCGGGTGGGATAACCGACATGCTCTTATAGCCAATGAGGCCATAGCGCAATTTCTCATCGATGCCCATGTTCACACTGCGCAGAAGCAGTTTGGAAACGCCCTACGCTTTGCCAGCTGCACGAGTAAAGCTGAACTGCATGTTGAAGGTGAATGGGTAGATGCGGCTACCTTTTTAAAAGGAAAAACAATTGAAGACGGGCTCATTTGCTCCGACAATACACCGTGGATCTTCACAGGAGCGCGAGGGTATGAACATAGGCACTACACTTCTTGGGAAAAGCTAGAACCGGTCTATTACTTAAATGCGGATCAGCTCGAGGTTGCCCAAACGCGCGCAGCAAAATTGCCCTCTCCTTTGTCAAAAAATTTACCACAAAAGTGCATCCTAGAAATTGTAACAACATGGAAAGGCTTGCCTTCAACAGGCTATTTTAGTGGCATTGCAGATATGACTAACAATCCTCGTCATTCATGGGTGCGCCTCATCGATGAGCAAGGAGGCGTTTACTCCGTGGGTTTCGGTTTTAAAGCCCCTGTCCCCTATTGCCAGGGTGCGCAGACGGTGGATGGCACCTTCTATAGCCCGGAGCTCTATGAAACAGTGCCTATGCTTGCTCAAGTTGTTACTGGGATTGCTATTTCATCAGGCCAGTTCGATCAACTTAAAAGTGGCATCGAACGTGCCCAGCGCGTAGGCCCTGCCTATAATTATGGTGAGCAGAATTGCTGCAATTTCGTGCAAAGCACACTCTCACATGTAGGCATTACTGGAGATTTTTCCATTCCAATATACCTCCTAACACTGCGCCTTACCCCACTTGGCATACAAAATGCAGTAGCGCCCCTTGGCAAAATCATCTCGCCTTTGAAGAAAGGCTGCGTAGCTCTTACCCCAGAGATTATGGCGAGAGCTACTTCACGAGTAAGTTCTGGCCTGCACGCCCTCGCCATGAATAGCCTGTTGCTATTCACAGGTGGATGGAGAGGGAAAGAGCTCATGCATTTTGAGCATCTTACCTCCGAGCACGAAAGCCCTCCTCTCCGCAATGTGCAATTGATAACTTCTTGGAGCGATCTATTTTCGACAAAAAACACCCGAGTTACCATTCCTCGACAGGTTTTAGAATGGCAAATGCTCTCTCCCTCCACGCGCATTGCAGATACGGCAACCGGCGGGATGAATGAGCAATATAGCTATCTAGAATGCAGCCTGATCTGAAATCACTCCATTGCCATAATTTACGATTACCAAAAAATTCCTAACAGCATATGCACATCTTAAAAAATGGATGCATCATGCTCTCTCAACGAACTGCCCTTCAATTAGTCGTCCTCTTAGGCATCGTCAGTCTCTTTGCCGACATGACCTATGAGGGCGCTCGCAGTATCTCCGGCCAATACTTAGCAATTTTAGGGGCAAGTGGTACAGCCGTTGGCATTATTGCTGGCGCGGGAGAACTAATCGGTTATGGGTTTAGGCTCGCGTCGGGCTATATCAGCGATAAGACAGGAAGATACTGGCTCATAACCTTTATTGGGTACGCCATCAACCTCCTTGCGGTTCCGCTTCTGGCGTTGGCAGGAAATTGGCCCTTAGCTGCAGCATTAATGATTATGGAGCGCTTTGGAAAAGCGATTCGCACCCCTGCGCGCGACGCCATTCTCTCCTACGCTACTAAAGAGATGGGCCGTGGATGGGGATACGGCCTGCATGAAGCGCTCGATCAAATTGGTGCTGTTACGGGGCCCCTTATCGTCAGCGCTGTTCTCTATGGCAATGGGAGTTACCAAGAGGGCTTTGCTATCTTGCTCATCCCGGCTTTGTGCGCGTTAAGCCTCTTAGTTGCTGCACGAATACTGTACCCTCATCCCCAAGACTTAGAAAATGAAAGCCCAAGCTGGAAAGCAGAGGGATTTAGCAAAAAATATTGGCTCTACATAGCGGCTATTTCCTGTATTGCCACTGGTTACGTAGATTTTCCACTCATCGCCTACCATTTCAAAAAAATGGCCCTCATTTCTGACGCATGGATACCCACCTTTTTCGCCCTCGCCATGGCGGCCGATGGCATTGCCGCTCTCATCTTTGGCCGTTGGTACGACTCCATGGGACTCTCCATTTTAATCCTCGCCACAGCCCTCTCCGCGTTTTTTGTGCCTCTAGTCTTCTTTGGCAGCTTTTACGCAGCTCTTATGGGAATAGTGCTATGGGGGATAGGGTTAGGAGCTCAGGAGTCTATAATGCGAGCTGTCGTGGCTAACATGGTGCAAATGGATAAGCGAGGAACCGCTTTTGGCATAATGAATGCCTTTTTTGGCATTGCGTGGTTTTTAGGAAGCGTTCTCATGGGTCTCCTTTACGACACCTCGCTGATAACTCTCGTCATTTTCTCCTTTGGCATTCAGCTAGCAGCTCTACCCCTCCTCTTTGCAGTGCGGAAGGCCGTATAAGGGAGGCCTCCTAGCCTCCCCTATCTCGACGCATGCAGAATCGCCTCCAGAGTAACGGCCAAATTTTGGCCGTATCTTTAGGAATACGGCCAAAAATGATGGGAAAATTGGCCGTATTCCCGTAAATTGGCCGTATCTCGCCAAATACGGCCAAATTTTGGCCGATTATTGGCCAAAACGGGCAGGAGAATAATATGAGTGCTCGCGACAAAAAAATCGCTCTTCTCCACCAATTAAGCCAAGAGCCAGAACCGATTCCTTTACAAGCGTTAATGAGGAAATTAGGGCCCGATTTTGCAGAGCGCACGGTCAGGCGATGGCTTCATGAAATGGTACAGGAAGGGCAGCTTCAACGCATTGGAACCAAACGCGCTACAAAATATCTTATCCAAAAACTCACCGAAAGGCCTGCTACAGAGACGAACACTCTATTTGGCCGTGAAAGCCTTGCAGCTCTTGAAAATGTTCACCTCCCTCTATACCTGCGCCCTCCTACTACCTATGACGATGCACTTCTTGAAGCGTATATACCCAACACCACGTTTTACCTCTCAGCGAACTTTCGCCAAGCTCTCCATAATGCTGGAAAGCGGGCAACAAGAGAAGATCCAGCGGGCACCTATGCGCATAAGATTTTCAATCGCCTTCTCATCGATCTCTCTTTTAATTCTTCACGCCTGGAAGGCAACACCTACTCTCTTCTCGACACCCAGCGTCTTCTTCTAGAAGGAGTAAGCCCTGAAGGAAAGCTCGAAGAAGAAAAAATTATGATTCTGAACCATAAGGAGGCCATTCGCTATCTCGTTGATAATGCTCCTCGAATTCAGATTAATGACGAACTCATCTACACTCTCCATTATCTCCTTGCAGAGAGTTTGGTAGAGAGCAAGTATGCAGGCAAAATACGGGATCATGGCGTGCGTATCGGCGGCTCAACATATGTCCCCTATGAAAATCCAGAGAAGCTTAAGCTCCTCTTAAATCGCATTACAAACAAAGCACAGCAAATTGAAGACCCTTATGAACAGAGTGTTTTTCTCCTTATTCACATCTCCTACCTACAAGCCTTTACAGACGTGAACAAGCGAACTGCCCGTTTGAGCGCTAATATTCCCCTTATAATCCACAACTTGGTGCCGCTCTCTTTTAACGATGTCAGAAAAGCGGATTATACTTCGGCAGTAATCGCCGTATATGAGCTCAAGGATATGCGTCCGCTTGTTGAGCTCTATATGTTTTCATATATGAGAACCTGTGCTCTCTACGATGCAGCAGTTCAATCAATAGGATTTGACGAGGTGCGGGTTCGCTATCGACAGCAGCGGCGCATGCTCCTTCGAGAAATAATCTTGGAGCAGATGGTTGGAGAACCTCTGGAGAGATACATCTCAGCGAAGGCTTATTCGCTAGTTCCTGAAAATGAAAGAGATGCCTTCATTCATGATGTTGAGGAAGACCTCGAATTGATGGACAATAGTCGCATTGCGGGACTAGGTGTGGATCAATTCGAGTTACAAAAATGGCTCGTGCTGTATCGCGCTTCTCATTAGGATTTCTTCGAGATGCACAGTTTCTGAAGGGAGTTCCCAGAGGCATCCTTTATTTCATACCGAACACCTGGTACTAAGAAAAAGGGTCCACAACCTTCATCAAGTATCAACTCGGCAGAAATAGTAGGAATCCAGCTCAACTCGTGCTCTTCCACCTGGCCATTCGGACACTCTGCGGTAATTGAGTAGCGAAACGCGCCCCTCGCATTTTCTAAAGAGTGGTAAGTATCCGCAAACCCAGCACTCACTTTTTGCTTGCCGCGGAGATTGCGAATTTGGGCGTAAAATTGTTGCGTATCGCTGCAAAACAGTATTTCTAGGTTCGAAAGAATTTGCCGTGTGGATTCGCGAGGAGCATTAATATTTTTGAAACTTTGCTTAATTGACCATCTATCTGCAAAGCCCATTTCAAGCTTCTGAATCATTTGCTCCGTATCAGGAGAGTCAGCACTAAACGTACAGCTACGCTTGTCGTCTTCATTGAGCTCGAGAGCATCTTGACGCAGGTTATGGGTATTAATGAAAAATGAACTCGACTCAGATCTCGCAAGAAGATAGAGATAACAACCATCTCCCATCCAGAAACACTCTGGCCTATCGTACGTCACATTCATGTATTTTTTTTCTTGGAAAGGCGTCAGATCGAGCAGCGCTCGGACGAAATTGGCAATGCGCAGCCCAATTGTGATGAAAATGTTGCCCGGGCCAGCTCGGTCGAGCTTGCCTCTCAACCGCTCAAGATTGGCAGTGAAGATTGTAAGCCCTTGCGCTCCATGCACATGTGCTTCGTTTTTAAGCGTCTCGTACTCACTCCCATTTCGATTTGCGATTGTTTCCATAACCGCTTTCAAACGATTATGAACTCTGTCTATATGGGGATCTTGCCGAAATGTAAAGAAACGCTTGATGCAGCTCAAGGTGCTTTCTGGTTGAGCGAGGACGACTGTTCCCTCACTGTTTACACAAGCGCGCTCTCCATCTGTAAAGAGTTGCTTCGTATAAAAATCGTTGGAAAAAACAGAGAGCCCCATCAACCGCCTCTAAATAAAAAAGCCATTCTAAAACACACTATTATTGCTGTTCATTGGGCTTCTAAACAACATAATTTTAGGTTTATATTTACAGGCAAATTCCCCCACAGAATATTTATCTCTATTAATAACAATAGAGTAAGGCAGTTGCATGAATATCGAGCCGACGCAATACGTTACAATCGGGATGTGGGGATAGCAACCCAAGAAATTACGGTACAGGAGAGAGGCTTCCTAGGTAGCATGCAGCGCCTGAATATAGTGAGCCGCGTCGTAGGCTGCGCGCATCCCATCTGCAGCTGCGGTAAACGATTGGCCATATGAGCCTTCGCATACATCACCAGCGGCAAAAATGCCCTTATAGGTTGTCGCCTGCGAGCGATCGGGCATAATAATAGAACCATCTGCTGCACACATCACGAGATGGGCAACGAGATCGCTCTGCGGTTTGCTTCCAATAGCCACTAAGCACATGCTGGCATCAATTTTAAAAGAAAGACCAGCGCTATCGCGAACTTTCAAGGCTTCGAGAGAGGTAGTTCCCTGAAATTCAGTAACAGAGGTTCCATAGTGGACGTTAATATGGGGCGTATTTGAGAGCTCCACAATGCTCTCCGGATGAGCTTTTAAGCTATTCCCCCGCGCGAGAAGAATAACCTCTTCTGCCTGGCTAGCTGCCCTAAGAGCTTTTTCTACTGCATCATCTCCAGATCCAATTACTACTACGCGCTTATAACGCTCTTCTCGCCCTAAGCGAAACGCCACCCCCTTACCCCAAAACGTTGACTCGCCAGGAACGCCTAATCGCTGAGCTGAACTCCCAGTGGCTACTACAACGGTCTTCGCCACAAAGCTGGTTCCAGAAGCGCTTTTAAGAATAAATACTCCATCGTGTGATGAAATATCAGTTATATAGTCTGACGAAAAGCCCACGCCAACATGACGCGCATGCTCTTGCAATTCATCTGTAATTTCTTTACCCGTTTTGTTTTTTACTCCAGGCCAGTTCTTGACCTCAGCACTTTTGTAAATGATGGTACCGCCCGGAGCACCACCCGTAAAAATGAGAGGCCTTAGCCCTTTTTTAACTGCTACTATTCCGCAACCAAGCCCAGCAGGCCCGCTTCCGATGATAGCTATATCAACGCTTGTAGAGCTCTGGCCTTCGAACGCGGCATGCACCACACTACTAAATAACAACGATAAGCAAATTAGAGTGTTTTTAATAATCAACATTTTACTACTTTATTTTTACTAGATACAAAAAAAGCGGAATGCCCGTGAGGGCAACCCGCTTTTGTCATCGCAACGAACGAGAAGTGGCTTAAACAGAAACAGCTTTTGCTTCTTCTTCAGCTTTCTTCGCTTCTTGCTCTCTTTGGTACGTGATTTGTGCAAACTGCTTGCTGAGCGAACGCACAGCCATAATCCAGGCAGCAATAATCACGAAAAGGATAGCAGCGATGTAAGGCGTAATCGCGCTAATAGTTCCGCACATCAACAAGAGACCTTGCTGCAGGAAGGAACCACCCGATTTACCAAGGCGTGCGCCAACGACGTCAACCGCAGCCTTACCTTTAACCTTCGACTCTGCGTCGAGAGGAATATAGGCCATCTCTTTGGTAGGGTCAAAGAGAGAGTACTTCGCGGATTTGCTCATGATATTCTGAGCAGCACCGAAGAATACAGCCAGAGCGAGAGGTGTTGTACCCAACGCAGTGATGTAAGCAGCCAAATTGTCGCGGAAGAGTACGAAGCCAAAGAAGCCTGCACCCGTTACGAGCAATACGATAGGCGTGATCATAGCAGCAAATTTCCAGCCACGACGAACAGCATTACCACCCACGAAGAGCATCATGAAAATAGTGACGATACCAGTTACTGTGGAGAAACCACCCATGTAGGCGCTATAGCCATTCATGTCAGTAACTTTTGTAGCTGGATCAGTGTAGAGAAGTTTCAGCTGGCTCTTCCAGGTAACTTCAACCAAGTTGATAGCGATACCGTAGGCAATAACCAAAACTGCGATGCACAGAATGTACTTTGATTTTCCGAGGAAGAGCAAGCTCTCCTTAATGGACATCTTCGGTTTCGATTTCTTGGCTTTCTTCAATTCGTTTGGATCATAGAAACGCGCATCGGTAAGGACATTGCGGTTGATCCAGTAGTAGATGCCAATAACGCCAATACCTGCGATGACAACCATGGTCATGAGGTAGTTAAGCGAAACTTGCCATGCATCGACGCCAGCGGGAAGCGTGTCGCGGATCTTAGAAACGTAGATGATAGCGGGGCCAGAAAACACGAGTGCGAGGTTAGCTCCCAAGCCAAAAAGGCTATAGAAACGCTTCGCTTCAGAAACGCGTGTGATATCGTTAGCAAAACCCCAGAAGAGCAGCGAAAGAGCAACGCTTCCCCAGAGTTCAGCTAAGATGTAGAACAGCGAGAATGTCCAGAAGCGGAAAGCTTCGACAAAACCCGACAAGCCCAAGGGCAGCGCTGCGCGGAGCGAATCAGCGAGAGCATTGGGATGGAACATCTCACGATTAGGGTAGATAACCGTAGAGAAAAGTCCAAAGAAGATAATAAAGGGAATGATGGTCGCGTAGAAAAGATTTTCCTTACTCAGAACGTTACTGAGCTTGGAGTAAATCAACATGAAGATAATCGCAGCAGGAACAACACCCCATACCTTCAAGAAAGGAATAGCTTCTGCACCAGCGGCGCCGACAATCAAGGTGTCCTTGGTGTCTCGCAAAATGGTGTAGTTGAAGGAGATAAAGAAGAACATGAAGAACATTGGCAAGAGCTTCTTGAGCTCATACCCGTGTACGGGCCAGAAGAAGGCACGCCACTTGCCAAACTCATGTTTGACATCTTGGGCCATGGTTACCTCAATTGTGGTTATTTCGCACATCCTTAAAAACTGACGGCTTCCTTTCGCAAGGAAGGGCTTGTATCTAGCCAATTTCCTTCTCAGAAAAAGCCCTCTAGGCCTTTTCTAAGAAGAATATTTGAGACTCTTACCCTCCGTACTTCACGAAACAAAATCGCGAGTTTTTAAGGACGTACGTTTTTCATTGGTTAAGAGTAAAAAATATAATGCGAATGCAATTGAAATGCAAGTAGCTACATTAATTTTTCACAAAATGTAACTAAACTTGCTGTTGCAACGATCGGGTTGCGGTCAAGAGAGCCTGCTCCGCATCGATGCCAGATTTTTCAGCCACCGCCACCAGCTCCATAAGACGTCGACCTAGCTCTTCTTCACTAATTTTTTCTTCGGAAGGAGCCTTCGGGAGCTGAGGAACATTCATTTTGCGGAGCTTTTTAAGCACTTTTTGTGCACGGGCCAAAGAAGGAAGCTCGCGAGGAATAGAGTCAAATGGGCCCTCGGGCTTCTTCTTTTCTGCTTGTTTGATAGCCTCCCATTGACTGAACACTCCTTGTGCAGAGAGCCCCTTATCGATCTCTCCAAAGACGTGAGGATGGCGACGTATCAATTTGGCATTTATCTCACGCAATGGGTCATCATGTGCAAAACGCCCCTCTTTAACCCCAAGCTTAGTTAAAAATACTGCATTTAAAAAAAGATCGCCCAGCTCCTCGCGTATCTTTTCGGCATCGCCACTATTAATAGCATCGATAACTTCATGCGCTTCTTCCAGAAGCGTATGGCGGAGTGAAAGCATAGTTTGCTCTCTATCCCAGGGGCATCCTTGAGGTCCGAGTAATGTATCTAAGATTGCGCAGAGCTTTTGAAATGGATCTTGTATGCTTTCAACATGTGCTAATTGAGGGTTTGTCATTATCATTATTCTTCCCATCTGTTCGGTAGGCATGCCATACTATATGCCTTATGATTAAATTATTCACGCAAACCAGCTCCTCATGGCGCGCAGTGCTTCGCAGCAATTTCAGTAGCACCGCTGCCCTTGCAGATTTTCTGCAGCTCTCCCCTGCCCAAAAGGCGGAGCTCGATCTCTCCCCGCAATTCCCTTGCAGCGTTCCTCTTCGCTTTGCAGAAAAGATGGCTAAAGGAACTCTCGACGATCCGCTCACCCGCCAATTCCTGCCGCTGCTCGAAGAGAGAATGCGCACGCCCGAGTTTGCCACTGATCCCGTAAAAGATGCCACTTTTCTTCATGCCGAACGAATGCTCATCAAATACCATGGCCGCGCTCTCTTTATAACAACTGGTGCATGCGGGGTACACTGTCGATTCTGCTTCCGGCAAAATTTTGATTATCCCAAAAGCACGCGCTCTTTTGAAGCCGAGCTAGAGCTTCTTCGCAATAACATCTCTATTACCGAAGCCATTCTCTCAGGAGGCGACCCCCTCTCTTTGCCCGATCGAGAGCTCGACACCCTTTTACAGCAGCTCGCACAGATACCCCATCTGCAGCGCATCCGTTTCCATACGCGTTTTTGCACCGGCATTCCGGAGCGCATTGACGACTCTTTTCTCTCTCTTTTCAATAACATTGATAAGCAAGTTATCTTCGTCCTTCATGCCAATCATGCCAGGGAGTTTGATAAAGATGTGTGGAGTGCCCTTCGGGCCTTGCAAAATAGGGCAATCCCTATCCTCTTGCAAACCGTACTGTTAAAAGGCGTCAACGACAATGCCACTGCTTTAGAAGAACTATTTGGGGGATGTGTCGACCACGGGGTTTTCCCCTATTACCTCCATCAGCTCGACCGCGTACAGGGCGCCCAGCATTATGAGATCCCTTCAGAAAAAGGGTTAAAGCTACTCGAGGAAGTACGGCAAAGACTGCCCGGCTATGCCATACCTCAGTATGTGCAAGAAATAGCCGGCCAGCCCTCAAAGACGCCGCTTACATCCGGTCAAGGATCTGGATGCCAAGCAGGTTAAGTCCACGTGCAAGCACTAATGTGGTAGTCTCAGCTAGCAGCAAGCGAGAAGCTTCCTGCTCGGAGCCCTCAACTCGACAATCGCGGAAAAAGACATTAAAGCTCTCCGCCAACGTATAGAGGTAATCAGTGAGGCGATTGGGGAGAAGCTCTTGCAACATCGCCTCAATAGCTTCGGGAAACTGCGCAAGCTTAAGCGCAAGGGCAATTTCAGAGAGGTGATCGAGATGAAGGCGAGCCTCTTTGAGTAACTCTTCGGCTCGAGGCCCAATTTTTCGCTTAATCCCTTGGGCTCGCACGTAAGCATACATCACAAAAGCGACTGTATTGCCTTCAAAGCGCAGCATGCGATCATAACTAAAGGTGTAATCGCTCATTCGATGGGAAGAGAGATCTGCGTATTTTACAGCACCTAGCCCTAGCACCTTTGCCATCTGCTTGCGCTCTTCTTCCGTTAACTCAGGGCTTCTCTCTGCAAAAATAGCTTCGGCTTTGTCAACTGCAGTAGTGAGGAGATCCATGAGGCGCTCGGTCTCCCCCGAACGCGTCCGGAATTTTTTCCCATCACTTCCCAACACCACGCCAAAAGGCACATGAGAGAGCATGGCAGTGGGAGGAACAATCTCTGCTAAACGCGAAGCCATAAATATCTGGGCAAAATGGGTAGCCTGCCCCGCATCGGTAACGATGATTATCCAATCTGCTTTCTCTTCTCGAATGCGATGCCCCATCGCTGCCATATCAGTGGTGTCGTAGTTGTAGCCACCGTCCGACTTCTGCACCATTAAGGGAAGGGGTTCGCCCTCGCGATTGACAAAGCCCTCTAAAAAGATGCACTTTGCCCCTTCAGAGAGAGTGACCAAGCCTTTTTGCTCCAGCTCTTGGACGGTTGAGGCTAAATAAGGGTTGTAAAATGACTCCCCACGCTCTTCCAGAGTAATGTCGAGGAGATCATATATCTCTTGATATGCTTTACGAGAGACTGCGCATATCACTTCCCACACCCTACGCGCTTCAGGCTCTCCAGTTTGTAAAGCAACCACTTCAAGCTGCGATCGCTTCTTAAATTCAGCATCTTCATCGAATTGCTTCTTTGCCTCGCGGTAGGAAGCCACTAAGTCACTGAGCGTCATTTGCTCAACTGCCTGAGGAGTGCGTCCTTTGAGATTGGCAATCAGCATGCCAAATGAGGTGCCCCAATCGCCAATATGGTTAAGACGTTTTACATCGTAGCCAATTGCCTCAAGCGTGCGGGCAATCGCATCACCAATAACAGTCGAGCGCAAATGGCCGACGTGCATCTCTTTAGCAGTATTAGGCGACGAAAAATCGACGACGACTCGACGACGTACTGCACATTGGAGCCCTAAGCTAGGCTGATGAGCTAATGCCTCTACCCTTTCTCCCAATGCCTGTGTAGCAAGCCTTATGTTGATAAATCCGGGCCCTGCCACCTCAAATGAAGCATACAAGGGAAGTAGGGGCATTCCCGCCACGGCTTTTTCTGCGATAGCCCTAGGAGAAAGTCCCAGTTGCTTGGCTAATTTCATCGCACTGTTGCACTGATAATGGCCTCGTTCATTGCTCTCGGTTCGAGCCACTTCAATGGCAAAATCATCGCTATCGAGCTGAGGGAAGGCAGCAATAAACGCTGTGCGAACATCGCGGGCAATATCACCCATGAGAGTTGAGGCAAGGTGGGACATGAATTTTCTCCTGAATGGAGAAAATTCTAGAGAGCATCTTCGTTTCGTACAATAACAGTGATAATTGACCTTGTATAATACATGTATAATCCCTAGACTAAAAACCATTCCCCTTATTTTTTACTGTTTTGAGGTGAGAGAATGGCTCAACTCGTCATTCCAGCAGAGATACAGCATGCCCTGAAGGAGTTCGTCGAGCACCTCCGCCATCCAGAGCTCATAGCAACGTACCTCTTCTACATTGAAAAAAAATATACGCTTAAGCCGGTGCTTTTCGTACGCGATCGCATAGTCTTTAAGGGACTTCCAGAAGCTATTAAGCAGCTGGAAAGCGAAGACAAGCTGTGGCGTGAAACAGAGATCAAAATTGGCCATACGTCTGCAAGCGTTAATGACGAAACCAGCAAGATCTACATCTGCCCGTATACTGGTAAAGTATTTGGCAACAATACTCACCCCAATCCTCAAGATGCTATTTACGAATGGGTATCTAAATGCCCTGAAAATACAGAGCGCATTGGTGGATTGCGTCCTAAGCGATTTTTCATTTCGGAAGACCCCGAAGTAATTAAAGCTTATGCGAGTAAGTTTCGCCCCAAGACGCCTATTACCAAGGTTGTCTTCTCCTCAGCACTGAGTGGTAAGCTCTTCCATTCTAAAGAATCTGTGATAGAAGATTTTAAAGCGCACTACGTCAAAAATCTCTCTCTCGTAGAAGTTATGCAGCAGCAGCGCTACCAAATTGAGCCTAGCTTTATGGCTTTTATCGAAGAGCAGCTTACTGAAGACAATATCGCCGCCTTTGTAGAAAGCCTCTCGCAGTTACCTGATTTCACCCCTTATGTGGAACGCTGGATTGGCGATGTGGAAGCTGAGTAAGCATGCCCATATTTGAAAGTGATAGCCCAGAGATGACTCGCGCCATTGCTCACAGCTTTGGCGCCTCACTTCCCCCCTCTTCCATCATATGTCTCCAAGGCGACCTCGGTGCTGGGAAGACCACTTTCGTTCAAGGCCTGGTGGGAGAAGAGGGCATTGTCTCCAGCCCTACCTTTCAATATCTCAATATCTACCCTTCCAAGCCACTTACCATTTACCATTTCGATCTCTATCGGCTCGTCGATAGTGACGCATTTCTGAGCATGGGATTTGACGAATACCTCTTTGCCGATGGCATAACGTGCCTCGAATGGCCCGAACGCATTGCCCCTATCCTCCCTCCCAACGTGCTCACTGTAATTCTTTCCTATATTGACGCTTCGCGTCGTCACATTTCTCTCCCCGAGCTGCCATGAAACAGCCCTCTCGCCAACCTGTCCATCGCTTCATTACCTCTGCAAGCTCAAGCGCTGGCTACCCGAAGCTCTTCGGCAAACGCAATGAGCTTCTCCCCGAGGTGGCTCTAGTAGGGCGCTCAAACGTAGGCAAATCCTCCTGCCTCAACACCCTCTTTGGCGTTCGCTCTCTCGCCAAAACCTCCTCCACGCCGGGAAAAACGCAGCTCATTAATTTCTTCTCCTATAACGAAGAGTTCATTGTTACCGATTTACCTGGGTATGGCTATGCGAAGCTCCCCAAGGAGCAGAAAGAGGCCTGGGGCGCGATGATGGAAGAGTACCTTACTGAGCGAGAGAGCCTAAAGCTGGTCCTCCTTCTTTTTGACGCACGGAGAGGCATGCAGGAAGAGGAGCTCAATTTTCTCAGCTGGAGCCTTAGCCATAACCGCGATGTCATTGCAGTAGCAACTAAAGTTGATAGCTGCAACCAAAGCCAACTCGCTAAGCTCCGCGCCACCAAAATTCCCTACGGCAACGTGCCGATTTACCCCTTTTCTGCCAAAGATGGCACAGGAAAAAACGCGCTGCTTGCAGCCATAACCGCTACCCTTTCTGCATGAAAAAACTTTCGTCCCCCTTAGCCCAACAGCGCTTTGTATGCATCGACTGCGAAGCTACAGGTCTTAATCCCAAAGCTGACCGCGTCGTAGAAGTTGCAGTTGCCGTGTTTTCTTTTACCGGCATTGAGCTGGAATTTGAGTCACTTGTTAATCCTCAATCTCCTATCCCCGCTGAATCGACGGCCATCCATAATATCACTGACGCCATGGTAGCGACGGCGCCGACGATGCCCGAACTGCTCCCTAAAATACTCCCCCTGATTAGCGATCTGCCCATTATTGGGCACAACATTCAGTATGATATCGATATCATCATTGCTGAAGCCGAACGCGCAGGAATCCCCCATACGCTGAAACAAAATCCCTCTATCGACACGCTACGTCTCGCTCGACTGTACGGAAACAGCCCCTCAAACTCCCTCGAGGTCCTCCGCCAGCATTTCAATATTCCGGCAGAAGGCGCTCACCGTGCTATGAGTGACGTGGTAGTAAATATTCAGGTCTTTAAGCACCTCGTGGCTTCGTATAATCGCCTCAACGACGTCTACAATGCCCTCTCACGCCCCATTTTGATGAAGCAGATGCCGCTCGGCAAGCACAAGGGTCGTCCCTTTAAAGAGATTCCTCTTCAGTACCTTATGTGGGCCATTCATCAGGAATTTGATCAGGATCTCATGCACTCGTTGCGCACCGAAATATCGCGCCGACGCAAAGGCAATACCTTCTGTGATGCCTCCTCACCCTTTAGTGGGCTTTAAGCAGGATTTGGGCGTATACAGCTTGTGACATGCATACACACACCAGTTTATACGCCTCGGTAAATAGTTTTTCTATGGCCTACCTCGACGATAAGCACCAATAGCTTGTCATCTTGAATGGTATATAATACTCGGTATGAGCCACTAGGAATTCTATACAATTCGTCGCAGCCTTTGATTTTCTCAATCCACCTTAGGCGAGGATTTTGTGCGAGGTCTTCGATGGCTTTTACGAGGCGAAGCCGATATTTTACCGGAAGTCTTTTGAGTTCTTTCTCCACTCGCGCTGAGATCATTACCTGATAGACTTTCGTCACCTTCGGCTCCAAATAATTCGACTTTCACATCTTTCAATGGACGAAACTTTCCTTCGCTCATAACTTCAGCAAAAATAGCGCGGTCCCTTTCATCTTCTAAACGCTCTAAATCCTCAAAGTCTTCTACAGAGACGAAAGCACCTATAGGCTTGCCCCCTCTCGTCACTATGACCCGAGTGTGCTCAACTCTTGGTTTTTCGAGATAGGTCGCAAGATTGCGCCTAAATTCTTTTACCCCAATTTTTTCCATAATCACCCCTCTTTGATATAATCAATTGTACACTGTGTACACTTTTTGCCTATCTCGTGATTTAGAGCCTGACTTGCTATATCACTGTACTCGCCAGTTATCACTACCTTCTCGATTCCGCAAAATGCACGAGCGCAGCTAAGGTATTTCGAGATAGGGAAATAGAGCTCGCGCCTCACCCTTTAGCAAGCTATAGGGAGAGACGTCTGGGAATAGGAAAACACACCTACTTACGGCAAAGAGGGAAATTATGATGCATCCAGATAACAGCGCGTCTTTTCCCATCGATGTCGTGTACACGTGGGTAGATGGTAGCGATGCCGCCTGGAAGGAGCAGTTTCTTCAAGAACGAGCCAAGATAAGTGACTCCAGTGTAAAACGAGGAGGGGACGACCCCAGTCGATTTAGAAACATGGAAGAACTCAAGTACTCCTTGAGATCACTTCACACCTATCTTCCCTTTGTGCGCCATATTTTCATTGTTACAGCGGGCCAAAAGCCAGATTGGCTACAGGAACATCCTCAAATAACGGTTGTCGATCACCGCCAAATTTTTGCCGACCCCGCTCACCTCCCTACTTTCAATTCATGCGCAATTGAATCGCAGCTGCATCGCATCCCCAACTTAAGCGAGCATTTTCTCTATTTCAATGATGACTTTTTCATATTAAAGCAGCTCGGACCAGAGAAATTTTTCTCTTCAGAGGGACTGCCTTTGTTCTTTTTTGGGGAGACCCTTGCTACAAGTGGCATTGCCACTGGGCCTGAATCAGCTTGGCGATCAGGCTCTCGCAATACGACTAACCTGATACATCGCCTGTTTGGCACGCGCAATTACTACCTCTTTAAGCACGCACCCTACGCCCTTAGAAAGTCACTTATTGAAGAGGTGGAAAAGCGCTTCCCTGAAGTGTTTCGCCAAGTAGCCTCCAATAAGTTTCGTTGTCAAAAAGATTATATGATTACGAATGGCTTGATTCAATATTACGCCTTAAACACTAATAAGGGAAAAAATGGAGAGATACGCTCCATACACTTTCCATTCACCCCCGATCCTGTTGTAAACATCCAATTTTTCAATAGGATGAAGAGCGAAAAACTCGATACGTTTTGTGTTCAAGACGTGAATGAAGAGGCAGAAGCTCCCTATGCCACAGACCTGGCTGAACTTTTAGAATCTCTTTACCCTCATCCCGCCCCTTGGGAGCGAGCATACAAATAGTTGCTAAGCAGGGGAAAATGCTGCTTCCTCTCTCACATATCGTTTAAATGATTTTAACACTGAATTAATACTATAGGAATACAATCTATAAAAAATTGAGGAGAAGCGTATGCAACCAGTCCCCCCATCATCACCCCATCTCACTCCACCGTCAAGCCCAGGTCCAGAGCCAAAAGCTAAGAAAAGCCGCACCGAAACTACCGCTCAATCAGAACCAGCCAACCCAGAGCGCGCCGCCTCTACCTATAAGCTCTTTTGCCAAGGCGCCGCCCCAGGTGGTGTGGCTGTTCCTCCACCTGTTGTAGTAGCTCCCATTCAGGATACGCTTGATCAGGCTACTATTGACGCTCGCATGGGAGCATTTCTAGGAAATACAGTGAAAAATCAGCAATTGGTAATGAGTATTCTCATGAGCACAATGCAACCGGAAATAATCACTGACTATATTGATAGCATTGCAGACATGAAGCCTCAGCTTTCTGCCTTTGCACAGACTATGCATGCTTTTCTTATGAAAGCAGGCGCGGAGCGACTTAAACTTCAGTTTAAGGAAATAGTTAATGCGGGTATCGCTGAAGCAAAAGTCATCTCTCCCCCCACAGATGAAGCCATTGAAACAACACTTTCCTTCTTCTTAATTAGAGGCCTCCAAGGATTTTCCGATAGCCTCATGGCTGAAGCGCCTAACTACTGCGCTCGCTTGATGCGCAGTATGGAGCAAAAGCCAGCAACCCTTCAGGCCATTGCGGAAGCTACCATATATTTACAGAACCTCGATAACGAAGAAGCACAAGTGCTTAAGCTCCTTCTCGATATGGAGGAGAAAAACGCCACAGAAGAGCTCTTCCCACGCGAGACGGGACGTGAAAATGCGCAAAAAATTTTAGATATTCTGGTTAACAGGAGTACTGAGGCGCGAAAAGAGATACTCTTTCCTCTAGTGAGGGATATTAATAAAAGACTTGGTATAACGGTCACTTCCACTCCAGAAGCGACAGCTCCCCAGGAGATGTAATACATACAGAAAAGAGAGGTTTTTTATGCTGTGTGCTCCAACAAGTAGTACTCGCTCTACTTCAGGTCACTATCTCGAAAAACCTCGCACCCATGCTCAGCGACTTATAGCCCAGGAAATAGTCACTACAGTGGCTCTCAACAAACCCACTCATGAAAAGGTGCGAGAGTGGATAAGCGGCTTCGACACTCGAGATCTTTTTGAACTAAATCGCCTTCTACGCACGCCAACACACACACCAACTATTTGCAACTTTCTCGAGCCCGAAAAATGTGCACATGCATCCAAGGTGTTAAAAGTTGTGGCTAATGTAGACTCTTCGCAAAGAGCGCTAATTTATAAAGAAATTTCCACAATCATTTGTGGGCTTATACACGAGCGCAATACGATTTATCCCACCCTTTCTTCTTTAGCCTAAAAAATTACTCAGGGAGAGGAAGCGCCTCTTTATTGAGATCCGGAATGGCCTTTACCATTTCCGACATAAGGCGATCGATATCTTCAGGTGATGCATCAGATAGTTCAAGCGCCGTAAGGCGTTGAACCAGGGCCTGCCACTCGGGGACTACTGCTACTCCTGCGCCACTTCTCTGGTCTAGCAGGAGCTCGCGAATATGCAAACATAATGCATGCCACGCAATTTCCCACTGCTCTCGTTTAACGCGAGGCTCAGCGCGGGAATTATTGAGGATACCTGCGTCATAGAGGATATGAGCCGCTTTTCGTAATGCTTGAAAAGGATTCTCTTCTTGCCAATGTGCAACTGCTTCTTGTAAATGAGCACATGCAAAATTTAAGAGAGGAATTTCCTGCTGCTTAGCTTGCACCAATTTCTCTATATGCTTGCGCATACGCCTGCATCCTTCTTGCCAAAGCCGCCTATTCCCCTCGGGATCTTCCTCATTGAGCGAGCTTCGCTCGCAAAATCCCATCTCCATCACCAAGGCTCTTTCACATACCTCAAGCGTTGCCTCTAGACCCATGCGATGATGTTTCCATGCTGTATCAGATATTTCCCCATTGGCATAGATAAGATTGAACAGGCGAAGTTCGCGCATCATATCATCCACGCGCTCTTCATCTACCAGCAGCTTTTGCTGCATGGACTTTGCAAAGGTTACGAAAATGCCGCGCTGCACGTGAAGCTCTAAAGCTTTACGCATAACGCTCTTTCGCTCTTTCAAATCGGGCTGGAGAAAAAATGCCAACGGAACCAAGGCTGGGTAGCGAGCTTCTAACTCGCGCAAAGCTGCACAGGTTGTCTGCCAATGAGAGCCCTTGGTCTCGCGACGCATGCCCTCTACATAAGCCACTAACTGGGGACGGCTCCCCTGCATCTCTAAAATGAGACCTTCAAGGCGATCTAACCCCGCCGAGATATGCTCCCACCCTTCACTATCGCGAATCTGAGCAGCTTTTTCGGCCGCCATTACTGCTCGTTCAAGCTGAGGCTGCAAATCCTCTACCGCAATCCATATATTGCGAAGAGCAATGTTTATGCTCTCAACAGAGTGGCAATTAAAGAAGGCGAGAAAGGGATCTTGGGTCACTGCAAATTTGCTTCGCAATGCCTCTGTAAGGCGCTCTACCTCTTCGTATTCTCGCGAAGCTCTACCACCCGCAAGCCGAAGCTCCCATGCCGCTCGCATGAGTCGGCGAAGGCCCCGCTCAACTTCATCTCCGATCTCCCAGAGACGAAGTGCGCGACCGCGAATCTCCAGGCGCAACTCACGCGCATCGTGATCGCGAAGAAGAGGCGGTAGAGCCGCGAGATACTCCTCTTGGGTAAGCTTTCCCTCCACATGCCGCAACTCAATTGATTGCATGTGGCTCATGAGCGTCGCACGAACTGTACTTTGCAAAGTATCAAGGTCACGATATGGAGTTATATCGCCAAACACTTCCGGAAAGGAGCGGCAAATAGCATGCCGCACTGAGCGCCTTTCTTCATAATAGTTGAGCTCTTTTTCCTTAAGCTGCTGCACAAGCTCATTCGCCGCTTGACTCCAACTGCTCTGCTCAGCCACGAGGGCTTCAAAATCAGCCTTACAGTGAGCGGGATCGTTGCGACGCAAAACCTTGCGGTGGGTAAAAATTCCTGGCAGCACCGCCAAAAGCGCTTCGCTATCCCGCACTAATGAGCGCTCTTTCTGAAAAGATAAAAGCTTATCCTCTACCTCATCTAGCTGAGCAATACTCTCATGCAGAGTCCTTTCCCTAGCCTTAGCCTCTTCATAAATACTCTTCATAGCAGCCAACCGCTCATCATTGCGCCGCATCAGAGGCGCAATAATAACCTCCACATCCCACCCTACGACATCGAGCCACTGCCAGGGATCGAGTTGGGTTCCAGATAATTGCTGCTCCAGGGATTGACGCAAGTCAGAGAATTCACTAAGGGGAGGGGAAATAGAGAGGCGCACGTAGAGATCGGCCTCGCGCAAATAGCGTTTTTCCTCTTCCTCAAGGCGTTGAGGAAGGGCTTCCAAGAGCTGTATAAGCTGTTTTAAGCAAGAGGCAACATCGCCAGGCCCTTCGAGAGCTTCGAGAAGCTCCTCGGCGAGATGAATCTTCAGCAAAGGGGCAAGTGTATGCGGCAGCTGATGCATCAGCTCATCGAGTCGTAAAAGCTCCGGGCTATTGGCATCCACGACTTCACAACGTGCAAACCAAAGCCGTGCCTCTTCAATTGCTTCTGCAGGGGGTTCATCGACCTGAATTGCTTGTAAAGCTTTGTGAAGAGCATTTTGGTAAGGATCGAGCAAAAATTGAGGAAGGTGGAGAGGAAGCCCTTGGAAAAGGCGCTGACGAAGTCGCTGCAGCTCGCGCTGCTTTAAGGCGCGCTCTTCTGCTACTCGCTTGCGTTCGATCTCAAGCGGATCGGGCGCCACCTTGACCGTAAGTTGCGATTGCCAATGCGGCGAAAAGAGAGCCTTAATCCAGCGATTGTAGCGAATTTGCAACTCTCGTGGAGCATTAGCAATAAGCTCTTTTACTTGCGTTTGAGCCAAGAGAGCTCCTATAACGGCCTCTCGCGTGATGCGAATGCGTAGTAAGCCCAACTTTTCAGCTTTTTGCACATGCCAGGGAAGATCTACCCCTTCGCCCGTCGCTTGTAAAATAGAGGAACAAACCTGCAAGGCCTCGTGAGGCGTTATAGGCATCTGTTCAAGGGCACTGTGAATTGATTGCCACCTAGGCTCGACTACCACGCTGCCCTCCATTCGGTTGCACCTTAATGAGCTCGGCAGTTTTTAGCGCTTCCTTAGCATGCTTGCGGTTTTCCACAGTCTGCAGGAGAGAAGCAAATCCATAAAAACTGTAGAAGGCCTCTTTAAACGCTTTTTCTTTTTCTTCTATCTCATTTCGAATTTTAACATAAGCGGCAGTGTCGATAAGCAGATCGTGCTCAAATGATTGCTCTCGCAACTGCTCAAGTTCCGTCCCCCGTTTTTGAATGTCAGTCATCTTTGTCTTAACAGCATCCTGCAGAGCTTTCAAAGAATCTTCCAGAGCCAATGTATCGAGTATGGTGGTTGCCTCTTCCTTAAAGACATCAAACTGCAACTTAGCATTCAGCAGATCCGCACCGAGGCCTAAATAGGCCAGCTCTTGGTTTACGCTTTTAGCCTGTTCAGGAGGAATCTCTTTGACAAACTTCTTAACCTTTGCCTGAATAGCTTTTACCGAGCCACCCAGAAGTGCTAGTCGGCCGGTTTTAGACAACTTTCCGCTATAGAGCTTATCATCGCTGGGCTGAGTAGAAAAAAGGCTCTTTTCACTGCTCAAAGACTTCAATACCACAGGATTACCCGTCCCTTGCCCCCACATCATGCCAAAGTAGTGCTTGCTCTGCGTAGTCATGCCAATGACAAACTTCTTAAGGGCTTCCTTATTAAAAAGGCTTGCGTTTTCCTTAAACTTAGATTCATTTCTCCGGGTTATTACCTCTTCAGTCGCCGATTTTGCGTTTGCCACAAAGGCCCCAACTGCAGAAGCCACCGCTTTCCCGGTACGGTCAACCCCACTCTTACACGTCTTTTGATTGCCCGTCTTTAAAGTGCGACGCAAGTTATTGCGAGAATTTTCAACCTCTTCGGCATGCACGCCTTTTCCTACTGAAGGAAAAGGGCGAAATTTAGCCCAACTAATTGGTCTCTCTGGGATTTCTTGACGGAAAAGCACCCTATACAAATCGCTCGCATCACTTTTTTTAACTCGCGTGTCGGTACTATAATATTTATTGGCCAAGTGCCTTGCCACAGCTTGCTGATACTTCAAATTGGCAGATGACTGACTGAAACCGGGAGATGCAAAGAGCCTCTTTTGGCTCACTTTTGAGAAATCAAGGGTAGTATATTCTTTCGTCCCAAACTGCACCGTAGTCCTAATATTAACACCGGTTCTCTTCTCAATTTCTGCAGCTAATCCCTCTATATCACCCTCATGACCCTGCAAAAAGTCGTATAATAAGTGATTTTGCTCCAAGTACTGATAAAATTGGCGCTGGGCAGGGGCAAAATTGACGCGGTCAGCCGCGCGCTGACCCAGCGAAAATAATCCGCCTAAGAAGCCTCTTACGGTGCCGGAAAAAGGCTGTACTTCGAAAATTGGCTTTTCCAGAATAACATTGTGACCGTCGATGGTCACTTCAAGGCCACCTGGAGGCCACTCGTCTACCGCATCGAGAATCTTTAGAAGCGCAGCTCGTTCCGAATGGGTGGCAGCCGCCTTAGCCTTGCTAAAATCCATAAAAGAGGTGATTGCGTGCTGAAAATGGAGCTTGCCATCTTTCGTTTGAAATGCGCTTTCTCCCTGCGCTCGGTAGTGATCATAGGCCACTGCCGCTACAGACTCAAAAAGCCTCTCTTTACTATCTGGTCTACCAGAGCGTGAAACGACGACCTCTTTTTCACCGTTTGCATTAATGGCGAAGATGGAAGCGAGATTGGTAGGCGTCGTGGTATTTGGCACAGCGCCTTTAGAATCTCCGGCACTTGGATAACCACGATTGATTTCCATATAGGAGGCAACCTCAACCGTACCCCCAGCAACCTTATCTCCAGTAACAAGTGCCTTTCCAAGGCTCTTCTCTTCTATATCTTTACTGCGAGTAAACTCCTGAACCAGCGTCACTTCTTTGTTATCTTGGTCATTGAATTTGAGAACAGCAGGGTTGCGCTGCATATGGCTCTGAATGAGCACAGTGAGCATTTTTGCAACATGAGCAACGCTTCTTCTCTCTCGCCATCTCGTAAAAATATTGTAAGTTCTAACCTCAGGAGAGGACTGTTCTTTCTTTGCTTTCACTTCTGCTAAAAGATGCTCGTTGCCAATCTCTACTAAGATATCAGCTATGGTTCGCTCTTGCGAAAGCCATTCGTGCAGCACGGGAAGATGGCGAGCATTTTTTCCTTCCATTGCGACGATCTGGACTCTTCCTTTCTCGAATACACTCTTTACAGCCTCCTGAATGACTTTTTGACCGTACGTTTTTTCTAGCGCAGAAAGTTTTGTTTTAAACGCCGTGGGATCTACGCTAGGGTACGGCGAATCTGGTGAATGAGGGAGCTCCATAATCACTTCCTCATAGTTGATATGATTCCATTATATCACGTTGCCATGCCACTTAGCTACCCGGGGTGGCGTAAGGTTCTATCGTACTCATCTCGCTCACTCCTTGCATCACAGCTTCGAGAGCATTGAGCTCGCCGAGAATGCGCCTGAGCTCGGAGAGAAAATGGTCGCGATCGGGAAGCGCATCCATATCACTGCTGCCTAAAGCATTCGCAATTTCAGCAAATGGCTGCATCAAGAGTGCGATGGGGCTCGTCTTATTGCGCTTAAAGCTCTCTTTTACCAGACGTTCTAAAATTGAGAGAGCCGTTTGGAAGGACTCACGGCATGGCTGGCCTGTGCGCAGCGATTCCCGCGTCAGCGCTTTACAAATCTCCGCTAACGTCAAGATAGTTCGCTCTGCAGCTACTTCCATTTTATGATCAAGAGCACGTTCAGCCACTTGGCCTAAGGCATTGAGCGGAACATTGATAAGTGAAGGATGATAGCGCGCTAAAACGAGAGCAACACGGCCTAAAAATGCTACCTGTTCCTCCGCCATTGGCTCTTCCTTCGCGCGAAGGATAGCTTCATAGGCCCAAAAACTGCGCCGGCATACATATGCCACGAAATAGCCTACTCTATCCAGCAGGGATGCGCCTTCTGCCCCATCCTTTGCCATAAGGCTACGCATAGCACTGGTCCCCACAAAATGCTCCACCATGGAGACCTGGGCACCAAACGCCGCCAGCGCGACGTCCAGACTTCCCTCTTTAGCCGCTCGAACTACTCCTGCATTGCAAGAATCAAAAAAGGCCATGGCGCCAACTTCGTCTTGATGCCGCAGCGAGCGCACAAAGGCCTTATCGAGGAATTTTGCTACCATAGTAGGAGAGGCAAAGCGCATACCGCGACGTGCTTGCAGGCGCAAAAGATCGATAGCTCCCCCTGTGAGGAAGAGCCAAAGAGCAATACCTTGCCATTTATCGAGAAAGCGGTTGAATTGAGGAAGCATGTCGAGAAAAAGGGTGTAGAGAAAATAGGCAACGATGCCTACTACGGCTCCGCGCAAGGAGATATCTGCCATGTAGAGCTTAAAGGCAGCGGGAATGGCGTATCGCTCTTCCTTTAACACCGCGCGGGCAGTGATGAGATAGCAACTCATGGAGAGAACCATAAGTGCGGTAGCGGCAAATACCATCGCAATGCCGGCAAGGCTAAAGTCGTAAGAGGGTGTTTGCATAAAGTGCTGTAAAACAAAGAGAATGGCGAAAAATGCCCCAACTATCGTGCCACAAAAAGCCATGATGACGCTCCCATATCAGCCCGTGGAATTAAAAGGGCTTGTCTCAGTTCGTATATGTTCTTTCTAACGAAGAGAGCGCTTAAGGAGAAGTGAATAAGTAGTATTGAGAGTGTACTGCACAACTTTTTCACAGATCATCTCGCGACTGCCCTTGAAATGGAGCAATTTTGCGTGTACCACATGCCCCGCGATGACAATAGAACATGCTACCGTTCCTACCGGCTTCTCCTCGGTACCCCCTGTGGGCCCTAAGATCCCCGATACTGCTATCGCACAAGAAGCTCCCATTTTATCTGCACAGCCCAGCGCCATAGCGTTCGTCACCTCTGTGCTTACAGCTCCATATTGGGTAATGTCTTTCTGAGGCACACCTAAGAGACTCTCCTTCAGCTCGTTGACGTAGGCAATGAGAGAGCCGCGGAAATAGACCGAAGCTCCGGGATGAGAAACTATTCGAGCCGCAATAGCTCCGCCTGTACACGACTCAGCAGTAGCAACGGTAATTCCAGAAGATGAACATACAGTATGCAAAGCTTCTTCAATGCGACCATGCGATGAATCGATAAAATTCTCACCAAAATGCATCAGAAGCTCTTTCACCAAAGGAGCCCACAATATTTCAGCCTCTTTTTCATCTCTTACTTTAGCCTTGAGATGAACTGTGAGCATTCCCTGTCCTGGATATATTCCTATGTCCAGGCGCGGCTCTTTCCCTTGAGAGTCCCGAAGGTAGGGATCCATCTCGCTCTCTCTTACTCCAAAAAAAGAGAGCATCTTCACGAACTGCCTCGATTGAGGATTTATCCGCGTTACAAGTCGAGGGAGAAGCTGCTCTTCTGCCATAAGGCGCATCTCAGGGGGAACCCCTGGAAGCATGGCCAAAAGGCCGTTTGGATAGAGATTTTCATCAATAAGTAGGAGGCCAGAGGCCGTCCCGACCGGATTGGGAAGCTCTTCTGCTCCCTCAGGAAGAGTGGCCTGATCAGGGAGGCACGAGTTGCCTTTGCCCCATACAGCTTCAAGTTTCTCAAGCAGAGCGGGGCGTAGCAGGAGCTCGCGATGAAATAAACGGGAAGCTATCTCTCGCCCAAAGTCATCGAGAGTAGGCCCTAAGCCGCCAGTGGTTACGCACATCACCCCGCGCTTCAGTGCGCTACTGAGATAGCCATTTACCTCTTCTACGTCGTCGGACAATACGACATGCCGACTCACTTCCAAGCCATGTCGTATAAAGAGTGCACTGAGAAAAGCTGCATTGCTGTTTACGCAAAACCCTCCGAGGACTTCATTACCTATAGCAATAATCTCAATACTCATGCTTCACCACTTCTAGCAATTTGAAGGCCAAAGTGAGAAAGAGTGGGATGATTATGAGCCCAAGAAAGGGATCTCTTTCCTAAGCGAATGGTGGATGTAATGCGCTTTTCTCCCTTGAGAAAGACCACGGGAACGGTATGTTCTCGCATCCAGTTACGCATCGCTGAGAAAAGGGAGGCATTGACAAACTGCTTGGGATCGAGCCCATTGTGGGTGGCGCGGGTAGAGGGATCTTGAAATATCTGAGGATAGCTGAGCTGTACGCCCCAGCTCACAGCGGCTGGTCCAAATACAAGCGGAAGGATTTTGTCGTCGTGAGAGATTGTGAAGCTGTGGGGCTGCATCTGAACAGATGGCAAGAGAGGCTGCACCAGCTCTCGCTCGTTCCCCGCGCTATCTGGAAAGACATCGACAAAGGCCACGCTCTCATCATCGCGCGTCAGCAAAAGGGTAGAAGCAGCTCGCCAGTGGCGCTCTTCAGGCAATGCCCGGTCTGCTAAAGCGGCGCAGTAGCGTCCACAAGCAGCCACAATCTCTTCTGAATAGCGCTCGCTCTGGTTTTTAGGCCCGGGGCCCATATTGGCAAAGAGGCGCAGAGGAGCGCAGAATGAGAGAAAGGAAGCCATCTCTTCGCCATCTATAAGGAACTGTAGCTTTTGGAATTTTGCGGCGAGGAACTTAGGCGCCTCGCTTGCTGCAAAGCGCCTTTCGCTCATGAAGATTTCGACTCCGAATCTCCAGCAATATTATGCGTGCGGAGCGACGAGAGGAATATCCAGATGGTTCCGATGAAAATGGCGCTATCGGCGACGTTGAAAATGGGATAGTCCCACCCCCAAAACACCACCCGAATCATATCGATGACATATCCATACGTAAATGAGTCGATGACATTACCACACGCCCCACTCACAATAAGACCAAAGGGGATCATCCAGCTTGCTTTGCGGTTAAAAAAGAGTGCAAAACAGGTAAGTGCCGCTATGAGGATTAAACGCACGACCAGCAAGATATGAGGATCTTCTGCAAAAATGCCCCAGGCGGCACCAGTGTTGGCAGCATGAGTAAGGTACGCATCAATGCCAAAGCAGCTAAAGAGAGGAATTTGCTGCGACGAAGATATAGCAAATCCCGGATCAGGAGGCGGTATGTAAAACCAGATGAGCCTTTTTGTCAGCCAGTCGAGAAAAAATACCAGTATAGCTGTCACAAAAAAGCTCTTCCAAGCCTTTGGCGAATGAGCCATTTAAATAAGCCCCAATTCGCGTCGCTCTTGTGCCTTAACAGTAGTCAGAGCATATGGCATTGCCTCAAGCCGAGCCAAGGGAATCTCGTCGCCACTGATATCGCAAATACCGTATGTACCTTCTTCAATCTTCTGCAAAGCACGCTCGATTTGGCGTAAAATCGAGAGTTCCTGACTCGTAACTTCTAGGCTGATGCGACGGTCAAAGTCATCGGAGCCTTGATCGGCTTGATGCTGCGAATAACCTGTTGCTTCGTCGGGTCTCTTAACATCAGCTGCGCAATGCTGAAGCGAACGCGAGAGCTGCTGTTGAAGCTCTTCGAGACGCTTTTTGAAGCGCTGTATATCACTCTTCGAAAGAGCCATGAGTTCATTCCTCCGTAAATTTCGGCCGTATACTGTAAATAGCTGTTGCTTATCTTTTTTTCACGACAGAAAGCTATAGTATACGCCTAAAGTCATTTAGTTTCACTTTCTGTTTTAACCCAACTTCCTACCTATGGCAAAAAGGCCTAGGTAGGGGTTAAATTTTCTAATCAATTCGCAGTACGATTTTTCCCCGTACATGCCCCGCTCGGACAAGCTCTTGTGCCTCAGCAGCTTGTTCTAAGTGCATTTCGTTGATATGAGGAACTGTAACTGCGTGAGAGTCAATTAGCTCTGCTAATTTCGTAAGCTGCTCTCGATTAGGTTCTACAAACACAAAACCCGCTCTTCTATCCGAAGTGGCAAGTCTTGCAGCTTCCCAATCGACAATAGAAACGAAAGTGCCACCTTTCCGCACAAGTGAGGCACCCAGCTCCGTCATTGCTCCTCCTACGCAATCCATAACCACATGCGCTCCTTCTGGCGCTAGTTTATGGATTACTTGAGCAACATCTTCTGTGGTATAATCAATAGCGCAATCTGCGCCAAGGCCTAAAACATATTCGTGATTGCGCATAGAGCAGGTGGCAAGCACACGCGCATTTGCCCAATGTCCTAATTGCACTGCCATTCCCCCTACTCCACCTGCTGCGCCCAGCACGAGAAGCGTTTGCCCAGACTGGAGTTTGGCAAAGTCAAATATCGACTGCCAGGCGGTAAGAGAAGTGAGGGGCAAGGCAGCAGCCTCGCGAAGCGAAATAGAATCAGGCTTCTGGGCCACAAAACGAGCAGGCATGCACACATACTCGCAATAGGTACCCCATTGCAAGATAGGCTTTCTGAAATACGCATAAACGTGATCGCCTACAGCGAAATCAGTTACTCCCTTGCCCAGAGCCGACACTTTTCCCGCCCCATCCCAACCTGGAATAACAGGAAATTCAATTGGCATAACACCATTGAGATACCCTTCTCGCGCCTTCCAGTCTACGGGATTAACTGCTGTCCACTCGAGCTTGATTTGCACCTCGTCGTCCTTGGGCTCTGGTGCAGGCATCTGCTGCATGTGAAGAACTTCTTTTCCCCCAAAGGAATCAAATACAATTGCCTTTCCAGCACATTGGGATCCTAAGCTTAGAATTCCACGTGGACAAGTTGTCGC